>OLYC01000139.1_pt1 | contig 68270 bp, 59 predicted proteins | sample 1674271 | NCBI WGS metagenome assembly OLYC01 (sample SAMEA103958154, study PRJEB25191) | human gut metagenome
CTTGCGCCGATGGTACTGCAATGCAATGCGGGAGAGTAGGTAGCCGCCTCCTTTTTTCATCAAGGCCTCAGGTTTCGAAAGATTCCTGAGGCTTTTTTTGTATCTTTGCATCCATACTTTGTCACATTTTTATCTACGAATGAACTCTATTGTTTTGGGCAGTTTGAGCCATTTTCGGTTTCTTGCAATTTTCATGGTGCTGCCTTTTAGTTGTTTAAAAATGTATTTTCCTTCTGGAGTAACAGACAACTCTGCAGTAAGATCTTCACTGCCATAATCATTGATGATGGACAGTGAGGCTGTCTGATCCTTTATACTTACTTCAGTAATCAGCCATTTTCGTCCATCTTTGTAGTCGCCGAAGAAGCCAGGCATATCGCCAAATATTTCCTGTCCGGGAACTTTGATGTTTTGGTCGTAAAAATCTATCTTCAGATACACATTATACTCTTTATTGGTAAGTGTGCCCTTGAAAATTGTACTGTCAATTTGTGCAAAACACGTTGTAGACAGCACTAAAAATAGCAATGTAAATAGTTTCTTTTTCATTATTTTATTGAATTACTGCGACAAAGTTATTTATTTAAATCAAGAATTCATTCATTTTTTTGAATTATCTTTTCAAATAATTCTTTTTTTTGTAATTATTTAATTATCTTTGCGGTGTTTATTAATATTTTATGGGAAAAGAAAAATTATTTCCAGATTATATATTTGAGTCAAGCTGGGAAGTATGTAACAAAGTAGGCGGTATTTATACTGTATTATCTACTAGAGCAAAGACTTTAAAAGAAAAACTGCAGGATCAACTAATCTTCATTGGTCCTGATTGTTGGAGGGACAAGGTTAATCCTTATTTCTCGAGAGATAATGCGCTTTATGCTGATTGGCAAAAGCTGGCTGCCGAAGAAGGGCTGAAAGTTAAAGTGGGTCGCTGGAATATTCCTGGTGAGCCTGTTGCAATATTAGTAGATTTTACTCCTTATTATGCTATAAAGAACGAAATTTATGGTAAGTTGTGGGAGAACTTCCAAGTAGACAGTCTCCATGCTTATGGAGATTATGATGAAGCATCTATGTTCTCTTATGCTGCTGCTCTTGTAGTAGAGAGTTTCTATAAGCATGTTGTGGGTGAAGACAAGAAAGTTATCTATCATGGTAATGAGTGGATGACAGGACTTGGACTTTTGTATATCAAAAAGAACCTGCCACAGATAGCAACCATCTTTACAACTCATGCTACCAGTATCGGGCGCAGTATAGCAGGCAACAACAAGCCTCTTTACGATTATCTTTTTGCTTACAATGGTGATCAGATGGCTGAAGAGCTCAACATGCAGAGTAAGCATTCGATAGAGAAGCAGACTGCATGGAATGTGGATTGTTTCACAACGGTGAGTGAAATCACAGCAAATGAATGCAAGGAACTGTTGGACAAGCCAGTAGACTTTATCTTGCCTAACGGATTTGACAATAGTTTTGTACCAAAGGGTGCTGTTTTTACCAAGAAGCGCAAGGAGGCCCGTAAGCGTCTGCTTGATGTGGCGAATGCGTTGATGGGTACCGATTTGGATGATGATACGCTGATCGTATCCACCAGTGGTAGATATGAGTTCCGCAACAAGGGCGTCGATGTATATATTGAGGCAATGAACAGATTGTTGCGTGACGAGAAGCTTAAGAAGAATGTGCTTGCTTTCATTGATGTTCCTGGTTGGGTGGGTGAACCCCGTGCCGATTTGAGAGAACGTCTTGACAGTGGCAAGAAATATGATACGCCGCTCGAAGTGCCGGCTGTAACCCATTGGCTTAAGAATATGAGCCATGACAACGTGCTGGGTATGCTGAAGTACCTCGATATGCAGAATCGCAAAGACGATAAGGTGAAATTAATCTTTCTGCCTTGTTATCTTACCGGTGATGACGGAATCGTGAACAAGACCTATTATGATGTAGTTCTTGGCAACGATCTGTGTATCTATCCCTCGTATTATGAGCCATGGGGCTATACTCCCTTGGAGGCTGTAGCTTTCAAAGTGCCTTGTATAACTACTGATTTGGCAGGCTTTGGCTTGTGGGCTAATAGCGAGAAGGGTGGTTATTGCGAGATTTCAGACGGCGTGAAGGTGATACGTCGCACAGATTACAACTATTCAGAGGTGGCAGATGCTATCAAGGATACAGTTGCTGAATATTCCAACTTCAATGCAGCTGAAGTAAAGAAAAGTAGGGCTAATGCTGACAAGCTTTCCAAGAAAGCTTTGTGGAGCAATTTTATTGAATATTATTATAAAGCTTATGATTTTGCCTTACGCAAGGTCGAAGTACGTAACTAAAAAACTTTAACACAAAACACAATGAAAATTAAGGCAGATTACGCAAATGCTCCTCAATGGAAGGAGACAACTATCAAGTCAAGCCTCCCAAAGGAGTTGAAGTGCTTGGATGAAATCGCTCACAATATGTGGTGGGCATGGAACTATGAGGGTCGTGACTTGTTCAAGAGCCTCGATCCAGAACTTTACGAAAAGGTGAATGCCAACCCTGTATTGCTTTTGGAGCGTTTGAGCTATGACCGCAAGGAAGCTATTGTAAAGGATAAGGAGACAATGGCAAAGGTGAAGAAGGTTTACAAGATGTTCCGTGATTATATGGATGTAAAACCTAACGCCAAGCGTCCTTCTGTAGCTTACTTCTGTATGGAATATGGTATTAACCAGGTGGTTAAGATCTACTCTGGTGGTCTGGGTATGCTTGCTGGTGACTACCTGAAGGAGGCTTCTGATAGCAACGTGGATATGTGTGCTGTTGGTTTCCTCTATAGATATGGTTACTTCAAGCAGTCTTTGAGCATGGACGGCCAGCAGATTGCCAATTTTGATGCTCAGAACTTCAACTCTCTTCCTTTGGAGCGTGTTCTGGATGAGAATGGCAATCCTGTGGTCGTAGATGTTCCTTATACAAACTATCAGGTTCATGCCTATGTATGGCAGATGAACGTAGGTCGTATCAAGTTGTATCTCCTGGATACAGATAATGATATGAACTCTGAGTTCGACCGTCCTATCACTCACTCTCTCTATGGTGGTGATTGGGAGAACCGTTTGAAGCAGGAGATCCTGCTGGGTATCGGCGGTATCCTGACTTTGAAGAAACTTGGTATCAAGAAGGATATTTACCACTGCAATGAAGGTCATGCTGCTCTCTGCAACCTGCAGCGCCTCTGCGATTATATCGAGGAGGACGGCTTGAACTTCAACCTGGCTCTCGAGTTGGTTCGCGCTTCTTCTCTCTATACTGTTCACACTCCAGTACCAGCTGGTCATGACTACTTCGATGAGGCTCTCTTCGGCAAGTACATGGGTGGCTATCCACAGCGCCTCGGCATTTCTTGGGACGAGTTCATTGGTATGGGCCGTGAGAATGCAGACGATCACAACGAGCGTTTCTGCCTCTCTACCTTCGCCTGCAACACTTGCCAGGAGGTTAACGGTGTAAGTAAGCTGCACGGTTGGGTAAGCCAGCAGATGTTCTCTAACATCTGGAAGGGTTACTTCCCAGAGGAGAATCATGTGGGTTATGTAACAAATGGTGTACACTTCCCAACATGGACAGCCACAGAGTGGCGCAAGCTCTATGATACTTATTTCGACAAGAACTTTATGAGCGATCAGAGCAACGAGGAAATCTGGCATGCTATCTACAATGTTTCAGATGCAGAAATCTGGAATACCCGTATGGCATTGAAGAAGAAGCTCGTAGCTTATATCCGTGAGAAGTTCACCCAGACATGGTTGAAGAATCAGGGTGATCCTGCTCGTGTAGTATCTTTGCTCGAGCGTATCAATCCTAACGCTTTGATGATTGGTTTCTGCCGTCGTTTCGCTACTTACAAGCGTGCTCACTTGCTCTTCACCGACTTGGACCGTCTGTCTAAGATCGTTAACGACCCAGAGCATCCTGTATTGTTCTTCTTCTCTGGTAAGGCTCACCCTGCTGATGGTGCTGGTCAGGGCTTGATCAAGAAGATCTTCGAGATTAGCCAGCGTCCTGAGTTCCTTGGCAAGATTATCTTCCTTGAGGACTACGATATGACTTTGGCCCGCCGTCTGGTTTCTGGTGTTGATATTTGGATGAATACTCCTACACGTCCATTGGAGGCTTCTGGTACTTCTGGCGAGAAGGCAGAGATGAATGGTGTTGTCAACCTCTCTGTTCTCGATGGTTGGTGGGTAGAAGGTTATCGTGAGGGTGCCGGTTGGGCTCTTCCTGAGAAGCGTACTTACCAGAACCAGGGTTATCAGGATCAGTTGGATGCTGCTACTATCTACAATATGTTGGAGAATGATATCGTTCCTATGTACTACAACAAGTGCAAGGAGGGTTACAGCAAGGAGTGGATTCAGGTAGTGAAGAACTCTATTGCAACTATTGCTCCTCATTACACCATGAAGCGTCAGTTGGATGACTACTATGATAAGTTCTACAACAAGCAGGCTGCTCGTTTCAAGAAGTTGAGCGCCAACGACAATGCCCTCGCTAAGGAGATTGCTCTGTGGAAGGAGTCTGTTGCCGAGCGTTGGGATTCTATCCATGTAGTTTCAAAGAATGATGCTTTGGCCAATGGTGTTGAGACTGGTAAGAAGTACAAGATTCAGTATGTCATCGACGAGCAGGGCTTGAACGACGCTGTAGGTCTTGAGCTTGTAGTTCTGAAAAATCAGGTAGAGGATGGTAAGCAGGTTTATGCTGTTTATCCATTCAAGGTGAAGGGCCATGAGGGTAACAACTTTACCTTTGAGGCTGAGATAGAGCCAGTAAATGCAGGTTCTTTCAAGACAGCTATTCGTATGTATCCTAAGAACGACAAGTTGCCTCATCGTCAGGACTTCTGCTACGTAAAGTGGTTGGACTAATACGATAAGTGCAATATAGCAATAGTTTTTTAAGAATCCCATGTTTCGTTATGAGAAGCATGGGATTTTTTTCCATTCGCCTATAATGACTCTGTCTCTTGGTCGACTGTCATATTGAAGTAAGCCTCTGCAATAGGCGTGTACCAACCTCTATAATAGCCTTTGTAATAGGCTATCTGTAATAGCTATAAAAAAGCCTTCCTTGCAAAAACAAGGAAGGCTCTATGGTGAAGAATTTTGATGATTCTTTTATACGAGATACTGAGAAGAGATACTTTCGTTGTCCTCTACTCGGCGAATAGTCTCTGCGAACATATCGGCAATGGTGAGTTGTTTTACCTTTTCGCAACGCTTTGTATAAGGGATAGAGTCGGTGAAGACAATCTCCTCGAGTGCTGAGTTCTGTACGCGCTCAGAAGCAGGGCCGCTCATCACGCAGTGAGAAGCACAGGCACGAACTGTTTTTGCACCAGCTTCTTTCATGATATCGGCAGCTTTTGTTATGGTTCCGGCTGTGTCAACCATGTCGTCAATGATGACGACGTTCTTGTCTTTTACATCACCAATGATCTGCATGCTTGCCACAACATTTGCACGAGCGCGGGTCTTGTTGCAAAGAACCAATGGACAGCCCAGATACTTGGCGTATGTGTTGGCACGCTTAGAACCACCAACGTCAGGAGAAGCAATGACCAAATCGTCGAGATGCAGGCTCTGAAGATAAGGCAGGATGACACCAGATGCATACAGGTGATCAACTGGTACATCGAAGAAGCCCTGAATTTGGTCGGCATGGAGGTCCATTGTTATCAGACGGTCGATTCCTGCCACACTCAGCAAGTCGGCAACGAGCTTGGCGCCAATGCTTACACGAGGTTTGTCTTTGCGGTCCTGTCTTGCCCAACCGAAGTAAGGTACTACTGCGATGATGTGGCGTGCAGATGCACGCTTGGCAGCATCAATCATCAGGAGCAGCTCCATCAAGTTGTCTGAATTAGGGAAGGTGCTTTGTACGAGGAATACGTCGCGTCCGCGGATAGATTCCTCAAAAGAAACGCCAAATTCACCATCAGAGAACTTGGTAACAACCAAGTTACCGAGAGGGCAACCTAAACTTGCACAGATTTTTTCTGCAAGGTATCTCGAGTTTGTACCGGAGAATACCAAAAAAGAGTTTTTGTCACTCATTTCTTTTTTTTCTTGTGTTATAGTGGATAATATTCTTTTTAACTGATAGCCTTTCTTAGTTTTTCGAAATGCCCGATGAGTTCCTTGAAATCATTTTCGTTGTGAATGTCGAAACGGTTCCATAGGTCACCGCAGATAACGACGCCTCCGAATCCTAAGCGTTTTGCTATGTGCAGGTTCTCAAGGCTCATGCCTCCCAAGGCATAGACCTTTTTGTCTATCAACCCCTTGTCGGCTGCCATTTCGAGCTGCTGCATAGAGAATGTGGACTTCTCGTCCTTGAATTCTATACAGTCAAATACATTTTTCAGGAAAACGTAGTTGGATTTCTTCTTCATCTCCTTGAGCATTGTCAGGTCGGAACAAGAACGGCTGAATTTTCCTTTATATCCATCCGGCACTGGTGCCAGTGGATCGTCAATATGAATACCGGCCAAATTGTATTCCCCCTTCAGGTAGTAATGATCGTGTACTACTATCTTGCGGTAATAATCTTCCGGCAAGAGGGTGAGTAACCGCTCAGAATACATGGGCGAGGTATTGGGTTTGAACAGGTGTAAGCTGTCCATACCCTCATCGAACAATGAGGCCAATATTTTGTCTTCTTCCACGAAGAATGTGGACTTTGTCATTATTACTAATTTCATCGTCTGTGTCTTTTGTGATGCAAAAGTATTAAAAAAAATGGTAACTTGCAATTTTATCAGAGATAAAAAGCTATCTTTGCACTCGAAAATTAATATTTATCAAGTTATGACCATAAATTTAGCTAATTTTAATGAAGTTCACGTTCCAATTTATCTTTTGGAAGAAGAACGTCTTCGTAATAATCTGTCGCTTATCAGGAGCGTTGCCGAGCGTGCGGATGTGGAAATCATTCTTGCCTTCAAGGCTTATGCTTTATGGAAAACTTTTCCTATATTCCGTGAGTATATTCATTCCACTACAGCCAGCTCGTTGAGTGAGGCGCGGTTGGCTTTCGAGGAGTTCGGCAGCAAGGCCCATACCTATTCTCCGGCTTATACCGACTACGAGATCGACGAGATAGCCCGATGCTCCAGCCATCTTTCGTTCAATTCCTTGTCGCAGTACGCCCGTTATCATGAGCGGGTGAGGGAGGTAAATCCTGAGATCAGTTGTGGTTTGCGTGTCAATCCAGGATATTCCGAAGTGGGTACGTTGCTTTATAATCCATGTGCTCCCGGAAGTCGTTTTGGCGTTACAGCCGATCAGTTGCCCATTCAGTTGCCCGGCGATATAGAAGGTTTCCATTGTCATTGTCATTGCGAGAGTGGGGCAGATGTCTTCGAGCGCACCTTGGTACATATCGAGGAAAAGTTTGCCAAGTGGTTCCCACAGTTGAAATGGATTAATTTTGGTGGCGGGCATCTGATGACTCGTGCCGATTACGACGTGTTACACCTTATTAATATAATAAAGGGATTTCATCAGCGTCATCCTCACCTCCAGGTCATCATGGAGCCTGGAAGTGCTTTTGGCTGGCAAACCGGTGCTTTGGTCTCGCAGGTTGTTGATGTGGTGGAGAATAGCGGCATCCGTACTGCTATCTTGAATGTGAGCTTCACTTGTCATATGCCCGACTGTCTTGAAATGCCCTATATGCCTGCAGTGAGAAATGCCAGGACGATAGAGGTAGACGATATGATGAAGGCACCCGATGGTGATCATGTCTACAGATTGGGAGGCAACAGCTGCCTGAGTGGTGATTTTATGGGCTATTGGCAGTTCGATCATGAGTTGGAGATTGGTGAGAATGTGATTTTCGAGGACATGCTTCACTACACAACAGTGAAGACAAACACCTTTAATGGCATCTCTCATCCCGCCATTGGCATCGTTCATCCCAACGGAGAAATGGAAATATTGCGCCAATTTGGATATGAGGATTATAAAAACAGGATGGATTAAGCAAACATCAAAAAAGTAGGAAAAAGCGCTCTTTTTAGCTTTAAAATGCAGCAAAAAGGCTGTTTTTGTAAAAAAAGTAAACTAAAGAGTGCTTTTTTTGAAAAAAAACTACGAAAAAGTTTGGTGGTTCCAGAAAAAGCCGTACCTTTGCAACCGCATTTAGAGAAATGCTCCTAACAAATGGATTTTACTGCGGAAATAGCTCAGTTGGTAGAGCACGACCTTGCCAAGGTCGGGGTCGCGGGTTCGAGTCCCGTTTTCCGCTCTTTTTTTATTTTCTATTTTCAGAAAAATACACTTAACTTATGAATTTATATTTACGATATTTTGATCGAGAGGTATTCGTATCAAATGCAGACCAAGCAATAGATTTTTTAAAAAGTATTCCTGAGATTAGTGTTGATGCCGATTTGGAAGCCGATATTCGGGAATATGCAGCAAGTGATGTTTGTTATCCTAAGCGTTATAAGGTACGTCCCCGCGTTTATTTTATTGTTATCAAGACTGCTGCTGCCAATATGCAGGATTTCAAGGATAAGAAAGCTGTTCGTCCTGCTTCCGTAGCGCGCGAGATGAATGACAATGTTTTCAACCGTCTTGTGGAGGAGCGTCCGGGATGGTATGAGGGTAGCTTGGACTTTAAGCGTGTGGTATTGATTCCTGCTACAGGCAAGTTTGAATATCGTGACACACATTTCGTAGCCAATGTCAAGGCAATGTCGGGACAGGATTGCTACGACAGAATTATAGAGCATCTGCGTGAGCGTGTGGATTCTCGCAGTCAATTTCCATCTGTAAAGGGAAAGAACTATCATTTCCGTTATTTGGGAATGTGGAAATAAAACACTTAAGCTTATGAATAAGGTGATGTTGATAGGCAATGTAGGCAAGGAGCCTGACGTGCGTTATTATGATGCCGACCAGGCTGTGGCTCAGGTTACTTTTGCTACTACCGAGAAGGGTTATACGTTGGCCAATGGCACGCAGGTTCCCGATCGTACCGAGTGGCATAACCTTGTGTTCTATCGCACTCTTGCCAAGATAGTAGAGAAGTATGTCCACAAGGGCGACAAACTCTATGTAGAGGGCAAGATACGCTATCGCTTCTTTGCTGACAATCTGGGCAAACGTCGCTTTGTGACAGAAATTTATGTCGACAACATGGAGATGCTTACCCCCAAATCGGCTTCTGCTCATACGGATGCACCGGCCCCTAATGTCGAGACCAAGACAGAGGAGACATCCGCTTCGGATTCAGACAGTTTACCTTTTTAATTTTTAAAGATACTATACAACATTGGATATATCGACCATAACCGAGGCTTTTAGCGATGTCACAGTCCAGTCGCCTACTATAGGCGTTATGTTGGCTGGATTGTTGGCGGTAGCTTTGGTCTTTCTTTCTGCTTTTGCCAGTGGTTCTGAGATAGCTTTTTTCAGTTTGTCGCCTTCAGATGTGGCAGAACTGGAAGATGGCAAGAATCCGAGTGACAGAAAGATTCAGATGTTGCGAGAGGACTCTGAGCGTACTTTAGCAACTATTTTGATTACCAACAACTTTGTCAACGTCATGATTGTCATGTTGCTGAGTAATATTTTTGTCAGCATTGTCAAGTTCGGTCCCAAGGCTTATTGGCTTGAGTTCTTGATCATGACGGTGTTTCTCACTTTTCTTCTGTTGCTCTTTGGTGAAATCATGCCAAAGGTTTACTGCCGTCAGAATCCTCTTCGTTTCTGTCGCCGCTGTGTGGATGCCATTCTCTTTGCCCGTAAAATTTTCTGGCCTATAGAAACCATTCTTTTGAAGAGTGGAATGCTTGCCGAGAAGGTGATGAAGAAAGAGAATCATGTACTGAGTGTGGATGAGCTTGAACAGGCTCTGGAACTCACCGACAAGGACGATATCAAGAACGAGCAGAGCATGCTTCAGGGCATTATCCGTTTTGGCGACGAGACTGCTAAGGAGGTGATGACAAGTCGTCAGAACATTGTCGATCTGGATATTCAGAGCACCTATGCTGAGGTGCTGAAGTGTATCGTAGAGAACAATTACAGTCGTATACCTGTTTATCAGGACAATACGGACAATATCCGCGGCATTCTGTATATCAAGGACTTGCTGCCCTATTTGGATAAGCCTGCCAGTTTCCGTTGGCAGAGTTTGATACGTCCTCCTTATTTTGTTCCTGAGACCAAGAAAATCGACGATTTGCTTCGCGAGTTCCAGGAGAACAAGGTTCATATTGCCATTGTGGTCGACGAGTTTGGAGGCACCAGCGGTATTGTGACTCTTGAGGATATTATGGAAGAGATCGTAGGCGAAATCAATGACGAGTATGATGAGGAAGAGAAGTTCTACTCCAAGTTGAACTACAATACTTTTGTGTTCGAGGGAAAGACTCTGCTTGCCGATTTCTGTCGTATACTGAATATCGATGACGACGAGTTTGCCGAGGTGGAGGGTGATGCCGATACGCTTGCGGGACTATTGTTGGAGATAAAGGGCGACTTCCCCAGTATGCACGAGAAACTGGACTATAAGAACTATTCCTTTGAAGTGATGGGTATAGAGGAGCGCCGTATCAGTAAGATCAAGGTGACTGTGCATCCTGTCAGTTCTGGGCATGGTGATGACAAATAAAAATGATGATGACAAATAAAGAGGAGTGTGAACAAAGATGGCAGTAGTAAACATACGTGAAGTATATCCTGGTGTGAGTTTAGGATTATGGCAGATGGATGAGTCGCCCGAACATTTGTTCGACCTTTATCCTCATCTCTTGCCTTATCGTTCCTCTTTGGATGATAAATACAAGAATGATGGCAGGAAACTTGAGTTTCTTGCCATTCGTGCATTAATGTATGAGATGCTACGGGTCAATGGAGCTTCCAAGGGGTTGCTGTCTCATGCTGGCGACTTTACCCACAACGGGCAGGGCAAGCCTTTGTTCAGGGGCTATCATGTCAGCATCTCTCACACAAAAGGCTATGCTGCCCTTATTTTGTCGAAAAAATCAGAGGTGGCCGTGGACATTGAGTATATGAGTGATAGGGTAGAGCGCATCGCTTCCAAGTTTCTCAGGAAAGACGAACGGGCAGACTCCTTGGATGCCAAGTTGGTGCATTGGTGTGCCAAGGAAACGGTGTTCAAGTTGTTCTCGGAAGAGAATCTTCTCTTCGAGGATATGCGCGTGAAGCCTTTTGACACGATGGCCGACTGGGCTTGCGATGTTGAGAACCTGAAGAGCGGTAAGACAGCACGGGTTGATTTTGAACTCGCTATGGATTTTGTGTTGACTTATTCGATGTGGACGAAATGACAGAAACTGGCAGTAAAAACATATAAGTAATGGTAAAACATCATATATATAAGAGAGGTGTGCTGATGTGCGCTTCTCTTTTTTTCGGTTTGGTGGCTACAGCCCAAGTCTTTCAGGCAGAGTTTGTGTCTTCAGCCTGGCATGTCGTGAGAGAGAATGCTCAGAAAACATTTCCCAAGACGGTGGCTGCTGGCAACTATAGTGGTATCACGCATCTGCATGACGACATCTATGCTGTGGTGAGCGATAAATCCGACAGCGCCTTGTTCTTCAAATTTCGCATACAGTTGAATCCTCTGTCGGGAGAGTTGGAGCACGTCGAGAACCTGGGCTACAGTGAGACGGTTCGTGAGAAAGGGTTAGACCACGAGGCGATAGCCCGAGTGTCTGATTCTACTCTTGTTACAGTCAGCGAGGGCTTGTTCCGTTTTGCTGAATATCCTGTATACGGAATGAATAATGACCGTTGTGCTTTTCGTGTGGGCGAGTCGGTGGATGTCAGGAAGCAGAAGCCGGCAGACTTTGTTTGGTCATCGACTCATTCTCCTTCCGATTTTCATCCCAATTATGGCTATGAGTCACTTGCCTATGATTCTGTGCGTCATCTTCTGTGGAGCATTTCTGAAAGTACCTTGCGTAATGACGGCGAGCCTGCATCATGGCAGAATGGAGAAGCCAACAGGTTGCGTCTGTTTGCTTTCGACTGGAGCGAGCGTTCCGACACTTCTTCCATGTTTGGTTCCGTCAGGCATCCTATAGCAGTTTCATACGCTTACCGGATGGATGCGCCTGCGATTCGCAAGCGGCCTCATACCTATGCCATGGGAGTGAGCGAGTTGTGTGTGCTTCCTGATGGACAGCTTCTCGTGTTGGAGCGTGAGGTGTATGTGCCCAAGTCCAAGATAGGTGCTTCCTGCCAATGCAAGCTTTATCTCGTCAATCCTGCCGAGGAACAGGTCTTCCCTATGTCGGCTTCGTTTGCCAGTGATGATGTTCCTTATGTCAGGAAGACTTTGCTTACTCAGTGGTCAACCCGTCTTACCCTTCTCGGACGTTCCTTTGCCAATTATGAAGGGATGTGTCTTGGTCCGCAACTGGCTGATGGCTCTCAGGTGCTTATTCTTCTGTCCGATTCTCAAGACCAGTATGCTGGTGTCTTGAAAGACTGGTTTAAGACAATCGTATTGGCCAAATAGGACTTTTTGGCTCAAACCAAAGATGAATCCGTAAACAAACAAAAAAGAGAGGTGTGCCGATAACGGTTACACCTCTCTTCGCTTTAACTCTCTAATTTGTTTAAACGTTTCGCATATTTCTATTTTAGTTTTGATATATCTACTTATTTGCTTTTCCTGCTTGTTTATTTATATTTGTTTTATCTGCGTCCACCGAAAGAGCCGCCACCATGATTGGATGAGCCTCCACGGTTACCGCCGAAAGATCCGCCTCTGCTTGAGTTGCCGTAAGAACGGTTAGAACTGCCGGAACTGTTGCCGAAAGAGCGGCTTGGACTGCTTGAACTACTTCCGAATGAGCGGTTGAAATTTCTTGCACCGCTTCCGAAAGAGCGGTTAGGAGTGCTCGAAGGTGTTCCGAAAGAACGGTTGTTGTCTCTTGAACTGTTGCCGAAAGAGCGGTTAGGTGTGCTCGATGGATTACCGAAAGTACGGTTGTTGTTTCTTGAAGCATTACCGAATGAGCGGTTGTTTCCCGTCTGGCGATCGCGTGTCACGGTGGTGCGTGTGCTGCTTTGGCGTGTCATGTTGCCGAAACTCTGTCCTCGTCCGTAGTCTCCACGGTTGAATCCGTCTCTCATTCCCATTCTTGGTCCGCCATCAGGATGTGGCCTGCCATAAGTACGTCCGCTGTACCAGCTTCTTCCTCCGTTCCTGTGCCAGCTGTGTCCGCCTCTGTATACGGTGTAGAAGTGAGGGCGTCCGAAGAAGAAGTAGTCTCGGCGAGGGTATCTTGCGTAGATGCCGAAATGCCAGTAGCCTCCGTTCCAGTAGAGTGGGCGATAGAAGTAAGTGGCATTCAGGAAGGCTCTGTATTGCCAGTCGAGGAGAATGTAGCTCAAGTCGGCGTTGCGCTGTCTCCAGTATGCTCCATACAGGTCGTCGTAAGTGTTTACCCCCATGAGGTAATCCAGGTTCACTTCGTATGCAGCCTCATATTGGTCGTCGGTAAGATTCAACTCGTATGCCATCTTATCGGTCAGAAAGAGAGCCTGCTGGCGAGCCTGCTCGTAACTCATGGCCGATGCGGTAGAAACTGTCATTGTGAACAGTGTCACCATAGCTAATATAAACTTCTTCATAATCGTATCGTTTTAAAGAGTTGTTGTTTCTTGTTCTTTTTGTTTTACGTTGCAAAGATAGGTCAAAATGCTGGTCGAAGAAAAGGTTTTTTCCTAAATGGGCAGGGGAAAATCCCTAAACCACCGTCTTATGGCATAAAAATGGGTCAGAAATCGATGAAAACTTGCCTTTTGCTTGGCTGAAAGTAAACTTTTTCCTATTTTTGCAAAACATATTAATCTTTACCCGATTTTAGATATCTCAAGAGGATGAATAAAATACACCTTATTATATTAGCGGCAGCTGCGATGCTGCCTCTTTCGGTTCGTGCACAGTATGCCTGGCAGGATGGTGCCGAGGCGGGAAAGCTCGACCTTGGCAAAGACGTTCGTTATCAAGTCGAGATGCAGGGGTCTTTCTCGCATGGCAAGACGCCGTTGTGGCTCAATGCCAACAAGTATGGCCTCTCTTCGCTTTCGTCGACCAATGGTTATCTGCGAGGCAGTCTTGTTCGCCCCTTGTCTCTCGACTCTGCACGCCGATGGGGAATAGGTTATGGTGCCGATGTGGCTGTTCCGCTTCATTACACCAGTCATGTTGTGGTGCAGCAAGCCTTTGTTGAGGCTCGCTGGCTGCATGGTGTACTGAGTGTGGGAGCCAAGGAATATCCTTTGGAACTGAAGAACCAGACCTTGAGCAGCGGCAGTCAGACATTGGGTATCAACGCCCGTCCTGTGCCACAGGTCCGGTTGGCATTGCCCGAATATTGGACTATTCCTGCCTTCGGACGCTGGTTACAGCTGAAGGGACATGTGGCCTTTGGTATGATGACCGACGACAACTGGCAGAAAGACTTCACCCAGTGTCGCACCAAGTATGCCGAGCATGTACTCTATCACAGTAAGGCTGGTTTCCTGCGTATCGGCAACGAGGATCGTTTCTGTCCCTGGAGCCTTGAGCTGGGGTTAGAGATGGCTGCCGAGTTTGGTGGCAATGTCTATCATCGTGGAGCCAATGGCGAGATGGTGCAGATACCTACGGGCAAGGGCTTTAAGGATTTCCTTCATGCCTTCATACCCAGTGGCGCTGATGCCACTGATGGAGCCTATGCCAATGTGGAGGGAAACCATTTGGGAAGCTGGCTGATGCGTTTCAACTACAAGGCCGACACCTGGCATATCGGTGTTTATGCCGATCATTTCTTCGAGGACCACAGTCAGATGTTTTTCCTCGACTACGACGGTTATGGCGAGGGTGAGGAATGGCAGGACCGCAAGAAGAACAGATACTACCGTTATAAGTTGAAGGACATCATGCTGGGTGCCGAACTGAATCTTCCTCACGGCACATGGCTTCGCAATGTGGTGTTCGAGTATCTCTATACCAAGTATCAGAGCGGACCTTTCAATCACGACCATACGATGAACATTCCCGACCACTTGGCAGGAATGGACGACTATTATAATCACGGCAACTATCCAGGCTGGCAGCATTGGGGACAGGTGATGGGCAATCCGCTCTACCGTTCGCCTATCTATAATGAGAATGGCGACCTCTATGTGCACGACAACCGCTTCGTAGCCTTCCATCTTGGTTTCGACGGACAGCCAACTTCCCGTCTGGGTTATCGCGTGCTGGCCACCTACCAGAAAGGCTGGGGAACCTATCAGGATCCCTTCACCAAGCCCCATCACAATGTGAGCTTCCTTGCCGAGGCCAACTATCGTTTTGCTCATGGCTGGCATGCCAAGGGCGGTTATGCCATGGACTTCGGCAGCAATCAGATGTTGGGTCATAATGCAGGTTTCCAGCTCACCGTGGGCAAGTCGGGCATACTGGATTTTGGTAAAAAGAAGAAGTAACGAATGGATAGAAATAACAGCATGACAAAGAACAATCAAAAACAAAATATGAAGTCGAATACGCAACGACAGCATCCTTTTGCTGCTCTTGGTGTGGCAGCAGTGGCAGGACTGCTGATGGCGTTGGGCTCACTTTCCTCATGTACTCTCGAGTCGAGTGACAATGGCGATCTTGATGGCTATTGGCACCTTGAGAGCATTGATACCTTGGCAACTGGCAAGACGGGCGATTATTCCAACCGTCGTTTCTTCTGGGGCATAGAGCACCGGCTCATCAGTGTGTCTGATATCGACCGCGAAGGAAGACTGGGTTATTATTTCCGTTTCGAGCAGACTGGCGACAGCCTTTTCTTGGGCAAGGCCTATAAGAACAACTGGCACCAGGACAATGGCGAGGATGGTGGCGATATTCCCGTCGACGATGTAGAGCCTTTGCGCTATTATGGTGTCAACGAGTTGGAGGAGCATTTTGCCAAAGAGGCTCTTAGTGGAAGCAGAATGATACTTCGCTCCAAGACCCTCCGTCTGAAGTTCAAGAAGTTCTAATCATTGAATTTTTGCTGGTTCACAAAGTAAAAGTTCTTTTTAGCCTTTGAAAGTTCTGTTCAGAGCCTTTGAAAGTTCCGTTCAGAGCCTTTTAAAGTTCCGTTCAGAGCCTTTGAAAGTTCTGTTCAAAGCCTTTGAATGTGCGTTCAAAGCCTTTGAATGTCCGTTCAGAGCCTTTGAATGTCCGTTCAGAGCCTTTGAATGTCCGTTCAAAGCCTTTGAATAGAGATTTTATGCCTTTTGAATAGAAATTTAATGCCTTTTGAATGGAAATTTACAACAAGAAGAAAAACAATTTATAACTTACAGAAAACAATTCGACCTGTATGGTAGAAATTACCCAATACGCCCTTTACCTTTCCCTTCGGTCGGTGACCGTTGGTTCAGCCCGTGCTGTTGAAGAGTTTCTGGATCTTCTGGGCGTGCCAACCGTACAGGTCGAAACATATTGTAGTATTCAAGTAATTACTCATTACTGTTTGGGGAACAGAGTAGTTGCCTTTGATCCCGAAAAACAGAGTATACGCAAACAAAGAAAACGTTTGCGTTTCTTTTTTTTTGAAAAAAACATATTTTTGTTTGCCAATTATAAATAATGTATTATCTTTGCATAGAAAATAGCTTTGTAAACTCGACTTGGCAAAACAGCAAGTCAAACAGGGTTGACAAAAAGATACAAGAACAAGAATTACTGCATGAGCAATAAGATAAAACATTCCGGTGTAGTCGATGGCGTCGATGGCACAACAGTACGTGTGCGCATCCTCCAGTCATCGGCTTGTAGCGCTTGTAAGGTAGCCTCCCACTGTAATGCCTCCGAAACCAAGGAGAAGTTGGTGGAAGTTACCACATCAGATGCTTCTCAATACCATGTTGGCGACTCGGTCAGAGTTTTGGCCGATACCAGTGTAGGCTTCCGTGCCAGCTGGTATGGTTATCTTCTGCCTTTGGTCCTGATGGTTGTAGCCTTGGTGGCAGTATTGAAGGTTTCGGGCTCAGAAGGTATGGCAGCCCTTTCTTCTTTGGGCATACTTATACCTTATTATATATGTCTGTATCTGCTTCGTGGCAAGCTGAAACGCAGACTCAGCTTCTCCATCGAGAAGTAAAACTCTATAGGTCAATGGAAAGTAATAATATTAATAACTAAAACAAATACAAAGATTATGAACTTTATTATGATTGCAGTCTTGGTGCTCGGTGCCATTGCGCTTATTGCCGCATTGGTTCTCTTCGTAGTTTCCAAGAAGTTTGCCGTCGATGAGGACCCTCGATTAGGTCAGGTGGGCGAGATTCTGCCTGGTGCCAATTGTGGTGGTTGCGGCTTTGCCGGATGTTCCGGTATGGCAGCAGCTTTGGTCAAGGGAGCTGATGCCGGCAGCATCGAAGGACTGATGTGTCCTGTAGGTGGTGCCGACGTGATGGGCAAGGTAGCCGATCTCTTGGGTATCGCTGTGGCCAACACCGATCCTAAGGTGGCAGTAGTGCGTTGTAATGGCTCTTGCGAGCATCGTCCTCGCATCGCCGAGTATGATGGTTTGCATACCTGTGCAGCTATGAACTCTTGTGGAGCAGGCGAGACAGGTTGCGGTTTTGGCTGTCTGGGCTGTGGCGACTGTGTGGCTGCCTGTCAGTTCGGTGCCATCTCTATCAATCCCGAGACAGGTCTTCCTGAGGTGGATGAGGAGAAGTGTACTGGCTGTGGTGCCTGTGCCAAGGCTTGTCCTCGCCACATCATTGAGCTTCGCAAGAAGGGTCCTAAGGGTCGTCGTGTGTATGTTCAGTGTGTCAATCACGACAAGGGCGCAGTAGCCAAGAAGGCTTGTAGCGTTGCTTGTATCGGATGCGGTAAGTGCCAGAAAGTCTGCAAGTTTGATGCCATCACCATTGAGAACAATGTGGCTTATATCGACTTCAACAAGTGTCGCATGTGTACCAAGTGTGTTGATGAGTGCCCAACAGGTGCTCTCGTGAAAGTTAATTTCCCTGTAAAGAAGGCTAAGCCAGCCGATGCAGCTCCCGTTGAGGCTCCTGCAGCACCCAAGGCTGAGACTTCAGAAGTAAAGAAGGAGGAACAAGCATGAAATTGAGAACATTTAGAATAGGTGGTGTTCACCCAGAAGAGAATAAGATTACAGCCGAGATGGCTACTCAGGTGGCAGCCCTTCCTAAGCAGGCCATTTTCCCTCTTGGTCAGCACATCGGTGCTCCTGCAAAGCCTGTTGTTGCCAAGGGCGACAAGGTGAAGGTAGGTACTCTGCTTGCTGAGGCTGGTGGTTTTGTCAGTGCTCCTATCTACAGTTCTGTTTCGGGAACTGTGTTCAAGGTAGACCAGTCTATCGACGCTACCGGTTACCGCAAGCCTTGTATTATCATCAATGTAGAAGGCGACGAGTGGGAGGAGAGTATCGACCGTTCTGAAAAGTTGGAGACGATAGCATCTCATCCAGAGCTCACTCCCGAAGAAATCGTCAACCGCATCAAGGTGGCTGGTGTCACAGGTATGGGTGGTGCAGGTTTCCCAACCTTCATCAAGCTGTGTCCTCCTCCAGGTGCCAAGGCCGAGTGTGTCATCATCAATGGTGTGGAGTGCGAGCCATACATCACAGCCGACTACCGTCTTATGATGGAGCATGCCGATGAGATTCTTGTAGGTTTGAACCTCCTGATGAAGGCTGCCAAGGTAGAGAAGGGCTATATCGGTATCGAGGACAACAAGCCTGCAGCCATCAAGCTCTTCGAGGAAAAGACAGCCGGCGATTCACGTATCGAGATTGTGCCTTTGGCTAAGAAATATCCTCAGGGAGGTGAGAAGCAGTTGGTTGATGCCGTTATCCGCCGTCAGGTTCCTGCTCCTCCAGCTATCCCTGTCAATGTTGGAGCAATCGTTCAGAACGTAGGTACTGCCTTTGCTGTGTATCAGGCAGTTATGAAGAACAAGCCTTTGTTCGAGCGTTACACCACAGTTACTGGTAAGCAGGTGAAGAATCCAGGCAACTTCCTCGTTCGTATGGGTACACCTTTCTCTCAGATGATAGAGGCTTGTGGCGGTCTGCCCGAGGGCGACAACAAGGTTTTGGCAGGTGGTCCTATGATGGGTAAGGCAGTGATCAGCCTTGATGTTCCTGTCACCAAGGGCACCAATTCCATCACCGTCCTGACCGATGGCGACGCTCACCGCAAGAAGGCTGAGCCATGTATCCGTTGCGCCAAGTGTGTGGAGGCCTGTCCTATGGGCTTAGAGCCTTACTTGCTTGCCACACTGAGTGTGATGAAGGAGTATGAGCGTTTGGAGGCAGAAGAGGTAACCTCTTGTATCGCCTGCGGTTCATGCCAGTTTACCTGTCCTTCTCATCGTCCTATCCTCGACAACATCATCGGTGGTAAGGCTGCAGTGATGGGTATTATCCGTGCTCGCAACACAAAGAAGTAATATATTGTAAACTTCCCAACAGAAATAAAAATGAGTAAATTAATCGTTTCATTATCGCCACATGCCCATGGCAACGAGTCGGTGGAGAAGAACATGTACGGAGTCATCGTAGCTCTCGTACCTGCCATCTTGGCCTCCTTCTATTTCTTCGGCCTGGGTTCGGCAGTAGTACTGCTTGCCTCTGTGGCTGCCTGCGTCTTCTTTGAGTGGGCTATCACAAAATATATTCTCAAGACCGAGACCAGTCTGCTCGATGGTTCTGCCATCATTACCGGTCTCTTGCTCGGCATGAACCTGCCCAGCAACCTTCCACTTTGGATCATCATCATCGGTGCCTTGTTTGCTATCGGTGTGGGTAAGATGAGTTTTGGTGGCTTGGGCAACAATCCTTTCAACCCCGCTTTGGTAGGTCGTTGCTTCCTGCTCGTCAGCTTCCCTGCACAGATGACTTCATGGCCTGTGGCTGGACAGCTGCTCAGCTATACCGATGCCACAACAGCTGCCACTCCTCTGGCTATCATGAAGACAGCCATCAAGACAGGCGACAGCTCTGTGCTTCAGCAGTTGCCCGACTCTCTGAGCCTTCTCTTTGGTGCTACAGGCGAGGGCTTCGGTGCCGGTACAACGGGTGAGGTTTGTGCCATCGCCCTCTTGCTCGGTTTGGCTTACATGCTCTGGAAGAAGGTCATCACCTGGCACATTCCTGTAAGCATCATCGCTACCGTGTTTGTATTCAGCGGTTTGATGCACTTGGCCAACCCTGTATATGCCAATCCATTTGCAGTTATCCTCAGCGGTGGTTTGATGTTGGGTGCCATCTTCATGGCCACCGATTATGTCACATCACCAATGACCCACAAGGGAATGCTCATCTATGGTGTATGCATTGGTCTGCTGACGGTCATCATCCGCAACTGGGGTAGCTATCCAGAAGGTATGTCGTTCGCCATTCTCATCATGAATGCGTTCACACCTCTTATTAACACATACGTTAAACCCAAGCGCTTCGGTGAGAAGCCTGCAAAGAAATAAGGAGGATAGAGACATGCAGAAATTAGAATCATCATTGAAGAACATGGTTCTCGTATTGGTGGGTGTGGCACTCGTTGTAGGTGCAGTGCTCGCTTATGTGAACCATATCACATCAGGTCCTATCGCTCAGAAGGCAGAGCAGTCATTGGCAGCTGGTATCAAGAGCGTGATGGGAACCGACGACTTGCAGGTGGCTGCCCCAGAAGAGGTACCGCAGACTATAGACGGCAAGGAGGTTACCTTTATTGTTCATGCTTGTTCCGACAAGAGCGGCAACTCTCTCGGAGCAGCTGTAGAGAGCACCACAGGCGGCTTTGGTGGCGATCTGAAGGTACTGGTAGGTTTCGACAAAGAGGGCAAGATATTGGGTTACACCCTTCTTCAGCACTCAGAGACTCCAGGTCTTGGTGCCAAGGCCAGCACTTGGTTCCAGAAAGACGGCAAGGGCAGCATCATTGGCAAGACACCAAAGGATGGCAACCTGCACGTGAGCAAGGACGACAAGAGTGGCAATGCTGTTGATGCCATCACGGCATCTACCATTACCAGTCGTGCTTTCCTCAAGGCTATTAACCAGGCATACGCAGCCTATACCCAGCAGGGTACAGACGGTAAGAGCGGTGCCACAAAAGTAAAGAAAGGATAAGCCACTATGAGTAATATTAAGATTTTAATGAATGGTATTATCAAGGAGAACCCAACCTTCGTGTTGCTCCTTGGTATGTGTCCTACTTTGGCAACCACCACCAGCGCCATCAACGGTCTCTCCATGGGATTGGCTACTATGGCGGTGCTGATTTGTACCAACTTTGTGATTTCCTGTATCAAGAAGATCACTCCCGATATGGTTCGCATCCCTGTATTCATCGTAGTGATAGCAGCCTTCGTAACCATTCTGCAGATGTTTATGAGCGCCTATGCACCCGACAGCATCAACCAGGCATTGGGTATCTACATTCCACTGATTGTGGTTAACTGTATCATCCTGGGTCGTGCGGAGAGTTTTGCTGCCAAGAACTCGCCAGTGGCAAGTTTGTTCGACGGTATCGGTGTAGGTTTAGGTTTCACCCTCGGTCTCACCATTCTGGGTTGTGCACGTGAGATTCTCGGCTCAGGCAGCCTCTTCGGAGTAACTCTTTTGCCAGAGACCACCAACATTCTGGTGTTCATCTTGCCTCCAGGAGCCTTCCTCACCTTGGGTTACATCATTGCAATATTTAATAAGGTAAAGAAATAAGGAGGAGTAATATATGGAATATTTATTGATATTTATCTCTGCGATATTCGTCAACAATATTGTTTTGTCGCAGTTCCTCGGTATCTGCCCATTCCTGGGTGTATCGAAGAAGATTGATACCGCCATCGGTATGGGTGGTGCCATTGCCTTCGTCCTGACTTTGGCAACCATTATCACCTGGTGTGTTCAGAAGTACGTGCTCGATGCTTTCGGTTTGCAGTATCTTCAGACCCTTTCGTTTATCCTTGTCATTGCCGCTTTGGTACAGATGGTGGAGATTATCCTCAAGAAGGTTTCGCCAGCTCTCTATCAGGCATTGGGTATCTTCCTGCCTCTTATCACAACCAACTGTGCCGTGCTGGGTGTAGCCATTTTGGTTATTCAGAAAGACTTCAATCTGTTGCAGAGTGTGGTTTACGCCTTCTCTACAGCTCTTGGTTTTGCCTTGGCGCTCATTGTTTTTGCCGGCATCCGCGAGCAGCAGGCTTTGGTTCGCATTCCTAAGGGCATGCAGGGTATCGCCATTGTCATGGTAACAGCAGCTCTCCTGAGTCTTGCCTTCATGGGTTTCTCGGGTGTAGACGGTGGCTTGAGAGCCTTGTTCGGTCTCGAGTAAAGCAACGTAAGTTACTAACTCTGCGAAGAGTTGATATATTATGTCCCACAGTGTAGTCGTAAGGCTACTCTGTGGGGCTTTTTTTTAGTATGCATTTTCCAGTATCATAGGAACCTATATCTTTTGGTACCATCATGGCTACATTTTTCTTATTTGGAAGTTTTCAATAGGGCTATTGAGTTTCCACATATCGTGGAGCATTCTGATGGCTGAGTCACCATATCTTGTAGTGCAATAGCTTGCATGATATGGGCTATTTTTAAAGTCTATAGAAAATATTTTTCTCGCAGACATGTTTTGTCGCTGAGATTTTTTATTTTTGCAGCATTAATTGGAATGTCAAACAATAAAGATAAAAAATATGGATATAAAAGAATTGTTAGATCAGTTTACACTCTTTGACCCCGCAAAAGGGCAAAGAGCAGAACTTCCTGCCGTGGAAGGCAATTATATCGTGGTGTTAAAGTCTGGCTGTAATATTCCTGACGTTTTGGGTAATTTCAAATATACGGAAATCTCTTTGCACGGAGTGGATTATCGTGTGTTGTATACAGGTATAGCTTCTGATTTGAAAAGACGAATATGGACAAATCATCTGCATGGTAATGGTGGTACTTCTACGCTCAGAAAAACTTTGGGCAGTTTGTTTGGATATCAGAAGATTCCTCGTGATAAAAATTACCAAATCAATAAAAAAACGAAGTTTGGTGCGGAAGATGAAAAAAGCTTGACCGCATGGATGGAGCGTAATTTGCTTTTTGCTTATCTTGCCAATGACAAGAGTAAAGAGTTGGAATCTTTTTTAATCGACAGTCTTTTGCCACCTCTTAATGTGGAGGGCAGTAAGGCCGCAACTTTACAAAGAGTGCATGAACTGAGATGTGATAAGTAAGAAGTAAACAGTTCCTGTTATGGCAAGACAAATAGATGGCATTCGTCGAATGTTGCTTATCATCAATAAGATTTATGCAACCAATGGTCAGTATGGGGACAGCTGTGTTTCCGTACATGAACTATTGAGTTATATTAATGACCATGTGGATGCTCCTATCTCAGAAAGAACTCTGCAAAGAGACATCAATGACATAGAAATGCTGTTTCATATAGAAATTTCCTTTGATAGGGCAACGAATAGTTATCGCATCAATGAGAGGTTTTCGAGCAGGGAGGATAGGCTTTCTGAAATGCTCCTTAACTTTGAATTGCTCAATGCCGTGGATGAAAGTCCTAACATGAGGTCGTATATTTTGCCAGAGCATCATCGGGCTGTCTTCAGCAAGTATATGCCTCAACTGATATATGCGGTGAGGAATCAGCATACCATCTCTTTCCAATATGTCCTTTATCGACATGGAGGTGAGGTGATAACGAAAGAGAATATCTTGCCTCATTATATCAAGGAATCCAACCAACTTTGGTATGTTTTGGCTTATGATGCAGATGGATATCAGCTAAAGGCATATGGCATTGATAGAATCCGCAATCTGGTGGTGCATGATACCCTGTTTGAACGAAACGTAGATATTGATGTGAATGGGATGTATCGTGATTGTTATGGTATTTGGAATGATGAGAGTTTGCCCGTAGAGGAGGTTATCTTGCAATATGATAATAGGGATGGCTATTTCTTGAAGGCAATGCCGCTGCATCATACTCAGAGGGTTTTAGTGGATGATGGTAAAGTGTTCAAGATTTCTGTGCATGTCAAGATTACCAACGACTTTGTGATGGCATTGTTGTCTCGAAGCCGTTCTTTGGAAGTGATTGCGCCGATGCATCTCAGAAAACGAATGATGGATGTTTATAGGGAGGCTTTGGTAAGAAATTCTGTACCAAATGATATGTTTAATAATAATAATGTAGAATCAAATAAATAGTATTGTTACCTATGGATTACTTTTATGTTGATATAGAAACGGAACTGGGGGAGATGTTGACCTATTATGTAGCTGCAACGGATGAGGCTCAAGCCGAGGATTTTGCTACTGCTGCATTCGAGAATGGGGAAATAGAATGTATGGGGATACAAATCGTAAGCATTTATGCTCATAGGGCATAAATATCTTTGCAAAAAATGTCATCAAGCTTCATTGTTTGAGACTGGGTTATCCACTCTACAATATGGAGAAAACTGGCAAAGCACGAGAAATGCGGAGGAAGATATGATAGCAGACATTATTCCCATTCGCTAAATACGTTCCACCAGCTTCTTTTTTAGCTGCATGTATTTCTGGTGCAAGGCAAATTTCTTTTGCGGTTGCTGCTCTTTCAGTTCTTTCTTTCTGATGGCTGCCATTTCCCTTTTTATTGCTTCTATTTGAATGGTTTGGGAAACGGCTTGATGCAGATTCTGCTGCGAGGAAGTGATCTGGGTTGAGGCAATCTGGCGAACCAAGGATTCATAGAGCATATCCATATTAGAAGAACTGTCCAGACGTAGTGATAGTTTTTCTGCAGATAACCAGTCTGTGGAAAATGACTTGATGATGTCGAATGTGCCAGCAGAAGCATCCTTCCATTGCTTGTAGTTTACCAATAAGCGATAACGATTATCCTGCTGAATGATGAAAATTGTATGTCTGGGTAGCTTGCTGTCAATATAACGGAAGATGTCAGAGCTGTCTGAAATCCCCTTTTTAAGTTTAATAAGAAAGATGGTGAGTTCGTGAACCTCCTTTCCGTCTGCCACATGCAGGTTGCTGGGTGCCAACTTATAGAGCCAGATGATTTGCTCTACATTTTCAACAAATGCAGATTTCATGCAAGCCGTTACCTCAAGATGGCTGTAAAAAGCCACCTTGGGTACTACTCGGTTTACCAACGTAAAGTCGGGAAAATTTAATATATTCATAAGTTCTTTTTTACTTTGAACATTGAACTTGGAACTTTATGATTAGACAGATTGCTTATTTGATAATAAGGAAGGTGATGAGTTCAAAGTCATCCAACCCCTTGATCTCATTGGTCAAAGCCGTGGTTTCACCCAGCGAGAAAAGACTGTCTATGTCGCTCTCTTCCTTGATGCGTACCATACTGTCGATGGCCTTCTGCAACAAGTCGCTATAATGTTCCATGTGTCTGCCGTCGCTGGTTTCCTTACTCAGCAGGGCACAAAGATTTCTGTCGTATTCCTTCTTGTCCTTGCAGAGCAATCGCAAGGTATCCAGCAGCTTCTTGGGATGAAGATGGTCGCAGATTACCTCGCCGTCATCCGACAGATACACCATATAGAAAGGATGAAGCAGGTTTTTCCTGTCGATGTTCACGGCATTGTTGCGATTCTTCAATACATAGATAACGCCGGGCTTAATGTCGCCCTTTGCACCTGCCACAGCATTCATTCCGAAAGGAGCATGCTCTATGTCGGGATGTTCCTTGATATATGATAGGAGGTCGAGACGAAACTCGTTCAGTCCCAGGTCCATGATATTGATACCAGTGTCCATATCCTCAATATCAACCACTTCTTCTTGCAGATGCTTCAACTGCTTCCTGCGATATTCCAGGTCGCCTTTTTCGTTGTCGCTCAGTAGGTTGTCATCTCCAGTAGAAGTCAGAATGGTGGCTTTCATACGGCTCTCCACTCTGCCTTTCAACTGGATATATTCGTCCAGTTCCATATCAGGCCAGTAGTTTACCAACTGTATTTCCTTGTTCCGGCTGCCAATACGGTCAATACGTCCAAAACGCTGGATGATGCGTACGGGATTCCAATGGATATCGTAGTTAATCAGATAGTCGCAGTCTTGCAGGTTCTGACCTTCCGAGATACAGTCTGTAGCGATGAGTACGTCGATGTTTTCATGAATCCACGGTTTCTTGGTTGCGTCCTTTTCATCAAAGATGTTATCTTTGTCTTTGGAGATGGGCGAGAAGAAGGTGAGTACATTATTAAATGTACACTCAAACTTCGGAATGGTGCATTTGCCCTCGGTACTACCCGTGATGAGGGCAACGTTCAGTCCGCAGTCTGCCTTGATTCTTTCGGCAAGTTGCTGATAGAGATAGTCTGCCGTGTCGGCAAAGGCAGTGAAGATGAGTACCTTCCGGTTGTCCTTGTTGATAGGATGGGCAAACTTCTCCTTCAAGTCTGCTATCAGCATTTGCAGCTTGCTGTCATGGGCTGGCGTAATATCTTCCAGCATCAGGAGCAGCATCCTGAGTACTTCCTGATCTGCTGCCAGATCTCTTCGCCAACTGATATAATCCATATCCCTGAGTCTGAAACCTCTTATCTCTTCTGCTTCCTGGTCGATGAGCGAGATGGTTTCGTCGATGTAAGCCGTGATGCGCTCCAAGGTGAGGCGGAAGGAGTTGACCGAACTTTCCAGTCGTTTCAGCAGGTTGGTTGCCATCAGATTCCGCAATCCCTTCTCTCGTCCGTCAATAGACAAGCCGCTTCCTTCATAGTCGATGGTATAGCTGTTCTTGGCGCTATCGTGCAGATAGAGCGATGGGGTGTAGATAGACAGGTTCAGATTGTCCAGTTCTGTGGCAATGTCCCTGAAGTTGATGGCATTGCTGATGTCGGTGAGTTTCGGACGACGGGAGATAGGAGGCAGACGATGTGGAAATTCACCGATGGCACTGGTATCATAATACTTCATGATGTGGCTGCGCGAACGGGCGATGGTCACGGCATCCAGCAACTGGAAGAAATCGTAGCTTAAGTCGTTGAGCAGCCTTTCCGTTGTGCGTTCTTCTGCCTTCAATTTTGCCCAGTGGTTATATACCTTCTGGGCATTCGTAAAGATGTCATCTACGTTCTTGCCTAATCCCAATGCTTCGTCAAACGAGCTGCTTCTGCCTTCGTAAGCCAGCTGCAACTGGTTCTTCAAATCGCCAAATCTATTGTTCACAGGGGTAGCACTCAGCATCAGCACCTTCGTCTTCACACCGGTACGAATCACCCGGTTCATCAGTTTCTGATATCTGTTTTCCTTTCTTTCCTCCTGCTGCTCATCATCATCTTCCTCTTCATCCACGTTTCCTCCATTGCGGAAGTTATGGCTTTCGTCGATCACCACGAGGTCGTAGTTGCCCCAGTTGATGTGGTCCAGATCCAAGCCGTTGGAACTTCCATGTTCTCGTGAAAGGTCGGTATGGAAGAGAATGTCGTAGCGCAGACGGTCGCCAGCTATCGGATTGTTCTTGTAATTGGAACGGAAAGTAATCCAGTTCTCATTCAGCTTTTTCGGGCAAAGCACCAGTACACTCTTGTTGCGGTTCTCATAATACTTGATGACGGCAAGCGCTGTAAAGGTCTTTCCCAATCCCACACTGTCGGCAAGAATACAGCCATTGTATTTCTCCAGCTTGTTGATGATGGCGAGTGCCGCATCCTTCTGGAAGTTGTATAGCTTGTTCCAGATGAGACTGTTCTTGAAGCCGGTCCGCTCATTGGGAAGAACATCTTCTGAAATATCTTCCAGGAATTCATGGAAGATGTTGTAGAGAGCGATAAAGTAGATGTATTCGGGTGCATTCTCCTGATAAACCGTCTCGATGTATTCCAAAACCCTGGCAGTTACGTCCTTGAATTTCTCGTCGTTCTCCCATTGTTGGTTGAATATCTGCAGATAAGCCTCTGCGGAAGGAGAAGGCAGCACATTGACCATCGTATAGACATTGTTGCCCTTTTCGCAACCCAGTTGGGTGGTGCTGAAATCATCAAAAGGAAGATAAACATGCTGCTTGCTGGGCGCATTCATGTCAAAGACTGGCAGGGCGGCAGAAGGTTCCCCATCACAGAGATGCAGGAATCCGCCCATTCCTTCCTGTGAAGAATTGGACTTGAATTTCACTTTTTTCCGAATCCATGCCGCACACTCCTTGGCGATAGCTTTTTGCGACAGCTGGTTGCGGAGCTTGATTTCAAACTCCGTACCATAAAGGTTGCGCTCACGGTTCAATTTCGGAATGTAGAACTCTCGCTTCTCTTTCTTCGTCTTGTCTGCCACAAAGGTTGGCGAGGTGAAGATAAAGCGCACTTCCTCCACCTTCTCCAGTTCCGCCTTCATGGCTTCGAAGGCGTAGATGGAGAAAGAGGCTGCGGCGATGGATATGCGACTTTGGGTGGACAACCTTGACTTCAGGTCATCCACCAATCGTTCGCTGGTATTGTTTATCTGTTTCGGCTGCTCCATGTCCTATTGCTTAACATTCAACATTTAACACTTGACATTAAGAATTATTTCACCCATTCCATCAAGTCGTCATAATTGGTTACCTTATGATAGTAGATGCCCGAACCTGAGAGTTGCTCAAAGAGTCTGTCGGCACAGGCTATCTTGCCATCTTCTATGCCTCGCAAGTCGAGGGTTGACATGCTGCCCTTGGTTTCGGCTACGAAATAGACATGTTTCACGGCACCATCCTTGAAGGCTATCGCCCAGTCGGGAGAATAATTGCCCACAGGGGTAGGGATGTGGAAACCTTTTGGCAACTTGGCATATACGGCAACGTCGGTGCTCGTATCGAGATCTTCCACGAACTTGCGCTCTACACTCTGCTTTGCCGTTCCATCGGTAAACACATAGTCCACAATGCTTTTCTTGCCCTGGTAAGCCTTATCGAGCGAGGTATGCTTCTCCTCCGTAAAGATGGCGGAATCGTAGCTTCCCTCTATCTCGTTGTAACTGATATGATCTACGATGATGGTGGCTTTCTGCTCCAGAATCAGGCGGCTTACCCTACGGATAAACTCTTCTGGATTCATCTTGTACATATCAAACTTTTCTGGCTTAATCTGACTCAGAATCCCGGCGATGGTCTTGCGGGTCAATCGGGTATTGGCGGAAATCTTGCCCAGCAGGTCGTACTTCACGGTGCTTACCACATCCGTTCTCAGGTCATCATGCTGCATTTCTTCCCGCACCATCATGCTGCCCGCCTTCATGTCGTCGTGCTTCAGTTCCGTCTTCTGCATTCCTCGGGTTACCACGTAGATCAGTCTTGAAACCACCAGTTCCTTATTGATGGCAGCAATGGCTTTCTCTATCAGTTCCTTACTTTCGAAGTTCACCGTATAGGCGTATTTGTGGTTGATGCGATTCCAGAGTTCCTGGAATTCCTTCTTCGTGAAGTTCTCGTTCAGTCTGTTCTCCGGAGTCTGCGGCGTACTTCCGTTTTCTATCATATCATCAAGGGCAGAAGGATTCCATACGCCTTCTATCAGTTTATGAATCCATTTGCCGTATGGCTTTACTTCTTCTGGCAATGGTGCGAGTGTTCCCGATGTTGCGGCAGAGCGGTAAGCATCGGTTACATGACTTTCGTCATCCACATAACCATTCTTCACCAGATAGAAATAAATCTTCTTGGCTTCTGACGTCGTGATACTATGCTTGCTACCATCCTCAATCGTGAAGGTCTTTCCATCGAAGTAATCGATGTCGGCAACCTTCGGACGGTCGTAGAGATCTTCCGAAATATTCTTTTGCAGGTCATTTACGAAATCAGCATAGCCCTCTGAGGCAATCACGGTAAGGCGGTTGATCTGCTGCACCTGTCCCTGCAGGGTGTCGGCATCCTGGCGCACTCCCTTGTTGTCAACACAGAGTCGCAGACCTCGTCCCACTTCCTGACGCTTCTGCGAGATGCTGTTCGCTTGTCTGAGCGAACAGATCTGGAAGATGTTCGGATTGTCCCAACCCTCTCGCAAGGCAGAGTGGGAGAAGATGAAGCGAACTGGCGAGTAAGTTGGGTCGAGGCTCAGCAGTCGTTCTTTATCTTTCATAATCAGGTCGTAAGCCGATACGTCGTCGCTACCGGTTCCCTTGTTCTCTTTGCTGTCCTTAAAACGCTTGGTCTTGGGGTCGATGGAGAAATAACCCTCATGGGTCTTGTCGACAGGGATGCAGCTGAGATACTGCATATACTCCGGGTCGTACATATTCTGATTTTCGTTCAGCTCTGCCCGGTATTCCTGTTCGAAGATCTCACCATAGCGGCCCAGTATTTTCTTGCCGTCTTCATCATACTGGCGATACTTGGCAACCTCGTCAATGAAGAAAAGGGAGAGGCACTTGATGCCACGATGGAAGAGCGCACTCTCTTTTCGGAAGTGCGCCTTGATGGTTTCCCTTATCTGGATGCGAGCCTTGTGGTCGGCAGTTACATTGCCGATTACTTCCTTCAGCATCAGACTTTCGCCGTTGCTGAATTTCACATGGCTGCGGCTTGGATGGTGTGCATCCACCACGATGTCGGTAATCATGAACCCCTTGTATTGCAGCATGTTTCCGGAGGCACTATAGAGGTCATCGCCTTCGCCCAACTTCTTGTAGATTCGCTTGATGGCTCCCGTAGTGCTCTGCTGTTCTATCTCCAGCCTTACCTGTGGAGCCTTGTCTTTCGAGAGCAGCAGCTCTGCAAAATAGATATAGCTGTCGGTACCTTTCAGGTTCTTCAGTTCGAAGCCTACTACCTCTATCTTCTTCACCAGTTTGTGGTTATAGGCATCGAGAGCATCGAGCACATACACCGTGTTGTGGTGCTCCTTGTGGGTGGCGGAGTAGTTCAGGGTGAAGAGTGGATTGAAGGCTTTGAGTGCCGTCTGTGTAGCGGCGCCTCCCATTTTCTGCGGTTCATCCAGGATGATGATAGGGTTGTTGGCAGCAAGAACGGCGATAGGCTTTCGGGAACCGAACTCATCTCGTTCGGAGTTGATGATGCGTGCCGCCTTGTTCTTGGCTCCCTCCTTCATGGTGTTGAAGGCTTGGGTGTTGATGATCATCACGCTGATGTCGTTGCTCTGCGAGAAGGTGTCGATGTCGTTGAGGCTGCTGCTGTCGTAGATGAAGTAGCGAGCCTTTTTGCCGTATTGCTCCATGAAGTGATCTACCGTAATGTCGAAGCTTTTCTTCACTCCCTCTCGGATGGCGATGCTTGGAACCACCACGATAAACTTGGTCCAGCCATACTGCTTGTTCAGTTCGAACATCGTCTTGATATAGACGTATGTCTTTCCCGTACCGGTTTCCATCTCCACGTCGAGCTGGCAGGCACCGAGTTTCTGACAGAGTTCTTCATCCTGATGGATATTGTTCTCGGTCTGAATCTGTCGGATGTTGTCAAAGAGAGCCACTTTATCTATAGCAAGGCGGTTGTTCTTATACCCCAGGCTGTTGCCCGCATCATCGCTATCGGCAAAAACATTGGTTTGAACGAATTTGATGTCATGCTTCTTGCTGTCCACCACATACAGCTTTCCCTTATCCATCCTGTATTCCAGGTTGGCTTGGTTGGGCTGCCCCTTGAAGACGTTGATGACGCTCTCCACGGCATCGGTCTGATATTGTTGTATCTTAAACTTCAGTTTCATAATCGTAATCAGTAAAGCTCTTTTTACTTTTACAAGTTTCAAGTAAACACAGCAAAAATGTTCTTTTTACCTTTTTACTTTTTTACTTTTCTAAAGGATTTTGGTGACCGTGTCAGGAGAATATGTTTTAAAGATCTGCTCGAAGTTGGTGGCGGTGGAATCGTCCTTCATGCTGGTGTCACGGAGCACGGCATAGGCTGGCTGCATCTGGGCGATGGACTTTACCACATCGTCGGTTACATCCGGGTCGAAGCAAGCCACGAGGTATCCTTCGGCAACGTTATAGATGGTCTTGCCAGCTACCGTTGTCGTTTCTATCTTCGAATCCAGGGTCGCACCGAGTTCGAGCATCACCTGGAAGAGCAGGTCTTCGCCCGTTCTATCCGGTTTCACATTATCCACCTGCGAGAAGAGGTCGGCTTGCGAAATATCCTTTGGAGAATAGTAGATGTCCTGCATATTGGTGGAATCGAGTTTCAACACACGGAAGCCAGTATCGAGGTCTTGGGTGGTTAAAGGAGATTCCTCCTTGATTTTCTTGCCGGCACGACGGATTCGCTCCTTGCCTATTTCACAGACAGTTTCATATCCTTGTTCTTTCTTTTTCTCGCTGATATGTTCTGGTAATTGAACCATAATGAAAGGACTATGTTTTTGTTTTTCTGCATTCATTTTCATTACAGCATGAGCAGTAGAGGCACTTCCTGAGAAAAAATCTAATACAATAGAATCATCTTTGAGATTTGCTAATGTCAGCAAACGTTGTAATAAACGTACAGGTTTAGGACCATCGAATACACCTTTATCACCAAATAATGCTGTAACTTCTTTTGCACCTTCTTGGCTATGACCAACTTCTTTGTATAATAGTATAGAGGTTGGTGCCATTCCATCAAACTTTAATTCCCTAAGGAAACGTTTTATACATGGAACACTATTACCGTCAGTACCAAACCATATACGGTTGTCTTGGAGTCTCTCACGGAACGCGTTCCGTGAGAGACTCCAGCAGCGTCCTGCTGGAGGCTCTACGACTCTTCCCGAAGGACAGGTGATAGGATAATCGCATTCTGCATTATATGTTTTTACAGACATATCGCTTGGTTTCCAGTCTCCTCTTGGGTCGTTGTCAGGATTAGAATATCTCGCATTTGCTTCTGCGGTTCTTTCTAATCTACCTATATGGAAAGAATCTATTCTTTTAGCAAACATTAATATGTAGTCATGACTATTGGAAATAAATTTGGCATCATTTTTAGGCGAATAAGCTCTTTCCCAAACTAAAGTTGCGATAAAGTTTTGTTCTCCAAACACTTCATCGCAAACTTTTCGAAGATTCTCAACCTCATTATCATCAATGGAAATAAATATTACACCATCATCAGTCAGCAAATCTCTTGCAACTTTCAATCTCGGATAAATCATATTGAGCCAATCAGTATGGAATCTGCCATTGCTTTCGGCATTGGTAAACATACGGTTGCCCTGCTCGTCAAACTGTCCTGAGTTGGCGAGATATTCTTCTGAAGACTGAGCGAAATCATCTTCATAAACAAAATCGTTTCCGGTGTTGTAAGGTGGGTCGATATAAATCATTTTCACCTTGTGTAAGTAAGTCTCCTTCAGACATTTGAGAACATCGAGGTTGTCTCCCTCAATATAAAGGTTCTGGGTGTTGTCGAAATCAACGCTGTCTTCACGGCAAGGGCGAAGTGTGGCATTGATAGGAGAGTTGGCAAGGAGAATCGCCTTGCTCTTGTCGGGCCAGGTAAACTGGTAGCGTTCTGCTCTTTCTGACATCACACTATCAGAAAGATTCTGCTTGAGTTTCTCGAAATCTATGAGGTGCTTTGGCTGACCGCTTCTTTCATCCACGGTCTCCGTAACGCAGTCGGGAAACAACTGCGCAATTTTCATAATGTTGTCCTCGACACCATTACTGCTCTGCATTCTTAATTTGTCCATTTGTAGCTCTTTTCATTGTTAGTCACTATATATAATAAGGTATAGCAACCAACATTGAAGCAAACTCCAACGTCTTTTGCTATAGCTGATGGGTGCGTTTGGAACTAAATCATTATCGGAGTAAAACGGGCAGCGGACAGAAGGATTGGCAGTAAAGCCATCCAAGGAAAGCCTTGATGAAGTGAAGACAAAGAAGAAGCGTGAGCTTCCCTTATCAACACTTGAGGCTTTTGCCGGGCCCGTCATTCACGATAAGTTCCGCCCACGCTATAGCGCAGGCGTTTACAGAACTTATTCATTCGTGATTACATACTTATATTCTGGCAAAATTTAAGTGTTTCCGAACAAATTAGTAAACGCAAGTTTATAATCTTACTATGTTATATCTTTCTTTTCTGTTTCTTATATTTCTTACTTTTTAAATTGTTATACATTCAAATTGCCGAGTGCAACTTATCTTATGCAAAGATAATGCAAATGAGCGCAATGAAAGCTTGCTTTCAAATTGCCGAGTGCAGCTTATCTTATGCAAAGATAATAAAAATACAGGGAAATAAGGTGATACTTATGTTTTTTAACACAAAGAATGCTTCCCTTACCCAGTTTTCTGTAGAAAAGAGGGACCTGAGTGAGGGCGAATACCTACAAATAGCGTTAGTTTGGTAAACCACCAATGAAAAACACCCAAACTTTGTTGTTTATTTGAAGTTATTTAATAATATAACAAGGGCGTTTTTGTGGCCAAAATTTGCATAAAATACTGTTAGTCAACTGCTTATGGGATAAAATGGCCCTATTATGTATTAAATTAGTGTTAAAAATGCATTATTATTGTACTATTTTTGAAATATATGTTGTATCTTTGTTGGCAACAGGTGAGCGATAAGCCAACACAGGATAACAATCATGCGAACTATCGCCACCGACTTTCTTGGCTCAGCCTCGAAAGGAGGAATATAAACATAACTTTGTTGATGGCTGGCAGAGGAAAAACACTAATAAAAATAGTAATATGAAATTTTATAATATTACTTCAGAATCAGTTGAAATTATAGGCAAATGCTTGGAACAGTGCCTATGTACTCGAAAGTATTCTTATGTGGCAAAACTTTTTGCATACATATCTCCTTTAGATAGGGACTTTTGCATGTCTCCTTGTATAGACAAGAAGATTGTAGAAGAAAGATTCTTAGCTTCTTTGACTTTAGCAACCATTACGGATGATTGTAACACATTTGTGGAACAACTCAAAGATACGCTAAAGGAGGCTGAAGAGCATGAAAAAGCCATAAGAGAAGTAGGTGGAGAATGGATTCAAAGCTATGCTTGCGATAATCCTGCATGTTTTAGAGATTACAATGAATATCTCGAACAAGCAGGTAAGTTTGCTGTTGTTGAAAAGAAGTTTTTCAGAAAGTTCAGCAACACGAGAAAACATGGAAAGAAAATGTGGGATGCAGATGGAAATCCAATTTATCATAATCTTCACACATATTCTCCAATTTGTAACGATAATTACGCTAAATCTCTTTTTACCTTGAAACAATGTGGAGGGAAAGGCTTAAACCAAGCGTTAAAACTCTTTGAGGAAATCATAGCTGTTTTTGTTAAAACTTACCATTATGCACTGGGCGTGGATTTATATGCTCAAAGTATGCGTTCTAATCCTATTGAAGCGAGAATTATCCTAAGCAATAGTATTAAGAAAGAATTGAGTGTTTTTCATATTGATGATATAACTAATATCGAAGACCATTGGGTTAACCAGGCTAAGCAGCAGATTGACAAGAAGATGCTTGACCATATTTACAACAAAACCATAATGGAACTGGCTCCTGCTTTTTACCACTTGGTTAAAACTGGCCAATTTCCTTGGATGGCTATACTTATTAAAGATAAAGAAAACCATCAAGGAAATTTGTCTGAAATAGAGTCAGTTATTTTTAAGGGAATTAAAGATCCGAAACAGAGAGAGCAAACTGTTTTGGAGATTCGAGAACTCATTTATAATTTTAACCGCTTTACAGGCATCATATATGAAAGAGGTGAAAATAATAAAAAAGATAAAATTCTTAATGTAGGCGATGTCTTGGCGTTTATTGTAGAATACATTAACGAGAAAGTCAAGTTGGACTATTCCATCAAAAAGTTTATAACAAACTATTTTTGCAAACTTCGTAATATAGAAGCGGATGGGGAAATATTATATAAGAAATTTAATTATGCAAGGAACCACATGAATCTGCATGACTTAAAGAGAAAAGCTTTTGATAATAAAAAGCAAGAAATACTCAGAAATACTCAGAAATAAATTAGATTTTTTATATCCATCTACATGATTTTTGGGATTGCCTGATATAAGGCAATCCCTTTTTTATCCCAAAAAACATAGCTTTATCATCCCATTTTATCCAAAAAGAATAAAACTTTATCCTATCAGACCTATATTTGGGATAGGACGAGGGTGAATTTCATCCTAATGCAGCTAAAATACCCTTTTTTTATCCCAAAATCCACAAAATAGAAATCTAATAAAAACAGCACATAAACCATTGTTTCTTGGTATTTTTGTGAACAGAAACCAAGATGGTAATGCGCATTAAGCCAGATTCGTTGAGCATTGCGAAGTTTAAGCCTCCGTAGTGTTGGTTTCTTGCAGAGACCCCCTTGAGGCTTTGGGATAAAATGTCTTCTGCCATTATCAAAATGACAAAAAAAAATTCAATGGAGCAGGTAGATGCTCTTATCAATGAGGCTAACACTGCCACGACCCTTTCGGGTATCACAGTGCAGCAAGAGAAGCAAAGCTTCATCACAGTCTCTCTTTTCAACGACTGTCTCGAAAAGGGCAGGGGCATGGAGAGCCCTCGCGAACTTATCAAGCATGTCGTGGTGGAACATGAGACGACCTTCCTCTTTGGCGATACAGGTCTCGGAAAGACCATCCTCGCCATACAGCTGGCGTGCGAGATGGCTGAGCAAGGCAAACGGGTGTTATACGTCAACTTCGAACTTTCGGATGTACAGTTGGCCATGAGATACCCCGACAAGAAGTTCCCTGGTGGGCTTTTTGTCGCCAATGTCGATTATTCTCGTATGCACGATGTCACAGAGCAAAGTCATATTCTCGATGAGATTCAGCGACTCGCACTGGCTCACGACATCGAGGTGGTGGTTATCGATAACTTCACCAATCTCTGCATCAACTCCAAGGAGGGAAGCGAGGCGGGCAACATCATGTTGCAACTCGTCAGCTTGCGTATGACCCACAACTGGACGATGCTCATCCTTGCCCATGTGCCCAAACGCAGGCCTGGTGATCCTCTCACGCTCAACGACTTGGCTGGAAGCAAGATTCTCAGCAATCTCGCCGACAATGTCATCGGTCTCAACAAGTCGAAGAAACACAAGGACATGCGCTATCTCATTCAGCTGAAGTATCGCTCGTTCTCTATCGAACTCGACTATAAGAACGTGCAGGAACTGATGATTTCAACTTCTGATGATTGGCTCCATTTTGAGTATGGCGGCTATGACGAGGAGCGAGCACATCTGCCAAGAAGCCGTGACGAGAAGGCTGAGCTGGAGCATGACATCGTGAAGGAACTCAAGGAGCCCAATGGATTGTCGTACCGTGACATCGCCGACAAGTTGGGTACCAGTTTGTCCATGGTGCAACGCACAGCCCGCAACAACAAACTGAGCAGAAAGGTGGATAAACCGAGCAAGAAGTAGTGGGCTTGTATCAGAAGTGTATCATTCCAAAAAATGATACAAAATGATATTTAATTAATTGATTATTAAGAAGTTAAAGTGTATCAGAGCGATACAGGCTCTGTATCATGAAACAGTATGTTTGTATCACTCTTGATACAGGTAACGACTTATAAATCAGTGATTTAAGTGTGTTTTTTGTATCGAAACGGAAATGATACACTTTGATACACTCTGATACATGATTATTAGTGATAAAAAAGTACAAACATGAACAATACGATAGATATTAGATATGTGTTGGAGCGCTATCGTTCTGGCGGAGCCAACCGATACGTTTGTCCCCAGTGTGGCAGGAAGAAGTGCTTCACGCGATATGTGGATTTGGAGTCTGGCGGATATGTGGCCGATGAATGTGGCAAGTGCAACCATGTGGTATCTTGTGGCTATCATTATCCACCGAGAGAATTTTTCCATGACCATCCCTGGTTGAATAGCAGGGAGGTGAATGAAATGGAGTTTATACAGGGGAAGCCTCTTCAGGGCTTGTCCCGACGAAGGACTCTGATGGTGCAAGAGCATCGGCAAGTTCTCCAGGAACGACATCAGACGGTGTTCTTTGACATGGCATGGGCTGAGAAATCGATGCGGCGCACAAGTACCTTTCGCTGTTGGTTGGAGCAGTTGTCGCAGGATGGTGTTCAGTCAGGTCTCTTTGATGGCGAGAATCTTCGACGAGTGCTTGCCGACTATTATGTGGGTGGCACGCAGAAGGATGTGGTCAAGGATGGTGTCAATTACGGACCAGCCGTCGTATTTTGGTTGATAGACGAGCAGGGCAGGGTGCATGATGCCAAACTGATGGCTTATCGCTGCGATGGTCATCGAGTGGGTGATTGGGTTAATACGATGCGCTCCATCTGCGAGCGAAAGCACATCGGACCTCAGTTGGCTGAAACTGAAAAGGTCCTCTTCGGCTTGCATTTGTTGCCTCGTTATCCCGACAAGTCGGTTTGCATCGTTGAGAGCGAGAAGACAGCTATCGTATGCGCCTGCCGTTATCCTCAGAATCTTTGGCTGGCTACGGGTGGTTGCGGTAATCTTCAATCCGAAAAACTGCAGCCGTTGCTGAATAGAAGGGTTGTGGTGTATCCCGACAGCGGCGAGTACGAGAAATGGAAGGAATGTATGGAGAGAAGTGGTCACACCAATTATCATGTGGTGGATTTCATGGAGCAATACGAGCCTAACACCGACATCGCTGACATCCTCTTGGACGAAGCCAGGCAAAAGCCTGAAATCCTTTTGCCACCATCTACTGAGTTTTGCCCATTCTGAGGGATATTTGTGAGTCGTAAGCATCAAAGATGTGAGTCGTAAGTATCATTATCATGGGTGGAAACTACATACTTATTTATTGTAACGAAGCATAAAAATAAGATTGATAATAGTTATGCAAGAATTTAAAATCAAGGCATACGGCAAGTCAGAACTTGCCCTGCAATATTTTCCAGAGGCGGCGTCAGCCCACACGGCGGTCAACCATCTCATGTCGTGGATTCGGCGCAATCCGGTGTTGACGGAGGAGCTCACGCGGCTGGGCTATCGCAAATCGGCCAAGTATTTCACCCCAAAGGAAGTGGGGAAGATCGTGGAATACCTCGGTGAACCATAACACGAAAGGGGGCATTTCCTGCCTGTAGCTGAGGCTATGGCAAGGGAATGTCCCCTTAAAGTATGACATCTCACGCAACGTATGCTATCGTCATATCGGCCATGAAAAAAGTGGTATCTTTGCTATGTAAATCAAGGAGGTTTACCCGATGAGGCTCCCCAAGCCCAAGAACAGAGGCGACGGATCCTAAGCCTGTGAGAGGGGTGGAGGCTGAATCGGCAGTGATTAACTCAAAATTTTTACAGCTATGATTAAGTATGTATTAAAGGAAAACAAGAACAAGAAGAGCCTTGCATTCGGCAAGTGGTATGCTTTTCCTGTAGCCGATGAAACCATCGACCTGTCCGACCTCGCCAAGCACATGGAGGAACACAACACCGGCTTCTCTGAGGCCATGTGTCTCGGCATGATGACCGCCATGGTGAAGTGTATCAAGGAGCAGCTCCTGGCTGGCAAGAATGTGAAGATCGACAACCTGGCCATCTTCTCCGTGGGTATCCGCAACAAGGAGGGCGCTAAGACCGAGGCTGAGTTCAACGTAGCCGGCAACATCAGCGGACTGAAGTTGCGTGCCCGTGCCACGGGTACGCTGAGCAATGCCAACCTCTACAACCAGGCCAATGTGCGCAAGGTGAGTGCCACCGTAGGCAGCACCTCTACTGGCGACAACAAGCCTTCGGGTGGTGGAAGCACTCCTTCTACTGGCGGCAGCACTCCTTCGGGCGGTGACTCCACGGGTGGTACCAATCCTCCAGGCGGAGAAGGCACCGATGGTGAGTAATCAGCAGCCCTCAGTATCTTTTCCCCCCAGACCCTATATCAATCACCCAGGGTCTGGGGGATTTTTCTTTTACCAGATAAGCACGGAATTTGTCCGCTTAGGCATCTTTACTGATGTTTTGAAACCGTCTGGGCCGAAAGGTGTTTGCAGATGACAAAAAAATTGGCTATCTTTGTCATACATTCAATAAATGATAAAAAGCCTATGAAAAAGAAAATGACAAGCCTTTTGGCTTTGTTTTGCATGATGTTTTGTGCTGGTGCCTCAGCACAGAGTGCCTATCAGAAAGCCTACGACAAAGCTAAGTCGAAGTCGCTGGTGAATGCTCTTTCGTTCTCGTTGGAGAAGGATAAAGAGCGGCTGCGCAAAGCTGCCTACAAGTATCGTGAAGACATTCCGAAAGAAGTGCTTAAGATGGCAAAGAAAGACAATGCCATCCTGCATGGCACGTGGATACAGGGACAGACAAAGTCGTGGGACTTGTTTGGCAAGCCTTTGCCCATTCCTGAGGCTTATGTGCCCTTGTGCCGGTACAACGACTCCGTGTTTGCCATACGCAATACGATGATGGAAACTCAGCCCATCCAATTGTATAATGTGAACAGGGGTGTGATAAATGTTCTTGCCTACAGTCTCGACGGAATCGTCTATCAGCCTTTTCTGAACAGTGCCCTGTCTAATATCAAAGAGTCTTTTGGTTATTCGAACGTTTTGGCTTCGCTCGACGACAAATATTTCTTTTCTGTTATCGATATCAATGCTTTGAACTCTCTGCAGGTTGTCGACCTTTGCCGTAAGGATAGCGCCAAAGCAAAAAGCATGGAGTATGCCGACTATATGGATCGGTGGAAGCATTATTATTACACGAGTAAGGTGTCGGACGACAGAGAACTGTATAAGGATAATGTGTGGGTGCAAAATGCCGAAAGGTATTATGCCTTGGGCGAATACCGTAAGGCTTTGTTCTGTATCGAGCAGTTTATGGCATTCGATATTGATGGTATGAACGACCGAAACGGAATGTTCGCTTATGAGCTGAAATATATGCAGCTGAAATGTTACAGGGAATTAAAGAAATACAATGATGTGCTCGCTGCTATGGACTATCTGAAGAGGGCCGACTATCTGGCCGACGGCATGTATTTTTCTCCTCAGTCGAAATCTATCGTCGTGTGTGCAGGCGTCTCGGAAGACGTAGAGACTAATTTTAAATCCAAGATGTTGACTTTGTGCAAGGAATGTCAGACCCTGCAGGAAGAGCGCGAACGCAACAATGCAATTCTTGCAGCAGCTCTCTTGGGTGCATTGGGCACCACGGTTTCCAGCATCACTGGCAGCAGCAACCAGTCGTCTGGTGCGGCCTATTCGGGCGGTGGAGGTACAGCCTCGTCGGCAAGTACGGTAGCGGCTGGCAGTTCTGCTTCTACCAAGACCGCTACCAGGTGTACTGCATGCAATGGCAAAGGCGTATGCCAGTCTTGCAAAAACCATCCGGGCAAAGCCACTTCCAACTCCAAGGATCGTACTCCGTGTAAAGTCTGCGGTGGAAAAATCACCTGTCAATACTGTGGTGGCTCTGGATTCAAGAAACTCTGATCTCTCTGACTTCTCTGACTTCTGAACCTGCTAACCCTTCATTTTCCATATAAATGGGGATTGCACAGTGCAGAAAAACTTCGTACCTTTGCACCCGAAAACAGAAAACAACGAAAAAAAATAATACAAGAAAAAAAAGTAAAGGTACATGTCACAAAGAATCATGATGGGCGTTGCCATGATATTGGCAGCAGCAACAGTCAAGGCAGAGAGTATTTCGGTGGATAGCAGTAAGGTGTACGACATAGACGAGGTGATCGTCGTGTCGCAACCCAAGGAGGCTTTCCGCCTGCGTCAGCAACCACTAAGCAGCACTTCTTTCGGAAACTTCGAGATGAACAGGTTGGGAGCCCGCGACCTGCGCGAGCTGTCGTCGTATATCCCCAACTTCGTAATGCCCAACTATGGCAGCCGTCTCTCGTCGGCCGTCTATGTGAGAGGCATAGGCAGCCGTGTGAACAGTCCTGCCATCGGTGTGTATGTGGACGGAATACCCGTGATGAGCAAGTCGGCTTTCAATCTGCACACCTATCAGCTGAGTCGTGTGGACGTGCTGCGAGGTCCGCAGGGCACACTCTACGGACAGAATACCGAGGGCGGACTGGTGAGACTCTATTCGCGCAATGCCTTCGACTATCAGGGCACCGACGTGAGGATAGGCTATGGCAGCCGTCGTTACAGCAATCTTGAGGCTTCGCACTATCAGCGCTTAGGAGACGACGTAGCCCTGATGGTGGGCGGATTCTATAATGCGCAGACAGGCTTCTTCCGCAATACCACCACGGGCGAAAGGGCTGACGACTACCAGGAGGCTGGCGGAAAGCTGATGCTGACCGGCAGACTGCATTCGGGATGGAAGGTGAATGTGACGGCCGACTATCAGTATGTAGACCAGAGTGCCTTCCCCTATGGATCGCTCGACCTGAATACGGGCAAGGCAGAGCAGCCCGCATCGACCTTCCCAGGCAGCTATCGCCGTAACAATCTCATCACTGGACTCACGCTGAGCTACGATGCCAACACCTTCTCGCTGGCATCCACCACGAGCTATCAGTATCTGAAAGACCACATGTACATGGACCAGGACTATCTGGAGGCTGACTATATGCGCATGATGCAGGACCAGTTGCAGAATGCCATGACACAGGAGTTCTCGCTGAAGAGCCGCAAACCCGTAGGAGGCTTGTGGCACTGGGCTGCGGGAGCCTTCTTCTCGGCACAATGGCTGAAGACCAACGGTCCCGTGTTCTTCGACTCTGCCATGACCACTCCCATAGGCAATGCCATACAGCAGCAGATGTATGGCGCCATGTTGCAGGCTATGGCCCAGCGCATGATGCGTCCCGGCATGACCCATGAACAGGCCCTCGCCCTGGCTGCACAGATGATAGAGCGGGCTGGAGGCGTAAGCATGAACGTGGAGATGGGAGCACCCGGAACCTACCATACACCCCAGTACAACATCGGCTTCTATCATGAGAGCAACATCGACATCACCCCACGACTGGTACTCACCCTCGGTGCCCGCTACGACTATATGCTCACCAAGATACACTATGAGAGCATGGCATACATGAAGATGAATGCCAACGTGATGGGCTCAAAGGCTACGAACACGCTGCGCTCGATGCTCGACGGCAAGGCACACGATGGCTTCGAGCAACTGCTGCCCAAGCTGGGACTGAGCTACCGCTTAGGCTCAAAGGGCAGCAACGTGTATGCCACCCTGAGCAAAGGCTATCGCGCAGGAGGCTACAACATACAGATGTTCAGCGATATCCTGCAGACCGAACTCAACGCCAACCGCCAGCAGGCCATGAGAGGAAGCTACGACGTGCCCCATACACCGGAAGACTATGACAACGTGAACCACACCATCGCCTACAAGCCCGAGACCTCGTGGAACTATGAGGCGGGAACGCATCTCAACCTCATGGACGGCCAGTTGCATGTGGATGTGAGCACCTACTATATGAAGGTGAGAAACCAGCAACTGTCGGTGATGGCGGGCAACTATGGTTTCGGACGCATGATGGTGAATGCCGGCAAGAGCCATACCTGCGGACTGGAGCTGTCGGCCAAGGGACAGGTCGTGGACGGACACTTGGACTGGATGCTGTCGTATGGCTATACCCGTGCCGTGTTCGACGAGTATGTGGACGGTGAGGGCGATAAGGCTGTGAGCTACGAGGACAAGTACGTGCCCTATGTGCCACAGCACACTCTGGCAGTCTCGGCCGACTATCGCTTCGACGTGGAAAAGCCTTGGCTGAGAAGCGTCACCCTCGGTGCCAACGTCAACGCACAGGGCAAGACCTACTGGGACAACGCCAACACCTATGCGCAGAAGTTCTATGCCGTGGCAGGCGCACACATCGATGCCGACATGGGTAAGGTGGTGGTGAGCCTGTGGGGACGCAACCTGAGCAATACCCGCTACAACACCTTCGCCGTGGACAATGCTGCCACAGGCACCAAGCAGTACTTTGCCCAGAGAGGCAATCCCATACAGTGTGGAGTGGATGTAAGAATGCATTTTTAGAAAAAAAAGTGCAATAAGATAGTAACATTTTATACATAAATATTCCATAATCGCAAATTTTGTATTACCTTTGCACCGGAATTTTGATTCTTACACACATTAACATAAAATTTTATGGGAGGCATTTTCGGGACAATATCCAAGAAAAGCTGTGTCGCAGACCTGTTCTACGGCACCGATTACAATTCACATCTCGGCACACGTCGAGGCGGTTTGGCAACATTCAGCAAGGAGAAGGGATTCGTAAGGTCCATCCACAACCTGGAGAGTTCTTACTTCCGCACCAAGTTTGAGCCATCACTCGACAAGTTCGAAGGCAGTACATCGGGTATCGGAGTCATCAGCGATACTGATGCCCAGCCACTCATCATGAACTCGCATCTTGGCAGATTCGCCATCTGTACGGTGGCCAAGATTCTGAATATAGAGGAACTTACCAAGGACCTGCTCGACAAGAACATGCACTTCGCTGAAATGTCGTCGGGCAAGACCAACCCTACGGAGCTCATTGCCTTGCTCATTATTCAAGGCAAGACCTTCAAAGAGGGTATCGAAAATGTATATCACCACATCAAGGGATCATGCACCATGCTCATCCTGACTGAGGACGGCATTATCTGTGCACGCGACAGCTGGGGACGCACACCTATTATAATAGGTAAGAAGGAAGGCGCCTATGCGGCTTCGAGCGAGTCGACCTCGTTTCCTAATCTCGACTTCGAGGTGGAGTATAATGTAGGTCCGGGCGAGATCGTCAAGATCAAAGCCGACGGCATGGAGCAGATACGTCCTGCCAACAAGCGCATGCAGGTTTGCTCATTCCTCTGGGTGTACTATGGTTTCCCTACATCTACCTACGAGGGCAGAAACGTGGAGGAAGTGCGCTTCAAGAATGGTTTCAACATGGCTAAGACCGACGGAGTGGAGGTGGACTGCTGCAGCGGTATCCCCGACTCGGGTACAGGTATGGCGATGGGTTATGCTGCCGGCAAGCAAGTGCCTTACCAGCGTTGCATAGCCAAGTATACTCCCACCTGGCCACGTTCGTTCATACCTTCCAACCAGGCCATGCGCTCGTTGGTGGCCAAGATGAAACTCATCCCCAACAAGGATATGCTGAAAGGCAAGCGAGTGCTGTTCTGTGACGACAGTATCGTGCGAGGCACCCAGTTGCGCGACAATGTGAAGGTGCTCTTCGAACAGGCAGGACTCAAGGAGTGCCACATGCGTATCGCCTGTCCTCCATTGGTTTACGGTTGTCCGTTCATCAACTTCACCTCCTCCAAGAGCGACATGGAGCTGATCACACGCCGCATCATCGAGAAGTTTGAGGGCGATGCGAATAAGAACCTTGACAAATATGCCACCACAGGCTCACCTGAATATGAGCGAATGGTGGCAGAGATAGCCCGACAGTTGGGATTGACCACATTGAAGTTCAATACCATCGAGCAGCTCATAGAGGCTATCGGACTGCCCAAGTGCCAGGTGTGCACCCATTGTTTTGATGGAAGCAGCAAGCACTCACTTGAGCAGCTGGCCGACGAAGAGGAAGCCTAACAGAGCAAGAAAGATGTCAGACAGAGCCCCAAGCGAAGGCTTGGCAGGCTATGAAATATAAATCGGAGTCGGCTAAGCGAAGGCTTAACTGGCTCCGAATGTTTTTTTACTGTGTGTCAGGCGAAGGCTTGGCAGGCTCTGAAGTGGGAGCTTAGTTGAGGAAACCCAGCAAAGCTCCTGCGGCTACGGCCGAACCGATGACACCCGCCACGTTGGGTCCCATGGCATGCATGAGCAGGAAGTTGTGTCGGTCGTATTCCAAACCCAGGTTGTTGGAGATACGGGCGCTCATAGGTACGGCGCTCACTCCGGCATTTCCTATCAGTGGGTTGATCTTCTTGCCCTTTGGCAAGAACACATTCATCAGTTTGACAAACAGTATTCCGCTGGCTGAGGCGATGATGAACGCCAAGGCTCCGAGGGCAAAGATCTTTACCGTGTTGAGGGTAAGGAACTCTGAAGCCTGGGTGGAGCAGCCTACGGTAAGTCCCAAGAGCATCACTATCACGTCGTTGAGGCTGCTGCCTGCAGTCTTGGCCAGGCGTGTGGTCTTGCCACTCTCTTTCAGCAGATTGCCAAAGAAGAGCATTCCCAACAGCGGCAGACCGCTGGGCACGATGAAGGTGGTGAGCAGCAAGCCGATGATGGGGAAGAGTATCTTCTCGGTCTGACTCACCTGTCGGGCTGGCTTCATCTTGATGACGCGCTCGTTCTTCGTGGTGAGCAGTCGCATCAGCGGGGGCTGGATGACAGGTACCAGTGCCATATAGGAATAGGCGCACACGGCGATGGCTCCCATGAGGTTAGGACTGAGCTTGCTCGACAGGAAGATGGCTGTAGGGCCGTCGGCACCTCCGATGATAGCGATGCCTGCTGCCTGGTTGGGCTCGAAGCCTAAAGCCAAGGCTATCATGTAGGCTCCGAAGATGCCAAACTGGGCTGCGGCTCCGATGAGAATCAACTTCGGATTGGAAATCAATGCCGAGAAGTCGGTCATGGCTCCGATGCCGAGGAAGACGAGTGGGGGATACCAGCCTTGTCGCACACCCTGATAGAAGATGTTGAGCACCGAGTTGTCTTCGTAGAGACCTATCTCCAGTCCGGCGTCGGTGCGGAAGGGAATGTTGCCCAGGATGATGCCGAGACCTATGGGCACCAGCAGCAGCGGCTCGAAGTCTTTCTTGATGGCGAGCCAGATGCAGACGATTCCCACCAATATCATGATGAGGTTTCCTGCCGTGGCATTGGCAAAGCCTGTATAGGTCAGGAACTCCTGAAAATTCTGTATGATGAAATCCATAATAGTTGTTCGTTAAGTTGGGGTTTATGTTGATGGATTCTTGGCAAGAGCAATGCTCTCTGGGGTTAAGCAATCGTTACCAAGGTGTCGCCTTCCATGACAGCATCGCCCTTGTTGACATTGATGCTTGCGACGGTGCCCGAAGTCTCAGCTTCGATGTTGTTTTGCATCTTCATGGCTTCGAGAATCACTACGGTATCTCCTGCGATCACCTTGTCGCCCACCTTTACTTTAATGTCGTTGATGGTGCCAGGCAGTGGAGCTACCACAGGCTTGCCACCAGCGCTGGCTGAGGCTTTCTTGCTGGCAGCAGCTTCGGCATTTGCAGAGGAGGCAGAACTGCCTGTTGGGGTAGTCTTGGCACTGTCGGCAGACGATACTCCGCCCTTGTCATCAGTAGCCTCATTCGCTATGCGGAACTTCTGCTTGCCAGCCTTGACAGGTTGCTTCATCTCCACTTCGAAGGGGATGCCGTTGACGGTTACATTGGCGATATTGCCTTCTATATCTTGTATCTCTACTTCGTAGTCTACGCCTTTTACTTTATATTGGTATTTTGCCATAGTTTTATTCTTTAATATTTTTATTTTGTATCAGTAAAGCTGTTGAGTTTTTCACTCTTCGTTCTTTACTCTTCGTTCTTTACTCTTCATTTATTATTGAATCTCGGTTCGTTCCATCTCGTCTGCTTGGGCTTAATGGTGATGATGCCCGGTTCGATGTCGTGCACATCCTCCAAGTATTCTTTGAGAGCCAGCGAGATGACAGCCATATAGATTTCCTTGTCGATGCCCTTGGTGGTTAGGCCTTCCTTCAGCATCACGTTGGTCTTATGACCGATCTCTGTGGTCAGCTCGATGGTCTTCTTGCCTGTCTTATATAATAAGGTGGCGTGTTTCTCTGTGGCACGTGCGATGCGCTGCTTGTGCTTCATATAGGCACCGAAGAGCCAGAAGAAGACGAAGAGCAGGGCCAGACAGGAGAAGACAATGCCCATGGAAAGGGCTGCAATGCCGAAGCCATGAGGGTCGGTCGTCTTGAGAATCTGTGGCTTGCTGAGTCCTGTGTCTTGTGGAAGATAGCCCGGAGTGACATCCTTGGCAGCGCAAACCTTCCAGCTGCTGAGGTCTTTGCTGAGGGCATATGACTGGTCGGCTGCCATCCAGGGAATGCTGACAGAGTCTATCAGGTCGACAGCATTGCCGTCGTAAAGAGCTATCCAGTTGTTCTTCTCGTGGAAAGCATCCGCTATTTCCTTGAGAGGCACCAGTCCGAGTTTCAAATGGAAAGGACCATTGCCCTCGCTCAGCCATCTGAAGTGTCCCTTGCCCTTGGGAAAACAGTCGGGACACGTCTTCTCTGAATCTTCCTGCCAGAGGTATCGGTCGTAAATGATCACGCTTTTCTTGCCAGCCAAGGTTGTGCGCGGCTCATTGTTGGGTAGGGGAGACATGAGTTTGCGACGTTCCTCGGGCGACATGTTCTTGTCGAGCACACGTCGGTCGGTGGTAAGGAACATGCCACGGATATTATAAGTAGTAAACGAGGTGTTCGACATTTCCACCCATGCTTTGTGGGCACCATACTCGTCGACGATACTGGCTTGGTTGTTGGGCATCACCTCCGTTATGCGGATGCTTTTAGCTCCTTGTGCCCAAGTGGACAAGGTGGCAGTGACCAACAGGCTTAGTAGGATTCCAAATTTCTTCATAGGCTTTCTCTCTTTTTGAAGGTTGGTGTATCAATAGGTATTCTTACAGCCTCAAAGTTACAAGATTTTTGGAATAAGCAACAAAAGAGGTGCACATTTTTTCTTAAATGTGCACCTCTTTTATAATTTATAAATTTTCGTTTATAAAAATTCAAATATAGTAAGTGAACTTTCTGCTGTCGGAGAGTCTTTGCTTAGCAAATGATTCGCTATGCTCCGCAGAAGAAAAGTACCACTATCTGGGCTGAGAAGATTCTGAGGAACATACTCAGCGGATAAACGGTAGAGTAACCCACGGCAGGAGCCTCCTTAGAGCAGGAAGCATTGGCATAAGCCAGGGCTGGTGGGTCGGTATAGGTTCCGGCTATCATACCCATGATGGTGAAGTAGTTGAACTTGTACTTCAGTCGGGCTATGGTGCCCACGATAAGGATAGGAATGATGGTGATAAGGAAACCTGTGTACACATACTTGATACCGTCGCCCTGTACCACAGTGTCCCAGAAACCGGCACCAGCCTTGATGCCCACACTCGCAAGGAACAGCACAAGACCTATCTCTCGCAGCATCATGTTGGCAGAGGTGGTGGTATAGGTAACCAGTTTGAAGTGATAACCGAAACGGCCAATGAGGATGGCGATGATCAGCGGACCGCCAGCAATACCCAACTTCAGCGGAACAGGCATTCCTGGAACTGCAAAAGGCAGACTTCCGAAGATGATACCAATCATGATACCTACGAAGATGGTGGCGATGTTAGGCGCATCGAGTCGCTTCACAGAGTTACCCATCATTTCAGCCACACGGTTTACATTCTCCTCGGGACCTACAACGAGAATCTTGTCGCCCACGTGGAAGTGGTGGTTGCGGCCGGCAAAGATGTCCATTCCCTGGCGTGAGATACGGGTGACGTTGACGCCATACACACTCGAGAAGTGCATCTTGCCCAGAGTCTTACCGTTCATCTCAGGACGTGTAACGACAATGCGGCGCGACACGAAGTGCTGAACCTCATCTTTCTCGCGATCCCATTCGGCCTCTATCTCAGGACCGATGAAGGCCTTGATGGCTTCGGCGTCAGCCTCGGCGCATACAACGAGCAGCTCGTCGCCCACCTCGAAGGTAGTCTGGCTGTTAGGAATGCTCACCTCGCCATTGTGGAGCAGTCGTGAGCATACGATGTCGCGGTTCAGGAACTCGGAAACCTGTCGGAGAGTGCGTCCTGCGATATAGGTATTCTCTACACGAAGGTGCATGTTGTGCGCCTTGGCATGTGGGTTGGCTGCGTCTTCTTCGTTTAGTTTCTCCTCCTCATCCGCGGTGTTCACCTTGCAGATGTACTTGATGAGAATGGTGGCACCGATGATGCCTACCACACCGAGTGGATAAGCGCAGGCATAACCGTTGGCAATGCTTGGGGCACCATTGGGGAAGACGCTGAGCAGCGCCTCGTTGGCGGCACCAAGACCTGGCGTATTGGTGACGGCTCCATAGAGTGTACCCACCATCATTGGTAAGTTGTTGGGGTTGCTGGTGTCGAAGAAGAGATAATAGCATGCGAACATCACACAGACATTGAGGAATATCGCAGCCGTCGACAACAGGTTGAGCGTCACACCGCCTTTCTTGAAGCTTTCGAAGAAGCCCGGACCTACCTGCAAGCCGATCATAAAGACAAAGAGAATGAGTCCGAAGTCTTGTATGAAGGTCAGAATGTCCTTGGGAGCAGTGAAGCCTACATGTCCTGCCAGGATGCCGGCAAAGAGCACGAAGGTAACGCCAAGTGAAATGCCACCAATCTTAATCTTGCCCAGATACACGCCCACTGCTATGACAATGGCATAGAGCAGGGCGATGTGAGCCACCGATTCGGTGTTCGTAAAAAGGTTGATAATCCAATCCATTGATCTATCTTCTAAATGAAAATATGTTTATTTTTGGGTTTTTAGTTGGGGTGAATAAAAATGGAAAAATCGGGGACACGTATAAAGGGTGTCCCCGACTTGAAAGTGTTTGATATATTGTAACCTATTGAATCCAATAAATCAATACTTCGTTACAACAAAACAAGATAGATATTTCTTTGTTCATCCATCAAGAATTGTATGTGTACGAATCTCCATTCTGATGAATTACTTCTCGATAGCAGCTACGCCTGGCAATACCTTGCCCTCGATAGCCTCAAGCAGAGCGCCACCACCTGTAGAGATGTAAGAAACCTGGTCAGCCAAACCGAACTTGTTGATACAAGCTACAGAGTCACCACCACCGATGAGTGAGAATGCACCCTCCTTAGTAGCTTCAGCGATTGCCTCAGCGATTGCCTTAGAACCACCAGCGAAGTTGTCGAACTCGAATACACCGGCAGGACCGTTCCAGAGGATAGTCTTAGCACCCTTGATGGCAGCAGCGAAAGCCTTGCGAGTGTCAGGACCAGCGTCCATACCCTCCCAGCCGTCAGGGATGTTGTTAGATGGGCAAACCTGTGTGTTGCAGTCGTTCTTGAAAGCATCACCGCAGATAGAGTCAGTACCGAGTACGAGGTTTACACCGTTCTCCTTAGCCTTCTTGATTACGTCGAGAGCAACATCGAGCTTATCGTCCTCGCAGATTGACAAACCAATCTTGCCGCCGAGAGCCTTAGAGAATGTGTATGTCATACCACCACAGAGGATCAGGTTGTCAACCTTTGTCAAGAGGTTCTCGATGATACCGATCTTGGTAGAAACCTTAGAACCACCCATGATAGCAGTGAATGGGCGCTTAATGTTGCCGAGTACAGCATCAACAGCCTTTACCTCTTTCTCCATCAAGAAACCGAGCATCTTGTGGTCCTTGTCGAAGCTGTCGGCGATGACAGCAGTAGAAGCGTGCTTGCGGTGAGCAGTACCGAAGGCATCCATTACATATACATCAGCATAAGAAGCCAACTTGGCAGCGAACTTCTTCTGACGTTCCTTCATCTCAGCCTTGGCAGCATCGTACTCAGGAGTACCCTTCTCAACGCCTACTGGCTTGCCTTCCTCTTCAGGATAGAAGCGAAGGTTCTCGAGCAGGAGAGCCTCACCTGGCTTCAGCGCAGCAGCCTCTGCATCAGCATTGCCGCAATCTTTAGCAAACTTCACCTCAACGCCGAGAGCGTCGGATACGTTCTTTACAATCTGTGAAAGAGAAAGCTCTGGCTTAACTTTGCCCTTTGGCTTACCCATATGGCTCATCATGATAAGAGCACCACCATCGGCCAGCACCTTCTTCAATGTAGGAAGGGCACCGCGGATACGAGTGTCGTCTGTTACATTACCATTTTCATCCAATGGCACGTTGAAATCAACGCGTACGATTGCCTTGTGACCGGCAAAGTTAAAATCTTCGATTTTCATTTTACCTAACGTTTTTATTATTAGTTATTTAATTTCTCTCTATATTATGAATAGAATGTTCTTTGTTGTAATCTGTCTCGTTCGTTCTGTCTGTTTATTGTTCTCCATGACAATGATGAACAGGACTTGTGTTTTAGACTTTGTGCCAACTGTCGTGGGTGTTGCCTTTTAGGCGTTTTACTCATTTGAAGTCGACTCTGCTGAAACTGTAGGCAAAGGTATGAAAAATAACTGAATGTTGCAAATTTTGGTGTTCTTTTAAGGATTTTTTTTATCAAAGAGGCTGGTAATGTAATATCGGCTTTGCAAAATGTAACCTTTTGATGTGAAAGTGTGGCGAATATTTGGCGAAAGTGAAAAAATAATGTACCTTTGTCCTTGATTTTAATACTCATCAGAATATGGCAAAAGACAAGATAGCTTATGTTTGCAGCAACTGTGGTCAGGAGTCGTCGAAATGGATAGGCAAGTGCCCGAGTTGTGGACAATGGAATACGTTCAAGGAGATTCGTATAGCCAATGATACGGGCTCCCAGGCTGCCCGCAACGCTGGCATGAGCATGCGGCATGGAGGTGCTGCCACGATGTTTGGCGGCAATCACAGCGATGGGGGAGCAAGGCCTGTACGTCTGCGCGATATTTCTGCTCATGATGAGCCGCGCATTGATATGCACGATGGTGAGCTGAACCGTGTGCTGGGTGGAGGACTGGTTCCTGGCAGTATCACGCTCCTGGGCGGTGAGCCGGGCATCGGAAAGAGTACACTCACACTTCAGACCATTCTTCATCTGCCCGACATGAAAGTGATGTATGTGAGCGGTGAGGAGAGTGCCCATCAGATTAAACTGCGTGCTGACCGACTGGCTTCTGCATCGGTGGGCGATGAGAGTGCTGCTGGCAGGGCCTCGCTCGACAATGTGTCTATTCTTTGCGAGACATCGTTGGAGAAAATCTTCACGCATATACAGGAACAGGCTCCCGGACTGGTGGTAATAGACTCCATACAGACGATTGCCACCGACGAGGTGGAGAGCTCGCCAGGCAGTATCTCCCAGGTGCGTGAGTGCGCAGCTGCCTTGTTGAGGTTTGCCAAGACCAGCGGCATTCCTGTCATCCTTATCGGACATATAAATAAGGAGGGAACCTTGGCCGGACCGAAGATTCTGGAACATATTGTCGACACGGTGGTTCAGTTTGAGGGCGACCAGCATTATATGTATCGCATCCTGCGCAGTATCAAAAACCGATTCGGAAGTACCTCAGAGTTAGGTATCTACGAGATGCAGCAGGGTGGACTCCGACAGGTGAGCAATCCTTCGGAGCTCTTGCTTACCGACGATCATGACGGTTTGTCGGGAGTGGCAATCAGCAGTGCCATCGAGGGTGTCCGTCCTTTCCTGGTCGAGACGCAGGCGCTTGTATCTACCGCAGCCTATGGCACACCACAGCGCTCGGCTACGGGCTTCGACCAGCGTCGGCTCAACATGCTCTTGGCTGTGCTCGAGAAGAGGGTAGGCTTCAAACTGATGCAGAAGGATGTGTTCCTGAACATAGCAGGCGGACTGCGTGTCACAGACCTGGCGATGGATCTCAGTGTGATAGCCGCCGTATTGAGCAGTAATGTGGACACGCCTATCGAGGCTGGCTGGTGTATGGCTGGCGAAGTAGGTTTGAGTGGTGAGGTTCGTCCGGTGAGCCGCATCGAGCAGCGCATCGCCGAAGCCGAGAAGTTGGGCTTTCATGACATCATCATTCCCCGTTACAACTATCATTCGCTCGACAGGTCGAAGTACAGCATCACAATCCATCCTGTGAGGAAGGTGGAAGAGGCGCTCCGCTGTCTGTTCGGATAAGTGTGCACGAAGATTTCGTGGATTACGCAGATTTTGCTAATATTGGATTGCAATATGATTTTTTATAAATAATAAATTCAAATACAAAATGAAGGATTCTGTAATCATTGTGAGCGGCGGTATGGACAGCATCACGCTGCTCTACGATAAAAAAGACGAGATTGCCTTGGGTATCAGTTTCAACTATGGCAGCAACCATAACGAGCGTGAGATTCCTTATGCCAAGATGCACTGTGAGCGTTTGGGCATCAAGCACATCACCATCGACTTGGGTTTTATGCATCAGTATTTCAAGAGCTCGCTCTTAGAAGGCGCCGATGCTATTCCAGAAGGACATTATGCCGACGAGAACATGAAGTCGACGGTGGTGCCTTTCCGCAACGGCATCATGCTGAGCATTGCCATCGGCATAGCTGAGAGCAACAACCTGAAGAAGGTGTTGATAGCCAATCATGGAGGCGACCACACTATTTATCCCGACTGCCGTCCGGAGTTTATCTCTGCCATCGACCGGGCTGCCCAGGCAGGAACCTTTGTCGATGTGCACGTGTCAGCTCCTTATACCAACATCACCAAGGCGGACATTGCCCGTATAGGCAAGCGTTTGGGAATAGACTACACTGAGACCTGGAGTTGCTATAAGGGTGGCGAGAAGCATTGCGGAAAGTGCGGTACGTGTGTAGAACGCAAGGAGGCTCTTGCCGAAGCAGGCATCGAGGATAAGACCGAGTATCTGGAATAAAAAAAATGAAGTTAGCTTCCATGACGAGTGAAGCTAACTTCATTTTGTTTTTATATCCCTTTGTTTTTATATCCCTTTTTGTTTGCCTTGCCTTGCCTTTTAAGCAGAGTGAGGATAGAGAGATTTATCAGTCTTTCGATACTGCCTGCAGGCGTGCGATGTATTTGCCCAGGATGTCGAACTCGATGTTGACAACGGTTCCCACTTCTATGTTGCAGAAGTTGGTGTGGTCGTGAGTATAGGGAATGATAGCCACGGTGAAGGTGTTGTCGGTAGGCTCACAGACAGTGAGCGACACACCATTGACAGTGACCGAACCCTTGTCGACAGTGAAGTAGCCCTTGCGAGCCATCTCGCGGTCGAGTCTGTATTCGAAAGTATAGTAGGTGGAACCATCAGCATCACGTTTGTCAATACAGGTGGCAGTCTGGTCTACGTGTCCCTGTACGATGTGTCCGTCGAGCCTGCCGTTGAGCATCATAGAACGTTCCACATTCACCTTGTCTCCCTCTTTCAGCAGTCCGAGGTTGGAACGGTCGAGTGTTTCCTTCATGGCAGTAACCGTATAGGTGTTGCCTTCTAAAGCCACGACCGTGAGGCATACTCCATTGTGCGCCACACTCTGGTCGATACTCAACTCGCCAGCAAACGGGCATTCCAGTGTAAGGTCGATATTCTCCTTGTCCCTTTTCACAGCCACGACAGTAGCCATGTTTTCTATGATTCCGCTAAACATGATGTGATATTCGTATGAATTTAAAATGTTGATGAATGTTTTCTATGATGTTGAATATTGTTCAAAGAATGATGAGAGTATTCAATGACAAAGTTCTAAGAATAAAAGAAAAGGGTCGCCCGATGATGTGATGAAACTCCGAACTTAGCAATAAGTTTGAGAGCCCCCCGCTTTTGTAATCCACCGGCTTTGCAGCTTCACCGAACGAAGTCCGGCTTATTGTGGCCCGCCATAGGCAAGAGAAGTCTTCTCGGTTTCATAATTTGTAATGTGATGAGTATCCCAATCTAACCGAAACGACCCTTATGTATTTGCAAAGATACTGCTTTCTTCTGATGCAGCCAAATTTTTTGGCATTTTTTTACAGCATTCTTTCTGCTTGTTCTTCTTTTTTTTACAGCATTCCCTTCGATGAAGGCAGTTCGAAGTGATAGATATCTCGCTTCACTGCCATCTTGAGTGATCGTGCGAGTGCCTTGAAGATACCTTCTATCTTGTGGTGTTCGTTCTCGCCTTCTGCCTTGATGTTGAGGTTCATCTTGGCAGCATCGCTCAGACTCTTGAAGAAGTGCTTGAACATCTCCGTGGGCATTTCGCCTACTTTCTCGCGATGGAACTCAGCGTCCCAAACGAGCCAGGGGCGTCCACCAAAGTCGAGAGCCACCTGGCACAGGCAGTCGTCCATAGGCAGACAGTAGCCATATCTCTCGATGCCTCTCTTGTTGCCCAAAGCCTGAAGCAGACATTCGCCCAGTGCGATGCCTGTATCTTCGATGGTGTGGTGCTCATCCACGTAGAGGTCACCCTTGGTGTGGATGGTGAGGTCCATCATTCCGTGCTTTCCTATCTGCTCCAACATGTGGTCGAAGAAGCCCAGTCCTGTGGAGATGTCGCAGTGGCCCGAACCGTCGAGGTTCACCTTAATATATATGTCAGTCTCCTTGGTGGTGCGTTTTACCTCGGCGACGCGGTCGCCGGCAAAGAGAATTTCGGCTATCTTGTCCCAGTCCATGCCGTCTTTGCCCAGTATCAGACTCTTGCATCCCAGGTTCTCGGCCAGTTGAGCGTCGGTTTCACGGTCGCCGATGACATAGCTGTTGGCCAAGTTGTATTCTGGATTGTCAATATAGTGGGTCAGCATGCCGGTGCCAGGCTTTCTCATGGGCGAGTTGTCCTCGGGGAAATGGCGGTCTATCAGCTGCTCCTCGAAGTGGATTCCCTCACTTTCCAGTGTCTGGATGATGAAGTTGTGCACAGGCCAGAAAGTGTTTTCCGGGAAGGAGTCGGTGCCTAATCCGTCCTGATTGCTCACCATGACGAGCTGATAGTCTGTGTGTTGGGCAATGAAACTGAGGTTTCTCATCACGCCCTTGGTGAAGACAAGCTTCTCGAAGCTGTCAATCTGTTCATCTTCCGGCTCCTGAATCAAGGTTCCGTCGCGGTCGATGAATAGCAGTCTGGTTTGTTTCATGTCTATGTCTTTTTTATGTTGAATGATTTTTAGCATTTAGCATTTAGCATTTCAGTTTTCTTCATTTCGTCGTTCTCTATACTGCCATAGAGATAGATGTACGAGATAAACAACCAGTGCAGGATGTATGCGAAGATGAACAGCAGGAGGGCTGTCACGACGATGAAGAGGAAGGTGAAGTAGGAGGGCGTTCCTACCGGGTCGCCTTCGAGAGTGCCCATCTGTGCCGATACCTGTGCGCCTATCAGGATGGCGAAAGGAATGTAGATCAGGATACCTGCCACCAGGATGACAAGACTGCCCAGGAAACCCATCTTGAAGATGGAACCCATGTGGCGGAATCCGCACTTGAATGATTTCCAGGGGCGTAATTTCTCACCCTTTTCCTGCAACATGTATTTGGGAGTGAGATAGGCGAAAGGCAGACTCACCGCCATGCAGAGGGCGGTGGCAGCGACGATGGCGAGTGCAAAGAGCACTATGATGAGGAGCGAGGGCGAGCCTGCTGCCGAATTTGCCGTAGCAGCCGAGCCTGAGGCTGTGAGAAATGCCGTAAGGTAAAAGCAAGTTAGGGCAAACGTTGCGGCGAATGTGACGACGAAACTGACGACAGCCGAAGCGAGATAAATCGTAGTAAACCGCTTCATCATTCTGCCAAAAGGCTTGTCGGTCAGCCAGCGCCATGCTGCTGCTCCCATGAGGAAAGCCGCCACGATGACACCCAAGTAAACGACCGTCTGCAGGCAGAACGACAGCATCATGTTTTCCTCGCCCCAGTCGTGAAGCATCTTGTTGGGTGTGCGCAGGTAAACCATGAATGCCACCATGAATGCATAGATCATAAAAGCCCACCATGTACTTTTCAGCAGGTTCTTCACATTGCCAGTCATCAGACTGTAAGCTTCTTTCATGCAGGCAGTTACACTGCGATGCTTTATCAAATCATTTATCTTCATAGTTTCATTGAATGCTTAGTGTTAAATGTTTAATGTTTAGTGTTTAATTGTGGGATAACAACCTTTCTGCACATTAAACACTAAACATTAGTTTCATCTCCTTCCTTGTCTTCTGAATTCCGAGCAGGTGATGGCCGTGGCTATTGCTACGTTCAGACTGTCGGCAGTAGGTCTTTCTGGAGGGAAGTTGGGGATGAGCAGCCTGCGGTTCACCCTCTGGGTGAGTTCGGGCGAGATGCCTTTTCCCTCGTTTCCCATGACGATGAATCCACGGTTGTCGAGCTGTTGTGAATAGATGTCCTCACCGTCGAGCAGGGTACCATAGACAGGCACGTCGGCAGGCAGCGAGGCGAACAGCGTCATCAGGTCGCCATACAGGACCTTCACTCTGGCAATGCTTCCCATCGTGGCTTGCACCACCTTGGGATTATACACATCGGCAGTTTCGGGCGAACAGTAAATGTTCTCTATGCCAAACCAGTCGGCGATGCGGATGATGGTTCCCAGGTTGCCCGGGTCCTGCACTCCGTCGAGGGCAAGGTTCAGACAGTTGAAGTCGATGTTGGCAGAAGCGAAGTCTCTGTTTTCCCTTTGGTCAAAGACGGCGAGCACCTGTTGCGGATGCTGCAGGAAGCTCACCTTTCTGAGTTCCTCCTCGCTTACTGTGACCACTTCCGTCCTTGGGTCAATGCTTTTGTCTTTGAGCCATTCTTCGGTAGCCACAATAAGCGATGCAGGCTGCAGTACTAAGAGGTCGTTCACCACCTTGTGTCCTTCAGCCACGAACTTACCTTCCTTGTTGCGGTTTTTCTTCAGTTCGAGCGACTTGATATATTTTATCTTGTTCTTGCTGATCATCGTTGTATTTCTTTCTCCTGAATTTTTTGGAGTTTCTTCTTTTTATCTATGCTCTTTGGGCCGCATGGTGATTTTTTCAAAGGCGAATCTCAGCCCTCTCTCTCCATAGCTCACCTTTCCACAAAGGCAGAACCCCATAGACGAGAGCAGGCTCACCATGGGCAGGTTGTCGTAGTTGGTGTCCACCTTGATGCTGGGCACGTGCTCCACTTCGCACAGGCTGCACACCTTGTTGATGAAAATGCGTGCGTATCCCTCTCTCTGCAGTTTGGGCAGGGTTGCGAACCGGTGTATGACGTAATAGTTGCTGTTGGTGAGCCATTTTCCTTCGAGAAACTCGTAGGCAGGTTCTCCGTTCAGCACCACCGCTCCGTAAACGGCTATCTGGTCGTTCACGGTGAGCACATAGGCATTGCCGTTGTTGATGTCTGCCAGGATGTCCTTGTAGGCAGGATATTGCTCTGTCCACTGGTGACGTCCCGACTTGATCATCTGTTCTCTGGCTTCGTTGATGACCGTCCAGCAACCGTCAAAGTCTTTCATGAAAGCTGGTCTAAAATCAATCTTCATGCTGTTTCTTTTTGTTGCGTATTATGTTGTGTTTAACTTCCGAACTTGCTGAAGTTCAGTTGCGTATTTATGTAATTTTTCTGCTGTGTGTCGATTTAATCCACGAGGCATTTGTCCAATTCCTTGCAGATGGCCTCTTTCTGCAGATGCTGACCGATGAATACGATCTTGATCATTCTGTCGCCCACCTTGTCGTCCCATTCCTTTCTGAGCTGTTCCTCACGTGCCAGCAGCTCGTCGAGTTGGTCTTTAGGCATGGTGGCTATCCATTGTCCAGCCTGCTTCACGGTCTTCTGTCTTCCAGCCTGTTCGAACACGTAGCACATGTCTCTCTCGTCGGCAAAGTAGCAGATTCCCTTGGCTCTTACCACGTCGCGTGGCCATTTGCGTGCCACGAAGTCGTCGAAGAGTCCCAGGTCGAAAGGCTTGCGGCTGTAGTACACGAAGGTGCCGATGCCGTATTCCTCAGCCTCTCCCTCATCGTCGTGGTGATGATGATGGTGATGGTCGTGGTCATGATGATGATGCTCGTGTTCATCATGCTCGTGCTCATCGTCGTCATCGTCATCATCGTGATCGTCGTGTTCGTGATGATCTTCGTTGCGTTCTGCCTCAATCTCCTGGATCCATCCAGCCGATGTGGCCACGGTTTCCCAGTCAAACTTACGTGTGTTGACAATCTTGTCGAGGTCTACGTCGCCGTAGTTGCACTCGAAGATTTCAGCCTTTGGCTGTATGGCTTTGATGATGTGCTTCAGTTTGTCGAGGTCTTTGGGTTCCACCTCAGCAGCCTTGTTGAGCAGGATGATGTTGCAGAACTCTATTTGCTGGATGACGAGCGACGCCAGATCTTCCTCGTCGATGTTGTTCTTCATCAGGTCGTCGCCGCCTGCAAACTCGTCTTTCATTCTCAGAGCATCCACAACGGTAACGATGCTGTCGAGTCTCAGCACTCCGTTCTTGACGTATTGTGGTCCGAGTGTAGGAATCGAGCAGATGGTCTGTGCAATAGGCGCAGGCTCGCAGATGCCGCTTGCCTCAATGACGATGTAGTCGAACTTCTGCATGTCGACGATTTCCTTGAGCTGTTCCACGAGGTCCATCTTCAGCGTACAGCAGATGCATCCGTTTTGCAGAGCCACGAGCGAGTCGTCTTTCTTTCCTACCACGCCTCCTTGTTCTATGAGGGCAGCATCGATGTTCACCTCGCCGATATCGTTGACGATGACTGCAAACTTGATGCCTTTCTGGTTAGCCAAAATCTTGTTGAGTAGTGTTGTCTTTCCACTGCCTAAATAGCCTGTAAGCAACAGGACTGGAATTTCTTTTCTACTGTTCATAGTTTTATTTATTTTACTCGAGTTTTACTTTCTGTAGTTGTCGAGTCCCTTATTCAGGAACTCAAGATATGCGTTGACGTCTTCCTTGAAGCTGAAAGCTGCGGTGAGCGGATTGCCGTCGTTGTCGACAGCCACGTAGAAGGGCTGAGCGTTGGCACCAAACTTGCTTGCCTGCAGATAGCTCCACTTGTCGCCGATGGTTCGCAGGGTGCGCTTCTCGCCGTTGAAAGTCACTTCCATAGGCTGTGGCAAAGGTGTCTTGTCGTCCACATAGAGCGAGATGAGCACGTAGTCTTTGGTCAGTTTGTCAGCCACGTTGGCGTCGGTCCATACCGAAGCTTCCATCTTGCGGCAGTTCACGCAGCCGAATCCTGTAAAGTCTATCAGCACGGGTTTGCCCTGAGCCTTGGCAGCAGCCATTCCCATCTCGTAGTCCTTGTAGGCAGGCTCTACGGTCTTAGTGTTCAGATTGAAGTCCTGTGTGTTGATAGGAGGAGCGAAGGCACTTACCGCCTTGCAGGGAGCGCCCCAGAGTCCTGGAACCATATACACGGCGAAGGCAAGCGAGCACAGACCCAGCATGATGCAGGGCACGGGCATAGGCTTGTCTATCTCGCCTCCGATGGCGTCCACCTGGAACTTCAACTTACCGATGAGGTAGAGACCCAGGGCGCCGAAGATGACTATCCAGAGCGACAGGAACACCTCGCGGTCCAAGATGTGCCAGCCGTAAGCCAGGTCGGCTACAGAGAGGAACTTCAGCGAGAACGCCAGTTCGACGAATCCCAGTACGATCTTGATGGTTTCCATCCATGAGCCAGACTTTGGAGCCGACTTAAGCCATGATGGGAAGAGTGCGAAGAGGGTGAAAGGCAGGGCGAGTGCCAGGGCGAATCCCAGCATGCCCACGGTAGGAGCCAGCCAGTCGCCCGATGTCACCGTCTGAACCAACAGCAGTCCGATGATAGGTGCTGTGCACGAGAAAGACACCAATACGAGTGTAAAGGCCATGAGGAAGATGGATATCAGTCCAGTGGTGCTCGATGCCTTGTTGTCTACGGCGTTGCCCCAGCGGTCGGGCAGTTTGATTTCAAACCATCCGAAGAATGAGAAGGCGAACACAGCCAAGAGTACGAAGAGAATGATGTTGAATACGGCACTTGTAGACAGGGCGTTGAGTGTGCTTGGACCTGCGATGGCTGTGACGGCGAGACCCAGAGTCAGATAGATAACCACGATGCTGAGTCCGTAAGTGCAGGCATCGCGAACGCCCTTCTTCTTGTCGTTCTTGGCACGTTTCAGGAAGAAACTCACCGTCATGGGAATGATAGGCCAGATGCAAGGCATCACCAGCGCGAGGAGTCCGCCCACCAGTCCCATCAGGAAGATATAGATGAGTGAGTGGTTGGCTATGTCGTTGGCGCCTCCGAACGCCTGCAGCTCTTTCACTACGGGCTGCCACAGCGCCTTGGTGTCGAGCTGTTCGGCAGCTTGAGCCAGGGCTGCGCTGTCCAAGGTGTTCTGCTGTGCGGTGTCGGTCAAGGCAGCCTGCATCATGGCGATAGAGTCGGCTTTGGCCTTGGCTGCCATTGCAGCGTCCTGCTTGTTGTCGGTCTTGGCTTCCAGAGCAGCCTTGCTGTCTATGGCAGGCGCCTTGCCAGTGTGCTTGAAGTTGACCTCTGAAGGAGGCAGACAGCTCTGGTCGTTGCAGGCTCCGTATTCCAAGTATGCGTCGATAACATACTGAGCAGCAGTGAATTTTACCTTCTGCACGAAAGTGGCGCTTCCTTCGAAGAAACGCAGCTTCATGCCGAACATATTATCGTATTTCGACACCTCGTTGCCTCGTGCCTGCAGTTTGCCGACGAGTTCTACGCCTTCCAATTTGTTGACGTTGAAGGTTGCCGAGATAGGTCCGTCGCTTCCCAAACCTGTAGAGTAGACGTGCCATCCTGGTTGAATCTTTCCGCTGAATACAATCTCTGCAACTGCAGTCCCGTTTGTTTTCAACTGACTGGTGAATTTTACAGGGCTAAGCAGTTGTGCCTGTGCAATAACTGCGAACAGCAGTAATTGCAGCGTAAATAACATTTTTTTCATCCTAATCTTTATCTTTTTTATATTTGAGTGCAAAGTTACTAATTTTAATTGAAATAGTAACCATTTAGGGCGATTTTTTGTTAAGAAGATAAAGGGGAAGAAGAGGCAGGAATATTTTATTTTTGTCAGGAATGCTTCTCAAATTCTTGACTTAAAAATTATTGGCTCGAATCAAATATCTCATTCCAAATGATTCTTGAGTTAGGATAGCCTTTGTTTTAACTCCATTGAATTCTCCTTGACTTCAGAGAATGCTCTCGTAAATCTTGTCGAATTCCTGTCTTAGCAGCGCTTTGTCCTCGATGATGTCGCGCAGCATTTTCAGTTCCTTCTCGTTGGGCGAGTTGGGAATCCAGAGTTTGATGTATCCATGTACTGAGTACTTCTCGTCCATGTGGTGGGCGAAGAGTTCCCATATTTGTTCCTTGTCTTTACCGGGATTGTTTTCCTTGGCATAGAGGATGGCACGGAGGAAGATCTCGTGGGTGTCGATGTCGCGGTCGGCTTCAGCCACGATTTTGCCGTAGATGCTTCTGGGCTGACGGCTTGACGAGGCCCTGTGGTCTTCCACCGCCTCTTTCATGATCTTTATCTGGTCTTGGGAGAACCATCGCTTCAGCCGGGCATCTGCCATGAGAATCTTTCCACTCGTGATGTGGTGGATAGCTCTCGGTCCGCTCATTCCCAGGTCGTGGTAGGCAGCCACGACATACACCATGTTGATGTCGGCACCCGTGATGCGTGCCAACTCCAGAGAGTTCTTGATCACCCTGTTGACGTGTCTGAGTCCGTGGCTTTCACCGAACTCTGTATATTTTGGCAAAATCTGTGTTTCCACAAACTCCATGATTTCCATACTTACTTGTTGTATCATTGCTTTTTCTCCTCATTATATTTCCAATGCGAATCCCAGGACGATGGTCAGGAAAACGATTTGTCCATAGATGAAAATATTGCGTGCCGTACTTCCTAACACCCTGTTGAGCTCCCTGCCGTGGTTGATGGCTTTCAGCTGCCGGTAGGTAGTATGGTGCATGCCGGCGTAGACGGCATAGAGGGGGAGGGCGAAGGTAGAGGTGTCGCGCACTACGGCATCGTGGATTCCCATGCACATCATGATGGCGAGGGGCACATACCCCAAGAGCAGATAGAGCCAGAGTGCACTCTTCTCGTCCCATCTGTCGATTAACTTGACGATGAGTGTGCGTTTGCCAGCCTCGCGGTCGTTGTCTCTGTCGCGGAAGTTGTTCACCACTAAGAGTGTGTCCACCACCAGTCCGCAGGCGATAGCGGCCATCACCACCTCAGTACTTACTGTCTTGTAGCCCTCGGGCATGATGACATAATAGGTGCAGCACACCGGTACGATGCCAAAGAACAGCAGCACCAGTATGTCGCCCATGCCGTGGTAGCTGAAGGTTGTGGTGTAGAGGAAGCAGAACGCTACGCAGGCCACTCCCACCCATATCATGGCCATTCCTCCGTAGATGACGAGTGGCAGACCGATGGCGCATCCAAGGAGCGTGGTCACGATGATACCCGTCTTCATGGCGCGTTCGGTGATCCATCCTTCGGCGCAGGCCCTCTTGGGGCCTAATCGTGTTTCGTCGTCATTTCCCCGTTTAAAGTCGAAGTAGTCGTTCACGAAGTTGGAGTCAATCTGCATCACCCATGCGAAGAGCAGACACAGTAGGGTTGGTATGTACAGGATGTGAGGCTGTGCAGTATCGCCAACTGTTTTCATCAGATAGCAGTCGCGCATAGCGAGTGCGATGGCTATCAGTACGGGTACAGTCGCAGCCGACAGCGTTTTGGGGCGCGCTGCCAAAAACCAGGCCTTTATCGAATTTGTTGCAATCATCAATTGAAGAAGTTCCAGCTAACACCGAATCGGAACACGCTGCCATTGAGCGGATAGTGGGGCACGAAGAAATAGTTCTTGTCGCCCGAACCCTTGTTGACGTGTGTCATCATTACGAAGAAACGTGTATGCTTGATGTGTACGTTGGCATAGACGTTGACGATGGGGTAGTTGCCCACTTTCACATTCTTGTCGCCATTGTCCTGTACGGTGTACTGACTCAGCGCAGGCGAATAGTCGGGCGCCTCATAGCTTGTGAAGTATCTCACGTCGGCACCCAGGTCGATGTTGAGCACCTTCACCACAGGGAATTTCAGATACAGGTTGCTGTACACGTTGAGCGCAGGCACGGGGATGACGTCCGTCTTGCTCGAGTGCTGATAGGTAATGACGTTCTCCCAGTTCAGTATTCCCCATCTCACGTCCTGGAACAGCTGGGCTGTCAGCAGGTTGACGGGGCTTCCGCTCTGCTTGGCCTGCACCGTTACTCCAGTACGTGCCGCCTGGTTGTTGTCCGTCACGTTGTAGCTCTGGCTCAGGTAGGCATAGTTCTTTATCTCGTCCACAGCCACTCTGAGCATCGTCTTTGTCTTGGCAAACTTCAGCGTTCCCATGATGCGTGTGTGGATAATCTTGTCGAGGTCGTTCTCCCACCAGAAGTGACGACCGTGATAGTTGCGGAAGTAGAACGAAGGAGTGATTCTGTGGAAGAAACCACTACCGATGACCGACAATGTGTCGCCGAGGAAGGGGATGTTCACATCCACGTCGCCGTCGACCGCCAGTGTTCCTGCATCCTCGCCGGCCACACCGATTTCGGCCACGGCATTATAATGCAGCAGCTTGCCCTGTCGCTTGCTCAACTGTCCGCCCACACTCACCGAGTGCTCGTTGTATTTCATCACGCCGCCCTCGGTGTCAGGCAACTCGAAGTGGCGCAGGTCGTAGCTCACGAAAGCCTTCAGTCCCGCTTTAGCCCACTTGCTGAATCCCTCCAGCGTAGCCAGCGCCAGGGTGTTCTTCATCTCCCAGTGCTTGGTGTTGTCGTAGATGGAGTCGCCCTCGTATTTTCCCGCCGTGTAGTATTCGTTCAGATAGTAGTCGGCAGGTGTCTGATAGGCGATATAAGTACGGCTGTAGTTGTCGAACTTCAAGGTGTGTATAAAGCTTGTCACCGGCACGTATTCGTTTTTCATCCAGGCCGTGTCCTGAGCCGCCTTCTTCTCCTGTGCCATGATGCTGTCGGCGGCGCTCTTACCGTTTACGGCGATGCGCTCTGTCGGCTTGGCATCCTTCTTGTCGGCAGCAGGCTCGTCGCCCGCTATCTTTGCGTCGTCAGGCCGTCCGGCAAACTTAGGTGTCTTGCCGAAGGCATCCTCGTCGAACTTCTTGCCCTCTTGGCGAGCCTTTTTCCTTGCCTCCTCCTTGGCGTCCTCGGCGGCATTCTCCTTCTTCGAGGCCATGGCAAACTTCTTCGCCTTGATCTCCTCGTCGGTCATGCGCACCTTTCTGTTGAATCCCACATTGTACCTGTGGTTGAAGAACACGTGTATGCTGTTGTTTCTGTTCCAGTTCTGCTGAAGCACGGTAGGAATCTCGTTCTCGGCATAGGTGTCTTCGAAGAGTTCGGGGTGCTTGATGTAGTCGTCGTTGGTGATTCCGCCGTTCTCTGTCGTCTTCTGGTGCAGGGTAGAGAAGAGCAGGTGCGCCTGGTATCTGTCGCCTATGTACGATCCCCACATGGTGTACTTGAAGTGCGAGGTGCTCTGGCTGTCGTAGTAGCCACGTCCGTACTTATAGTCGAATCTGAATCCCATGCCCAGTCGTTTTCCCGCGTTGACGGCAAACATCGCCTTGAAGTCGTCCTCGCCGTTGGTACGGTTTCCGCAGCTGTTGAGCGTCACGTTGGTGATGGGCGAGTAGGTGTTGGTGAAGTGGAATTCGCTGACGGGCGTGCTGATGCAGTCGAAGGGCTGTGCGAAGATAAACTGCCCCTGGTCCAGCCGTCGGTCGATAAAGATACGGTTGATGCGGGGCGAACCCAGATTGCCCAGCGAGTTGTATTCTCCCCTCAGTCCCGAGGTGAATGGGGTGTTCATGTACATGTGCTGCAGGGTGTCCACCTGTGCCTCCTGTCGGTCGCCGAATCGCTCGTCTATGGTCCACACCTTCAGTCCCTTGGGTATTTCCTTGTCCGACCCTAATGAGTCGGTTCTGACGTTCCTGTTGTTGACGGGTGCAAACATCGAGTCCTCGTTGTTGCTAAAATCGGTTTGTGCCACGACAGGCGATGTCGCAGCACAAAACAGAGTTATCGTAAGGATTACTTTACTTTTCTTCATCATTTTCTGAATAGTCGAATACATACTTCGGCGATTTTCACCACTACTCCTACGAGCAGAACTACGTAGGCAGGTGTGTGTGTGTCCATTGTGTACCACAGCGTGATGCCCACGATGACCAATAGGATGAAAGCCGTGTTCAGCTTGTTGCGCACTTTCAGGTTGGTCGGGTCGCTGTAGTCCAGTCGTTTATAGTGGTGGTGAGGTCTCACGGCGTAGGTTGTCTTCTCCTGAGCCTCTTGCTGTCGCTGCTCCTTGTTTTCGGCAGCATTGTTGTTATTTTGTTCTGTTGTCATATTGCGTTTGTTACTGTTCTATTCCCTCGAAAATTATTTCACCAGAGCTGCTATTTCGCTGAAAATCTGGTCTTTTCTGTCGATGGTCTTCTTGCGGAACTTACCGAAGATGCGTGCCAGGTCGTTCTTTTTCTTGGTCAGCGCCACCTTGTCGATGATCACCTCTTCGGCTGGCAGTTTGAATCCGGTCTGTCTTCCCTCCTCATAAATATAATTAATGTGGTTGATCGACAGGCTCACCTTTCCGTCTGTTATCTTGGCGATGAGGTTATATTTGCATTCTGTTCTGTCGAGCGCGATGAAGGAGTTGCTGAACACGAGCCATTCGTCCATCGTGTTTACGATGATGTGTTCGTCTTTGTTCACCAGCGCCATTCGGCTTGCCTTGCTCTCTTTGTCCTGAGTCAGGCCGCTCATGTAGTCGAACACCAGGTCGTAAAGCTGGGCTGCGCTCTTGCCGGGGGCTTCTATCTCTGTGTCAAACACGATTTTGCCCTGTTCGTCGAAGGTGATGGCGCCTTCCAAGTATTTGGGGTCTTCCTTCAGTTTCGCGCCGTTAACCTGAGCAGCAGGTTTAGGTGTCTCCTTCTTTGTTGCCGTAGGAATTACCCATCCCGATCCCTGCGATGCTGTGGTGGCAGGAGCAGGAGTCGCTGTGGTTGCTGCAGGAGCCGATGGGGCAGTGGTTGCCTCAGGAGCAGCTGTTGTTGCCGCAGCACCATTGGCTTCTGCGTTCAGTCTTGCCGCCTCTGCCTTCAGTCTTGCAGTCTCAGCCTCAGCTTCCTTTATCTGTTGCTGTATCTTTTCGGCCTTGGCTTTTGCCTCCTCAGCCGCCTTTCTCTTAGCCTCTTCCTCTGCTTTTTTCTTGGCAGCTTCGGCAGCAGCCTTTTGTTTGGCAGCTTCCGCTTCCGCCTTCTTCTTGGCAGCTTCCGCTTCCGCCTTCTTCTTGGCAGCTTCCGCCTTCTGCTTGGCTTCCTCTACCGCCTTTTTGGCTTCCTCAAGCTTTTTCTGAGCCTCCTCCAACTGCTGTTGGGGTGTGAGGACACTTTGCGCTTGAACAGACATCAAGGGCAAAAATAAGAGTATGGAAATGATTAATTTTTTCATGATGGTTTCACCTTAGGTTTGCGGAAGATGAGGGATTCAAACCCCCGATACCCGGAAAAGGGTATACCGGATTTCGAGTCCAGCGCATTCGGTCACTCTGCCAATCTTCCTTT
>OLYC01000141.1_pt1 | contig 67609 bp, 57 predicted proteins | sample 1674271 | NCBI WGS metagenome assembly OLYC01 (sample SAMEA103958154, study PRJEB25191) | human gut metagenome
ACACCGGAATGCTGAACAGATGCAGCCAGCTTGTGGGTGGCGACAAGGATATGGTTAAAGTATTTAAGTACAAAGGATAAAAAAATGAGAAAGAAATCAAGAGCAATGGATAGCGAGTGGGCTTTGGAAGTAATGCACAAGGCTCCGTATATAACTGTCAGTTTCATTGACGAAGACGGCAAACCTTATGGTTTACCTCTTTCGCTCGCATCAGATGATGATGTGAACTGGTATTTTCATGGTGCCTTGGAAGGCAAGAAACTGGAGGCAATCAAGGCTCATCCTGAGGTTTGCCTTTCAGCCGTAACCCGTTGTGCGCCTACGGTTGGTCCGAAGGACGGCAGTTTCACCCTGCAATTCAAATCTGCTATTGCATTCGGCAAGGCAGAAATCGTGACCGAGGATGCAGAGAAGATTCAAGGTCTTAGACTAATCTGTGAGCGTTTCCTTCCTCAACACATGGATGCTTTCGACCAGAGCATCGCCCGTTCCCTATCACGCACGGCTGTGGTTCGCATCACGCTTACTGAGCCGCCAACCGGCAAACGCAAGCAGTATGATAAAGAAGGTGTGGAAATGAAATATGGCAGAATGGAATAAACGGACATAAAATATTGATCTATGAAGAAGATATGGTGATTGCGGGTGGAAGTTGGAATAAAAAACATCCCGCAAACCAGAGAAGTCCCAAGAAAACCACTACCTTTGTATTAACAAGCGTTTTTGTGACACACATGCGGAAATTTCCTATCATTCAATACACTGTATCTGATAGCAGACATTCCACAAAATAATAGTGCAGAAAGGCTGCAACATATATAGATTATGCCAAAGAAAGAATATACATCTTTACCAACAAGATATCCTGTATGTGAGCATAGTAACTGCCCTATGTCGGCTACTTGCTTGCATCAGACAGCCTACTCCACTCTGATGGAGCATGAAGAATATCTACAACTGATCAATCCTACCAGATGTAGTCAGAACGAGTCTTGTGCCTACTATCGGGACAGCAAGCCAGTGACCTACGCCCGTGGCTTTACCAATTTCCAGAAGCGTATGTTCCCCGGCCAGTACAGCAGATTCATGTCGATATGCATCAATCACTGGAGCCGCAATCCATATTTTGAGCGACGACGTGGCGACCGTTCTCTCCCGCCCGATGAGCAAGCCTTCATCCTCAATGCCCTCAAAAAGGCGGGAGTAACTGAAGACATGAAGTTCGACAGTTACGAAGAGAACATCAACTGGTATGACTAAGCCCCGGTACTTACGTTAAGTACCTGAGTAATCTAAAATAAGTATTGCAGTAATCCAAGCAAAGTATTGCAATAATCTCACATGAGTACTGAGCAGAAACCTTAAAATAAAATAAAGAAAGTAATGGAACAAGAGATAAAAGACATAATGCAGCGTTTGCTTATGAACCTTCTGCAAATGGAATATGATGTGTTGCCTACAAAGGTGTTCAAAGAAGACAAAGCAGAATATATACAAGCTCTCATAGACACCAGGGAAGCAGAAGATACAGACATCTTCATCAATTGCATGGCTAAACTGCATTGCGAACATCTGCAACAGGATATCGACCAGTTCCTGCGGTCAACAGCTGAAGAAATGGTCGATAAAATGGCAATACAGCAGGAACTGGTCGGTAAATGGTCGATAAAACCAACATTAGCTGGCAAACTGGCCGATATTATCGAATTTATGACCGATAAAGAAGAAATCAAGACAGAACATCTTGTCAGCGAACTTGGCCTTACAGAAACCACCGCCAAGCGTTATCTACGACAATTGACAGAGTTCGGTTATCTGGAAGCTCACGGAGGCAACAGAAACAAGTCATATACAAAAAAATGACCATCAATGTAGTACTCAAAACATTGATTCAGACATAAACAATTTTTAGATAAAGGCGACGCATGCATAAAAGACATCTGGGCTTGCCGGCATCATTGACGATAGAGCATCACAGATTGTCCATCTACGTTCAAAAATGGCAACCTTTTATTTCCAATCAATCGATATTGACTGATTAGTAGATTATCTATTTTTAGAAATTTGACTCGGAAAATGAATGTTACATCAAGTCACACTTCTCCTCGGTATTCTTCTCTACCTTCTCACCATCCTTCAGGATACGAGCTTTGTAGCCAAACTTCTCGAAACCCTTCTGAAGCTTCTCGGGAGTGGTCTTGTCGGCATTGTACTCTACGGTAACCGTCTGGTTAGGAACTGAAGTCTCAATACTCTTGATTCCCTTCTCAAAACGGAGATTGCTCTTGATTTTGTTCTCACAAGCCGCACAGTGCATCTGAGGAGTGGTTGTGAAAACTACGGTCTTGATGTCCTTGGCAAAGCCTACCATTGCCACCATCATCATTGTGAACATTAATAAAATCTTTTTCATACTCTTATCATTTTAAAATTGATATTCTCTTTTTAGTATTTGATATTTTCCATTTAAAGCTTTACTCTTACCCCGGCATAGAACATTCTGCCTTCTACCGGACCCCAGACCAGGGTTGGTTCGAAATCCCTGCCCCATGGATGGGCGGCATCATAAATCGGAGTCTTCTGCTTGAAACCAGTCAAATTCTCGCCTCCAACATAGATGCTCCAATGGCGGAACCATCGGGTAATCTGGGCGCTCACCTGCTCGAAACTGTGGAATCCCGGCGACCACGACGGCGTTCCATCTGCCAAAAGATAAGGATCCGGATTCCTTCCACCACCTTTCAACTGCACCGTGGCGTCAAACTGCCACAACGCCAAAGGGGTCTTGTAGGAAGCGGTGAAAAGTGCCTTGTACTTGCCGGTCAGCGGCTTCTCCTTCAACTCTTTCTCTATGCCGTAAGTACATTTCACATCGTTCAGACGATAAGCTGCTGTGATTTCCAGGCCTTTCAGCAAAGGATAGGATGCATCAATCTGAAAGGTATGCGAATAAGACTTGCCTTGCAGGTTATCAATCAGGATCAGCCGGCTGTCATAGTCATAATCCACCACCGCCTGATTCTTGAAGTCGGTATAGTAATATTCGGCATTCAACTTCAGAGTTTTGTTAAACAGCGGGATATAGAAGGCCGTGCTCACGCCATAGTTCCAAGCCTCCTCCTGCTCCAAGCCCTCTCCGGCAATCTGGAACTCCCTGCCGCTCGCCAGCAGATAGTTGTACTCCGCCATGGCGAACACCGTGCGATAGCCCTTGCCGGCAGACAACCGGATGCTGACGGCATCCACAGGCGAATACTTCATGTGGAAACGAGGGGTGAAGAAGCTGCCATAGATAGAGCTATGGTCGAAACGCGCACCAGCCATCACCGTGAGCTTCGTGCCTAATGTATAGGTGTATTGGGCGTAAGCACCAGGAGTCGTCTCCTTCTCGTTCAGTCGCTGCATCTCCGGCACATCCATATTCGTGCGCTGCCCCAGATAATCATGGTTCACGCTCAATCCCAAAGAGAGGTTGTGCTGCCGGGTGAAGTTCGTCTCAAACATCAGCGAGCCATAGAGATTCTTCTCGTTGAGGTCGTAGGACTTGTTGCCATACTGCGCATCCAACTGGTGCAGCGAAGCCGAAGACATCAGGGCGATGTTCGTTCCGTGCTCACGGTCGAGGATGAAAGCATGCTTCATATAGCCCTCATATCGGTTGGTATGGAGCTTGATTCGGTAGAGATTCAGAGAATCAGGCGATGAAGCCGAAGCGGCAGGATCCAGATGCTCCTTGTCCTGCCCGCTCGTCCTTATCTCCTTCAAGACACCCAAACCACCATGGAAGATGTATTTATCCCCCTTATACACCCAGCGGTTCTGCAGATTATACTGTTCCCTGCCCGGCATGTCGTAGAATCCATCTCCATTATCATCATGGTTCTTCAGGATGTTCTCGTGATGAAGCAGGACTTCCGTGGCCCATTTGTCAGATAAATGCACATTGGCATCGGCATTCGCCTCTATTCGGCTCTTCGTATCGCCAAAGAGATTCACCTCTACCTGCTGCTCATCCTCGGGCTGGAGATAATCCACGTTGATCTGTCCCGTAATCGACTCGTAGCCGTTCTTGACCGAAGCACTTCCCTTCGACACTTGAATGCCCTTCATCCAAGGTCCCGGCACATAGCCCAGGGCATAAGGGATGGCAGCGCCACGGAAATTCGGCAGGTTCTCGGTCAGCATCTGGACATAAGTGCCCGAAAGGCCGAGCAGTTTGATCTGTCGGGCTCCGGTAGTGGCATCGTTGTAAGCCACATCCACCGAAGGATTGGTGGTGAAACTCTCTCCCAGGTTGCAGCAGGCCGCCTTGAAGAGTTCATCCTTGTTTACAGAAATGCCGTTCACAGCCCCGGCCAGTCGGGATGTTCCCGCTTTACGGGCTACAATATCCACCTCCTTCAACACCTTGTTCTTGAGGACGGAATCAGTAGAAAAAACTGAATCTTTCGAAGCCTTGTCTTGTGGTCGGGCATTTATTCCAACCTTCTCATTATTATCATAAGCGTAAGCTTCAGCACCAACAACCAACAGGGTGCCGAGCAATAAATATCTTGAATACATTATTTTATGTCGTTACTTGTTTTCCCTTTTTTACCTTTTTACTTTTTCACACGACAATCCTGGCTGCAAAAGCTCTCAGAACCACTTTTACAGTCCATATACAAATAAGGGAAATCAAATAATCAAGGTGTTAAGAAGCTTCAGATACGCCCTCGGGGGCGAATGGGGCACGTTTCTATCCCAGAGTCTTGCCTTCTGAATGCTGCTGATTACGGGGCGTGGCAGCGTCAACCAACGGGATGGGAGGATGCCGGCGAAGAGAGGAGCGGTTTGGGAGTCCATCTTCTGAGCGGACAAGGTTGCTGGCAGCTTCACCAGCTTCACATCCATACAATGTTTCTTCACCTGCGCTCCATGCTGATGCCTGTGGCAGCAATCATGGCCAAGGCTGCGTTCCTGACAACAATCCTCCACTGCCCCCACCATTATCTTGTCTGAGCAGGCGCAGTGCATGACGGTAGTTCCCACGCCCATGTAAACCACCATGAGCGAGAGCATTAGAGCCATCATTATGTTGAACGGACGTTTCATACCTTTTGTACGGGGTTTTGCCATATTCTTCATGCAAGATTAATACAAATCCATGAAACTACATTCAGCGGCCAAGAAAAAATAGTAATCTTTAATGTTTTTATAAAAACTGCCATGGTTGGATTATCATAGGTCCTTGATTGCCATAGCATAAATAAATCCTGTTCGCTATGGCATACATCATAACCTTAAACCTGTTTTTGCGCCAAGAGTCATTATGTGCATATATTCCCCGCTCGCCTTGCTTGCGGGAGCCAGAAGGTTGTAGTCGAGGAAGATATTGATGGAAAGACGTTTACGCACATTATATTTCAGAGACAATCCGGTGCCGCATGAGAAGCCTTGGTTGTTTCCGACAGGGATGTTGTTGATGGTTGCCTCCGGATAGAACACGCCTCCTCCAAGGAGTTTGCTGCCTATTGAGAAGCGCCGTGTCAAAGGGATTGAGAAATAGGGGCCTGCCATCACGGTAAAATAATTGTAACTCTTTTCTGACGCATCGTCCTCGTTCACGATATACTGGACATTTGAGAAAGAAACCCTTCCGCCTGCGCCTATATAGCGGTTTATAAACCAAGAACCTTCCAATCCGATGGTCGTCCCCGTTGAAGTCTGGTAGGCATTGTCTACATAATGGTCATAATCGCTCAGCGGCAAGTTGAATCCCATGTAAAGGTCCAGGAAGGAGTTACATTCATCATCAAAATCATCATCTGCCACATCCTCATCCTTCCTGTTCAGTCCTTTCTCCTTGAATATCAAATCCGCAAGCCAATAGCCAAACTCGGTAGCCATTATTCCTATCCCCGCTCCCACCATGACATCGCTCAGCCAATGCTTGTTGTTGGCTATGCGCATCAGCCCCGTTGCCGTCGCTACGCTATATGCCCCGAATCCGATCCATGGACTCTTGTACCCGTATTCCTTGTTGAGCATGGTGGCGGTCATGAACGCCGTTGCCGTATGTCCCGACGGGAAACTATGGTCATTCGAGCCATCCGGACGCACTACGCTTGTCGTGTGCTTTAACCCTTGCACGATACCAGCCATCATCGACACGGAGAAGGCATCGCTAAGCAGCATCCTCCCCCAGGAAGAACGGCTTTCTATTCCGGCTGCTTTCATCCCGACCATGACAATGGCGGGCGCGTACTGCGTATAATTGTCGAATGTCCGGTGGAACTGCGGCATAAAATCATTCCTCAGCTTCCGGAACTTTTTGTCTTGATGCTTCACTATGAGTCCTCCTATGACAAGCGGAGCTCCGATATAAGTGGAATTGAAAAGCTTCCCATGCGGCAGTTTGTCAAAGAATGCTACTTTTTTAGGCAGGTGGGGCGCCGTGCCAAGGGTCAAAGAGTCCGGCACGATGCTGCTTGTATCGTTTTGGGCAAATCCTCCTATGCTTATCGAAAGATAAATAACAAAAAAAACAATCCTCATGATCAACATCTCGTTTTATTTAAAATAACGAATATCTTTTTCTTTATTGCTTCATTTCATAACCGGCTGCAAAACTATAACATTTTTCCACTTTGGCTTGTTAAAGAACAATAAAGAAAACTTGTCAAAAATCATCCTCCCCGGGACAGCGGCGACTTTCCCCGGTGCAAAAAGGAATTCCTTTTCCTTCAAATATCCTGCGAAAAGCCCTATCTTTGCTTGCGACTAAAGCAAACATTAATGAGAACAAGGATACTTATTACGGGAAGCAGCGGATTTTCAGGCTGCCGGTTGGCATTCTATGGTGAATGTGCAAGGGATGCGAACGGGCCCCGGTATTACAGAACAATTATAACTAAAGAGAAATGAATATGGCGACAGCTATTATCCTCATACAATTTGCCATTGTGCTGGCCCTTATCTTCAAAGGTGCGCGTATCGGCGGCATTGGACTCGGGATCTACGGCATGGTGGGTGTCCTCATCCTTGTGTTCGGTTTCGGGATGAAGCCCGGCAACCTGCCTATCGACGTGATGTTCATCATCGTGTCGGTAATCACGGCTGCGGCTGCGGCACAAGCGGCAGGCGGGCTGGACTATCTTGTAGGTTTGGCAGCCAAATTCCTGCGCAAGCACCCGGCCCACATCACCTATTTGGGCCCGCTCACCACATGGCTTTTCTGTCTTGTGTCAGGGACGGCGCACACCAGCTACCCGCTCCTGCCCATCATCTCCGAAATTGCGGCCAACTCGAAGATCCGCCCCGAGCGTCCGCTCAGCGTATCGACCATCGCGGCATCGCTTGGCATCACGGGCAGTCCCGTGTCGGCAGCGACAGCCGCAGTCATCAGTTCCGACCTCCTCGGTGGTACGGGCATCGAACTGAAACACATCCTCGTCGTGTGCATCCCGGCATCGCTGGTTGCCATCCTCGTGGCAGCATTCGTGCAAAACCACATCGGCAAGGAGCTGGAAGATGACGAGACATACCAGGAGCGCGTGCGTCAAGGCTTGATCAACCCGGAGCGTGACAGCCGCCTGATTGACGATATGATAAAGAACCCCAACCCGCGCTCGAAATATGCCGTAATGGCATTCCTCTTGGGCGTGTTGCTGGTAGTAATCTTCGGCAGCGCACCGTCGTTGCGCCCGTCGTTCATGGTAGATGGCGAATTGCGCCGTGTCGCCATGCCTGAGATCATCGAAATCATAATGATGTCCACGGCAGCACTCATCTTGTTTGTGGGCAAAGCCAAGGTGCAGGACGCAGCAAGCGGCAACGTGTTTGCGGCAGGCGTAAACGCAATGGTGGCAATCTTCGGAATCGCATGGATGGGCGACACCTTTTTCAACGGCAACCTGGAATTCTTCAAGGTCCACATCGCAAACATCGTCACGCAATATCCGTTCCTCTTTGCCATTGCCCTCTTCCTCATGTCCGTCATGTTGTTCTCGCAGGCAGCAACGGTGCGCACACTCTATCCGCTGGGCATCGGCCTTGGCATACCTCCGTTGGCTCTCATCGCCATGTTCCCCGCAGTCAACGGCTACTTCTTCCTGCCCAACTATCCCACGATGGTGGCAGCCATCAACTTCGACCGCACCGGCTCAACGGGCATCGGTCACTTCTTGATAGACCACTCGTTCCAATTGGCAGGTTTCATAACGACAGTCGTATCGATTGGCGTTGGTTATCTGATTATCCAGTTTTTATAATTTTGGATATCTTCCCGGTATTCCTACAGGAGTACTGGCGTAGCCACTTGTTTTGCCCTTTCTATCACAACTTGTCCAGCCATCGCTCCGTCATTCCAAGGATTTCCCAATACTCCTTTGTCTGAGGTCTCCTGTATTGGAATATTGGATGTCCTGCCCTTTCAAACAAATCCAATTCGCATGGCACTCCTTTTTGCAACAAGTTGCGTTGGAACTCTTTTGCCGTTTCTATGGGGACGATCGGATCTTCCATACCCAAAAGGAAGAGAGTCGGTGGTGTATTAGCACAAACATGGCAAATAGGTGAAATATCCTCAAATCGACCTTGGGGAAGCAAGTTGCGATACCTTTCCTGCCGAATATCTACAACAGGATAATACAGCAACAAAAGATTCGGCAAATAATCCGCTTTGATGGAATCTGTCGTTCCAATCGTTCCTAAAGAGGCAGCCAAATGCCCTCCTGCCGAAGCCCCTGCCACAGCAATCCTATCCGCATCGACCTGTAATTTTTCCGCATATTCACGAATGAAACGGATAACATCCTTGGCATCCTCGAAACTCTCCCGGATGGAAGAATGATGCAAATAATGAATGCGGTAATCGGCAGCTATGGCAACATAACCTTTGGAGGAGAAATAGGCACATTCCCTGTAGAATTGCAATGGAGTTCCATACGTCCATCCCCCACCAAAGAAGTATACGATGGCAGGTCTCCTTCCTTTTCCATATTTTCTGTCCGGTCGGAAAAGGTGAATTGCCAACGAATCGTTGTCCGGCAATCCTTTGTAATGGATTATTTCGGGATGGAAGGCATTGGGTGCCGGATCAAGGAGCTTCTTCAACGCAGTCATCCATACGGAAGCTATTCGCTCTGCCCCTTTCCGATTGGGATGTACTTTGTCTGCCACCGTCTCGGAATGCCAATCAAAGTCGGATGCTTGATCTACACATATTAAACGGGCTGAATTGATTTCCTTAACCAGACGTTCTATCTGTTTGTTCAATTCCGGGATGTAACTATACTTAGGTAGTTTCCCGCTTGGAATCACTTTCGCCAACAAAATAACGGCTCGAGGATTTATCTTCCATATCTTTGCGATTATGGAGCGATAAGAGGCAACCATACGGGACACCGGTTTTTCTTCCACAAAATGGTTGTGTCCCGCATGAAGCAAAATAATATCTGCCGGATATAACCGATACAAACTGTCAACTTTTGAATCCAGAAACTCAACCGTATGACCGCTGTATCCTCCACATTTCAACGTTCCGATTCTGCATTTGCTTTCTCTCGGACCGATGAAATCGAACTCATATCCGGCAGACATCAGTTTTTCCCAAAGAGGGAAAAGATAAGAGGCAAAATCATCGGATCCTTCCGTGATGGAATCACCCAATCCCATTATTGTGAAACGGCTTTGCTTTTTTTTCCAGCATTCCGCCTTCATTATATCGCTGATTGTTCGGAAGCCCCTTTTTATTGACGCCCTCTTTCATCAACACCTTCAATTCAGTCAAATAACGTTGGTAAACACCGCGCGGAGTTGTCTGGTGCTCCTTGCACAAAGAGGCTGCCATTCCCACAACTTCTCCCATCATGCCCGTTGTACGCATCACTCGGACTGTGCCCAATGCTACATGAGTCACACTGATATCACGTCCTGCCATGAACAGATTATCGACATTCCGGGAATAAAGGCAACGGTAAGGAACAGGATAAGCGTGAATCAAAATATGCTTTGTCACCGCCTTGAATTCATTTCCGGGGAAATGTTTACTATTCTCTGGGTCTTGGGAATGCAAGTCAATGCTCCAAGTCGTCGTAAAAGAGGCATCTTCATGCATCACCTCTTTTGTCAAATCATCTTCTTTCAAGATATAATCACCTAACAGACGACGTGACTCACGTTTTCCAGCCACATAAGCCACCCAACCCAATTGCCTGTTTTTATACGGAGCATTCTCCTTCATGTGATTCTTCAAGAAACTCCAATTGGAATAAACGACCAACATGCCATAATCACGAATCCGTTCAAAATCCTTGATTTGGTCGAAGTTCATTCCGGTTTCCCAAGTCCATTCTCCCATCATCACCTTTTCACAGTTCTCTTCATTGAAACGGACACCATAATTGAATTCCGGAAAAGATGTCGCTTTCCCTTTATCTTCAGAATACCACTGTATGGATGACCCCATCGTCAACTTGTCCGCCTTTTCGGGAGCAATGCTTTCACCATATTCATCTCTTCCCTCACGACCCATCAGATAATCTGCGCCAGCCAAATATCCAATAGTCCCGTCACCCGTACAATCGGCAAAAACAGGAGCTTTGAAGTTCAACTCCTTGCTTGTTTCCGTATGCTTTGCCGTGACAGAAACAATCTTGTCATCCTCCTTTTGCACGGCAAACGCATGGTAATTCAAAAAGAGCGTTACGTTTTTCTCCGCCTTGAGCCAATCCATTTTCTTTTGGTCTTCATAGACATTGGCAGGCTGGGCATTTCCTCCTTTCTCAGGACCAAACTCTTTTTGCAAACCGCCCAATTCTTTATAAGGTCCCTGTTCTATCCTGCCGCCCAAATGCACGCGGATATCCGAACTGTTATTGCCTCCGACAATCGGACGGTCATTGACCAACGCAACCTTGCAGCCTAAACGAGCAGCCGACACAGCAGCACTCATTCCGGCTATGCCAGCACCGACCACGACCAAATCAAAATCTCCCGCATCCGGAGCCACATCAGGAAGATCCAATGCCTTTCTCCGGAATGCTTCCAACGCCTTCACCTCTGTAGGCGGAACGGCTCCTTGCTCCGTCGTAAAATAAATAGCATCGCATCGCCCGTCAAATCCCGTCAAGTCGTGGAGTTTAATGACCGTATTCACATTCTTGACCGACAATTTGCCGGCAACTTGCCACATCCAAGCTGAACCTTCACAACCCAAAGGGGAAACCAACTTTTTGCCTCCGACAGACAAAGTGAATTTGCCCGGACCTTCCCCTTCCTTCCAAGGAGAAGTCCAGTTATAAGTGTGGACATACACATAATATTCCCCTTTCTCAGGGAAAGTAACCTCTGTCCAAGCATCTTCAACCGGCACTCCCATTCCGTGAGCAATCAAATAAGGAGAGCCCATCAAATCCATAAACTGCTGGTCCACTTTCCAGCCTCCTTTATGGGCAAAGCTTTCCGCTTCCACCCATAAATCAGCTGCATTGGCTCCTGAAACACAAGCCAACACAATCCACAATGACAGCCATATCTTCTTCATATTTATTTCATTCTTTTTTTATTCACGTCAACCTTTTCCCAAAAACATAAAGATGATGGATTACTCATACTTCAACAAAGTAGAGACCTTCGCCCCGTCTTGACCGGAAACGAAACGAATCCAACGAGCTTGGAACGATTCGGGAAATTGATAGGTAACCCTTTTCCCTGCTTCAATCTGCTCCGTACGATAAACCATCCAATCCCCGTTGCCAGTCGGATCGATTTCAATCGTAATCGCAGCATCTTTGTCCGATGACAACTCTAAGGATTTCTTATCATAGAAGGCAATCAGATAAGGGTCGGACGGTTCTCCGGCTTTCACTACCGTATTCATCCAAGGTCCACCCTGGCCGACCGGCTTGCCTAATGTCCATAAATCGTCAATGACGCCTGCCCAAACAGCCGCTTTCCCATCATCCGAAACAATGACATGAGGATTGTCACGGCCTTCTTCAGGGTTAATGCCGGTCATCAGCAACATGCCACGATAAGAAGCATAGTCGTTGATGCGGTAATGGTGAGTCGATATCGGACGAATCTTCGCATAACCATCGGCATTCTCTGCGGGCAATTCATAGAAAGTACCCATGCAGCTAAACAGGTCACGCTCGGTTGCCACCTCTCTGCAAATACGCAAAAGAGCTTGTCCTGTCAAATCTTTATACATTTCCGCACCCAAAGGAAGGCGCCATCTGCGTTGAGCATCGTCCACGACCAAGACAGAGCCATCTTCTATAGAGATTACTTGATGAGGAATGGCGAACTTCGTACGGATAAAGTCTGCTGTTTCCTCGTCTTTCTTCCGTACCAACTGCAAAGTATCGTTCATCTCATAATAGCCAACCTCTTCCACTTTGCCATCTTTTTCAGTCGTTGCCAACAACCCCAAAGCCCGGCGGTCATTGCCCAAGCCATATAACAAACCTCCTGTTGCCGCTTTTCCATCTGCTTTAGCCAAACCATTAAACATAGGATTAACAGAAGTTGAACGCTTGTCCGGATCAGTATAGTTGAAACTAACAGTCGTATGAGTATCTTTGTCGGTCTTCACACGAATCCATTCCCCTTTGTCATTTGCGTCAAATGAGACAGACACGGAACTTCCTCCATCGACCTTGATTTCCTTCAATGTCCTCCACTGGTTGTTTCCTTTCTCGTCCACTTCAAAAGTATAAGTCACCGGTTGTTCGCTCTCATTCTTCACCCAGCCACAACGTTCTGCCCAACCTGCGAACAAAAAAGGCTCGGAATACTCATTGGCTTTGATATCCTCTTTTGCCCAAACCGCACCTTCTGCTGTTGCAGGACCTAATTCAAACGGTTTCGTCAAAGAAGTGAACCAAACATTGGAATTGGATTGTCCCGGACCTTCAATATTACCTTTCGCCTTGCGTTTGTTCAAGAACTCTTTGTGGGCTGAGTCGTCACAACCAAAGACCAATTGGTCGTTCCAACGGGCGAAATCCCCTATCACCTTCAAATAAGCGGAACGAGGACGGATGCCCGCACTGTTGTCGGCTGTAAATGTTGACGGGAATGTCCAAAACAGGCCATGCATTGTCATCATATAATCAGGTTTGTCCGGAGTCCCGACATTACGGATACGCGGCCATTCCGTGTTCCAACCATGAGCACCATCATAACTGTGGCTGGCTTTCGGCAAACGATAGAAAGACCATCCTTTCTTTGCATCACGCACGCCGACCAAAACAGATTTATAATCCCATCCGTTCGTCCAAATTGGGTCTGTTTCCGGATTCGGATTGCCATAAATGCCGCCCGGACCTGTCACTTCCGTGAACTGGTTACGACGAACCAATTTCCAGTTTTTCCCATTCCATTCCGACAAAGACCCGGCTTCGACATCGAACTTCTTCAATGCCTCTTGTGTCCCTTCACCATTGTTGGCATAAACAGCTACTCCTTGCCCGGAATAGAATCCTTTTCCATGCACGCCCAACAACAAATCGTTAGCGGGGTTCACACTCGTATCTTTATGTTCCTGCTTCAACAAATTACCATCTTTGTAAAGTTCTTTGACTGCCAATGTATTGACATCCACTTCATAAAATCCCTCCTCCATAGTCGCATAATAGATTTTATGAGCTGGATCAGTCAAATGACGGGCATTAGCTGTCATACGCCCCGGCATTTCCTCCCAAGGAATCACTCGGATGTTCCCTTTGTCGTCAATTGCATACGGTCCGATGAAAAGTTGGTTGCTCTCTTTGTGAATCATACGATTGGCAGGTGTCCCTCCGATACTTTGTGGATAGACAATCTGTTGATAATCGTCCGAAATAGAATAAAGTTTGTCCGATGAACCAAATGGCAAATGCGGGCCATAAGTTATCACCCATAATTTGCCAGCCCAAGGCACGACTGCCCCGGTTCCACATTCCCCTTCATTGTTGTAATATGCCAAACGGGGATAAATCCCCGAGACGGAGTCTGTCAACGGTTTTTGTTGGCTTTGTGTTGAACATCCCACCAAACAAACCAATGACAACGCTCCTATAATACCTTTTGTTTTCATATTTATCTCCTCATTAAATTAAAAGGGGGAAGTGTGCCAATTGTATAGACTGGCGCATCAACCCCCCAGTTCCCATTATTATTGATTAGTTAGTGTATTATTCCTGCTAAATTAATTATTAATCCGATTACCAGTTCGGATTCTGGGTTAAATTGGAATTAATCAAGATATCAGCTGCTGGAACCGGCCACAAATAATCTCTATTCTCGTCAAACTTACGTTCGGAGGCGACTACGATATAACCTGCATCCACCATATATTTCAAATCAGCAATGCCGTCTTCATCAATCTGTGGCACACCTCCCAATGGATAATTACCATCCTTCCAATTCTGGATTAACTGTTTGTATTCAGCAGAAACCTTGCTCTCATCTCCATCCCAAGAGGTCGATCCAGACCAAGCGCGACGCAAGAAATAAGCAGGACGATTATAAACCTTGCCAGCAATACGCCAACGAATCAAATCCGCATAACGCTGTCCTTCCCATGCCAATTCAATGAAACGTTCAGTACGAAGGACTGTACGCATCTGCTGTTGTGAACCCAAAATGACTCTCGGATAAGCCATGTCTGTTCCATTGTAAGCCCTCTCCCGCAACTTATTGATTGTTTCATCCAATACCTCCTGCGTACATTTGTCTTGTTCAATCATTGCCTCGGCATACATCAACAACACATCACCGTAACGCATCATCGGATAAGTAGTCGGAGCGCCAGCTTTACCGTTCTCCAAGAAAGACTCATCAATAAACTTTTTAAACACGAATCCATTATAGGCAGCATGTTCAGCACGGGCTTTCGAGTCGTTGTTTCCAACCTGTGTTTCATCTGAAATACGCATAACGGTCGTCCGGGAAGGGTCAGGATTGTATTCATAACCTAACCACGCATAATCTTTCGGGTTGTAAGTTCCATTCAGCACACTCTTGTTATAAGCCGTGGCAAACGGGACAATGGTCATTGCCATGCGCGGGTCACGGTTTTCAAACAAATCCTTCGGATTATACAACGGTGATTCATCAATAGGCTTGCCATCCGTACAAGGATAAGCGCATATCAACTCATAAGAAGGAGCCTTCTGTCCGCCCCAACCTCCGGAAAGACGAGTGATACAATTCTGCACGTCGGCAGCAGCCCAATAATACTTCTTCAATGTGACATCTCCTCTAAAGAAGAATATCAACTCTTCTGATGAAGAGGCCGTGAAAAGGTCACGATAGTTATCATGCAATTTGTAAACACCTAAATCCATACATTTCTTAGCCGCATCCGCAGCAATGGCAAAATCTCCATTATACAAAGCGATTCTTGCCTTGAAAGCATACGCCGCACCTCTTGTCGCTCTTTGCAGACCGGAATATTTCAACGGCAAACGCTCAGCCGCTTTGTCTAAACATTCATAACTATAAGCCAAAACATCGGCTTTCGGGGAACGGGAAGCAGCATAAGCCTCGTCCAATGTCATGCCGGTCTTATCCAAGATAGCGTCTCCCCAATGGAATGCCAACATTCCGTAAGCATATCCCATATAGAAATAGGCTTCTCCTTCATACTGGGTGATGTCCTTTTCAGAAACTCCTACCTCCCGGGCACGATCCATACTGTTGAGGAGCCGCAAAGCACGAGCGATACCTTTATAATAATTCTGCCAACGATTGGCAATCGTACCGTTTTCCGCAGTCAACGTACCATTTTGGATAGAAGAAGTGGAATTTCGGGCTGTTACGTCATCACCCCAAAGCATATCATCAATCGGGAAAAATTCAGTCCGGTAAAAATCGTTCACGGACATTTCAATCTCTGCCTTGGAAGAGTACCAGTTTTTACTTGAACCTTCAGAAAGCGGATTCAAATTCAGGTCTACGCACGATACCAAAGAGAGTAAAGAGGTAGCACATATAAGGATTCTAAACTTTTTCATTTTCTTTCATTTATTAGAATTTGATACTTGCGCCAAATGTGAATGACGTAGAAATAAAATCAGAGCTTGAGCCTACTTCTGGATCCCATCCTTTTGGATAATGGCTGATTGCAGGAAGGTCTGAGATGCTTGTGTAAATACGAAGACCTTTGATGTATTCAGTTCCTAAGAACTTAGCCGGAATCGTATAACCTAAAGTGATGTTCTTTACACGGAAATAAGCGCCATTGAACAACCAATAGTCTGAACCGCTATAGGTATTTGTCGTATTTGTATAAGTCAAGCGAGGATATTTGGCTTTACGGTTTTGTTCTTCCGTATTGAACTGGCTCCAATAATTGCCCTTAACCAGTTCCGGAACGGCACCCCATTGCTCTTTCAGCGGTTGAATCCATGCGGAATTGAACAATACGTTCCGATGCCCTATGCCTTGGAAAGCCAAAGAGAAGTCGAAGTCTCTCCACCCCAAGTAGATATTTCCACCAAACTGGAACTCTGGCAAAGAGTTGCCCAAACGTACTTTATCATCCGCATTGATGACACCATCACCGTTTACATCCACGTATTTGATGTTACCCGCTTTGTCATTGGGTGTCAGAGTCGGATATTTATTTCCGTTGGCATCAAGCAAATCGGCATCCGTAATAAACAAACCATCGGTTTTGTACATATACCATTCATTGTAATAAGAGCCCTTTTCATAAATTTGATTACCATTGATGGTTCTCTTGTCTCCCAAGTAACCCATCTTTGAACGGTAATCTGACAAGTTGAAGGAAACGCCGTAAGTGACATCCCCGATTTGATCTTTCCAACCCAAATCCAAATCCCAACCTTTTGTATGCATGTCACCGGCATTCTGAGACGGAGCGGAGAAACCTGCGTAAGAAGGGAAACCCAATGTCAAAAGCATGTTGGAAGTCTTCTTGTAATAGTAGTCGGCTGTCACATTGAATCGGTTATCAAACATATTCAAGTCCACACCTACATCGTAAGTAGTCGTCGTTTCCCACGTAATGTCTTCAAATGCATAGTAGACTTGGGCAGCATTCTGAATAGCAGAAACCGAACCAGAACCATTATCATACATATAACTGTTGCCAAAAGATATAGATGCTTGGTAAGGGAATTCGGAACCGATGCGCTCATTGCCCAATGAACCGATAGATGCACGGAGCTTCAAATAATCAATCTTGCTCTTCGGAAACCAAGACTCACCTGATGCCACCCAGCCTGCCGATACAGAAGGGAACACGCCCCAGCGGGATCCGGATGCAAAACGGGAAGAACCGTCCGCACGGACATTGGCTTGTAACATATAGCGGTTCTTGAAGGAGTACATCACACGACCGAATACTGATTCGTAGGCATTATGTCCAGCATTCCCTGAATTGTACTGATAATCTTCCGGACCAATGTTCAAGTATGGATAAGTATCCAATTTGTAATTGTTACGGGAAGCTCCCAGATTTTCCCACTTATATTCATAACCTTCGTAACCAGCCATCGCATTCAATGAATGGTCATTCCACTTATTCAAATAATTGGCAAAGAACTGATAGGTCATGCTCCGGGTATTATTACGGGTCTCAGCCAACGAAGTCACTTTATTCAACTGCGATTGAAGAGATGAACCATCTTCATAATAGACATCTACAGCCTTCGTGAACTTCTTGCCATTTGTGAATGTATAACGCGGAGAGAAGACAGCAGACAAAGTAAGTCCTTTTATCGGAGTCAACTGCAACGATGCTTTACCTCCGAACTTATAATAATGGACATCATTCGTGCCGCCTTCATTCAACATTGCCAATGGGTTCCCTCCTGCTTTCACATCAGCATACGAACCATTCTCCCAGTAAGCATTATAATATCCAGGAACCAAATAAGCCCAATAAACTGGGTTGATTGTACTTGGGTCTATCGAATTAGATGTAGAGAAATCAATATCCACATTCGCTTTAATCCAAGAATTGATTTTGTAATCGTTGTTCACACGGCCGGCATAACGTTCGTATGATTTGTTCTTATAATAACCATCTGCCGTTTGGTAATTGAAAGAGAACTTGGTCTGCACTTTATCATTGCCGCCAGACAAGCTGAAGCTATGTTGCTGGTGCGAGGTCTTCTTCTTCAAAAGCAAATCAACCCAATTTGTATTGGGATAATGGTACGGATCTTTTGCGTTGTTTGCCATCCATCCGTCTATCGTCTCTTTTGAATATTGAGAATATGGATCCGTTGCTCCATCATTATATTTTACCTCATTTTGGACATTCATCCAGTCAATCACATTACCATTCTTTGGGCGAGCCGTCGGTTTGTCGATTGAATATTCATAGTTATAATCCAACTGGAGCTTGTTCTCTTTCGCACGTTTCGTGGTAATCAAGATAACACCGGCAGCAGCACGAGAGCCATAAATAGAAGCAGATGCTGCATCCTTCAAGACACTCATCGTTTCCACATCCGAGGCGATGACATCATTCAAAGAACCCGGGACTCCATCAATAATTACCAATGGATCATTGGAGGACAAAGTGGTCACACCACGAACCTGGATGCTGGCTGAACTTCCAGGAGCTCCTGAAGAACGGGTGACTTGCACACCGGAAATCTGTCCTTGCATGGCGGTGGACAATTGTTGCGTAGAACGCTCTGCCAAAGCGGAACCGTTAACACTGGATATCGGGCCGGTCAAATCCCCTTTGCGTGCCGTACCATAACCGATAACCACCACTTCATCCAATTGTTCAGAATCTTCCCGCATGGTGATATTCAAATTGTTGCTATCTGCTGCCACCTGCTGGTTCTTGAAACCGATGTAGGAAACTTCCAAGATAGCTCCTTTACCAACAGACAAAGAGAATTTACCATCCATGTCTGTAATCGTACCATTCGTCGTCCCTTTTTCTACAACATTGGCACCAATAACCGGGTCACCGTTGGCATCGACAACGACACCTTTCACCAATCGGGCTTGCTGGGCAGATTTTGTAGAGTTGGAATCGGATTTTGATAAAATGACTTGGTTGGATACGATTTTATATTCAACTCCTGTTCCGGAAAAAAGCAAAGTTAATGCTTCATCCAAGCTTTTCCCATCAACATCAATGTTTACTTTTCGTTTGGTATCAACAGACTTATCCGTAAAAATAAAGGTGTAATCTGAATTCTTTTCTATTTGATCCAAGACTTGCCCAACGGTTACGTTTTTCATTGATACTGAAATAGCTTCATTCTGAGAAAAGACATTCTCTGCATGAAGTTGGGAAACCAAAACCACCGACATTAATGTCCCCAGTTTCATAATTCGCCTCATTGTCGGACAAGAATGAGGTATCGAAGTGTTTTTCTTACTTTTTATTCCCATAATCTTTTCTATTATAGATTTATGAATATTACTTTAGATGTGTTCTCATAGCAGTGCTGTGTTTTGCACTTCTCTGTTTTCTTATTATTTGTTTGCTTTCCTATCAAGAATGCAACTGTTTATCCCATTTCCATTTTGCCTTTCCTTTATATTGTTAAACTTATTTCAACCACAAATCAATTTTCTGACGAGAAAATGAAAAATCAGAATGTTGCTCGGCTTTTGAAAAAGACCAAGACAGAGGTGCCGCCAAGCGCAAATAGTCCAAAACCTGCGTAATACTCTCATCAGTGAAGGTCGCACGAAATTTATATTTGTCCGGGTTATCACAATGTAAACTTATATCCACGTTGTAACGTCTTGAGAGATGTTTAATGACTTCCGTGATTGTCGCATCCCTAAACATCATCTTTCCAATCGTCCAACCGGTTACTACTTCCGAATTAACCTTTAGCGAAGAAAGGTTCTTGCCCTCTTTGTTATAGACAGCTTGGTATCCAGGAGATAGTTTCATCAATCTTTTATCTTCTTTGCGGACATCTACTTTCCCCTCAACCAAAGTCATCTTAATTTTATTCTCCTCTGGATAAGCATCCACATTGAACTTTGTTCCATACGCCATCACTTTTATCCCATCCGAAGCTGAGACATAAAAAGGGGAATTGGCATCGGCATGCACCTCAAAGTAGCCTTCTCCTGTCAACTGGACATTGCGCTCTTTTCCATTGAATTGCACCGGATAAACCAATTTGCTGTCGGCATTCAACCAAACAACGGATCCGTCTGACAAAGTGATGCGGGAAACTTGCCCCGGAGCGGAATAGGTCTCTAACATTGGAACATTCTTGTCTTGTATCAGCCGTTCTATATATAAATAGGTGCAATAAGAAGTTCCAAGCAACAAAGGGACAGCCAACATTGCTGCAATTCGCATTCCCCAATATAATATATGTGTCTTGCGAGTTTGCTTATCAATCCGATTGCCCACTTTCTTAAAAGCAACATCAACTTGGATGCGCTCATATTCATCCATGTCTTGTTTCAATGATTGAACAATCTTCCAGTTTTTATTTATCTCGTTCATGCCTATATTTCGTTTCGTTTATATAATAGACAATCATCAAATGAAAACACGACAATAATTTTGGACTTTTTTCAAAAAACACATCAAGAATGAGATATGATATGGCAAATTTCCGGTCAAAATTTGCAAATTATCAAAAAATAATAGAATTTTGTATTTAAAGAATATATTCTTTAATGGATAGGATACTTCTCAATTTTACAACGAGAATTCAATTAATGCTTTTCACTTATATGATAAGCTCAAAATATTGAATACAAGTTCAAAAACTTGACAACACGTTATCGTCCTGTTTGATAGATTATCGACCAAATGGGATTGAAAGCAGAAAAACAGGCGGTGCGTTACTTTAATAGAACAAATGGATTATTTTAATTCAATAGACATTGACTCTTTACTTTTAGACATTTCTCTAAAAGATGACAAACATTCCTTTCAGAAACTGTTTGAAAGTTGTTATGCCCCTTTGTGCTTATTTGCGAAAAGATATATTGAAGATTTAAATGTCCGGGAAGATATCGTCCAAGAGGTGTTTTTCCAATTGTGGGAAAAGAGGAAAAACATCTCCGTCAACACTTCGGCACGCAATTACCTGATTGCTTGTGTAAAGAATATTTGTCTGAACCAAATAAAAAGGGAGTATTACAAAGAAGAATTCCAAGAAGAATTTGCCAAAAGGGTTCCGCTTTATTCCAATGATACGGATAATATGTATTCTTACCAGGAATTATCGGAGAAATTACGGGCTGCGCTCGACAAACTTCCTGTAGAATATCGGATAGCTTTTGAAATGAGCAAACTGGAGAACCGGGACTTAGGGGAAATTGCGTCCGTCTTAAATGTTTCCACTCGGACAGTGGAACGTTATCGGGATAAATCCATACAGATTCTCAAAGAAGAATTAAAAGATTTTTTACCTCTCTTCATCTATCTCTTCCTTGACTGAAAATGATTGCCCCGTGCATGGTCTTATTGCCTTTCTCCATCGGAAAACAGGTTTACAATCATAGTAAATAAGGGCTGCATCCAAACAACCATTTGAATACAGCCCCAAACAAATTATCTTACAAGTAGATTCATCAACAAGCCTTGAAGCTCATGTCCAGACCTTTCACAGAGTGCGTCAATGCGCCCACTGAAATGAAATCGACACCGCACTCGGCATATTGGCGCAACGTGTCAAATGTGATGCCTCCGGAAGATTCCGTTTCATAGCGTCCGCCAATCATTTCAACCGCCTTCTTGGTATTCTCCGGAGTGAAGTTGTCGAGCATGATGCGGTCCACGCCCCCGATGTCCAACACCTGCCGGATTTCGTCAAAGTTCCTTACTTCAATCTCAATCTTCAAATCCTTGTTCTTTTCCTTCAAATATTCATGGCAACGGGTGATGGCCGCTTCGATTCCGCCGGCGAAGTCCACATGGTTGTCCTTTAAGAGAATCATATCGAACAAGCCGATACGGTGGTTTGTTCCTCCACCGATGCGCACAGCCTCCTTCTCCAGCATACGCAAACCCGGGGTTGTCTTTCTCGTATCCAACACGCGGGTCTTTGTCCCTTCGAGCGCCTTGACATATTTGCGGGTCATCGTGGCGATACCGCTCATGCGCTGCATGACGTTCAACATCAAACGCTCGGTTTGCAACAATGACTGCACCTTTCCTTCCACCACGAAAGCGATGTCGCCCTTTTTAACCTCTGCCCCGTCATGGATGAATTCGGTCATCTTCAAAGCGGGGTCGAAAGTATGGAAAATCTGTTTTGCTATCTCTACACCTGCCAAAACGCCATCTTCCTTCACGATAAGCTGGCTTTTGCCCATTTCCGTTGCCGGGATACAGCATAAAGTAGTATGGTCGCCATCCCCTATATCTTCAGCAAAAGCCAAACGGACCAGTTCGGCAATGAGTTGTTCCTTGGTTTCTCTTACGTTCATCTCGTTTATTCTATTCTTATTGATTGTACAATTGCTTTGTTGTCCACCGTCGTATAAGCCACATTGAGCCGGTATTGCTGTTTGCCCGCCTTCAATTTGGCAACAAAAAATCCCGTCTCGCCTTTGTCGGCATGATGCACCAACTGGAAACTCTCCGGCTTGTTCGACTTGAAGAATTCCGCAAGCATCGAAACAGCCTCTTCCGCATCACAGTTTCTGTTGGCTTCCGAAATGGCAATGTCCACCGTTTTCGCCAAGACCGGCTGCAAACCGGCAGCGTCCCCTTTTTGGAATGCTGTGGAAATCGCCGTGATATCCGCTGCCTCCAGCAGCAACACATTGGCCAATAACATGACCGTCAACAGTAATCGTTTCATAGTGCTCCGTCTTTTTTTGTTTTACTTTTGGCAAAGGTAAGGATTATTTTCAGTCCTGCCGGCAGAATGCGCGGAATTATTTATATTTTTGCCGACAAAACAAGAAGCTCAATGAAAATAGCGTTAATAGCCATAGGGAAAACGGATGCCCGGTACTTCATGGAGGCCATCGATGAATATAAAAACCGTTTGGTCCATTACCTCCCTTTCGAAATGCAGATCATTCCGGACATTAAGAATGTCAAGAATCTTCCGGAAAGCCAGCAAAAAGAGAAAGAGGGCGAACTGATATTGAAGTCTTTGCAGCAAGGCGACCATTTGGTCTTGCTGGACGAGAAAGGGAAAGAGTTTTCGTCGATGGAGTTTGCCCGTTACATGGAGAAGAAAATGCAGAGTGTCCCGCGGAGGCTGGTCTTCGTCATCGGAGGTCCTTACGGGTTCAGCGAAGCTGTGTATAAAGCGGCTTCCGAGAAAATATCCCTGAGCCGGATGACCTTCTCCCACCAAATGATACGACTTGTTTTCGTGGAGCAGGTTTACCGGGCGATGACAATCCTCAACAATGAGCCTTATCATCATGAATAAACAGGAAATTGTTATCTTAATAATTTAAACGAAATGAAAATAGTAGTTTTGGACGGAAGAACCGTCAACAAAGGTGATTTGTCTTGGGAAGGGCTCAAGGCTTTAGGAGAATGCACCATCCATGAGGCAACTTCTCCCGGCGAGATTGCCGAGCGATGCAAGGAGGCGGATGCCGTCTTGACCAACAAAGTCCCTTTCGACGGAGAGACATTGATGGCTTTGCCCAACCTGAAATATATCGGGGTGTTGGCGACCGGATACAATATCATCGACACGGAAGTTGCCCGCAAGAGAGGTGTCATCGTCACCAACATTCCTTCTTACAGCACCCGGTCGGTCGTGCAGATGGTATTCGCCCACCTTTTGAACATCACGAACCGTGCCGCACATTACACAGATGAAGTAAGGGAAGGCGCATGGAGCAGCTGCAGCGATTTCTGTTTCTGGGACACGCCCCTCATCGAGTTGGCAGACAAGACATTTGGCATTGTGGGATTAGGGAACATCGGCATGGCGGTCGCCCACGTCGCACATGCGTTCGGGATGAAGGTGATTGCTTCCACTTCCAAGAAAAAGGAAGAGCTGCCGGATTTCATCACGCCGGTGGAGAAAGAAACATTGTTCAGAGAGAGCGATGTCTTGTCGTTGCATTGTCCGCTGACAGCCACCACTAAAGGATTTGTCAATGCGGAAACATTGGAATGGATGAAGCCGACCGCCATCCTGATCAATACGGGCAGAGGCCCGCTGATTGACGAGCAAGCGGTTGCCGATGCCTTGAACTCCGGCAGCCTCTCCGCCGCCGGAGTCGATGTCCTCTCCACAGAACCGCCAACGGCAAACAATCCGTTGCTGACAGCCAAGAATTGCCATTTCACTCCCCATATCGCATGGGCGACGAAAGAGGCAAGGATCCGTTTGATGGATATCGCCATCAACAACCTGAAGGCTTACCAAAACGGGAAACCCATCCATGTGGTTTGACGGGAAAAACAATCATCATTTCCGGTTCAACAGCCAATAGTCCAATATGGTCATCGCAGCCATTGCCTCCACGATAGGAACCGCCCTCGGAAGGACACACGGGTCGTGACGCCCTTTGGCTTTCAACACCGCATCGTTCCCGTCCACATCGACCGTCTCCTGTTCCATCAAAAGAGTCGCAACCGATTTGAACGCCACACGGAAATAGATATCCTGCCCGTTCGATATGCCGCCTTGGATTCCACCGGAATGATTCGTGCGCACGTTTATCTTTCCATTGTCATTGAAGAAACGGTCGTTCCGTTCCGAGCCCCGGTAAAGGGCGGCATCAAACCCGTCTCCATATTCAAAGCCTTTGGCAGCGTTGATAGAGAGCATGGCATCGCCCAATGCGGCATGCAATTTGCCAAAGACCGGTTCTCCCAAGCCCACCGGCACACCTTTGATTACTCCGGTTATGACACCACCGATAGTATCGCCTTCCGCCTTGACCTTTGCTATCAGCTCCTCCATCTCCCGTGCCTTTTGCGGATCCGGACAGCGGACCGGATTATCCTCGACCCTGTCCAAATCATAGTCCGCATAAGAACCCTCCAGGCGGATTGCACCGACTTGGGAAGTATAGGCTTTGACCCCAATGCCCTTCTTCGCCAATATTTGCTTTGCGACCGCCCCAGCCACGCAGCGTGAAATCGTCTCACGGGCAGAAGAGCGTCCACCGCCCCTCGGATCCCTTATCCCGTATTTCATCTGGTAGGCATAATCGGCATGGGAAGGACGATAAACCTGCTTCATGTTGTCATAGTCCGAAGAGTGCTGGTTCTTGTTCCAAACGACAAAGCCGATCGGAGTCCCCGTCGTCTTCCCTTCATAAATGCCGGAAAGGAACTGGACTTCATCATCCTCTTTCCGGGGAGTCGTGATGCGGGACTGCCCCGGCTTGCGCCGGTCCAGTTCCCTTTGTATCTCTTGGAAGTCAAGTTCAAACCCGGCAGGGCAACCGTCTATCACTCCTCCGACAGCGACACCGTGGGACTCGCCGAAGGATGTCAACCTGAAGATGTTGCCAAACGTGTTCATCAATGACATCCTCCGCATTCGTGGTCGCCACAACCACCACCGCAACCTTCGCAACCGCCACCGCAGCTGCTTGAAGTCATCGCTGCAATCTCTTCAGCTGTTGGTTCGTGCACATCAACCACTTCACCTTTGAAATGAAGTGTTTCACCAGCCAACGGATGGTTGAAGTCCATCACGACAACATCCTTTTTCACCTCCAACACAGAGCCATTCATGCGGTGTCCGTCCGCATCCATCATTGGGATTGTATTGCCTTCCTTGACCATTTCAGAATCGAACTTCCCGTCTATCTCGAAAATGTTTTTCGGCAATTCCAACACATGGTCTTCATTGTATTCCCCATAAGCATTTTCCGGAGTCAAACTGAAATCAAACTGGTCTCCAGACTCCAATCCTGCCAAAGCGTCTTCGAAAGCGGGAATCATCATGCCCGTTCCATATATAAACTTCAATGGGACCTCACGAGTTGCTTTTTCCATTAATTCACGCTCTTCTCCTTCTCCAACGTTCAGGTCATATATAACCGCAACGTATTTGTTTGCTGAAATTCTCATTATTATATATTGTATTAAGTTTTCCCGCCAGGCAACAGAGCCCGGCGGTTTCATTATTTTTCTTTCACTGCTTTTTTCAAGGCTTCCATCGCCTTCACCAAGACAGACCGCGGGCAACCGATATTCAATCGCATGTGCCCTTCCCCGCCGGGACCGAACATCGCACCATTGTTCAGAGCCAACTTGGCTTTGTCTTCAAACAGGCTGACCAATCCAGGCTGGTCCAATCCCAAGCCGCGGCAATCCAACCAAATCAGGAAGGATGCTTGCGGGCGGACTATCTTGATCTGGGGGATATTCACCTTGAGATAATTCTCCACATAATTCACATTCTCGACAACATAAGTGCGCATCTGCTGCAACCACTCGGCTCCATAAGTATAAGCTGCCGTCGTCGCAGTATAAGCGAATATCGTTCCATGGTTCAACTCCCCTGCCTCCAAGAACTCAAAGAACTGTTCGCGGATTTGCCTGTTCGGCACAATGGCATAAGAGGAGACGATTCCTGCAATATTGAATGTCTTGCTCGGAGCCATGAAAGTGATGGAACAATCGGCTGCTGTCCCGGACACCGTCGCAAACGGATGATGCCGGAAAGCCGGATAAGTCATCTCGGCATGGATTTCATCCGAAACGACCAAGATATGGTGTTTCGCACAGATTTCCGCCAACCGGGCCAAATCCTCCTTATGCCACACGATCCCACCCGGGTTATGGGGGTTGCTAAGGATAAGCAATTTGCAATCTTCGTCTATCACGCTCTCCAAATTCTCGAAATCCATCGAATAGCCGCCCTCTTCCTCCTTCAGCGGATTATAGACGACTTGGCGTTTCATCGATTCCGGGACAATCCGGAAGGGATGGTAAACCGGCGGCTGGATGATGACTTTATCGCCCGGCTTGGTGAAGCACTGCACGACAAAGCCGATTCCTTTGACGATGCCCGGGATATAAGTGAGCCACTCCTTCTTCGCTTCCCACACATATTTATACTTCAGCCATGTCAGGATGCTATCCCAATAAGAGTCGTCGCTGAAAGTATATCCCATGACAGGGTGTTCGCATCTTTTCTTGATTGCATCCAAAATAAAGTCCGGAGTCCTGAAGTCCATGTCTGCCACCCACAAAGGAAGCAAGCCCTCCTTTCCGGGGAAAGCGTCCGCCATTCCGTCATATTTCACACACGCCGTCCCATTCCTGTCGATTATTTCATCGAAATTATAGAGTTTCATCGCATATTAATTTAACCTGCCCTATCATCCTGATAGGGACAATGATTGATTAGAAGCCCAAAAGTAATATAAAATTTGAAGGCAAGTGGTTAATTTAACGATTCTTTTTAGTATAAACGCCATTAACTGTCGGATGAAAAGCATAACTTTGCAAGAAAATAGCAAGCTATGTTTAATTGGGAGAAAAAAAAGCTGGTGGATTTTTACTATAAATACCTGGCATGGATCAATAAATATGTCCTGACAACTTTGGGATGTTTCATCCTGATGTGCCTGGACGGAGACAGCAATCCTTATAAACGTTACAAATATGATGAAACGATTCATAGCCTGCAAAAGCAGATCAAATTCTACCAGAAGGAAATCGACACGAACCGCAAGAAACTGGAAGAATTGCGCACAGACAAAGAGGGATTGGAACGTTTTGCCCGCGAAGAATATTATATGAGCCGGGAAAACGAAGATGTCTATATCATAGAAGAAAATTAAAGTCATGAGTTCATCCGTAAGAAACATATTGTTCGGATCCGCAGGCATTTGCTTGTTATTGGGAGCCATTTTATACTTAAGCAAAATAGCAGTTGCCCCTTATCTTTTCGCCGTTGGCGCAGCTGGGATCTTAGTTTGCCATCTTACCCTTCCCACCGAAAACATGGAATTCCGCCAAAAGAGATTGCACCGGTTCAACATCCTTGCGGGCATCCTGATGGTAGTTTCGTCCGCTTTCATGTTCAAGGGGAAAACCGAATGGGTGCTCTTCTTGTCAATAGCTGCCATTTTCCAATTATATGCAGCCTTCGTGGGAGGGAAAAAACAATAACGCTACTGTTGAAACAGGGCGGCATGAAGGAGAAACCGGGGCGATGTGCCATAATTCTGACGCACCGCCTGTTTTCTTTTGGATGATAATGGGAACTCCTCAGCGGGTGATGTCTTCCATCAACTTGCCGATGGCTTTCTCCGGCGACCCTTCACTTTCCAGCAACTGGACAAACTTGCTCCCGATAATTCCGCCCCTCGAGTTCCGGGCTGCCGCTTCATAAGTGGCTTTGTTGCTGATGCCGAATCCGACCAACCGGGGATTCTTCAACTGCAAAGCATTTATTTTCCGGAAATAGGCTTGCTTTTGTTCATCGAAACTCTTCTGCGCACCCGTTGTCGAGGCACTGGAAACCATATAAATGAAGCCGCTCGTGTGCGCATCGATTTGGCGGACACGATCCTCCGATGTCTCAGGAGTAATCAGCATGATCATCTTCAAATCATATTTATCCGCAATCGGCTTATAGTCCGCCATATAATCGGCAAATGGAAGATCCGGCACGATCATACCGTCCACGCCTGTTTCCGAACAAGAGCGGCAGAACGCTTCAAAGCCATATTGCATGATCGGATTCAAATAACCCATCAGCACAATAGGAATATGGATTCCCTCTTTGCGGACATCCTTCAGCTGTTCGAAGATAAGGCGCAAACTGATTCCGTTGCGAAGGGCATGCGTGCTTGCCTCCTGGATAACCGGCCCGTCCGCCATCGGGTCTGAAAAAGGAATGCCTATTTCAACCATATCCACTCCTTTTGCCTGCAAAACCTGTAAAACAGGGACGGTGTCGCCCAGGTTGGGATAACCAGCCGGATAATAGATGGAAAGAATGGGATTATGCTTGTTCTCAAATAATGTTGTTATACGATTCATGATACTTGTTATTTAAATTGTGATTTAAATTGACCGATAAAGAGCTTCAAGAGCTGTTCATCTTTATTCGCAGGAGCTGTTTCAAAACCGCTGTTCAGGTCGATTCCCGCCCAATGCGGATGACGGAACTGCTCCAATTCGGTTATCGAGCCGGGAGAAATGCCTCCGCTTAGCAGAAAAGGCGTCTCTCCTTGATAGCTTTCCAACACAGACCAATCAAACTGGCGGCCGGAACCTCCATATCCTTTGCATTTCGTGTCAAACAAGAAATAATCCACTTCGCCTTCATAAGGGATTGCTTGAAGGACATCTTCCGCAGAGGAAACCGATATGGCTTTTATGACCGGGTAACCTGCTTCCCGCAACAAGCGGCATTCATCGACCGGCTCCTTTCCATGCAACTGGAGATAATCCAAACCAAACTCTCCTGCCTTCGCCAAAATCCGTTCCGGCTTTTCATTGACAAACACGCCGACACGGGAAATCGCATCCGGCAAAGGAATGGAAGCCCGGTCGAAACAACGGGGAGAACGGGGATAAAAGATAAATCCCATCCAATCCGCTCCTGCCTCCGCCACTGCCCGGATATTGTCCGAGTCACGCATACCACACACTTTGACAATCATTGCTTCAAATCTGTTTTATGAATTCGCTTAATGTCCCGCCCGGATTTCCCGTCTTCATAAATGTCTCGCCTATCAGGAAACCCCGGAAACCTGTCTTTCGCAATTGGCAGACCGTTTCCGGCTGAGAAATGCCGCTTTCCGCCACTAACAGAGGAGAGCAATCCGGGTGCTTCTTCAAATAGGCCGCTATGCTTTCCGCCATCTTGACCGAATTTTGCACATCTGTCTGGAAAGTCCCCAAGTTGCGGTTGTTCACGCCCAGCATATCAATCTCCGGAGTGACATATTCCAGTTCGTCCGCCTGATGGAGTTCCAACAGCACTTCCAGTTGCAGGCTGTGCGCTGTCTCCGCCAACAATTGGCAATCTTCGGGTGTCAAAGCTGCCGCAATCAACAAGATGGCATCCGCTCCCAAAGCCCGTGCCTGATAAAGTTGGTAAGGATCAACCATGAAATCCTTGCGCAACAAAGGCATATCCACCAAACGGCGGGCTTTATGCAAATCCCCCAAAGCACCTCCGAAGAACGAAGTGTCGGTTAACACGGAACAGGCAGAGGCTCCATTGGCTTCGTATGACGGGACGATTTCCGCCACTTGGGCTTTGGGGTGAAGCCAGCCTTTGGAGGGACTTTTGCGTTTGAACTCGGCAATGATGCCAGAAGCAGATCTTTCCAAAGCCTGCCGCATGGAGCGAGTGGGCTGTTCCATCGCTTCGTTTGCCAAAGCTAAAAGTGCCGTCAACGGGACAGCCGCCTTTTGCTGTTCAACCTCCGTGCGTTTTTGCGCCAAGATGGTTTGAAGGATATCTGTTTTCATCGTGCGTTGATTTCTATGAATTTCTGGAATGTGCCCAAAGCCCGCTTGCTTTCCAGCGACTCACGAGCCTCAGCGATGCAATCGCTAATTTTCTTCTCCGGGCAAATGACCTGGATGGCAAAAGCGGAATTGGCAATCACGCAATCGGCCTGCGCCTTTGTTGCCGTTCCTTCCAAAACCGCATCAAAGATTCTGGCTGCCTCTTCCGGAGTTGAGCCTCCGTCCAAATCTTTCCCTTTGCAGCGGCTGAAGCCTAACATTTCAGGCGTATAAAGAATCTCTTTATAAGGAGTGGCGACCTTGAATTCATCTGTCAAGGAAATTTCATCATAACCATCCAAACTATGGACAACGGCAAATTGCGTCCCGCTCTCCTGATATGTATAATTATAAAGGCGGAGCAATGGCAGGTTATAGACGCCAAGGAGTTGATAAGCCGGGATAACCGGATTGACCAACGGACCTAACATGTTAAAGAAGCTGCGCACTCCCAGCATCTTGCGGACAGGCGCAACAGCTTTCAATGCCGGGTTGAACAAAGGGGCATGCAAATAGGCGATGCGGCATTGTTCCATCGAATGGCGGAGCTTGTCCACGTCGGCAGTAAACTTCACCCCGTGTTGTTCCATCACGTTGCTGGCTCCGCTGACGGAAGTCGCCCCATAATTCCCATGCTTGACCACATGATAACCGGCTCCCGCAACCACGAAGCAAGATGTCGTGCTGATGTTGAAAGTATTTTTGCCGTCACCGCCAGTCCCGACAATGTCAATCGGTTTAAACTCCTGCAAATCTACCGGGACACGCATGTCCAACAGTGCTTCACGGAAACCAGCCAATTCCTCGACTGAAATATTCCTCATGAGGAACACGGTAATCAAGCTGGCAATTTGGGCATCGTTATAACAACCCTGCGCAATTCCTTGCAGGATCTGGCGGGCTTCCTCTTTCCCCAGATATTGATGTTCGAATAATCTATATAATGTCTCTTTCATGATGTCAAGCTTTTAACCAGTTTTCAATAATTGTTTTGCCATTAGGAGTCAGGACGGATTCGGGATGGAATTGGATGCCTTTCACGTCATACTCTTTATGGCGCAAAGCCATTATCTGCCGGCTCTCCCTTTCAATGGCTGTCACTTCCAAACACTCCGGCAGATTCTCCGGATCGACCACCCAAGAGTGATAACGACCTCCCATAAAAGGATTTCCCATTCCTTTGAACAACGGCTCATCCGCCACCACATCTATCACTGAACTGATGCCATGATAGACTTCCTGCAAGTTGATTAGTTTGGCTCCGAACACTTGCCCGATGGCTTGCTCGCCCAAACAGACTCCCAATATGCTTTTGGCCGGGGCATAGCGTTCAATCAACGGCAACAAAATACCTGCTTCTTCAGGAATGCCCGGACCTGGAGACAACAATATCTTGTCATAAGCATCCACCGCTTCCAAAGCTATCTTGTCATTGCGGACCACATCTATTTCATATCCCAACTCCTTCACGATATGGACTAAATTGAAGGTGAAAGAGTCATAATTATCCAACAATAGAATTTTCATTTTTACAACAAATTAGTGAATGGTTAATACATTATCAATTATGCAACGACTCTGCCAAGATGATGGCTTTCTTCAAAGCTCCCAATTTATTATTGACCTCTTGGAGTTCCCTGTAATCTTTGCTCTTCGCCACGATTCCCGCTCCTGCCTGATAATACAACACGTTGCCACGGCTCACAAATGTGCGGATCGTGATGGCTTGGTTCAAGTCGCCATTCAAACCGATAAAGCCAATGCAACCGCCATAACCGCCACGGTTGTGTTTCTCTATTTCTGTAATCAGCTGCATGGCACGGACTTTCGGAGCCCCGCTTAATGTCCCAGCCGGGAAAGTGTCGATATAAGTTTTGACAGGATTGCTGTCTGCGTTGACTTCTCCGCTGACGCGAGAGACCAAATGGATGACGTGGCTATAAAATTGCACCTCTTTATAGAAATCCACCTTGACATCATGCGTGTTCCGGGAAAGGTCATTGCGTGCCAAATCGACCAACATGACATGCTCCGCATTCTCCTTCGGGTCATTCAGCAACTCATCCGTGCGCTGTTTGTCTATCTCCACATTGCCTGTCCGGAAAGCAGTCCCGGCAATCGGGTCGATGCTGGCATGGCCATTCACGACTTTGCAGTGCGTCTCGGGAGAAGAGCCAAAGATGCGGAATCCTCCGAAATCGAAATAGAACAGATAAGGAGAAGGATTGATGCTCCGCAAAGCACGATACACTTTGAAGTCATCGCCCTTGAAAGGTTGTTCAAAGCGGCGGCTCAACACAATCTGGAACACATCGCCGCGCATACAGTGGTACACTCCCTTGCGCACCATTTCCATATATTCCTCGTCGGTGATGGGCGAAGTCTCCTGCCCCAGCGCTTCAAAATTATAAGAGGCGAAGTTCCGGTTATTGATATAAGTCTCAATCTGTTTCAACTGCGGCTCCTCGTCTCCTGAAACCAGCTCAACCAAAGTCAGCTCATTCTTGAAATGGTTAAAGACAATGATATTCTTATACAATATATAAAGCATGTCCGGAGCCTCATTCTCATCGTGATGCGCCTCCATGACCGGAATATGCTCGAAATAACGGACCGCATCGAAAGCAGTATAACCAAACAAGCCGCAACGCTCGCTGCACTCTCCTGACACTTCGAAGCAAGAGAGGAAATGGTTGATGGCATGGTCCACTTGGAAATCTTCCGTCAAAGGAATGACCTCTTTCGTATGATCGGGGAATGTCATGGCGCATTCATTATAATTGATAGCGATGCTTGCCAATGGATTAAGGGCGATAAATGACAAACTATTCTCATTCCCATGGAAATCGGAACTTTCCAACAGGGCTGATTCCGGATAAATATCACGGACTTTCAAATAGATGCCGACCGGAGTCTGCAAGTCACCCAGAACCTGCTTGGTCACTGTGCGATAAACAAATTTCTTTATCATGGCTTTATGCTTTGTTTTGTTGATTTTTATAGCGGATATAAGTATCCATGTCTTTGTCTCCTCGTCCTGAAACGGTCAGGACAACCAAATCATCCGGCTTGAATGCTATTTTGGGCAATGCTCCCAAGGCATGTGAACTCTCCAATGCGGGGATGATGCCTTCCAAGCGGGTCAACAAGAATGCAGCGTCCAACGCCTCATCATCATTGACTGCCAACACTTTTGCGCGGCGCTTCTCTGCCAAGTTGGCGTGCATCGGCCCGATTCCCGGATAATCCAATCCTGCGGAAATGGAATAAGGCTCCTCAATCTGCCCGTCCTCATTTTGGATGACCAACGTGCGCGAACCATGGATGATACCTTTCTTGCCCAACTGGATAGTGGCAGCGCTTTTGCCTGTCGTGACGCCCAATCCTCCGGCTTCCGCCAACACGATTTTGACTCTTTCGTCATCAATATAATGATAAATTGTTCCGGCGGCATTACTTCCTCCGCCAATACAAGCTATCAGATAATCAGGATAATCCCTTCCTTCATGCTCCATCAACTGACCACGGATTTCTTCGCTAATGATGGATTGCAAACGGGCAACCATGTCGGGATAAGGATGAGGTCCGACAGTCGAACCAATCAAATAATAGGTGTCTTCCGGATGACAACACCAATCACGGATGGCTTCGTTCGTGGCGTCCTTTAATGTCATGTTTCCCGAAGTGACAGGAACGATCTTCGCTCCCAACATCTCCATCTTCTGCACATTGGCATGTTGGCGTTCCACATCCGTTTTCCCCATATAAACAATACATTCCATGTCCATTAAGGCACAAACTGTCGCTGTTGCCACACCATGTTGACCGGCTCCCGTCTCTGCAATAATCCGGCTTTTCCCCATTCGCTTCGCCAACAGGGCTTGTCCCAATGCGTTATTGATTTTGTGCGCTCCGGTATGATTCAAATCTTCCCGTTTCAAATAGATTTTGCATCCATACTGCTGGCTCAACCGCTTAGCAAAATAGAGAGGCGAAGGCCTTCCGACATAATCCTTCAACAAGCCACGCAGCTCTTTCCGGTAACTTTCGTCTTCGAGGACTTTCAGATAAGTGTTCCGCAAATCTTCCACACAGCGATGAAGGATTTCCGGAATATAAGCACCTCCGAACTCGCCATAATAACCATCTTGATTTACTTGATACGTTTCCATTTTAATCTTTATCTCCTATTATTTTACTATTAACCTCAAAAAAAAAACGGCCTGCCGCAAGTGCGACAGACCGTCTTATATCATAACTGCAATATATATATACACAAGTCTTCGTCTCTTACGACCTTTCGGGAAGTATGAGGCGCCACCACCAATAGTTAGACATGTTATACATATTGTTCATAATTGTTCTTTTCAGTTTTATTTGTTTTAATTCGGGGGCAAATATAGGCATTAAATTGTAAGTTGCAAATGAAAATCGAAAATATTTTGTTAAAATATCGAGAGCTAAAAGTTCATACAAACTCCTACTGCGTGTTGTGTTTGCTTCATTCCATTTGGCATAGCCAAATCTATATTAGAACTCTTCAATGAAAACTCCACGCTTTCCTTAGCCTTTTTTTTGTTCTTATGCGAAAGAACAAATAGCGGAATACTGGAAACTGTTAAGCCTAAACCTATTCCTAAAACAACATCCCATGCTTTCCCATCATTTTTCCAATTACTATTAGTGTATGCATTGTTACCGACCTCTCCAATCCAGCCAACAATTGTACCACAAACGCCCAATCCAAGTGTGCCAAATGCATATTTTTTGAGCTTCATATGCTTTTTCCAATAAACAGTTTGTTCAAACTCCTTTTGAGTGTTTATCTTTCCCTGTTCTTGATATATTGGAAGGGCAGTCGATAAACAAGTTACAGAATACGATTCATGCCCTTGAGCTTTTGCTAATAGCGTACAAATCAAAAACAGAAATATATATATCGCTTTACCGGATTGAAAAATACTATTTATATTATTCATAACTTCACATTCATCATTAAACAATATATTATTCAATACAAATGTAGAGAATTATTTGCAATAACTTTCCTCTTCCGACAAATTACTTACAGCAAGACGACCTCTTCCCAAAAAGGTAGTAAGCTTTTCGGGAAAAGGTGGTATGCTTTTGTAGGATGAGTTTAGATTAAGAAGTTGACTCATTTTATTTACCACAAAAAGCTGCTTGGTTGGGCTATTACTACCCGACTATCCATTGCGTTTAATTAACATTGATTATTTTTTTGCAATAAATAGTTTACATACTTTTGCTGCGGATTAAGGTGAACCGCCTGCTTTCTGCAGGTGGTGAGAGGGAATCCGGTGTAAGTCCGGAACAATGCCCGTTGCTGTAATCCCGTTCCGATATCACAATCGGAAATGCTTGCGATCTCACGCCACTGACATAGTCGGGAAGGCCACGCAAAGCCGGGAAAGTCAGAAAACCTGCCTCAATCATTTGATATTCGATCCTTCGGGACCAAAGGCGAGAACTAACAGGACAGGATTTCCTCACGAAATTCATCCACTTATTTATAGCTTATATGAAACTGAATTGTATTGCAATGTCTTTACTTTCGGTGTGTGTGCTTTCTTCTGGAACAGCTCTGGCAGAAGAAATATCTGTCAATTCACCCGATATTAAAGAAGTGAAAGCCGGTACTTGTTTGTTAACCGGCAGAGTTACCGATGCGGAGACAGGAGAAGGTATACCGATGGCAACCATCACTGTCCAAGGGACGGCAATAGGCACAGCCTGTGATGCAGACGGCTTTTTCCAAATGGAATTAATTGAAGGGAAAAGCTACAATTTGCTGATTCGCTCCACTGGTTACATGGAACAACGAATCAAAATCGATGCCAACGGACCGAAAAAAGAATTAAACATCACCATGAATGCCGGCATATTCAACCTGAACGAAGTGGTTGTTACCGGAACACGTACGGAAAAAACAATTCTGAACACGCCTGTGCTCACCCGATTAATTCCCGCAGCGCAGTTGCAAAGAAATGATTTCGAAAACATCATGGACGCATTGGAGTTCACAATTCCCGGATTACAATTCAACAGTGACCCACGAGGTGATAATATCCAGATACAAGGATTGGAAAACAAATATGTCTTAATACTCATTGACGGAGAAAGATTGTCCAACACTCCCGGAGGTCCGATTGATTTCGAACGTCTTAGCACTTCCAACATCAAACAGATCGAGGTTATTAAAGGAGCTGCATCCGCATTGTACGGATCCAGCGCAATCGGCATGATTGTCAACATCATTACAAAAACACCGGAACGTCCGGCGGAAGGTTGGGCCAAAGTTCGTTATTCCAAATACAATGAATTTTTGGTTGACGGTAGCTTCGGAACAACCTACAAAGACTTTACTTCTCAGACATTATTCAATCGTAATTCCACAGATGGCTATGATTTGACACCGGAAAGTCCGGAAGCATTTACCAAGCAACCATCTGCCAATATGACTTTTGAGGAAAAGTTGGGCTGGGCACATAAACAAACCAAAATAACCGGTTCCGGAACTTTTTACCTGAATGACGTGAAAAACCCGCCACTCAGTACAAAAAGTACGCATTATAAAAGTTTGAATAAGACATTGCGTGCCACATTGGAGCAACAAATAGGCAAGTACAACCAACTGAAACTCGTTTATTACGGAGATTTCTATACACGTAAAACTGTCTACGAAAAGTTGGATTCCACAGCTAAAAATGCATCATCCAATGTACAAACATTGCGTCTAACTGATATTTACACCCCTGTGGATAATTTACAAATGGTGTTCGGAGGGGAATTCAATTGGAACAAAGATTACAATGACATGCAATACGGCACGGAAATAAAGACACGTAAAGTACACGACATCAACGGATTTGTCCAAGCAGACTGGCAAATCTTACCCTTACTGGATATCATCGGGGGCTTTCGATACACGCATCATTCTGCATTCGGAAATGCTTATACTCCCAAAGTGAGCCTGATGTTCAATCCTAGCGACTGGATATTCCGAGGAGGTTACAGCAAGGGGTTCAAAGCTCCGGATGCAACCGAATTATATTCAGATTTTATGATGGGAAGTGTCTCACATAATATCGGCAACCCGAATCTAAAAGCGGAAAAATCAAACTATTTTTCTTTATCTGCCGAATACTTACATCGGAATTTCAACATTAGTGCTGAAGTCTATCAAAACAGCATCAAAAATAAGATACAATCATCTTACGTGAATGTAACAGACATCAATGGCATCACCACTACGGAATTACGCTACAGCAATGTGGATGATGTCCGCATACGTGGTGCAGAAATCAGCGTTGATTATTATCCTATTCGCCAAATTTACCTGCATGGAAGCTATGCTTTTACGGATGCGTTGGATAAAAACACCAAATTGCAACTGAAAGGGAATATCCGTCATGCAATCAGTTGCAATGCTTCATACCGTTTCAATGTTTTCAAGAAAGAAGCATCTGTTTCAGTTGCCGGACATTGGAGTTCCAAGAAAACTAATATCAAGGAAGAAGTGACAATTGACGAAACAACTGGGAATATGGTACAAAAGATGACAACAGAATCTCAATCGGCTTACAGTTTATGGAAACTGACACTTCAGTATACTCCATGGAAATATCGTCACATGGCATTAACAGCAACAGCCGGAGTACAAAATATTTTCAATTATACTGATCCGGTCCACTATACGACCTATGATCCGGGAGCAAGAGCGTTCGGTTCCATATTATTCAAATTTTGATTTTTCACAGGGAGTGTATAACCAATAAATTTTATTTGTATGACAACAAAAAACTTTTTCTTTTCAGGATTATGCCTGAAACAAGGAATGATGGCTATAGCCATCGCACTTTCATCAATCAGCTTTATTGCTTGTAGCGATGATGACGACAAGAAGACACCGGAACCAGAAGCTACGGCTAAAACGGTAAAATTCGAGGCGCAAAGCTTCACTGAATGGAGTTATTTCTCTTTCGCAAAAGGGAATTTTGTAACGGTCGATCAAGAGAATTATGCTTCTGACATGAATTGGGATATTGCATTTTTACGTTTTAACATCCGTACAAATGGTGGAGAATCAGGCAAAGGAAAAGGAGCCGCTCTTGATACAAAAGAAACAGATTTGAGCAAAGTTACTTCTATCCCATCGACAGGATTTATCGCAGATAGTAAAATCAGCGTAATGGCTTCCGGCGGCATGCCTCCAAAATATGTAGAGACAACAGGAAATGCTGCTTTTAAAGTCGGTGAAAACCAAGGATGGGCTTTTTATAACTTTATGGCAGGAACATGGAGCTATAATAATAATGTATTCATCATCCGCACAGCCGATGGTCAATATGCAAAGCTAATCATGAAGTCTTTCTTGAATGAAAAAGACAAATCCGGTCATGTTACATTCGAATATGTTTATCCGTTTAAATAATAACTGAGATTTAGATTTAGACAGGAAGGAAGACTCTTTTGACACATATTTTGTCATTTCCCGGACTTCCTTCCTACTAAACTTTCAAAATCACATACTATAATTTTATGTCTGCATTTCAATTCCTTCGTCGATACAAATCCGCAGGAAAGAAAGCCGGGCTGGCGATTTTGCTGATACTCGGCTTATATGCTTTTTATAGCTTCCTGCTTTCGCCTACCCGCATCGCACTGGTAAACTTCCCTTCATACCAGGTATCCAATATCGCCATGTCAACAGACAGCCGTCTGGTACAAGTTGACGAAGTGACAGCCGAACAGGCGTCGTCGCTGAAAAACTATGATGCGATTCTTTTGTTCGGACCGGGATTGCGTTTGACAGACGAACAAATCAACAACATCGAAAAAGCCGGGAAGAAAGGGGCTGCCGTCTACACATTCGTGTTCACTTCCGGATTGATTGCGAACCAGCATGTGGACAGCCTGCAACAAAAACAGCTTGACACCTATTACGACAACCGCAGTAAGTCGAATTTCCGCAATATGCTGCATTATGTACGCAACACATTCGACAAACGCAAGCTGTTCAAACTTGAAGCCAAAGAACCTCAAATCATTCCCTCTAACATTTTCTTCCATCTGGAAGACGGGGTATTTTACCAGACAGCAGACGAATTGACCGATTACCTGCATAAAAAGAACATATACAAAGAAGGTGCTCCCCGCATCGCTTTGGTGACAGGCATGACCTCGCCATTGGAAGGAAACCGCGGATATATAGACAGCATGATTGTTCGCTTATCGGATGCCGGTTTCAACGTTTATCCTCTTTTTTCCGCAGCTAAACGCCAGGAACTAATGGAAAGCGTACATCCTGATGCCGTTATCTACTTGCCGATGGGACGGCTGGGAGTCGATAAGACCGTCAAATGGCTGACTGAGAATAACATTCCGCTGTTCTGCCCGCTCTCCATCATGCAGAACCGGGAAGAATGGCTGGACAATGACAGCAACAAAGGCGTAACAGGCGGTTATCTGGCTGCCCGCATCGTGTTGCCGGAGATAGACGGTGCCATCTATCCGTTAGTGATTTCCACACAGAACAAACACAAAAACGGTTATTTCGTGTTTGACGGAGAGACGGAAAGGCTCGAAAACTTCACCCAAAATGTCAAAAACTATATGCAATTGCGGAATATCCTGAATAAAGACAAACGCATTGCTATTTGCTATTTCAAAGGAGCCGGACAAAGTGCCCTCGTTGCCGCAGGATTGGAAGTGGCTCCTTCTTTATACGAGTTACTGAAACGACTGAAACAGGAAGGCTATTCTGTTGCCGGGCTACCGGACACGTTTGAAGCTTTCAACAGGATGTTACAGCGACAAGCCCCGGTGTTAGGTGCTTATGCAAAAGGGGCACAAGCCGACTTCCTGCAAAACGGCAACCCGGTATGGATACCGAAATCCGATTATGAGAAATGGGCAGCAGAAGTAATCGATACCGATAAATACCGGGAAGTGGTCGATAAATACGGAGAAGCCCCGGGGGATTATCTGAGTGGCGAGCATGACGGTGAGCCTTCAATTGCCATCTCTTGCCTCCGCTTCGGCAATGTCGCCCTGTTCCCGCAACCGCATGCAGCTGAAGGAGATAATGATTTTCAGATTGTACACGGGGCGAACATCGCACCGCCTCATGCATATATCGCTCCATATCTGTGGGCACAAAAAGGATTTAAAGCGGATGCGCTAATCCATTTCGGCACACACGGAAGCCTGGAATTTACACCGGGGAAACAGACCGGATTGTCGAAAAAGGACTGGTCGGACTGCTTGATCGGCAGCCTTCCTCATTTCTATTATTATAGCATCGGAAATGTCGGTGAAGGAATCATCGCCAAACGACGTACGCATGCAGCCCTGATATCCTACTTGACACCCCCTTTTATGGAAAGCCGGACACGTGGGCAATTCTCCGACATATTTAAAGAAATAGATAGCTGGTACGACACACCGGAAGAACGACAACCGGAACTTTCCAAAAAGATAAAAGCAATTGCTCTCAATATGGGATTACATCGGGATTTGCAATTAGACAGCATCCCGAACCAGCCATTCTCTGCTGAAGAAATCGAACGGATTGAGAACTATGCAGAAGAAATCGCCAATGAGAAAATGACCGGACGGCTTTATACATCGGGCCAGTCTTTCAGCCAAGAAGAGATTGAGTCCACTATTATTGCCATGTGCGCCGATCCGATTGCCTACAGTTTGGCACGTCTTGACGAATTGAACAAAAAGATTACCCGGAAGCAGTTGGAGAGCAATGCTTTCATTTCCCGCCACTATTTAGCACCGGTCAAAGAGAAATTGCACCGGCTGCTTGCTTCTTCACAAGTAGATGAAAACCGCCTGCTGCAAGAAATCGCATCTTTCAGCAATGCAGACCTCATGAAAGCACACGCAACCGATATGGCGGTCAATCCACGGCAAATGTCCATGAGCGAAATGATGGCTCTTGCGGAAAATAACGGGAATGCCGGAGACAAAAACGAGAACGGTGGTGAAATGAAAATGCCTGCCGGAATGCCTAAAGTAGGCAAAATGCCGGATTGGGTGAAAAAACGGATTGAAGCTCGTAAAAAAGCCCGACAGGAAGGAAAGAAAGATGTCCTTCCCGAAGTCCCGATGGAAGAAAAAGAGTTTTCTTTCGCTGTGCTGGAGATTGAACGCACTTTGAAAAACGTCCTAAAATACAGGAACCTGCTGGCTGCTTCTCCCGAAAAGGAACAACAGGCAATCCTTCACGCCCTGAATGGCGGTTATCTCGCACCAACGCCGGGCGGTGATGTCGTTCTGGCTCCTAACACGTTGCCGACCGGACGAAACATCTATTCCATCAATGCGGAAATGACTCCGAGCACACGTGCCTGGGATAATGGGAAAGCCTTGGTGGAAACGACACTCCGGCAGTATTTTGCCAAACACAATGCCTATCCTCGCAAAGTCAGTTATACATTCTGGGCAGGTGAATTTATCGAAACGGGAGGAGCCACTTTCGCCCAAGCGCTCTACATGTTGGGAGTCGAACCCGTGCGTGACGGCATGGGACGTGTCACCGATTTGCGCCTGATTCCTTCCAAAGAGCTAAACCGGCCACGAATCGATATTGTCGTTCAGACTTCCGGACAGTTACGCGACCTTGCCGCCTCACGTCTTGCCATGCTGACGAATGCAATCAAATTGGCAGCCCAATCTGAAAATGATGAATTCGGGAACTATGTAGCCGAAGGAACGATTGAATCGGAAAAGCTGTTGGTTGAGAGAGGAATGTCGCCCAAAGAAGCACGCGAATTGTCCACTATGCGCATCTTCGGTGGTGTAAACGGTAACTACGGAACCGGCATCATGGGGCTGGTGGAAAAAGGGGATGCTTGGGATAGCGAAAAACAGATTGCCGACACCTACCTCAATAATATGGGAGCCATTTATGGCGATCCTGACAAATGGGGAGAAGTGGTGAAAGACCTGTTTGAAGTAGCCCTGCAACGAACGGATATAGTCATACAGCCCCGGCAAAGCAATACCTGGGGAGCTCTGAGCCTCGACCATATATATGAGTTTATGGGAGGTTTGAATCTCTCTGTCCGCAATGTTACGGGGAAAGACCCGGAAGCCTATCTTTCGGATTACCGGAACCGGCATAAAGTACGGATGCAGAATCTGAAAGAGGCGATTGGCGTAGAAAGCCGCACGACCTTATTAAATCCGGAATATATAAAGGAGAAAATGAAAGGCGGTGCCACTTCTGCCGGAACATTCGCCAAAACTCTCCGGAACACATACGGCTGGAACGTCATGAAGCCCGCTACTATCGACAAGGAGCTGTGGGAGGAACTTTACAAAATCTATGTAAAAGACGAACTGCATCTGGGCATTCATTCTTTTTTCAAAAAGGAAAATCCTGCCGCCTTGCAGGAAATGACAGCCGTCATGCTTGAGACGGCTCGCAAAGGATATTGGAAAGCCTCGGAAGAACAATTGAAGGAACTCTCTGCTTTACATGTCGAATTAATCAAGGAATTCCATCCGGCTTGTTCCGGCTTTGTCTGCGACAATGGCAAACTGGAAGATTTTATCGCCGCTCATGCCGCTGCACAGGCAACTGAAACGTATCGCCGCCAAATCAACATGGTAAAAGAGGCTTCGGTAGAGACAGGCAAATCTGTCGTGCTGAAACAAGACCGCCTGGACCAAATTCAGGAACAAGGGAAGAAGGACTTTAACGGCTTTGTCATTGCGATTGCCGTCGTTGTTATTTTCTGCGGCATCGTACTGCTTATGAAACGGAGAAAACAATAACAGGTATCAAAAATCCCTGCCTAAGCCTCTTTTTAAAGTAACCGTTGTTTTAAAAAAAACGTCCAATGTTTTTTCAAAAACATTGGACGTTTTCAAAAATTCCTCGTGACGTTTTTTTAAAAACAACGGTATGTTTTTAAAAGCAGTCAGACTATTTTGTAATTACCAGATAGTCAACCTATTCTCTGGAGCTACATACATCGGGTCTTCCGGAGTGATGTGGAAAGCATCATACCAAGCTTGGACATGAGGCAACGCTCCGTTCACACGCCATTTGCCCAAAGAGTGAGGGTCTGATTTCGTGTAAACGCGGATTTGCTCGTCACGGATATTCTGAGCCCACAAAGTGGCATAAGCCAAGAAGAAACGCTGTTCCGGTGTGAATCCGTCTTTTTCTCCCAATGGTTTATCTTTCGTCACATTCTGCAAAGCCTGGTAAGCGACCATCAAGCCTCCGTGGTCTGCCAAGTTCTCACCCAATGTCAACTCACCGTTGGCATTCAAGTCCGGCAACACTTTGATATTGTTAAAGAAGTCCACCATCACTTTGGAACGCTCTTCAAACTTCTGAGCATCTGTAGCAGTCCACCAATCTTTCAAGTTTCCGTCCTTGTCGAACTGGCGTCCCTGATCGTCGAATCCGTGGGTCATTTCATGACCAATCACCACGCCAATGGCTCCATAGTTCATCGCATCGTCAGCAGCCATGTCGAAGAACGGATACTGGAGGATGGCAGCCGGGAAACAGATTTCGTTGGTTGTCGGATTATAATAAGCATTGATTGTCTGCGGACTCATCAACCACTCCTCGACATCCACCGGCTTGCCTACACGGTTCATGTTGTCCGCCAATGACCAAGCAGAAACACGGACAATGTTTGCCCAATAAGAATCTTTGGCAATGTCCAAAGAAGAATAATCCTTCCATTTGTCCGGATAACCAATCTTTACACGGAATGTGCTCAATTTATCCAATGCTTTCATCTTGGTGGTGTCGCTCATCCACTCCTGGGCTTGAATCCGTTCACCCAAAGCGACCTGCAAATTCTTCACCAAGTCCATCATGCGCTCCTTGGCAGCAGCCGGGAAATATTTCTCCACATACATTTGTCCGACAGCTTCGCCCAAAGAGCCGTTGACAGTGCTGATAGCACGCTTCCAACGTGGCTGGTTCTCTTGGCGGTCAGACAATGTCTTGCCATAGAAATCGAATTTCTCATTCACGAAATCATCGCTCAAGAAACTTGCGGCAGCATCTATCAAATTCCACTGCATATAAGCGATATGCTTTTCAACCGGCAATTTGTTTATCAACTCTGCCACTTTTTTAATCGGCTCGATTTGGGCCACGCTCACTTCAGTCACTCCTTCCGCACCTAAGCCAGCCACATAAGCATCCCAATCGATGCCCGCAAAATCCTTCTTCAGTTCATCGAAAGACATCTTATGATAATTGGCAGCCGGGTTTCTCAATTCAACCACGCTCAAGGATGCTTTGGCAATAGCCGTCTCTATTTCCATCACAGCTTCCATGTCCTTCTGCGCCTCTTCCTCGCTGAATCCAGCCAACTTGAAAGAGTTAACGATATGCTGTTTGTATTTGTCACGGATATCCAAAGTCAAAGAATCGGAATCCAAATAGTAATCCTTCTGGCCCAAATTGATTCCACCTTGATAAATCTGGAAAAGATTCATTTTGCTATTCATGACATCTGCTTCAACCGCAGAAACGAAGTAGCAACCAATTCCTTGGCGATATAAATCTGCCACCAACGGGATGATTTCCTGCTTCTCTTTAATAGACGCAATCTTAGCCAATTGCTCACGGATAGGTTCGCAACCGTCGCCATTAAGCTTCACGCTGTCCAAAGCCAAGTTATACAAATCTCCAATCTTTTGAGCCACAGAACCCGGTGCTTGCTCTTTCGCAGCGATGTCGCCGATAAGCTCATTCAAACGGGTTTTGTTTTGTTCATCCAAAACGTTGAACACGCCAAAAGTGGAATATTGCGCAGTCAACGGGTGGTTTTTAATCCAGCCTCCACAAGCATACTGATAGAAGTCAGTTCCCACAGAAGCAGTCGTGTCCATGTTTGCCAGGTCAATCCCGACCTCTTTGGCGCTCTTTTGTTCATTACAACCTGCCAATAACAGAGCAGAAAACATTGCTACTGGCAAAATACGTTTAAAATCCATGTTGTTTTATATTAAATAAATACCAATAATATATCGCTAACCTTCAGACTACAAAAATAGATGTTTTTTTTTCATCCGCTCCACTCTTTCGATTTTTTTCTTCATTGTTATGCAACTATTGCAACTTTCCATTACATTTGTGGAAATTTTAAATTAACGACTTATGAAACATTTAAAAAGCCTGTTATACGCTTTTCTGCTTAGCTTGGCAGTTTGCGGCACCGTGTCCGCTTGTCATCCATCCACAAAAGATGCTCCTGCCGGGAAAGGAGAAATTGTTTACCTGACCAAAGCGGAATTCCTGAGCAAAGTTTTCAATTACGAAAAGAACCCGGACAAATGGGTTTATGAAGGGAGTCTTCCTTGCATCGTGGATTTCTATGCGGATTGGTGCGGTCCTTGCAAAACCATTTCCCCTATTTTGGCAGAGCTGGCGGAGCAATACAAAGGGAAAATCATCATTTATAAAATCAATGTGGACAAAGAAAAAGAGTTGGCTGGAGCTTTTGGCATCCAGAGCATCCCTTCCATCTTGTTCATTCCGAAAGAGGGCAAGCCTTCCATGTCGCTCGGGGCGATGTCCAAAGATGATTTCATCAAAAGCATCGAGAACCTTTTACTAAAAAAATAAAAAAAGGGACGCTTCCCTGCATCTTTTCCGTTTCCGTTTGCATCTCATCAATAAGAGGGTTATCATATAACCTTCTTATATTGAATGTTAAAGTCTATGTATTTGCAGCGACTTATATGACAAATGACTATTTTTGTACAAAACGATTGCCTCGGAAGACGAAGATTGTTTGATTGCTTAAACCTTTTAACGCATGAGCAGTCTAATTCTAAAAGGTAATGAATTAAACAATAGGAGAAAACAGATATGAAGCCTACTAAATTAACTTCTTGGATGATGATGCTTATCTTTGTTTTGGGAGGAACAACTGCAAAAGCACAATATTTCGACGATGTTTACTACACTTCGAAGAAAAAGATTGCAAATAAAGAAGTTGCCAACAAACAAGTAAAGCATTCGTATTATAATGAGAACGAATACTCGGAAGAGCCGACACTCCTTTCCAGCTATAACCGTTCCAGTTCATATAATGATTATGACAGAAGCGTGGATGAATACAACAGACGCTATTCGTCTAACGATGAGTGGTATGATGACGACTATCGTTACCAAGACAACAAAAAGACGAAAGTAACTGTCGTGCCGGAAAGACGTTCCGACTTGGAATATAGCGAGCGCATCGTCCGCTACCATTCACCCAGCAAGATCACGATTGTCGGCGCAGACCAAGTCGATTTGTACATGAATGACGGATATTATTCCTATGATTATGCAACCGACTATTACGGAGGAACTTCCAATGTTTCCGTGAACATTAATTTAGGGTCGCCTTGGTATTCATGGGGTGGCTGGTACGATCCTTGGTTCTACAGACCTTGGGGCTATTACTCCTCTTGGTGGTACCGTCCTTACTCTTGGGGCTGGAACCGTTGGTACGCTGGCTGGTACGATCCTTGGTACGACCCGTGGTGGGGTTCTTCCTGGAGCTGGGGAGGCTGGTACGGCGGCTGGTATGGTTCTTATTGGGGCGGCTGGCATCACCCACACTACCACTATGCTTACGCACCGAACTATTATTATAACGGACGCTCTGCATCAGGAAGATACTCTTCTGGCAGAAGCAACTACCAAAGCGATTTGAGGGGCGGCACTTCATACGGTTCCGGAAGGAATGCCGGGAATATGACCTCTTCGTCCCGTTCATCCGGCAGATATTCATCCGGCAGCAACTCCTCCTCTTTGCGGTCGGATAATAATAGCGGCAGGGGAAGCGGAAGATATTCTTCCAGCAACTCTTCTTCTTTGAGGTCAGATAACAACGGCAGAGGAAGTGGAAGATATTCAAGCGGCTCAAGCAGTGTTTCAACGGGTCGCGGCAACTCCTCTTCTTTGCGCACAAATGAAGGAACGACTTCAACAGGCAGAGGAAGCGGAAGATATTCAAGCGGCTCAAGCAGCACATCGACAGGACGCGGCAGCGGAATCAACTCTTCAACGCCGAGGACTCGCATGAGCACAGGCAACTCTTCTTATTCTGGTGGACGCTCTTCAGGACAAAGCAGCTATTCATCAGGCAGAGGAAGCAGTTCAAGCAGCAACAACAGGAACAGCTACTCTCCTTCCCGTAGCAGCAGCACGACAACCCGCTCTTATAGTGCCCCGGTCAGCTCCGGCAGATCCAGTGGCTCATTCAGCAGTGGGGGCAGCAGCATGGGCGGAGGCCGCTCAAGTGGTGGAAGTGTAGGAGGAAGCGGACGCGGCAGCGGACGTGGAAGATAATTACAGAATCAATAATTTTGGACAGTAATGAAGAAAGTATTGACCATATCATTAGCACTGGTGCTTGGCACCGGTGCTGCTTTTTCTCAAGGCATCACAGATGCATATAAGTACACACAGAACGGAGGTGACTTGCAGGGAACTGCCCGCAGCATGGCAATGGCTGGAGCTTTCGGAGCTTTGGGCGGAGATATTTCTGCACTGAACCACAACCCGGCAGGACTGAGCGTTTACCGCAGTTCTGAAGTAGTAATGACTTTGGATGTCACGGGCATCGAAACGAAGAACACGTGGGCGGGAAACCAATTGACAACCAACCAGACGAAAGTCAACTTCGACAATATTGCTTATGTGGGCTATTTCCCGACGGGCAACGACGAGGGCTTGGTCAGCTGGAATGTCGGATTCTCTTATAACCGGTTGAAGAATTATCACCGCAACTATAAAGCAGCTTTCAGCGGCGGCAACGGTTCTTCCTTGTCCGATTATATTGCGGCCCGCGCCAATGCGGGCGGACTGACTCCGAATGACTTGAACTATCAAACTTCCGGTGACAATATCACTTATGACCCTTATGGACATGTGAATGACTGGCTTTCCATCCTTGGGAATTGCGCAGGATTCATGGATTACAACGATGGCAAATTCTCAACCAACTTGCCTTCCTCTTCTTACCAGCGTTCATACACGGAGTTGAATGTCAAGGAGAGAGGTGCGATTGACCAATATTCCATCGGCTTTGGCGGGAACTTCTCGGACTTCTTGATGGTGGGTGCCAGCGTCACAATCACCGATTTGGATTATAACTTGTACTCCTATTATGCCGAGGATTATAACAAGCACACCGATTACACCAGTTATATCCAAATCAAGAACAGTCTAAAGACAGAAGGGACAGGTTATGGAATCAATATCGGAGCGATTGTGCGCCCGGTGGAATTCCTCCGCTTCGGAATCGCCTATAACTCCCCGACTTGGTATAAAATGACCGATTATTATTATGGGAAGTCGGAATCGGATATCCAGTCTTTGCCAGACAAATATCACGATGAGTCTCCAGACAACGCTTATACCGATTATAAATACCGCACACCGGACAAATGGATATTCAGTGCTGCGGCAATCATCGGGCAGACTGCTTTGTTCAGCGTTGATTATGAGATGATGAATTACCGGAGAATGAAAATGTATGACGCAAATGGCAATGACAATGTGAACACGAACACAGGCATCGACCAGTGCATGGACATTTCCAACACGATAAAAGCCGGAGCGGAAGTGAAAGTGACTCCTCAATTTTCTGTCCGTGCGGGAATTGCTTGGACAGGAAGCGGCATGGGAAGTGACGTGAAGAACGGGCAGCGCGAAGTCGTGACAGTCGGGACGCTTCCTAATTACACAATCGACCAAGATGTATTTAATTACTCCGTCGGATTCGGTTACCGCTTCACTCCTCAGTTCTATGCGGATATTGCGTGCATCTACAAAACAGCAAAAGAAGATGTTTATGCCTTCTCCCCATTGTTCGACAATTCGGGAAAAACAATCATCGAAGCCAATTCATCTTCGCTGAAAACGAACTCGACAAGAGTCGCATTAACTATCGGATATAAATTCTAATAAAAACAATTTGTCCTGAAAACTCCCTGATTCGTACAAAAAACAATGGATTAGGGAGTTTTTTTATAAGAAAACAAGGAAAAGATTTGGAAAAGTCAAACCAATTCTGTTTTTTTGTATGAAAATAATTCATGTTTAACAATTAAAACCCCGATTGCCTATTGCATAACATTACTCAAATAAATTAAAAAACAACAGTAATGAGCAAATTGAATCTGATGACCGACGAAGATTTGGTCGTCTCCTATGCAGAGGGCAACAACTCTGCCTTTGATGTTCTATTGAACCGCTATAAAGGCAGTGTGCATTCCTACATATATTTTATTGTGCGCAACAAAGAACTGACGGAAGATCTGTTCCAAGAGACTTTTGTCAAAGTCATCACGACCATCAAACAGGGCAGATACACAGACAACGGGAAGTTCAAAGCATGGATTATGCGCATCGCCCACAATCTTATCATAGATAATTTCCGACAGGAGCGCAATGAGAACCTCATCTCAAACGACGAGGTCGAAGTTGACTTGTTCAACAACATGAAACTGTGCGACCACACCATCGAAGAGAAGCTTGTCAAACAGCAAGTCTTGGAAGATGTGCGCCGATTGGTCGGGTTCTTGCCAGAAACCCAGCGCAAAGTATTGGAAATGCGCTTCTACCAAGACATGAGCTTCAAGGAGATTGCCGACACGACAGGAGTCAGCATCAACACGGCTTTAGGAAGGATGCGTTATGCCATCATGAACATGCGCCGATTGGCAGAAGAAAACCACATGGAATTATCCTTAGCCTGATAAACTTTTTCTGCATATTGTCTCACCAATATGCAACGTTTCCTATCCATTATCCGTTCATATAAATAGAAACAACAACAGGGCGGTGAGCCACTAAAACAACAACTCTGGCGCACCGCCTTTAAGGTGGATCAGAATTAATAAAATGCAAGATGCCGAGGAGGAGACCGACAGGAGTTTACTGACGTAAATGACTAAGGTCGATTTCCGAAGGCAACGCAGCAGTTGGCAATTGTGACACACCGCAAATAGAACAGGAAAATATATGGACGACATCCTTCAACATCTGATAGAAAGCAGCAAAAGAGGCGAAGAGAGCTCTTTGGTGGCTCTATACGACAGATATGCCCAATGGCTGTTCCAAATCTGCTTGCGCATCATCGGGAATGCGGAAGAGGCGGAGGAAGCCATGCAGGACACTTTCTTGAAAGCGTTCTCCTCGATTGGCAAATTCCAAGGGGATTCCTTCTCCGCCTGGTTGAAGCAAATTGCCGTCCACACAGCGATTGATGCACTCCGCAAACAAAAGGAGGAATGGATTGAGCTTTCCGACAAATATGATTCCATCGCGCCGGACGACGAAAACGAAGCAGACGAAGAGTCCATCCAGCTCAGCGTGGAGAAAATCCGGAAAGCCATGCAGCAACTCCCAGACGGCTATCGAATCATTTTATCGCTCTATCTGTTTGAAGGATATGACATGGAAGAGATTTCCTCCATTTTGCACATCAAAGCAGCCAGCGTCAGGAGCCAATATTTACGCGGCAAACAAAAATTGTTGAACATAATAAATCAAGGATAATGGACAAACTGAAAGACTTCATAGGACAAAACAGGGAATTGTTCGACCAGACGGAACTTCCCTCCGGGCACAAAGCTCGCTTTTTGGAGAAATTAGCAACGGCGGACCTTCCTGCCGAGAATGGCTCTCCAGCTGCCAACAGCTCTCTTGCTGGGAAATCCGCCCGCTTCGGAAAGGCTGCTGCTTGGCTGGTGGCTGCCTCGGTAGCGGCTGCTCTCGCCTTCACTTTTTTCACCTCCTTTCCCACGGAAGAACGGGGAGAGAGTTGCGAGCTGAATTCGCAGATTGCCGAATTGCGCTTATACTACAATATGCAGATGGAGGACTTGATGATGCAGATGAAGAGCGAGATGGGAAAAAGGGACAATCCCGCCTTCGCTGTCTTGATAGCAGAAGGAAAGAAAATCCAATCCGCTTGCGAAGAGTTCGACAAGACCATCGCACTGGAATTGCCTTGTTCCGACAAGGGAATCTATGCCTTCAACCAGCAATATGCCAGCAGCTTGGAAGGGATGCAAATCCTATATAAGCAAATGCAATATATCAAAAATGAACAATCAAAAAACTAAATAAATATATGGATATGGAAACGACAAGAAAAAGAGACAAAGGGTTATGGTTATCGCTACTTCTTTTAATATGCTCCGTCTGTGCGATGGCTGAACCGGACGAGTTCGTGTGCAAAAAGGACTTCAACTATTCTTACCGCGTCAACAATAATTATGTCTTGGATTTGGACAACAACTATGGGAAGATAGTCATCAGCCATTGGGACAAGGACGAGGTGGAAATACAAATCAATATCATCACCAAAGCCCGGAGCGAAAAGACGGCTCAAGGTTTGTTGGACTGCATCGATGCCAAAGTCGCTGAAAACAAGAGCAGCATCATCGGGAAAACAGAAATCGGCAAGAACAACTTCAGCAACTATCACTTGGAGATAAACTATTTCGTGAATGCGCCCACTTGGATGAACCTGAAACTGAAACAGCGGTTCGGCAACATAAAATTGCCGCAAGAGAAGAATGACGGGTCGTGCCAATTTATCGTGAAATATGGAAAGATGGATGCCGGGGACTTTTCACAACCTCTCTCCATCGAGGCTTCATTCAGCAATATCCAAATAGGGAACGTGGGGACTGCCGACATCAAACTCGAATATTGCAGCGATAGCAGCATAAAGGAAGTTGGCAAACTGACCCTTTCCGACTCATTCTCGACATTGGCAATCGGCAAAGTAGGCAAATTGAAGATGAACAGTTCTTATGGAAAGCTGACAATCAAGGAAGCCGACGAGATCGATGGCAAAATCAACTTCGGGCATCTCAATGTCAAGAATCTCGCCAACAGCTTTTTATGCAGCTCTCAATCCTATTCGGATGTGAACCTTGAAGAGGTCAACGCCGATTTTGAGACCATCCAGACGAAGACCAGCTTCTGCAAATTATCCATCGGCCTCCCGAAATCCGTCTCCTGCAAAATCAAGGCCTATAATTTCCGGTACGGCAATTGCAAGATAGACAAAGGATTTGAATTCACCGAAGACGAAGTGGACAACGAGAACAACAAGGCGAGGACGACCACCCTCAACAAAGGAGGAAAAGGCCTTATCGAATTCGATGGCGGCAATTATGGGTCGTTGAGCGTCAACACCGTTGATTAAGGGAATGGGGCACAAACCAGAGGCAGTCCTTGCGGATTTCCAAAGGCATCTCCACATTGTCGGTGAACAAAGCCCCTGTCCCTAACCCTTGCGGGCGAGGATTCCGGAATGTCGCACACCACTGGGCAATGGCGTTCAAGCCGATGTTCGACTCCAAGGCGGAAGTGATCCACCATCCTATTTTCCGGTCCTCCGCCAACTCTATCCATTCGCCCGCACCATGCATGCCTCCATGCAGCGAAGGCTTCAAGATGATATATTGGGGACGCACCGAATCCAGCAGCCTCTCTTTCGAGGAGCGGTCATTCACGCCTATCAACTCCTCGTCCAAGGCTATCGGCAAAGGCGAGTGCCCTGCCAGATGCGCCATCTCCTCCCATTGTCCCGCACGGATGGGCTGCTCGATGGAGTGCAAGTCCAGCTCTGCCAAACGGCACAGCTTCCCCATCGCATCTTCGGGTTTAAATGCGCCATTGGCATCCACCCGCAGCTCTACCTCGGCAGAGGAGAAACGGCTGCGGATATGCTTGATCAATGCCAACTCCTCTTCAAAATCAATCGCTCCTATTTTCAGCTTGATACAACGGAAACCCGACCGCATCTTTTCCTCAATCCTCTCCAGCATCGTGGCATAATCGCCCATCCAGATCAACCCGTTTATAGGGATGCCGGAATCTCCCCGTGAAAACGGAGTGTCCCAAAAGGCAAACGAGCCGCACTCATAATGGAGCAGGGCTGTCTCCAAACCGAACAAGATGGAAGGATAAGGGCGTAAAGCCTCCCTGTCCAACATGCCGCTCTGCTCGAAACGGGCACAACAATCCCGCAATATCTTCTCATAACCAGGCAAATCGTCACAGCTCAAGGCTGGCAACGGGGCGCATTCACCAATGCCTCTCCTCCCCGGGCACTCATCCGAAGTGAGATGCAGATACCAGACACGGCGCACCGTGTAAATCCCACGGGAAGTCCCTGCCGGCTGCTTGAAATGCAACAGCCGGGGAACAATAGTTATATGGAACATGGCAACAGCGTTATCAAGGGAATTTGGGATAATCTTCAAAGCGGGGGCGGCGTTTCTCCAAGAAGGCTTTCCCACCCTCCTGCGCTTCGTCCGTCAGATAATAGAGCATCGTCGCATCGCCAGCCAGCTCCTGGATGCCAGCCTGCCCATCCAGCTCGGCATTCAACCCTGCCTTTATCATGCGGAGAGCCAACGGGCTGTGCTGCATCATCGTTTCTGCCCACTCCACGACTTCATCCTCCAACCTTTCCAACGGGACAACCTTGTTGACCATTCCCATCTCATACGCCTCCTGTGCGGTATATTGGCGGCACAAGAACCATATCTCACGGGCACGCTTCTGCCCCACGCAACGGGCAAGATAGGACGAACCGAAGCCGGCATCGAAACTGCCCACCTTCGGACCCGTCTGTCCGAACCGCGCATTCTCCGAAGCGATGGTCAGGTCGCATACCACATGCAAGACATGGCCTCCTCCTATCGCAAAGCCATTGACCATCGCAATCACAGGCTTCGGCAACGAGCGGATTTGCTTCTGCACGTCCAGCACATTCAGGCGGGGAACGCCATCCGTCCCGACATAACCTCCCCTTCCTTTGACATGCATGTCGCCTCCTGCACAGAACGCCTTGTCGCCTGCTCCAGTCAGCACCACGACACAAATATCCTGCCGTTCCCGGCAAATATAGAGGGCATCGCTCATCTCCGTGGTGGTGGTGGGTGTGAAAGCATTACGGTAACGCTCACGGTTGATGGTGATGCGGGCAATGCCGTTATATAAATCAAAAAGGATTTCCTTATACTCCTTTATCGGTTTCCATTCTCGTTTTGTTTCCATTCCTAATCTACTATTTTAATCCATTATAATAACTATTCAACAGGCGGATATCCTCGCCCGGCTGGGTAAACACCTCCATGAACTGCGGGTTGGCTTGCTGATCTGCCTGGACGAATGCGGGCAGGGCGGCTTCCAACTCCTCCATGTCGTGGACGGCTGCATAATCAAACTGGTTTGCTTCCGCCCAACTCCGGGCAGACATGCGGTGCGACCCCTTCACATATTTCTCGACAGGCGATTCGAGCTGCACCCCCTGCAAAGAGCCAAATATCTCCCCGCCCCCGTTGTTGAGGAGCAGGATGCGCACATTCCCGCGCGAACCGTTGTCCCAAAGGGCGTTCATGTTATAAAAGAAACTCAAGTCGCCCAACAAGATAAAGTTCAACCTGTCCGAAGCCCACGCATACCCCAAGGCGGTCGAGAGGGAACCTTCAATCCCGCTCGTCCCACGGTTGCAACACACCTCGGTGTCGTTGGGCAGCTTGAACATCTGGGCATACCGCACAGCCGAACTGTTGGCGAGGTGCAAGGTGGAGTTGGCAGGCAATGCGTGCAACAGTGCACCGACCGCCGCCATTGCCGAATAACCGAACTGCGGCTCCGGCATCTTCTTGGAAAGGGATTCCCACTGTTTCGGGTACTCCTGCCCCACGTTGGAATCCATCAATACTGCCACCTTCTCTATGAACTCGAAAGGATCCATCTCGATGACGGTCGTCAACACGCCGAAGGTGTCACGCACTTCACCATCCGAAGCCACATGCCAGTGCTCCTTGGGCGGGTGGTTCCGCAGCCACTGCTTCAACCGCTTGGAAACGATGTGCCCTCCATACGTCACCACGATATCGGGGACAAGTTTCTCCAGCTGGCTTTCATCCAACGAAGCCAAGAGGGCGTCGAAGTTCTTGACCGGGATGCCCGGCACGGTCTGATTGGCCATGTGCTCGCACAACCATGTGAAATGTTTATACACCAACTTGGCAGTCTTGCGCTCGAACTGGTAAATGAGGGTCTGCTGCCCTGCCACCATCATCCGCTTCGTATATTTCCCCAAGCGGGCAATCAAACTTCCATACTCACGCTCATAGATGTTCAACCCATTGTAACGCTGTATGACACGCACTTCGGGGAGTTGCTCCGCCGTGAAGCTGAAAAGGGGTTCCGACATCGGCACATTGATGTGAACCGGTCCTTTACCGTGGTGGTTCACCGCCAACAAAGCCTCGTTGACAAGGCGGTTGCAATGCCACTCCTCCTCCCGCGTATGGATTTCCGGCAGGGAGACCGAACACTTCACCAAACCACGGAACACCCCGTCCTGCGGCAATGTCTGCCCGTCCATCTGCCCTATCCACGCTGCGGGACGGTCGGCAGAGATGACCACCAGCGGAACCTGCTGGTAATACGCCTCCGCCACAGCCGGATGGATGTTAAGCAACGCCGTTCCGGAAGTGCAGCAGATGGCAGCAGGCTTCCCGCTGTTCAAAGCCAGCCCGATGGCAAAGAAGCCGGCATTCCGTTCATCCGTCACCGCATGGCAAGTGAAGAAGGGATGGCGCGCCAATGTCTGTACAATCGGTATGTTGCGGCTGCCCGGGCACAACACGACGTTCCGTATCTCATGCTCCTTGAGCAAGGCGGCCAGTTGCAGCACGTTCTTTTTATCTGAATACATAAATTTATATCACTCTAAAATATTTCGCATAGTTTTCATCTTGTCCTCGGTCTCGTTCCACTCGTCTTCCAATACCGACGATGCCAACAAGCCACCTCCGGCAAACAGGGTGTAACTGTCCGGATGGACATTCACGCAACGCAAATTCACATACAAATCCGTCTTGCCCGCGGGGGAAAGCCAACCGACAAAGCCGGAATAGTAGCTCCGGTCATACTCCTCCTTCTCCAAAATGAACCGGAAAGCATCCTCTTTCGGAAGTCCGCAGACTGCCGGCGTCGGATGCAACAGAGCCAAGATGTCGCCCAACATGCGGGTGTCGGGCAATGTGAACTTGAAGATGCTTTTCAGGTGAGACAATTCCCCGGCACGCACCGAATAGGGACCTTTCTCGTCGGGATGTATATCCAATGCTGCCAACTGCCTGCGTATATAAGAGGCGACCAACTGTTGCTCCTGGCAATTCTTGCTGTCCCAGCGGGCAGGCAATTTGCCCTCCAGCAACCGTTGCGTGCCTGCCAAGGCGACCGTTTGCCAATCCTTCCCTTTCCCTGCCAAGATGATTTCGGGGGTACTGCCCATCCATGTGCCCGTCCGGGGCGTATGCAACAGATAGACATAGGAATGGAGGTAACGCCCGCACGCCTTGAAGAAGGAACGGGCAAGGGACAAATCTCTCCTCCGCCCGACCGTCTTGGAGCGGGACAACACCAATTTGTCCTGCACACCCCTTAACAGCGGGTCGCGGAAGAGATGGAATGCGGAGCAATAATGACGTTTCTCCTCCTCGTCGTCCGACAAGGGGGGATTGTCATGCGCCACCACCTCGATCATATCCTGCGGGTTTTCCAACACATCTTCCGGCAGGTCGAGGCAGTCGGGCTTGATCAGCACGATAGGGTGCTTGTCCGATACCTGGAACGGGGCAATCACGAACCCCGTGCGCCCGTCCAGCTCCGCCATATCATATATTAATTCAGGGTTACCATTCGTCTGCATCCCGAAATGGACGGTCTCCTCGCCCGGGACGCGCCACAAGGCAAAGCTCCTGCCTTGCCTCACCAACGAATCGATTATCGTAAATGAATCTTCTGTTATCATTTCTTTTTCATCACACTGTTCATGACCCTCACCGAAGAGACAAGGCGGTCGGTCGAGGTAAAGATATCCACATTCCAGACGTGCGACGAACGTCCCCGGTGGAGGATGGTGGCAACGGCACGCACCGTGTCGCCTTCATGTGCGGATGAGATATGGTTGCCGCTCACCTGCATTCCCACTACTATTTCATCGGGCTGCACGAGCAACATCGAACCCAATCCTGCCACGGTCTCCGCCAATGCCAAGGTCGCTCCCCCGTGCAGGATGCCGAAAGGCTGGCGTGTCCGCTCATCGACCGGCATCGTCGCCTCTACCCGCGTCTCGGATGCGTAAGTATATTGGATGCCCAAGTTGCCCATCAAGGCGTGCCTTGCCCTCGCATTGAGCAAATCGAGCGGCACTTCGGTCGGCCGTATCGTCGCCAACACGTTCTTCTCGATAGCGACTGCCACACCCTCCTGGCTGTTGGGCAATGTCACCGTGTCGGCACAAGCCTGTACGGAATCCCTTGCGTTTCCCATCGCCACGGAGAGCCCTGCCAACTGCAACATGGGGACATCCGCCACACCGTCTCCTATGGCAATCACCTCTTCCCGTTCCATCTTCAGCATCTCCATCAACAGGGCCAAGGCATTCCCCTTGTCCACCGTCGGCGGCACCACCTCCAGGAAGTAATCCTCGGAACGGAACACGTCCGCCGTGCCCGGCAATTTCTTTTTCCAATGGTTCTCCAGCCCGACCAAGTTCTCTTCGTCGTCACTCACCAAGATACATTTGCATGGGTTGAAGTCGATGGCGGCGGGGAAATCGTCCACCCCATATATAGGCAGACCGTTCAACTCCGCCTCACGCACGATATGCGCGTCAAAAGGGGAATCGGTATAAATGGCATCTTCCGAATAGGTAAATATCGAGAAGCCGTTCTTCTTCGCCTTCTTATCCAAATAAGGTATCAATTCGCAGTCGATATGTTTATCGAACAGCAACTTCCCGTCTGTCATATCGATAATCTGCGCACCGTTGTATGCGATGACAAAACCTTTATAATTGTTCAGTTCCAACTCTTTCGCCAATGGCAAAACTCCTCCCGAAGGGCGTCCTGAAGACAACACCACCTGGACTCCCATTTGCTGGGCTTTTAATATAGCAGAACGGGTATGCTGGGTTATCTCACCTGCCTCGTTCAGCAACGTCCCATCCACATCTATCACCAATAATTTGTATTTCATACTCATTACTTTTTAGGGATTATGCTACAAATATAAGGAAAAGGTATGAGATGGATAAATAGATGACGGTTTTTAATTCACATGATACCTCCGGAAACGCACATATTCAAAGGCAACTTCTTTATGTCCAGGTTCTGTTTCTTTCACAATCCTTTCTGTTGTGGAGGCTAAACAAATATAGCCATTTGATAACAACCGGTTCACTAAGGCAAATGTAAAACACATCTCTCCCATGATGTGTAATACGGCATCTCCCGGTACATATTTCGCCATAATTTCTTTCACAAATTGACAGGACAAATCTTCAATATACTCTTCCCCTGCTATTGCAGGAATGGCAGGAAAAGGTATATCTATTATTTCTCCATACTGCCTTGCATCAGCCAACTGCTTTTCATCCCATTTGGCAGAAGGATGATTGGATATGTTTATGAATATCATTCATCAATCTTTATTAAAGACATAATATTATCTAATTCTTCTTTCAAGTTTAATACAACCCTATCTTTAGATATCGGATTATCCCTCATTCCTGCGTGATTGTAGTCATTTCTAATACCACTAATTGTAAAATAATCTGATGACAACAATCTAAAGGTCTCATTTGCCAAAGCTTCTTCTATCAAAGGATATTCAGATGGTTTTGCCACCCATTTATCCTTGTCGTTTTCAATCCCTTTAGAACAAATATTAAATGCTTTAGAGACAGAGTCACGCATGGATAATTTATTTATATCCCATCCTAAATTCTCGCAAATATGGGATATTATAGTTTCCTGCAAAATCGTCAAAGACTGTTGATACAATTTGTTCTGAAAACACCATTTAGCTGCCACATATCCATTTTTCACGTTTTCAGAAGGGATAAACCCTTGAAATGAGTCTTTCAACTTATGAATGATAGGCTTCATCGGCTCTATTATCACCTCATTTAATTGATTAGCAGATTCATTCATAATAGCTATATGTTCTCCCTTCACAATATTTATCCCTCTGCAAGTGTTCATGTCACTAACCACCTCTTCCAAGGCAGACATATATTTCCTCATGGCAACGGCATTCTTATCCGCTCCTTTCGTTTCTTTCAAAATCGGCACAAGTTTTTTATTGCACATTGCATTCAAAAGAGTAATATTTCCACTGGTCAAATAAGCAACGGCTGAAGATGTCCAATCTTGCAACTCAGACAAAGGCAGCAAGTCTATGATTGGAGCCTCGTTCGTCTCTCTGTTCCTTGATTCATAATTTCCATAAGTAATGCCACCAACTGAAATTTTTTTCAAGAATTTGGAATAGTTACCTAAAACCAAGATAAGCATTGGTAAATAACGGAAACCATGCGTCAAGTCAAAGTAAAGTTCATCACCCTCTTCTATCACTTCAAATATTCTCTCAAATATCTGCCAAATCTCCTTTTCATTATTCCCATCAGGCAGATTCCGGATAGGATGAACAACAAAAGGCAAATTCATACGCTCCATTTGGGTTTTCAGGCCTGTCTGCTCAATTACTTTCCCTTCTCTATCCAATTGCCCATTATCCACCCAATTCCGGTTTTCCGCTCCTTCTGTCAACAGTATGTATGCCGCATCTTGAGCTGTCCATTGTGATTGGTCCATGAGGTACCGGAGTGTTGCTTCTTGGATGTAACGCACTTCTGACGATTTGAATCCTTCACGTACATAATGACAAGCCCCATAATTACTGAAGCCCAAAAAAGATATAAATACTTTTCGTGACATACTCATTTTGTATTTATGTTAAACAAATCAGTGTCTAAAAATAAAGCCAAAGCTTTTTCCGGAGCTAATGCCCATTGCTTGGCTGTTTCTATCGAAAATGGCAAAATCTTACGTTCTTCACATTTCTCCCTATTAAAATCACTCATTTTCGCATCAGTTACAAACAAGCCCTTGCTTCCCATTCCTCCATAGCCTTTTACCACACTTCGGAATTTATCAATATCGGTAGATGAATTTATTTGTGTCTTGCATTCCACAAACAATATCTTCTTGCCTGTATTGATGATAATGTCTACCTCATTTTTATCCAAACCAATCTTTGATGGGAAACGGCAATTCAAACAAATTTCCTTGGCTTTGTCCCATTTCGATAACATCAATGCCACTTTGTATTCAAACCATCCGGAATTAAATGCCAAAGAGAAGGCATGCGGTGAAACGAACTTTTTTGTTTTCATCTGACCTTTCTTGTTATATAGACACAAAGTCACTTCATCATTCTTTTCGCCCGCTTTCACATTCCTTTTCTTCCATTCGACATACGAAGGATTATTGTCTATATTAAATCGTCCCTCAGACTGGCTGGACAACTGGTTCTGTTTGTTTTTATCCAAAACTGTCACCAGGCTATTGAATGCTTTTGCATTAAAAAGCCGAATATCCTCAATCTCGTTCATGACCTTGGCATCTTCGTCGGTATACTGTTCAAAAGGAGTATAATTAACCAAAGGATTATCATAAAGGCGGAACAATGTATGCATGTCAAATTCGAAATCCGCACAAGATGCCATGGTCTTATAATTCCATAAGACATTATTCTGATCCATATAAACAACTTCAGTATTTTCCATCTTGTCAAAAACGACACCGAACAGGTGCGACCACGATTTCAAGCCACTGGATATATTCAAAGTCAACTCATCATTCTTATACTTATCCGCTAACTCCTTCGCACGCTTTAGAATCTGCACGGGATCCGTGGGATTTAATGGTTTCTGTTCATCAATAGGAATATTTACTTCCTTTTTTAAGGATTCTAACACCTCTTGACTGTCATCTGAATAGATGAACACAACCTTATCCGGCTTGGTAGCCACAATGCCATGGTAAACCGGTGCCGGTTGACCTCCTACTAATGTTATATGGACTCTGCTCATTTTTATTTATATTAAAGACAACTTGACAAAGCCCAATAATAGGCCTTCATAATCAATTCTTCTTGATTTGGGGAAATCATACTCCTGGTATTGGGATGCTTTCGGACGAGAAGCCCAAACGATTTTATGGAACATATTTTTCGGATCATCCTTCCAATCTTCCGTCATAAACATTTCCGACCACGCGCCTGTAATAAACCGCCATCCCGAAGCATGCCCAATACGCAATACGCACTCTTTCCCCTCTGCGCATTGGTTTATTTCTTTTAATATCTGTCGCATACTGCTTATATAATCTTCAGCCCCTTCTTTCTCTTCCTCTATTTCTTGCCAATATGCGATTTCTTCTTTCACCAACTTTCGCGTATGTCCATTAACCAACTTAAATAAAGAAGGCAACGAATCCATACCAGCAGGAAGCTCCTTCAAGTTGCCTCCATGCGTACTGGCATACTCATAGTGCTCCTTGGAAATCTTCATGTTGAATTCGCTCTCAAAGTCATCACTGATTGCTTCGACTGCCTGCGGTTTTGAATCATCCATTAAAGAATCCTTTTTCCGGACATTCAAATTTACCATCCTATAAGCGACTTCACATCCTTCCTCAAAGTAAGCATCACCCACTTGCAAGAAACGGAAGATATCGTCATTGGCTGTCGAACCGAACAATGCTGATTCAACCCCTTTCGCCGAAAGTTTGCCTTTCTTGTCAGACATCAAATGTTCCAAAGCCGTCTCTTTTTCTTGGGTAATAGTCGCCAAAATGGCTGTCCGGATGGCTCCTTTGATAGAACTGCCTGGAATATAAGGCAACCCCATGCCATTATGCAAACACTCTTTCAGGGTTCCCAAATTCTTCCCTTCCGTGAAATCGGTTATGCTGCGGGATATGTAATCATAGACTGTGGCCTTCTTGTTATATCGACTCACCAGTTGCCGTGTATCATCTTTCCTTTCTATTGCTAACAGCCAATCATTCAGATGCTCTTCTCCTATCAATGACAATATCATCTTAGGGTCGATGATACCGATAAATGAATCCTCGTCTTCATCTTTATAAACCACATAGTCCATGTTCTTCTGTAACAAATTACCACTTCCTATATGTACTGCTGTCAGTGTTTTTATTTTCACTTTGCTCATAACTCACCCGTTTTTAATAGGTATGACAAATGGCTTTCCGCTTCTCATTACAGGATGCAACCTGCCATCGTTCCACTCGGGACGCAAATCCACCACTTTCCCTTTTAACGGTTGGGTAGTCCGGAAAATGGAACCATAATTAAACATATAGACAGATTTCTTCCGCAAATGGATAAAATCTTCAAATGAACTACCGGAAATATATCCTCCTCGAAGTAGCAACTCATATTTGGAATCATCCAAATTCAGATATTCCATTTCTTCCTTTTTTGGTAGATAGAGAGACAATAACATGGAAGCATTGGCAGAAGGGACTTCCGGCAAAGTGAGCTGGCTTGTTTCCACCTCAAATTTTCCTCCTCCCACATTCCGGTCTGTTCCTATGCCGGCTTCTCCCAATAGCCGGAACAACAGGATGATTTCCTCCCGTTTCTCATTTGGCACATCCAATAGGCAGTAGAGTCCTGCATTTTCATGGAAATAAGTCCATTCAAAGAAGAATGGCTCTGCATCAAGTCCTTCCTCACGGGGAACCGTTACCCGTTGATTTACCAAAGAGAGATAAGGTCTGTCAAAATCTTCATCCGACGTCTTTAGTAAAAATGAACCTTGCAGTTGAGCTTGCTTGACTTCTGTTTTCTCTCCGGAAATAATCTTATTCCATAATGAGGATTCCAAAAATTTCAACTTTTTCAGTTTTTTCCTTGAAATGTATTCATCTCCATCTATAACAGATATATCCACACGTCCTTGCGGTTTAGGCAAGAAATAACAATCACCCGCATAAGGGAATGCAGAACTGACGACAAAAGAATCCAGAAAAGTCTCAACATCCGTATTAGCATCCATCTGTACTCTTATTGCCGCCAAAGCAGAAGATAAGGTATCGCTTTGCAACATCGTAGCGGAAAAGTCATAGTTTTCCTTTCCTGTCCCCATGTGCAAAGGAGTCATGTTCTTAAACTTGACAAGAGTATAGGTAGCCATGATCAATACATTTTTTCGAGGGGTTCATTCAATTTTATCTTTACTTGGCCATATCCTCTGGAACCATGGCCTCCCAAATAGTCATCTTGCAACAATTCGATTGCGAAGTTCAAAGTACGTACCAACTCCTCCTCATCTTCCCCATCGAAAATATTCAACACCATATTCAGTTTGAATTGGGCACCTGCCGGAACACGCTCAAAAGTACGTGGATTTGCCTTAGCTGTTATCCTATCAATAGCAACTTCCGTTTTACTTTCCGTGTAAGGTAAATCAGTATTTGCAAACATGTCCTCTTTGCTTACATCCAAATCTGCATCTCGAACTATCAGTCGGGAAGGACGGTTATCATCTTTTCCTGTAGCTACACCAAACAACTTACCTGAAATGGAATTGGGGTCTTCGCTTGCTTTACCTTTATTTGAAATACACCCTTTGGCTATTTCCACCAAGGCACGCATTTTTCCCTTTAATGAACTTCCGGGAATATACGGAATATTATTTATCGGGTTACGGACCACAAACTTGTCCGGTCCGCCGATATTCAAAGCCGCATTGGTTCCACCGATATGCAATCCTGTCACTAAAGTAATAGTACCTGTATATATTATTTTCTTTTTCAGTTTAATTGTTGCCATGATTCTTAAATTTAATGTTTAACAATAATATTAATCCTTTCCTCCATAAAATTTATGATAAGCCAATATCGCCTCTATAAAACCACAGAAATTCTGATAACTTTTTTGATTTGTCACATCTCCTGAGCATCTATCAAATATCAGCTTGAAAAGTTTAAGACCTTGGTTTTTATCATCACGTCCCAAGGCATACGCCACTTTGGGCTTTAATAAGAAAAAAGAAGAGTTTTCTTTTTCAAATTCACCCATTTGAATGCGTTTGATTTCTCCGTAAATGCTTCTGATTTTAGAATTGGTCAAATCATTTTTTGCCATAAATTTCCCTGCTTTTCTCGTATAATCAATCATCTCTGCAGTTGCTGCATCCGTAATCCACCGGCTGTCATAATTCATTTTGGCAAACTGGTCATCCGCACTCGCCTTCACATAATTCTCTCCACCGGATTTATACCCGTTGGTATCTTTATTCCTTTCTGGTCCCATATTCTTATTCCTTTAAAGTTATTCTTTTTTATTCGTCCTATATTCCAGTTCAGCCCAACGAGCCGCAAATGTCCATAGCTCCAATGCATGATAATTGGTGGTTATGGATTTACCATTGAGCGAACCTTTGCCTTTGTCGCAAACCTCTTTTAGGCAATTGTCGATAAGTTCATTCAATTCCGCCTTACTCCTTTCCTTCATGCGGCTCAAGTCATACGTGAGCATCCAATACGTTTTGAAGTTATGGATGGCATGATTCCTTATCTCCGCATTCGCATAATGCGCCATCAATTTGGAGAGGAATGACTTAGGCATAATGTTTCTGTCAAGCAATTGGCACATCCGCTCTTTCAAAGCTTTCACTGCCGGATACTCCAATTTCCAATTCAAAGGCATCCCCATAAATGAAATGGAATTTTTCTCTTCCTTCTGATTTCCCCATTGGACAATATGCGATTTGGCATTCTGCTCTTCCTCTGCGCTCTCTTCCGCTCCCTTCATAATCGGGAATTTAGGCGGGATAATAGCAACACCTCCCGACAAAGAAAAAGCAGGATTGCCACAAGCGAACGCAGTAAAATCCGTATGGATTCGCTCAGCTAAGGCAAGGGCAACATCCCAACTGCCGACAATAAAAACGTCATCTCCGCCACTATAGACGATAAACGACCTTTCCGGTTCTACTTCTCGCCATATCGTATTCAAATAGCCTGAGAAAAAGAAATCGAACGAACGGCTTAATGCCGCAAAGCGGGACAATGTTGCCCGGTTGCCCGGTATACCGCTTTGGAATATATGCCCCAAGTTATCCACGTCCATCCGTAACACACCCATCCTCGAGAAATGTTCATTCGCACACATCTCCTCGAAGGTTGGCATATTTATTGCGTCATTCTCGTTGCCACCATAAAATTCCAATCCGTATATGTTGTTGATACCGTCAACTGTCCGTACGAAATTGCAATTACCTTTCTTCCCATTCAGTGTAATCACCGTAACTTTATCTGCCGATGCGCTTAATTGCTGCTTCATCTTCTCCAAATCATCATCATTCAGGAAGTAGTAAGTAAATCCTAAATGGGCAGGTTCTATTTGGATTTTATCTTTCCAGTATGGCAAGGGTTCACCGGACTTGATAACTATTCGATTCGTTTCACGGAGTTTCTTTCCCAATTCGATTTGTTTGTTTGTCACCTCTTTCAAGAGCAAATCCCCTTTTGAGATTACCTTCTCATTCGGCAGGAATTCCTCACCAGTGATTGTATCCCGCTTCGTTTCACCTCCAAGCAACAAAGGTTCAAAGAAAGAATCATAGTTGCATTCTATGGTTTTGGCAAACTTTGCAGATTTCTTTTGATCCCTCTTTTCAAATAATTTGCCCCAAACCAATCCCAAACTCTCACCATTCTGATGCATTAGTGCATCCTTGGACAATTCTATGCAGTCTATAGCGACAAAAAGATTGGTTCTATGCTCGGCAAAGAAGCGTCTTTCTATCTCCTCTATAGCCTTCTGCAACTGCCCTTTGACAAAAGAGGTGTTGGGGGCTAAAATATAAAAACCGCCTCCTGAATTGTACACCACATTTGCTTGGTATAACTGCAATTTTTCAAGCAGATAACGAACCACAGCATCAGAAAGCATACGCAAGTAAAACGAACGTCCTTTCAGGTTTTTGCCAGCATATTTTGAAACGATTTGGTAAATATATGTTTGGATACCGCTGAAGTCTGCACCTATCAACAAGAAAGGATCATTCTCCTTTTCACCTTCTTGCTCAAAGTCATACAGGCATACGGCCAGCGCAGCAGTCGTCTTCAAGTGGTCATATAAAGAGACATCCGGGAAATTAATCGTACTTGCGGGAATGCAACTGGTATATTTCAAAAGCAAATTCAAAAAAGTCTCGGAAAACGCATGATAAGTATTCGCTTGAATAAACTTGAATTCTCCTTTGAATTTCTCCCATAATCCGGCATAGTCCGGAGCCTCTTCAAAACATTCTTTTGGGAAAGCCTGTTTGCTCAATTCCATAGCACAAATGGGAAGGTGATGCCATTCCCTTTGTTTGTCTTCAGAATGGATTGTTTCCATGATAGGAATCATCCGTTTTTTCTTGAACGCATCCCAACTGGTTTCTTGTTCATCCATTGCATCCTTCAATGCTTCATCCGAACTTCTGTCCATACCGGAGGAGAGGCAATCGGCTTCTTTGATAATAGCCTCATATTTTGACAATTGCTCCTTTTTCAAATGGTGTTTTGCTGCCAAATCCAACAAATTCTCTTCTGAATGGCTCGATTGGAGCAGATTTTTAAACACAGGAGCAAAGTCCTCTATGAATTGGGCTGTCCACAATACATGTTTGTGAGTATATTTATTACTACCCGGCATCAACGGACAAAAGGTGGATTCTTCCCGTCCATGTTCTTTCAGATATTTACTGGAGTAAACACTTCCACTGTCCGCACGCTGATAGAACTTTCCTATGTCATGCAGGAGAGCAGCCAAATATATTTGTTCTCTTGTCGTTCCCATTTCTTTAGACTTAGAGTTAATTCCCAAAGATACAAAATATCATCTGATATTTATCATCTTTTATCTGTTTTTTTGAATATAATTCCATTTCCTAAACTTACGCCCTTACCTAAACCAGCATATTCAGGCAAGGAAACATTGCTTTTAAACGTGACATTGAACGCCATCATCCGTATTCCTTTATAAGTGACCATATAAGAATCAGCTATCTCTAAAATCCTGCACTGGACTAAATCCTCGAAATGGATGCCCAAACCTTTTGCCATAGAAAGGATATTTCCTGTCAGTTTCTTCTGCAGGAAATCACAACGCTCCATCAAGCTGTCCAACTGCTGGTAAGCAACATAGTTCTCTTCGTTTAGCGGCAACCAACGGTTAATCTGATAGGTAGGGCTTACTAAATTATTTTTACCAAACATTCTCGTGTTGGGGTTAAAACACCC
>OLYC01000151.1_pt1 | contig 64567 bp, 57 predicted proteins | sample 1674271 | NCBI WGS metagenome assembly OLYC01 (sample SAMEA103958154, study PRJEB25191) | human gut metagenome
TGAAGAAAAACTATTGTATATGGCATTCGAAACTGTTACCATGAAGAAAATATGAAATTCGTCAAAGCGCGGCACTTCATCGCCGCACGCAAAGGAGCTTTCTATGACAGCTTTTCTTATCAACTGGTACCCGCTGCTGTGCCTTCTTTTTGTTGCCATCGGCTACGGGATTTCTTTTTGGAAAAAGAAATCCCCCTTCGCAGCCATTCTTCTGCTATACGCGATTCTCTTTTTCAGTCTTTATGCCTTTCTGCAGGTTCTTCACGCAGATAGCGTCGCGCCCTTCTGCTTTACCGGTGTCATGCTCATCGATCTGCTCTTCTGGAATGAAAAAAGATGATACAGGCATGTGGACAGAAAATGCGCCTATGAGCATGCTCTCTCTTGACCCTTTATCCCATATGTTATACTAGTAAGGTATTTTAAAATCTAAAGAATAAGGAGGCCTTTATGAATATTCTTGTCACCGGTGGTGCCGGCTATATCGGTTCCCACACGGTCCGAGCACTGGCAGCTGCCGAGGGACTAACGCCAGTGGTTTTCGATAATCTCTCCACAGGGCATGCAGAGTCCGTGCCTGAAGGTGTGACACTCGTCAAAGGTGACATTCACGACATTGATTTCGTCGCTAAAACCCTCGAAAGATATAAAATCGACGGTGTCATCCATTTCGCAGCCTATTCACTTGTCGGAGAATCCATGGTGGATCCTGCCAAGTATTATACAAATAACGTCGAAGGGACGCTCCACCTGCTTCTTGGTATGCAGAAAGCTGGCGTCTCCAAAATCGTATTCTCTTCCACGGCCGCGGTATACGGCGAACCCGAAAAAACGCCGATTGAAGAAGATTTCCCGCATAATCCGACCAATGTCTATGGACGCACAAAGCTCGTTATAGAGCATATGATGCGCGACTTTACGAATGCCTACGGTCTCTCTTATGTGGCTCTGCGATACTTCAATGCTGCCGGTGCTGCGCTGGACGGCACGATCGGGGAGGATCACAATCCGGAGTCTCACCTGATCCCTCTCATTCTGAAAACCGCACAGGGGGTGCGCGACCACATCGCAATCTACGGCACGGACTACCCGACGCCAGACGGAACTTGCATTCGTGACTATATCCATGTCGTGGATCTTGCGGATGCACACATACTTGCCATGCAGTACCTCTTACGGGGCGGCGAAAGCACCTATTTCAATCTTGGCAGTGAAAACGGCTTCTCTGTCCGCGATATCATCGACACCGCCAAAGAAGTGACGGGCATCGATTTCAAAGTGACAGAAGAAGCGCGCCGCAGCGGCGATCCCGCTGTACTTATCGCCTCTTCCAGAAAGTGTAAAGCTGTCCTCGGCTGGCATCCCACCCATTCTGATACAAGAGAAATCATCGCTTCCGCTTGGAAATGGCATAAATCACATCCCTATGGATATAAAAAGTAGGAAATGATTCCCTTTTTATTCTTCTACGCACCTCAAGTATAAAATTCATAAGAAGGAGAGTTATCATGCAGAAAATCAGAAAAGCCGTCATTCCGGCCGCCGGCTTTGGCACTCGTTTCCTGCCGGAAACAAAAGCCATGCCGAAGGAAATGCTGCCTATCGTCGACAAACCCAGCATCCAGTATATCGTCGAAGAGATCAAAGCAAGCGGCATTGAGCAGATCCTGATCATTTCCGGTCACGCCAAGAGGGCTATCGAAGACCACTTCGACTCCTCCCCTGAACTCGAAGAGCATCTTTATGAATCCGGCAAAATGGATCTTCTGAAAGAAGTCCGCAAGGTCGCTTCCGTCAAGATCCACTACACCCGTCAGCCATATATGAGAGGCCTCGGCGATGCCATACTCTGCGCGAAGGATTTCATCGATGATGAACCATTCGGTGTCATTCTTGGTGATGATGTCGTGTACAATGGCAATGAAACCCCGGCACTGAAGCAGCTTATGGACCAGTACCAAAAGACAGGTGCCACCATCATCGGCTGCCAGATCGTTCCCAAAAGCGCAGTCTCCTCTTATGGCATCGTGAACGGCGTACCAACAAAAGATCCGGATCTGGTTCACGTTAAGGATATGATCGAGAAACCGTCTATAGAGGAAGCACCGAGCCAGTTCGCAGCGCTCGGCCGTTACGTCATCACGCCTGATATTTTCGGAATTCTGGAACAGACGAAGCCCGGGAAGGGCGGAGAGATCCAGCTCACCGACGCCCTCCGCGTCATGGCACATGATGGTCATGTCTATGCCTACAATTTCACCGGTAAGCGTTATGATACGGGAAATAAGCTCGGTTACCTCAAGGCGACCGTTGAATTCGCTCTTCGCAGGGAAGACCTCGGAGAAGATTTCAAGAACTATTTAAAAACACTGGTCGCAAACATGGACTAGGAACGCATCGATTCGGTCGTTGTCTCCCTCCTTTTCTCTCCATGCACGTAAAAATCCGACTGTTTACATTTGTAAACAGTCGGATTTTTTGATGCTTCATCAAAGAAGAGACACCTATCATTGGATATAGCGCACGCCACGTCTTCTCTTCATTTACATACAGCGCCAAATATGGAGAAGCTGGTCTTCTGTCATTTTATCGACCTGGAAATAGGATGCTCCCATAGCTTTTGCGATCTTTTTCGCAAGACCGAGACGGATAAAGCCAGCCTCCGTATCGATGACGGCCACAGGAAGATGGCGGCGTCCTATGCGTTTCGCTTCATCCATGGCATCGGTCACGGGATCGGTCCCTTCATTGAGCGGGCTGGTCGCACGACCATCGGTGATGAGAATGACGGCGGGGTCCTGCGCCGGATCCTGTCGATAGAGCATATCGAGTACATCCTCCGCTTTGAGAAGACCTTTGGCAAGCGGCGTCTTACCGCCGGTCGGCATAGAGGCAAGTTTCTTCTGTGCAAAATCCACGCTTCTTGTGACAGGGAGAAGAACCTCAGCCTGTTTCTTACGGAAGGCGATCATGCCGACGCGATCACGTTTCTGATACGCATCGAGAAGGATCTTGAAGATGACACCTTTGACAGTTTTCATACGTTCCCGAGCACCCATGGAACCAGAGGCATCGACAACGAAAAGGAAAATATTCCCCGTACGTTTTTCACGCACTTTGCTGCGAAGGTCATCTTTTCTGATGACGACAGCACATCCATTCGACGGACGGGCCTTCTGATACGGGGCCGCCGCACGCAACGTGGCATCAAAAGCAATGTCGCTTGTCTTTGCTTTTGGGATTTCCGCACGTACATAACGCCCCTGCATAAGGTCAGTCATGGTAAGACTTCGCTTACCGCTCCCTTTCTTTGGCTTTCTGTCCTTGGCAGGCTCGATCCACATCGGAGGTAGATTGACATGGAGATTTGCCGCATCGACACGTTCACGGGAAGCCCCCTTCGGATTCGACATCTGAGCATTGGTATCATTTTGATCCTCATTGCCCTTGCTGTCTTCCGTATCCGTCTGCTCAGGCTGCGGCTGCTCCGGTCTTGTAAAATCTTGTTCACTTTGTGAAGGGTCCTGTGGCTGATACTTCGGCGATTCCACGTTATCCGGCGGCTGAGGCGGCGGATTTTCTGTATCCTCTCGCCTGCTTTCCTCTTCTTCCGCTTTTCTCATGCGGTGAGGCAGTATAAATACAGCCGCCTTTTCAAGATCTTTCGGAAGGACATATTTTCTGCCAGCCAATGCCGCTTCGGCTCTGGCAGCTTCGATGAGATAAATATCAGCACGATGACCCGCTACATGCGCCTTCAGTGTATAAACGGCAGCCAGCTGGATCATGGCCGGGGACACTTCGACTTCTTTAAGTCTCTCTCTGGCTTTTGTAATCTGATCTTTCAGCGCTTCTGTTTCTTGCTCCCATTTCTTACGGAAGGCAAGTCCGTCTTTTTCGAAATCCAGTACACGTCGAATGATTTCGATCCTGGTCTTATCATCTGACGCAGGCTCTACCTGCGCAAAGAGCCCGAAACGGTCGAGCGAAGAGGAAGAGAGCGTACCACTTTCTGGATTCATGACAGAAAGTACCGTAAATCGGGACTCTCTCTGCTCGGAGAGACCGTCACGCTCAAGTCGGTAGCCGCCTGCCTCGCGAATATTCAGAATGGCAGAAAGCAGGTCGTCGCGCAGCAGATTCGCATCATCAATGTAGAGCAGTCCGTCATTGGCTTCATCGATAAGACCAGGCAGGAGCTTTTTGTGTCCGCTCCGAATGGCCTCTTCGGCATCGATAGCCCCGAAGAGCCGGTCTTCTGTGATGCTGATCGGCACCTCTACCCACGGGGCGTCCAGAAGCTCTCTGGCGCTTCGGACGAGTGTGGATTTCCCTGTTCCCTTTTCGCCGGAAAGGAGAAGTCCTCCGGCATGCGGGTTTATCAGGGTGAGGAGGATCGCTTCCTTCGCATTTTCTGCACCACAGATGGCAGCGAAAGGAAATCCGTTACGCTTCATTGTCGATGACCTTATCCACTTCAGACCAGTCCAGAGTCTGTTCTTCGAAAGGACGGCGTCTCATACGGTGCGGGAGAGCCAGACGGGAAGCCTCACGAATGTCTTCCTTCGTGACCTCGGTGTGCCCTTCTACTGCCGCGATGGTTTCTGCCGTCTTGATCAGCGTGATGTCTGCACGGTGACCATCGACGCCGAGCGTGATAGAGATCTTGGCAGCCAGCAAGAGAATATCATTCGAGACTGTGACCTGCGGGAGCAGCTTCATCGCACGCTCGATGCGACGGACTTCTTTCTCCTGCTCATCCTTCCATGCATCGAGGAAAGGCTGCGGATCCGCTTCATAAGCCAGACGGCGTTTGATGATTTCTGCTCTCTTTTCCGGATCCTGTTCGCCAACGACCTTGACAGAAAGAGCGAAACGGTCAAGGAGCTGCGGACGGATGTCCCCTTCTTCCGGGTTCATCGTGCCAACCAGGGAGAAGCGTGCCGGATGAGAGTAGGAAATTCCTTCACGCTCTACAGTATTGATCCCCATAGCGGCCGAGTCAAGAAGTACATCGACGACATGGTCATCCAGCAGATTGATCTCATCGACATAGAGAATGTTGCGGTTCGCATCTGCGAGAATACCTGTTTCGAAGGAACGCTTGCCTTCACGGATAGCGGCTTCGATATCCAGTGTCCCGACGACACGGTCTTCCGTCGCACTGACTGGAAGCTCGACCACTTTCATCGGCAGCATTTCTACTTCCGGTTCTGCATGGTCGTATTTTTCATGGCATTCATCACACCAGTTTGCCTTGTCATCCGGATCATCATGGAAACGGCATCCCTTGATGCAACGGCGCGGCGGAAGAAGGTCAGCAAGAGCGCGCACAGCGGTCGACTTTGCCGTCCCTTTCTCGCCCTGAATCAGTACACCACCCAGTTTTGGATTGACGACATTCAGCACAAGTGCTCTTTTCATCGTATCCTGCCCGATGATGGCTGTGAATGGAAATGTCCCCTGTCTTTTCATTGATATAATCCTCCTTGAAATCAATCGGTTCTATCGATATGAAAAATAAAAAATGTAATCAGTTGTAAGTAAGCACGAATGCTTTGCTCGAATCAGCGTTTCCTCACATATCTTTTTATAAAAAACTGTTTCATCGCACATTCTGCTTCAGACTTTTTCACCTGGCCGTCTGCGCGAAGCCAGCGGGAGAAGCAGCCACCGCCGCATAGAGGAAAGTAGGAGCAGTCGCGGCACTCCGCCATGGACCGCTCGACAAAAGCGGCGACGGTTCTCACTCTTTCAGGATCACGCCCTTCGTGGACATTGCCCAGAAGATAGCGCTCTCTTCCCATCAGCGAGGAGCAGGCATAGATATTTCCATGCACATCGACGAAAGCCGCTTCACCGTGCATGGCATAGCACTGAGGGAAATCGTAATCTTTGTTTTTTTCGAGACGAGCGACTCGATCCTCCTGCGTGAAGTGGATATGCCGTCCCGTCATCTGTTCCAAAAGGTCCATGCGCGCCGCAGTCTTTTCGAGCGCTTTTGTCATCGCCTCTGCAGAAGGCGCATGAAGAGCAGCCCCGCGCCCCTGCTCACGCAAGATATCAAAGCCGACCTGGTGAACATTTCCATAGAAATGCGCCATGTCCGCAATGCTGGGAAGATCGTCCGTCATATCCTCTGTCACGACGCAGGTGATGCCCGTACCGATACCGGCAGACGCCAGATTCTTAAAGCCTTCCGACGCAGCCTGAAAGGACGAGCCGCCGTCTTTTCTCCGGCGCGTGCGGTCCATGAGATCCTTGCGTCCGTCGCAGGAAATCCCGATCCCCACTCCATGCCGATAGAGCCATGTACCTATATCCTGCGTAAGGAGTGAACCATTCGTCTGTATCTGCATCTGCGCATCATAGTGATTTCTCTCGGCGATTTCTACTAGTTTCCGAATGAGAGGAAATCGAAGCAGCGGCTCCCCGCCGGAAAACTGCAGGAGAAAACGATTCCCGCCTCTTCCGGCAAGATGCAGTGCCGCAATGGCCGTCTCCTCCTTCATATCCACCTGATCCGCATCTGCCGCATAACAATACCGACAAGCAAAGTTGCATCGACCCGTCAGCGTGAGGACGAGCATACGGATCGGCGCAAGGTCAGTCGTCATCATCTTCGAGTTCCCCTTCGACAGAGAGGTAAAGCTCCTGCAGCTCCTCTTTCATCTCATCGCTCGCATGCCACATGTCACGCTGGTTCGCCTCAAGAAGAGTCTCTGCCATGCTCTGGAGCGCCCATGGATTGACCTTCTTCATCCATTTTTGCATCGCCGGATCCAAAGCATATTTCTGGGCATACTGTTCATACATCCAGTCATCCATGACACCGCTTGTCGCATCCCACTGGAAGGAAATCGAGAGACGGTTTGCAAGATCGGTCGCCCCTTTGTAGCCGTGTTTCATGAGCCCTTCGATGTACTTTGGATTCATAGATTCTGCACGGAAAACGCGCTTCATCTCTTCCTGTACCGTCTTTACGCCGACGGAAGAACGATTCGTACTGTCCCCCACGTAGGAAACAGGTGCTTTCCCGCCAAGGCTCTTGACTGCCGCGATCATCCCGCCATGGAATGCATTGTAATCATCAGATGAGAGGATATTGCTCTCATGGTTTTCCTCATTCTTGACCGTAAGATCGAGAGAAGCCAGGCGCTTCTTAAACAGCTCCGGATGGAATACGCCGCGTTTTCCGCCGCCAAAGACATGCCCGCCCCAGCGGACATACACATTCGCCAGATCCTCTTCCGTCTGCCAGTTCTTCGCATCAAGCACAGTATTGACACCTGCACCATAGGTCCCGGGCGCATCTCCGAAAATGCGGAAAGCGGCATTTCTCCATGCCTCATCTCCATCGACTCCGGCATCCTCCATGGATCTGGCATCTTCTCTCACATGCTTGCGGATAAAATTATCCTCTTCAGATTCATCCAGTGAGGCTGCAAGAAGTACCGCCTTATCCATCAGTTCAGCAAGCTGCGGAAGTGTATCGCGGAAAAGTCCGGAGATACGTCCCGTCACATCGATGCGCGGCCGTTTGAGTTCGGTAAGGGGGATCACCTCAAGCCCTGTTACACGAAGGCTTCCCTTCTGCCAAACGGGACGGACGCCCAGAAGGTAGAGGAATTCAGCGATATCCTGTCCCGAGGAGCGCATATTCGGTCCAGACCACAGTACCATACCGATATTTTCAGGATACTTACCCTGGTCAGCGATGAATTTTTCTATCATGCGATCGCCCAGCTTCACCCCGAGCTGCCATCCTGTCGGAGATGGCATGGTACGGGGATCCGTACCATAGAAATTGCGCCCCGATGGAAGGAGCGAAACGCCGCCGGCATTCGGTGAGCCAGAAGGCCCCGGCTCCACATAGCGGCCTGCCAGTGCATCCATCGTATGCGTGAGCTCCTCCTTCGCTCCCTGAATACGCGGTACCATCTCCTCTTTCACAAACAGGAGGAGTTTCTTCAGCGTCGCCCTCCATGCATCACCGCCTTGAGCCTCCTGAAGCGCCATAGCAGAAGTGATTGCTTCTGCCGTAAAGCTGCCAGAAGCCAGCGTTTCGATGACCGTCTTCGCTTCCTTTCGGATTTTATCCATCAGCTGACCGCCAGTGATGCCTTGCGCTTCCACCATGTCTCCCGCATGCTGCTGGATATCATCTAATGTAACGCCGTATTTTTCTGCAAACAAATCATAAATAGAAGGCATATCTCCATTCGAAAGACGCAGCATCTGGAGAATGCCATCTACAAGAAGAGTACCGGTCAGCGGCTGACCTAGGATATGCAGTCCCACGTGGACTTCGCTGTCTTTCAGCTCTTCGATATAGTCATGAAGCGAAGCGACATAGTCCGCAAATGGCTTTTTTTCATGATAGGGAATCTCTTCATCCAGTTTGGCTTTCACTGCCAGTTTACGAATAGGCTCCTCCATGGCAGAAACGTCGCTCCCATTTCCCTTGAGAGCAGCATACTCATCGATCGTTTTCTCAAGCTCGGCGATTTCATCATAGGCACCTGCATCGGCGACCGGCGACGGCATGTAACTCACAAGGCAGGCAGAAGCACGCCTCTTGGCGATCATACCTTCGCCAGTGATCGTCATATGGTATGGATAGATATTCGGGATGTCCCCGAGCGCAATGTCCGGATAGCTTTCTTCATCAAGTCCGACACCTTTCCCCGGAAGCCACTCAAGATTTCCATGCGTCCCCATATGAATGACAGCATCCGCTTTCCACACGTGACGCAGCCAGTAGTAGAAAGCGAGATACTGATGCGTCGGCGGGATCTTCGGGTCGTGATACGCCTTCGAAGGATCCATCCCATACTGACGCGATGGCTGTACTGTAAGGAAAAGATGTCCATCCATCGTACCTGGGACGAGAATATCGCCTTTTTCCGAAATCATGACATCGCCCGGTGCCTCTCCCCAGGTATCCACCATGGACGCCTTCGCTTCTTTTCCCAGATGTCGGAAGAAATCCAGATATTCGCGGCAGGAAAGCTTCTGGCAGGACTCCGCCTGCTCTTCGGTCATCATGGAAATGTCATTCGTCGCATGAGATGTCATGAGCCGGATGAAATCATCCGATGTTTCCGGGATGAAATCCATCTGATAGCCCGCTTTCTTCATTTCCTTCATGAGACGGATGGTACTCTCCATCGTATCCAGACCGGAAGCACTCCCGATATTCGAATTCTTCGCCGGATAATTATGGAAAATGATAGCGATTTTTTTGTTTTCATTCTTCATCTGATGAAGGCTCGCCCATTTCCCTGCCTTTTGGACCATCTGCGTCACGCGCTCAGGAATCGGCACATAGGAGACACTGCCATCGACATCTTTTTTTCGACCTGCGATCGGCAAACCGGCAATAGCGCCATCTAATTCAGGAAGCGCGACCGCAATAGATGTTTCCACCGCATTCATGCCCTCCGGATTCTTGCGCCAGTCGGCCTCCGATGTGAGAAGTGTGTAGGCAGAAAGGATAGGCACGCCAAGCTTTTTCAAGACGGGAAGGCTCGTCTTTCCTGCGCCAAGCATAGAAAATTTCATCGTGGACACCAGCGCATCGATGACAGGCTGTCCGTCCTTCATGAAATAAGTTTCCAGCACCTCCGATAAAGAGGGCATACCTGCCGACTCATCGGTGAACCCATTCGCAAAGACGGGGAGCACCGCATAGCCTTCTTTTTCCGCTTCCTCCAGAAAGGCCTTCACATACGCGGTATCATCCCAGATCCACTCATCTCGGTAAAAAAGCAGCCCCAGCACCGGCCGATCTCCATAGGGATGCGCTGCCTCGAAATCCGAGAGCGTCTTCTGAAAACGACTCTCTGCGCCCGGATCATAGATCCCTGCCCAACTGTACTTCTCCGGCGGTGCAGCTTTTTCTGCCTTATCATCAAAGAGTCCATTTGCATACAGCCACAGATTTTTGAAATTGCTGAGACCGCCATACAAGCAGTACTTGCGGAATGTCTCAAGCACATCGCCATCGATAGAAGCACTGTGCTCTGCCATATCCCCATCAATGGCATCAACAAAGTAAGCGATGTGATTCTGATCCAGAAAATTTTTACAGTCTTTCCAAAAGGAAGACTTCAGTGCATTCTTCATCAAGTGGATCATGACCAGAGAGGCACCTGAAACTTTACGCTCCCAGTTCCTGCTCCAGTCACTCGTGCGTTCCACGCGCACAGAAATAGACAGGTCAGAGATCAGCCTCTTCTCCTGAAGCGCCTCACAGGCTTTCTTCATGGAGGCATACCGCCTGTCATGGTTCGTCATATATAGAATTTTTGGTTCCATAGCTCGCCTTTCTCACGGTCTGTTCTAAAAATACGTACGGAAACTTTTAGCTTCCCTAAGAAATCTAATGACTCTCTTCATAGAAAACTATGGTTTACTTAGTCATTATACTACACATCTGCATATTTTTAAATCATTTTGATGACAATTATAATCGAAATTTTAACTTATTTAAATAAAAGCGAGGCAGCCATTCAAAAATGGTTGCCTCGCTTCGTTATCCTGTCATAATGAAATTTCTAAACTGAGAAATGCTGTATCTCCTTAATGATCACTTGCTGAGTGAACCACTGCCATCATCAGCCCTTAAAATTCTTTGCATCCATGATCGTGATCCCAGTATTTACATCTCTTTCAGAGACCGCCTTCCCATTAGCAAGTGCAGCAGCTGCCTTCACTGCTTCGTACCCCATCTTCTCCGGATTCTGTGCGATGGTAGCAAAGTGATAGCTGCCATCTTTTAAGGCTGCCACAGCCGGTTCTGAAAGGTCAAAGCCCATGACAGCTAGATCCTTGCGACCTTCCTTCATGACTGCAGCAATGGTCGCCTTCGTAGAGCTGTTGTTGCAGGCAATGATCCCCTTCACGCTCTTATCCTGAAGGGTCTTTTCCACCAGTTCACCCGCCGTCTGCTCATCTCCGTAATTGATCAGATATGCTTTGGAAATCTTCCATTTCTTCGGTGCCAGATTGTACCAGTTGGCAATGGTAGAATCCAAACGTTCCGAGATCGTGCGGCTTGCCAGGTTGCTAACATGCATGACGACGGTGATTTCCTCGTCTTCCGATACGCCGCTTTCCTTCAGCAGCTCCACCATCTTCTTCGCCACTTCTGCACCAGCTGCCAGGTTATTTGTCATGTAGGACGCATCATAGTCTTCCGTATTCATCATCGTATCAACAAGGACGACCGGCAGCTTATCCGCACGAAGATTCTTCGTAGTCTCGGTCAGACGCATGCTGTCAGCCGCGCCGAGAATGATGGAGTCTGCCTTCTTCGCCTGCGCATCGATCAGCATAGCGCGCTGCAGCTCCCAATTGCCATCCTTGTTGACGCCGCCTACATAGACATTGACCCCATTCTCCTCCCCTGCTTTTTTCATGCCTGCAATCACTTTTTTCCAATAGTTGCCATTCATAGCTTTCACGACAGCATAGACATTCTTCTGTCCGCTTTTCACAGTGGTGACTGCTTTGAAATCCTGTTTCGCAGGTGCTTCAGCGACCTTCTGCGTCACCGTTCCCTGCGGCTCGGCCTGACTGCCACACCCAGCGACCCCACCTGCCAGAATACATGCAGAAATAAGAAGTGCCCACATTTTTTTCATATCGATTGCTCCTTTTCCACAGAAGCATCATCGTGGAAAAGAAATCTAACATATCCTTCACAGGCGGCCACCATGATCGCTTCCATCATTAAATTATAGATTTATTTTATATGCTATTGCATGAATTATCAACTTGAAAATATCAAGAGCTGATTAAGACGCAAAAACGCTGCATGAGCATCAACTCATGCAGCATTTACAAGTATAAAATTGTAAAAATCAATGCATCAAAAAAACAAAGCTTTCAAAAGACTTTTATTTAGGCAGATGCGATGTCGCAGTATCTGCCAGATGCGCGATCTGATTCAAAGAAAAAAGCATATTCATATCATTCATGTTGTTTTCCCCGACAAAATGGCGGATCTCCGTGATGCTGGCATTGGATAGGCCCATATTCCATGAACGTGAGAGCGGAATGTCGATCATCGCACAGATGATCGTGCGAAGGGCTGCACCATGACTGACGATGGCATAGCTTTTATGATCCCCGCGGGATAGAAGCTCCTTCATGAATGTCATTGTACGTACCTGGCAGTCGAGGAAAGACTCTCCGTGAGGGAGCCGCAGCTGGTCAGGATGATGATACATCTCACTGATCATGCCCGGCCAGAGCCGATCGATCTCGCTGAAGGTCTTCCCCTCCCAGTCACCAAAACAGAGCTCCTGCAGCGCAGGCACAATTTCAAGCTCCATGCCATGTGACTTGACGATGCCTTCCGCCGTAATACGTGCCCGCTGTAAGGGGCTCGTGATCACGCCGTCAAGAGGGATATCCTTGAAATAGGACGCCACTTTCTCCGCCTGCGCCATCCCCATATCGGAAAGCGCAACGTCCGTCGAACCCTGATAACGCCCTGATTTATTCCATTCTGTCTCTCCATGGCGGATAAGATATAGTGTAATCATAGCTGTAATCTCCTTGTCTGATCTCTGAGAACGTCTGTCCCCGGATCAATCCTTTTCCACGGCATGCAGTGCCTCTACGAGGATCTGATTTTCTTTTTCTGTTCGCACCGCGACACGGAAGTAAGTCTCATCGAGTCCTTCATAATTTCCACACTGCCGAATCAATATATGATACAGCATCAGTACCTCCTGCAGCTCCTCCGCCGTCTGATATCTTCCTATGAGCCGGCAGAGAATGAAATTCACAGAGCCGGGCAGCACCTTGACAAAATCAAGAGCATCAAGTGCAGCCGAAAGTTTTTCTCTTTCCGCTTGACAGTACACCCTGCTATTCCTGATATAATCTATGTCTTGCGCTGCTGCCGTCATGTAGGACTGCGCAAGGCCATTCACATTCCACGGAATCAGCGTATCCTGCAATCTCTCCGCCAGCGCGGGGTGAAGATAAGCAGCACCTATGCGAAGTCCCGGCACTGCATAGAATTTTGTGAGAGACATCACGACCGCTCCGCAGGTTTCATTCACAAGAACGTGCCGATAGGATACATCATCCCCCACAAAATCAATGAAGGATTCATCGATGATGAGGAAGCTCTCTTTTTTCTTTGCTAAATGGAGAACAGCCTCGAAGTCCGATGGAGAAAGCAACTGCCCGTCGGGATTATTGGGGTGGCCGAGGTAGATCAAAGAATGCGGGAGGAGTTTCTTCTCGATCTCCTCTAAAGGAAGTGCAAATCCCTGATCCGCCTTGAGAAGAAAGCTGTCCACCGGACAGCCCGCCGCCTCAGCAGAAAGGCGGTACTCCGAAAAGGACGGTGCCGGAACGATCACTTTCTTCGGATGAAGAAGCTCGAGGAGTTTGTACATGAGCTCGGTCGCACCATTTCCGAGTGCCATCGACTCTTCCGGGATCCCATAACGAATGGAAAGACTTTTCTTCAGCGCACGGCACTCCACATCCGGATAGCGGAGAGTCTCTTTTTCCCAGTGCGTAAGCAGTGCGGCTCTTCCCTTGGGAGACAGGCCGAGCGGATTGATATTGATACTGAAATCGAAGACTTTGTCCTGCTCCTCTTCGGAGAGTCCAAAGACATCGCCCCCATGGCGGGATGATTTGATAGACATTGTGAAAGTCCTTTATCAATGGATTTTTCTTAAAAAGCACGGATTGCATCGTTATCCGATCTCATCTGCGTTTTCTTAAATACACAAAAGCACGAACTCTGGCGAGTCCGTGCTTTCATTATAATGTATCAATTAGATTTTTTCTACCTGCATACCACGATTGGTGAGGCTCACAAGATCGAGGAAGGTGATGCCTTCGACAGTGTCCTCCAGCTTTTCCCGAAGAGGCAAGGCCTCCATGCCCGGCGGCAGAATAAGTCCCAGGACAGTCCCGCTGTGCGCACAGATGACCCCTTTCCCGCCAAGAGAAAGGCCGATCCGATGAAAATCGGCAAGCTGCTTTTTATACAGGATCTTTTGGTTGCAGAATGCAGAGATAGAGGCAGCCTCACCTATGAGGTCGATGGATTTTTCAGCGATGCCTTTCTCGAAGAGACGAAGAGCATGCGCAATATCCTTTTCATTGCTTTTCTGCAGAGCGATAAGGTCTTCCCGCGAATTGAAAGACATCGTGTCGATCTCTCCCCCACAGTCATAGATGAGAATATCCATCGCCGGTGAGAGCCCGAGAGAACGAATCGCTTTCCCTTCCCTGTAGTCAAATTGCACGATCCCCTCGAAGAAGGTCGCATCGCTTGGCTCTATAGAGAGCGCAATGTGAGCGATCTCCTCCATCGACAGCTTCCGCCCAAAGGAAAGTGCAACGGCCTCTGCAACGGCACTGATATCCGCCGTACTCGAAGCAAGTCCCTTCCCTTTCGGTATCGAGGAGATAAGGCGCACGGACGGCCGATCCGTCTCGCCAAGGTAAGCCAGCGTCTTTCTCAGCGCTTCCTCTGCTTTATCGGGAAGTGCATCCTCTGCCTTTTCATCCACCAGAGCCATCGCATAGCGGTTGATGGGGCAGGTCACCATGAAGGAAGCCCCCTCAGCATAGCCCTGTATGAATTCGCCGCAGGAACCTGGCGAGCTAACTACATATGCCATACCTGCCCCCTTGTAAGAATGACGAAAAGCAGAGCCAGAAAGGCTTCTGTGAGCTCGGTGACAAATCCATATGTATCGCCTGTCGTGCCACCGATTTTCTTGACGATCCAGCGGTTCAGCTGCAGCCCGAGTACGATGGCAGCCCCCGCCAGCAAAAGGTAGGTCCATCCGAAGAAGAGAGCAGGCAGCAATGCCAGCACAAAGGCTTTCTCCAGTGCATACTTCTCACGATAAGCGGCAAACGCTTTCCCCATGCCGTATGGCCGGGCATAGGGATACTCGCAGATAGAAATCACCATATTGAGCCGCCCCAGCGTCGGCATCGCCATAAGAACCAGATAGAGCGGCGCATCCGTCGAGCCAAGCGAGAGCGTTTCCACCAGCACAAAGATCAGAATGGACAGCATACCGAAAGAACCGATAAGGCTATCCTTCATAATTTCCAGACAGCGCTCCTTTGAGCGGCCGGAAAACAGGCCGTCCGAAGAATCCATCAGCCCATCGGCGAGTGTCCCCCCGGTGAGGAAAAGCTCTCCCACCACCAGAAGGAATCCCGTCAAGAGCGGTACACCGAGCGGCTTCATCAAGAAATAGATAAGGCACATAAAAGCGCCGATGATCCATCCTATCACAGGAAACCAAGTGACGCTTTTCCCGAACTCCTCATCATTCCATACGGTGCGGTCGGAAATATGGATACGGGTCAGAAACTGCAGACCCACTAAAAATGCATTCATGAAATCACCAGAAAATATAAATCAGCACCGTCTCAAGCGCAATGAAAAGAATCGTCGCACCGTACATCATCATGATCGAGGTCATGATATGGTCCGACTTCAGGGGTGTCTCGGCATCCCCCATGTATTCACGGAATTCCGGTTTCCCTTCATAGTAGTTATACCCGCCGAGCTGCACATGCATCGCACCGGCGACCGTCGCTTCCGCATAGCCGCCATTGGGACTCGGATGTTTCTTCGCATCACGCAGGCAGATCTCTACGGCATGACGCCAGTCCAGGTGCAAAAGGAATGCCGCTGCCACAAAGAGCAGAAAGGTGATACGCGCCGGGATATAATTCAGCACATCATCGAGGCGTGCCGCAAAGCGCCCGAAAAAAAGATAGCGGTCATTTTTATAGCCGAGCATAGAGTCCATCGTATTTCCTGCACGATAGACCATCGCTCCTACCGGACCGAAAAGCAGAAAATAGAAGAGCGGAGAAATGATCCCATCCGTCGTATTCTCTGCGATGGTCTCGATCGTGCCGCGCGCTATATTGCTTTCATCCAGATTCTCTGTATCCCGGCCGACGATCCAGCTCAGTCGCTTTCTGGCTGTTACGAGATCCTTATCATCTTTCAGAAGATGGTAGATTTCCAGACCGTCTCTGGCAAGCGAGCGCGGCGTCATCGTGAAATAAAGAACAATGGTACTGATGGCTGCATAGAACCACAGTCCGCCAAGATGTCCCAGGTAAATCAGAAAAGCCGTCAGAAGACCTACGGTAAGCAGCACGAGCAGCACTGTCATCATCCCGCGAAGAAACATATTTCCATCGGACGTCTTTTTCTCCGGATACAGGTGGCTCTCGTAGAAGGAGATCAGATTTCCGATAAGTACCACCGGATGCCACTTCGAGCGCGGATCGCCATAGACCGTATCCACCACGAGAGCCGCGAAAGGGATCGCCGCCTCTGTGATGGAAGTAAGAAGCCCGCTCACTTATTCATTCTCCAGAATCTTATAGAAGGCGTCCATGTCGAAGTTCTTTCTGACAGTATTCGCCAGACGATCGAATTCCGACTCCTTATACTTTCTGTAGCGGAACTGGATCAGCAGATCTTCGAGTCCTTTTCTCCGGCGGAGCGCATTGATGACGGCACGGCGGATCTCATCATTATCGAATATGCCATGGCAATAGGTACCGAAAACATTGTGTTTTTCATTGATGAATCCGTCCATGAGGTCGACCGGCGATTCGCTTCGCTGTGTGATATGGAAGAGAGCCTGTGCCTCTTTGGTGAGCGTCGTCTCGCCCATATGGATCTCATACCCACGCATGCCTTTGGCGGAGAATTTCATATCGAGGAAAGGAAGCTCCTCGCAGTCAAAGAGCACCTGATAGGTATTCTTTTTGCCATGCATCGAAGTTTCATATGGCAAAAGGCCGAGTCCTTCGACTTCATCATTTTCACTTTCCACGTGAAGCGGGTCACAGACTTTTTCCCCGAGCATCTGGTAGCCGCCGCAGATGCCGATAACAGGTACACCCTCTTCTGCCAGCTCACAGATTTCCTTCGCATAGCCCTGTCGCTTCAGGTACAGCAGATCTTCGGTCGTATTCTTACTGCCCGGCAGCATGATGAGGTCCGGATGTCCGATCATATCCCCCTGCTGTACGAAGCGGACATTCACATCCGGTTCATGATTCAGTGCATCGAAGTCGGTAAAATTCGAGATTTTCGGAGTCTGCATGACAGCGATGTGAATATCTCTCATCACGTGATCGCTCGGCATATCCTGCAGGGATACCGAGTCCTCATCATCGATACCCAGTTTGTCCAGGTAGGGGATGACACCCAAGACCGGTACGCCTGTCCTTTCTTTGAGGAAGGTCAGCGCCGGTTCAAGCAGGGTGATATCGCCCCTGAACTTATTGATGATGAGCCCTTTCACGAGGGCTCTCTCATCCTCATCGAGCAGCATCAGCGTGCCGACGATCGAAGCAAGCGCACCGCCGCGGTCAATGTCGGCGATAAGGAAGACAGGCGCGTGGCATTCCTTCGCAATACGCATATTGACGATATCATTTTTCTTCAGATTCACTTCCGCTGGACTGCCGGCCCCTTCGATGACCAGCGCATCATAATGCGTTTCCATATAGGCTAGGGCTTCCTTCACGCTCGCCCATGCCTGCTGGCTGTACTTATTCTGGTAATCGGAAGCACTGTAGTTACCGACCGACTGCCCCAAAAGAATGACCTGAGAGCAGGAATTGCCCGTCGGTTTTAAAAGGACTGGGTTCATCTGTACGATTGGATCCGCACCTGCTGCTTCCGCCTGCGCGACCGTCGAACGTCCAATTTCACCGCCGGAACGGGTGACATAGGAATTCAGCGCCATGTTCTGCGCTTTGAATGGAGCTGTATTATATCCATCCTGCGTCAGAATGCGGCAAAATGCGGTACACAGGATGCTTTTCCCTACATGAGAACTGGTCCCCTGAAACATGACTCTTTTTGCGATCTTTGTCATCATAACTCCACTCCTCTTTCTTTGAGTTCAATGGTAATCCCTGCCACGGACAGATATACCTTGTCAGCACGCTTGGCGATATACTGATTCGCCAGACCGACAAGATCCCTGTATACCCGGCTCATGGCATTGGCAGGAACGATGCCCATGCCCAGCTCATCGGAAACAAAAATGATCTCTTTATCAGTGACTTTGGAAATCGAATCAAACATACGATCCAGATCCTTCTCCAGTGCTTTCTGGAGCGTCGTCAGATCTTCCACACCCAATGTCTCCACCGTGATCCCCTTCATATGATCCATCAGAAGGTTATTCACATACATGGTCAGACAGTCGAAAAGAATGTCATCAGCGCCTGCGAGGATCTCATCCATCATCGGCCCTGCCTCATGCATGACCTCAAAGGTCTCCCAGTCGGCCGGCCGTCTCTCGCGATGAAGCATCACCCGATACTTCATCTCATCATCAAAGATCTGGCTGGTGGCGATATATCCCTTCCTTTTCCCTGTGGAATGATACATCAGCTTCTCCGCAAATTCGCTTTTCCCGCTGCGTGCGCCGCCCAGAACCAGAAAAATTTGATTCTTCATTTCCTCATCACCTCATTTTTTCGTCCCTTGACGGGCATTTACCGTTATATTTTACCATAGTTGAGACTAGATAGCCAATTACGTGAGCGGGTCTGACGGTAGAAAAAAGACGAGTCTTCTGCCTCGTCCTTTTCATTTTTTAACTGTTCATCTCTCATGCGATCAATGTTTGACATACCTTAAGTCTATCGAAAAGGGAGATCGGATCCGCTGTCTGCCTCTCCTCCCCTGACAGCCGCATCCTATCCCTCTTGCTTTCCTCATTCCTCATGGGGTACAATGAGAACCGATACAGAATGTTTCAAGAAAACACACCAGGAGGTCAATCATGGAAGATTTAGAAAAGCAGGATCCTTATCGCATCGAAATGATGCGTACCCTTTGGGAAAACAACTTCAGAGGCACGATTTTTGATTACAGAGACTCGTATGTAGCGACAGTACGTCTGATCTTCAGCATTCCGCTCGATCGCGAAGAGGTCCCGGAAAATGCACCGGTCGTTGATCCGATGATTTTCGTCCTTGTCGAAGATACGGTACTGAAGCCGATCGAAGTCGTTGCATTCGAAGAAGCGATGACTCCGATCCTAGCCAAAAAGCTCGCCAGCAATGTCTTCACCCCGGATCGCATCGTTTATTTCTACCCGAGCCCGGCAGAAGGCGCAGAGACGAAATAAAAAGAAGCGCCGCGGTGCGGTCGAATCAGCGTTTTCTTAAATTCACATTTACAAAACGCTCTTCATATAGTATAATAGCCGTATCGACTTATGCAGTCGTGATTTATGGCAGTCTCCGGGTCCCGTGCAATGGGATCCCATGAATCTTGTCAGGTCCGAGAGGAAGCAGCAATAAGTGGCTCTTTCCATGTGCCACGGTGCATCCTGGAGGCTGTCATAAATCACGCTTGCATAAGTCTTTTTTATTGCACCGACTGCCTCGTTCATCCCGGCATCTTTTCCCTTTTATTTTTTCTCTTTACTATTTACTATGAGGAGGCATCCGTTCTTATGGCCTATCTCGCACTTTATAGAAAATGGCGTCCCCGCACTTTCAGTGAAGTGGTCGGGCAGAAGCATATTTCCATCCCGCTCCGGCGTGCCATCGAGCAGGATCGGCTGGCGCACGCCTATCTCTTCTCCGGTCCACGCGGTACGGGAAAGACCAGTATGGCAAAAATTCTCGCAAAAGCCGTGAATTGTGAACACCTCGAAGAAGGCAATCCCTGCAACAGCTGCGAGATCTGCCGGGAAATCAATGCGGGCGCAAGTCTCGATGTCTATGAGATCGATGCCGCATCGAACAGGGGCATCGAGGAAATCCGTGCGCTGAAGGAGTCTGTCAGGACGCTTCCCGCCGCCTGCCGCAAGAAAGTGTACATCATCGATGAAGTACACATGCTGACAAAGGAAGCCTTCAATGCTCTCCTGAAAACATTGGAAGAACCGCCGAGCCACGTGCTTTTTATCCTGGCAACCACCGAGCCGGAAAAAATCCCGCTCACCATTCTCTCCCGCTGCCAGCGCTACGAATTTCACCGCATTTCCGTGGAAGACATCAAGCAGCACCTGCTCTATATCGCTAAAGAAAGCGGCATGCCGCTCACAGAAGATGCCGCTGACCTCATCGCTGTCCGCGCTGATGGCGGTCTCAGAGATGCACTCTCCCTCCTTGATCAGTGTTCGTCTGCAACCGAAGCAGCGACGCTCGATGCTGCAGAAGTCTATGACCTTCTTGGATTGACAGGAAAAGACCAGATTATTGCATTGTCTCATCATATTTTTAACGGAGAAAGCGGTGAAACACTGACCCTCTTCTACCGCATTCTGCAAAGCGGCAAAGAGCCGGCAGCCATTCTCCGTGACCTTTTGGAGCATTTCAGAAATCTGATGATCTGTCGCATTGAGCCAAATGCGCCGGAACTTTCTGCCTATGGAAAAAATATCAGCCTTTTGAGGGATGATGCTGCCAAGATCTCAGAAGCCTATCTGGACAGTCTTTTCGACTATCTCCACCAGTCACTGAATGAGACGCGAAGAAGCTCGTCACCTCGCATGAGTGCGGAGATGGGGCTTCTTCATCTCTGCCGTCTGAAGGGCTCTGCTGCCGTAGACAGTCTGGCAGAACGGATCAGCGCGCTGGAAAAAGAGATCGATGCCTTGAAAAAAGGAAGCGCCTCCGGGCAGACTCCTACTGCGACTCCCTCTTTCGAGCCGCCCACCCCGATCGCGGTATCTGCGGTGAAGAGCGAGCCGGCATCTATGATGCCGCCCCCGCCTTTACCGGAGTCTCAGCCGCTTCCTATGGAAGAGCCTGCCTTTGCACCTTCTCCTAAGCCAAAGCCGGCAGGGAGAAGAGAGCCACCGTCTCCCGCGCCGTCTCAACCTGCGGAAACCTTGCCGGCCAAAGCGGCGCCAAAAGCAGAGAATAGCACCAATGCCGATCTACTTGCCCCTGCGACCTATCCTGCCATTTGGCAGAAGGTGCTCGGTTATTTCCATGACATTTGCCGCATCGATATGCTGACCTGCTATCAGAAAGGCGTACTCCTCTATCTCACGCCGCAGCGCGCCGTCATTTCTTCTCCGCAACAGTGGCTGGTATCCGCCGGAAACAACAAATCGTACCAGAAGATGGCTGCCGAGGCTTTTCAAAAAATCATCGGCTCCCCCGTCGAGCTTCATGTCGTCTTGAAAGGAAGCACGGAAGAGGCGGATGCCCTCGCACAGCTGTCCGCAGCCAAGCAGATAAGGGAAGAGGATACGCCTGCATCCCCTGCAAGAGAGGCAGCCCCCGGAAGGAAGGCGGTTTTGCGAGATGGCTACCAGCTGGTAACGGAAAAGGATATCAAAGCTCCTGATCGGGATGACCCGTCTTTTAAAGAAGCCTTGAAAATCCTGCCTGACTGTGATATATATGAAAAGGTTACGGAATAGTTCTAAGCAGTAAGGGAGCTATCGGCAAACCCGCGCCCCCTGCCATGTTCTTGTCTATTTCAAGAAGCAGTCCATATTTTATTCAAAAGATTCCTAAAGGAGGATCTCATTATGTTCGGAAATAAAGCCCAGATGCAGAATATGCTGAAAAAAGCACGTAAAATGCAGGAAGACCTGCAGAAAAAGCAGGAAGAACTGAAGCAGCAGACCGTCGACGTCTCCGTCGGCGGCGGTGCTATTGCTCTCACCCTGAATGGAGACAAACAGGTCGTTTCCCTGAAGATCGCAAAAGATGCGATCGACCCGGAAGATCCGGAAATGCTCGAAGACCTCATCACCACTGCTTTCAACGAAGCCAGCAAGAAGGCGGATGAAATGGTACAGAAGGGCATGAGCGAAGTGACAGGCGGCCTGGGGCTTCCTGGCGGCATGTTCTAATGAATCAGGAGCTTGAACTGGTCGCTGAGCAATTCAGAAAACTTCCTGGCATCGGCGTCAAGAGCGCTCGCCGCCTGGCCTACTTCATGATGGAGCGTCCGGAAAGCGAGGTCCGCGATTTTCTTCATGTCATCGAAGAAGCCAGGAGCAAGATCTGCTATTGCTCGGTGTGCTGCAATCTTTCCACGAGCGATCCCTGCGATATTTGCAGCGATGCGCGTCGTGACCATTCGGTCATCCTTGTCGTCGAACAGCCGCAGGATGTCATGGCACTCGAGCAGAGCCATGAGTATCATGGTCTGTATCACGTACTGCATGGCGCACTCTCCCCGCTGGATGGTATCGGCCCGGAAGATCTCAAGATCAAAGAGCTTCTGGAACGCTTGAAGGATGAGACGGTGAAAGAAGTCATCCTTGCAACGGACCCCGATACGGAAGGCGAAGCCACGGCTTTCTATCTCACCCGTCTCATCAAACCGTCCGGCATCAAGGTCACCCGCATCGGCCGCGGTATCCCTGTCGGCGGTGATATTGGCTTCGCTGACAGCATGACCCTTGCCGGCGCGGTGGAAAACAGAAAAGAAGTCTAAGCGGCTTGTCAAAGGTGGGCGGGTATCCGCTCCTGAAGGAGGTATCCGAAAACGCTTGTGCGATCGCAGATTTCGATCCCACAAGCATTTTTCTGCACTTCATCAGAAGAGCCCCTGCTCCCCGGCATTTTTATAGGAGACGCATATGCTTGAATCTTTAGGCGGACTTGGCGGGTACGGCATTGCCAGCGTCCTCATGGTCGTCGTGGCATTCCTGCTCTTTGCCAAATTTGTAAAAAAAATCATCGGAAATATCATCATGGGCGGTGTACTCTTCTGGCTTTTGAATACGCTCGGCATCACCCACATGGTATGGAATACGATGCATGGCATCGTGGTCGCTATTTTCGGCGTCCCCGGCACACTCATCCTGGCCATTCTGGATGTGATCGGTCATTGAGAGCAAGCAAAAAAGGAGATCCATTCCGGATCTCCTTTTTTTATGGCCTGAAAAGCAGGTAAGCCAGTTACTCTTTCTCTTTTTCTTTATCGGATACTTTTTTCAGTACGACGGAAGACCCCTGCTTTTCCGCTTCAAATCGATCTTCTTCAGAAAGATGCTCCGAGTCAAGGACGATCTTCACACCCATGCGATCAAGCATTTCATCGATGGTATGCTGTGTCTTATATAATTCACCCATGTGATTCACCTCGTTTCTGCAGAAATCTTTGACGGATAACCATCAAAGATCATATGCTGAGCAACGTTTTAGATATGATCCTTCCACTCATAGGCCACTCTCTTCCGATAGAGACGCCACAGGAGAACAGCGATAGTCCATCCGGTGATGACCGCCATGACCATGGGATCCGGCGTCGATGCGCCCTGCAGCTTGGACGAAAGCCCGGCCGCATACAGACTGACGGAGAAGAAGGTCGCAATATACAGCGCAGCCAGAGCGACCATCGTGCGGCGCATGCGGGCGAGGACGAAGGCGGCGATGCTCAAAACGGACGATACGGCAAGACCGATCCAGAAGAGACCGGAGAGCAGACCGTCTGCGATGTCCCCTTTCAGCAGGAATGCCACGCCGAGGAAGAAGAGCAGCTGGAGAATGCTCGATACCAGGAAGGCCGCGCGGCAGCGCTCGCCGAGCGGGTTCATGATCTTTACCGCGCCATAGAGAGCAGCGAGCTCGAAAGCGGCCAGAATGAGCCAGAGTGAGATCACGATCCCCACCCCGGACATCAGATCTCCGCCTGTCACCATAGAACCGCCTGAAAGTCCGATCACAAACAGAGCAAGAGCGGAATAAAGACTCATCCCTTTCATAATCAGCGCACTTCCGAACACATTTTTGAAGAAAGCCGCGAGGATGCGAAGCGCACCGCCCACGACGGCCACGGAAAGCACCGCCATGACGGAGTCATGCATCGTATCTCCCGCAGCCGCAGGCATCGCCGATGCGACGAGCGACAGGCCAAAGATCAGCCAGGCTTCATTAAGATCGATACCCGGTTTTAAAAGAGAGAGCACCGCTTTGTTCTCCTCCTGATTCCTTGCTACAAAGGGGGCCGCGAGTGACAGCCCCCAGTCCAGCAATTCCAGAAACAGATACATGCCTAAAAAGACGGCGGGCCAAATGGGTGTAACGGAATTCATATAATCCTCCTTATCCTCCTTCTATCAACAATCATGGAAGCACTTTTCTACAAAAGTATATCACAATAAGCGGAAATTCGCGACCATCGCGCCCCTTTTCAGCATTTCGCGAATGTTGTAGAATAGAAAAGAACCGCCATACAATCAATAAAATCATAGAGAGAAATGACTTGAAAAAGAGGAAGCATCTGTCCTCCGGTTTTTCCATTTCTTATTTTTTCAAGGAGACTCCATGGAACGCATCGCGATCATTGACTTAGGCTCGAACTCCATCCGCTTCATCATCATGCAGATCGGAGAGCATGGCGCTTATAAATTGATCTATCAGGAAAAGAAATCTATCCGCCTGGCGGAGGGGATGACGCTCACCTCTCGCCTTCTGACAGAGGAAGCGCAGCAGCGGGCCTTAAGCTGTCTTGCCGTCTACTCCCATATCATCGAAGTGCAAAAGATCAAAAAAGTACTCGCTGTCGCGACGGCAGCCGTCAGAAATGCCATCAACGGGGCTTCTTTCTTGAAGCGCGTCCGCATGTCGACTGGCATCCCCATGACAATCATCAGTGGCAAGGCCGAGGCTGCGCTTGGCTTTTCCGGTGTCAGCCATACCATCGATCAGAAGGATTTCCTCCTCTTCGATCTGGGCGGGGCGAGCGTAGAGATCTCTCTCGTCAAAAACAAAAAACGCATCCATTCTATCAGCATCCCGATCGGTGCGGTGACGCTGACGGAGATGTTTCAATCCTCCCGGGAGGTGAATCAGAATAAGATCGAGACCATACAGCGTTTCATCCAGAATGTGCTTTCCAAAGTCGAGTGGTTTCCCAGCGAGCCCCTGCCGGTCATCGGCATCGGCGGTACTGTCCGAAATCTCGCCAAGATCCACCAGCGTGCAGTGAATTATCCGCTGCCGAAGCTCCACAACTATCGTTTCACCGTCGAAGATGTCTTCGAAGAAGTCCGCATGATCACGGGGAAATCCTATGAGGAGCGGCAGAAGATCAGCGGGCTCTCTTCCGAGCGCGCCGACATCATCATCGCAGGTGCGCTCGTCATTCAGGAGATCCTGCGAAAAGCGAAGGCGTCGTATCTCACGATCTCCGGCTGCGGTCTGCGTGAAGGGCTATTCTTCCACTACTATGATCCCATCTACGACAAAAACGGAGAAAAGCAGCACGACATGCTCCGCTGCTCGGTGCAGAATTATCTCGATACCCTTCCGATAACCTATGATTTCCACACCAAGTATGTCACCGCGACCGCACTCGCCATGTTCGATCAGTGGCAGAAGGTCCACAAGCTCGACCCGCGCATGCGTGATATTCTCGCCGCGGCAGCCCGCCTGCATGACATAGGAAATCTGATCAATTACTACAGCCACGCCCGCCACAGCTGCTACATGACAGCGAATGCGCATATCTTCGGCTGGACACACAGCGAACAAGTGATGTGCGCTCTGATCTGCGCTTTTCACCATGGATACTCCGGAAAGTACCTCAAAGCGAATGGGCAGGCACATATCCTGACGGCTGCACAGATGCGTCAGGTCCGCATCCTCTCCCTCTTCCTTGCCATGGCGGAAGGCCTCGATGAAAGTCAGGAGCACTGCATCACCCGTGTCATCTGTACCTCCTACAAGGCTGCGATGGATCTTCGCGTCTATACGGATCGGGAAAATTTCGATGTCCCTGCTCACGCGACAGCGTCTTTGATCAAAGACTTTGAAAAAACATTCCATCTTCCCTTCCGCATCCAGTGGTTCCCCGGAAGCAGCCACAGGAATGAGCTCGTCGAAGCAGCACAAAAGCTGTGAGATGTAAGAAAGACCAAGAGGCAAAAAGACTGATAGACATCAGATTTCAGATGAGTAGCTGGGGATTCGTGGCTAGGGATCAGGGGTGCCGAGTGACTGGTAACTAGTGACTGGTGACTTGAATACCACCTTCGGGCATCTCCGTTAAAAAAATCAGCGTTTCCTTAACTCGCCTGCTGCCGTAAATCGCTTGCTTAAAACGCATTTTCTCACTCTCTTTCATACCGCCTCTGCCCTATCCGCCCCTTCGGGGCACCTTCCCCTCGAGGGGAAGGCTATTCATACAAGGCGGCAAAGCCGCTACCAGCATTTTTCATTTCTCATCCATGCAGAGCTTTCATACACGATCAAGGGACGAAACGCCCCACGGGCTAACCCTCTGAATCTGGCAGCATACTGTACGCATTCCCCTTATTTTTTATAGTAAAGGACTTCACCTATGACAGAAACACGCGAAGGCTTGGACCAGCTGAAGCAGCTGGGAAGCCAGAATACCAAGTATACCTATGATTACGATCCTTCGCTTTTGGAACGCATCCCCAATAAGCACGCAGATCGTGACTATTTCATCAAGTTCAACTGCCCGGAATTCACCAGTCTCTGCCCGAAGACAGGACAGCCGGACTTTGCGACCATTTATATCTCCTACATCCCCGATCAGTACATGGTGGAAAGCAAGTCCCTGAAGCTCTATCTTTTCAGCTTCCGCAATCACGGCGATTTCCACGAGGACTGCGTGAATATCATCATGAGTGATCTCATCGAGCTTCTCCATCCCCGCTATATTGAAGTATGGGGCAAATTTCTCCCCCGCGGCGGGCTCTCCATCGACCCGTACTGCAACTACGGCACACCGGATACCGAATGGAAAGACTTTGCCCGCTTCCGTCTCCTGCATCATGATATGAATCCGGAAATGGTGAATAATAGATAAGAAGCATCAAAAAAAGCAGCGATCCGTTCGCTGCTTTTTTGATGTTTTCCTGATCCCCCTCACCGATTATTCAATATTCTGTACCTGCTCGCGGATCTTCTCGAGCTCGGTCTTTACCTGGATGACGGTATCGATGACTTCCGCATCGCTCGCCTTGGAAGCGGTGGTATTTGCTTCCCGATTGATTTCCTGAAGAAGGAAGTCGAGCTTGCGTCCGATGGGTTCTTCGCTCTCGAGCATGGCATCGAACTGATCCAGATGGCTTGCAAAACGGACGACCTCTTCTGTGTAGTCTGTTTTTTCGGAGAAAAGAGCAACCTCTTCCAGAATACGGCCTTCATCGACCTCGAAGTTCATCTGTTCCAGGATCTTCTCCATGCGCTGGCGCAGGCGTTCTTCATAGGCTTTGGCGGCGAGATCCTGCCGGGAGAGCAGGAAGGCGAGCTTTCCCCGGAGGAATGCCAGACGCTGCTTCAGGTCGACTTTCAGGTTATGACCCTCACGCTGGCGCATTTCGATGAGCAAGACAAGCGCCCCCTCCATCGCTGCTTTCACCAGCGGTGCCATCTCTTCCTCAGTCGCAGCCTCTTTTCTGATCGTGAGAAACGGTTCCGGCAAAGAGAGCAGGTCAGATACATGCACCTTCCCCTTCTTCACACCTTTTCTTCCGCTGATATCGGCTAACGCAGAAAGGTAGGCAGAGAGCAGACCTTCATCCACCTCGACGCGCGTCGCTTTCGCCGAAGCCGTCGGTGTAAAAGACAGAAAAATATTCAGCTTTCCGCGCGAAAGTGTTTTCTTCGCCGCCGCGCGGGCGATCTCTTCCAGACTACCGGGAAAATGGTCACTTCTGATATTGATCTCTAAAAATCGGCTGTTCACCGCTTTGATCTCTGCGGTCACGCAGCCGATCTCGCTTTCGCCGATCCCTCGGCCAAACCCAGTCATGCTGTTCATCATAGTTCTCCTTATGAAATAGTAAAGGAAACACGGATCCCGCGATGGAATCAGCGTTTCCCTTACATCGGATGCGTGGTCACGCATCCTTCTTATCCGAAATAATCTCCTTCAAAGACTTTGACTGCCGGCCCGGTCATGAAGACGTGGCTGTCCGGCTTTCCGTCCCACTCGATATGGAGCATGCCGCCGTCGAGATCGACGTCAGCATAGTCTTTGGTACGGCCATTCAGGATCGCTGCGACGACAGTCGCACAGGTGCCGGTGCCACAGGCCATGGTGATCCCTGTACCTCTTTCCCACACACGCATACGGAAATGGTGCTCGCCAAGCTGCTCTACAAATTCCGTATTCGTTTTTTTCGGAAAATGGGCATCCACCTCCAGATGCGGGCCTTCCCCGGTGAGATCGACGTCTTTAATATCATCCACGAAGATGACACAGTGCGGATTTCCCATGGAAACACAGGTGACGATATAGGTCTTGCCATTCGCTTCATTGGTGAGCGGCTGTGCGATGACAGGTCCTTTGCCACAGCCCGTGACCGGGATCTCATCTGCCAGAAGATGCGGTCTGCCCATATCGACGCGTACATTCCCATCTTCGAGAATCTCCGGATAAAGGATGCCTGCCCCCGTTTCGACGGAGAAGCGCTTCTTTTTCACCAGTCCCAGCTCATACGCCCAGCGCGAAAGACAGCGGATGCCATTCCCGCACATCTCGCCTTCCGAAGCATCATTGTTGAACATACGCATACGAATATCTGCCTTGTCCGAAGGCAGGAGGAAGATCACGCCGTCAGAGCCTACGCCGAAGTGTCGATCACTGATGGCGACGATCTTGCTGTATACGTCATCGAAATTTTCTTCAAAACCATTCACAAATACATAATCATTGCCGCAGCCATGCCATTTGGTAAAGTGCATAGTGGTTTCATCCTTTCTATATGACAGTCTAGAGAAACACGGATCAAATATCTAACTATCATTGTTATTTTACCATATTTCCCGCACGCTTTCACTTTCGTGATATACTTATAGAAGTATTTCATAGGCTTTGCGATTAAACAGGGTATAGGGAGTAGAAGTGACTAGTGACTGGTAGCTAGGGATTAGGTTTACGATATGAGAAAACCGCTAGTTCCAAATCTCCGCGGTGCTTAGATCCTTCGACTCAGTTCTCCTATTTCAGATAAGCCATTTTTTAACATACGACGTTTTTCTCCGCTCAGGATGACGAAATACGCCGCACCACCCCCGCTGCCCCCTCTGAACCCGCTAAACCTGTAGAACCCACTACCCCTCTTTCGTACACAATCAAGGGACGGCACGCCCCATGGGCTAACCCTGACCCCCGAACCTTGTCCCCCATAATCTTTTCCCTCAAAAGGAGTCTCCCATGCAAATCGACAGTGCCTCTTTATATCTTTTCGTCAAAGAGCTGCAAAAGCTCCTCATCCCTGCACAGGTGCGGCAGATCCATCAGATCGACAACCGCATCATGGACATCGAGCTGTTCTGCCCGAATGCAAAACCTGTCCACATGATCGCGAATACCCACACGCCGCCCGTCGTATACCTCACATCGAAGAGCAAGGTGCAAAATCAGTATACCCCGTCACAGACCTTCTGCATGACACTGCGCAAGCATCTAGAAGGAAGCCGTCTCTCGGAAGTACGGCAGATCGACATGGACCGCATTCTGGCCTTTTCCTTCGACCGCATCGAGGCCGCCGGAGAGATCGTCACAAAAACGCTCTGGGCCGAGCTTCTCCCCTCCTCACCGAATCTTGTCCTGACGGAAGGGGATACGATCATCGATGCCTGTCTTCGCGGCAGGAAGGGCGACCGCCTGCTCGTCCCCGGGGAAGTGTACCATCTTCCGACAAACAGTGCGCGTATGAATTTCATGCAGTTCTCCAAAGAGGAACTGAAAAATATACTCGACTACGGTAAGGGAACAGAGAGTACGATCGAAGAATGGCTCTTCCATACCTTCAACGGCTTCTCCCGTTTCCTCGTCGATGAGCTGGGCCATCTGAGCAAGGTCTTGATGACATCCCCCCTCGCCTCCCTGACAGAGACCGAGGAGGACTCCCTGCTCTCCGCCATACTTCTCCTCAAAGAGGATATCATGGCCTCGAATGCCCTTCACATCTATCAGAATGCCAAGGGGAAGCCGATGGTCAGTCCGATTGCCCTGCCCTTCCTCGGTGAGGAGATCGAATGCAGCCCCATCGTCCCGTGGCTCGAAAGGGAAGCCGAATCTTCCGGCGGTACCATGGCCGCACAGCTCTCTGACTACCAGAAGAAGATTCACACCCTCATCAAAAGGGAAGAGCGAAAGATCCAAAAGATCGAAGGGGAAATGAAGGAGACTTCCAAGACGGAGCAATACAAGCTCTGGGGCAATCTGCTTGCGATCTACGCCTATGAAAAGATCAATGGAAGAAAAGCGCTCACCGTCGAGAACCTTTTCAATGATCCCCCTACGAAAGAAACGATCCCTGTCAATCCGCTTCTTTCTGTCACCGCAAACAGCCAGCTCTATTTCAAAAAATACAATAAAATGAAAACGCGCCTTATCATCGGACGTGAAAAGCTCGACGAATGTCATGAAAAGATTGGCTACCTTGAAGATGTGCTGTATTTTGCGACGGAGGTCAAAACCCAAAAGGATCTGGATGCTTTGAAAGAAGAGCTGAAAGATACCGGCATCGAGCGCATCGGTGGGCGGAAACAGAAACCGGTGAACCGCAAGCGTAAAAATGAACCTCTCCTGACCACACTCACCATCGACGGCTTCCGCGTCCTCATGGGGAAGAACAATACCCAGAATGAATTCCTCACGCTCAAAAAAGCCGCCAAGACGGATCTGTGGCTGCACGCGCGCCAGATCCCCGGCTCGCACGTCGTGATCGAGACAGAAGGCTTGACCGTCCCCCTCGCAACCATCGAAAAAGCCGCTGCCTTGGCCGCATGGAACAGCAAGGGAAAAGACTCCGGCAAGGTGGATGTGGACTACACACTCATCCGCTACGTGAAGAAGATCCCCAACGGACCACCAGGCCTTGTGAATTATACACATCAGAAGACGATCGCAGCCATTCCAACGGAAATAAAGGATGAATAGTGGTGACTGGTGACCAGGGATTAGGGATTAGGGTGGCGGCTTCGCCGCGAATATATGAGGGGCTTGATCCCAGATTTCCCGTTTCGGCCTTCCTATCATCGTCCGTTTGACCGCGAACGAAACAGATTTCTCGCTCCGCTCGAAATGACGATACGAGAGAGTCTGATGTCTACCAGTCACGAGTTACTCGAGACTCCTAATCCCTAACTACTAATCCCTAGCTACTCAAAATGAAAAACGCACCGATAAGCGATACGCTCATCGGTGCGTTTTTTATATCATCCCTTCCAGAGGCACGGCATCGATCCTTCTACTACTCTTTCAGGCGGATCTTTCCTTCCGTGATGGTGATCTTCCGTTCCTTCAAAAGATGGCCTACCGCTCTTTTGAAAGCAGACTTGCTGATGCCAAGGGTACTCTTAATGAGATCGGCATCGCTTTTGTCGGTAAGCGGAAGGAGACCGCCATGGCGCTCCATACAGCTGATGAGAAGAGCCATATCCCCTTCCATCGCTTTTTCCTTCTGCGGGCGGAGCGCGAGATTCACACGACCGTCACTTCGGATGTAAGAAATACGTCCCGTCACCTCTTCCCCAAGGCGCACGGATCTTGCAAGCTCTGTCTTGTGAATGAACGCAAGGTGGCGGTCTCTTGTCACAAGGAAAAGGCCCTCTCCGGTTTCATTATACACGGTGCCAGTCACCGTGTCCCCGAGCTTTGCCTCCTTGAAAGGCAGAGCGATGGCGCGCATTTCTTCATCAACATGCATGGTGACAGCGAGACGGCCGGTCTTGTCTTCGTAAAGCTTGACCCAGATCTGCTGTCCTTCGATAACATTCTCTATCATCTGAGAGAAGGGCAGGAAAATGCCTCGCTCCGTCCCCACGTCGACGAATGCGCCGAAACGGGTCGTCAAAAGTACCGGCGCATAGCCGATGCCGCCGATGGCGATCTGCGGCAGGCGCATACTGGCCGTCAGACGGTGATGCGGGTCGTGGTAAAGGAAGACCTTGACCCTCTCCCCTTCCTTCACCTCGTGGGTCTGCTGCCCTTTGTGAAGGAGTATATCATCCTTCGAATTTCCTGTACCTCCGTCCAAAAAGGCACCAAAGCCGGAGACACGGACGACCGGGAGCTCTGCGATGGAGTTTTCCTTATATATACTTTCCTGTTTGGCAGGAATCCTGGTCTCTTCCATTTATTTCTCCGTTTCTCCCTCGTCGTGGTATTCTTCTGCCGGCGCTTCTTTCCAGAGGGTATCGAAATCGTAATGACGTCTTTCTTCATCGGTGAAAATGTGAACGATCACATCGCCGAAGTCGAGAAGGATCCAGTCCCCTTCGCGGTAGCCTTCTTTTCGGGTCGCTTTCACGCCGAGTTCTGCCATCTTTTCTTCCACTTCATCCGCCGCGGCCTGAGACTGCTTCTGATTTCTAGTCGAGCAGAGGACGAAATAATCTGCGATCGAAGTGAGATCGCGGACATTCAGTACTTTAATGAGTACGCTTTTCTTATTCGATAATGCTTCACAAATGGTCTGAAGATTGTTTTCCATACATATGCTCCTTTTTTATTCTAATAGGTGATGCCTGGGGGTGCCCCGTCTATTCCATCGTCAGAGAAAGCACCTTCTGTGCTTCCACCGGATTCACCACCCAAGTCCTGACTTTCCCGATGGTCTGCATTTCGCCCGGGAAAATAATGAATTTGCATCCTTCCGGCGGATAGCCGGTCAGCCGATAGGCCAAAGAGGCCGCCTCAGACGGCGTGATATCACTCTCGACCGCACGGAAGCCGTAGCGGACGGTCAGCCAGTTCCGCAGTGCCATGCGGCTTTGAAGATGCGAGAGAAGGATCTTGAGGAATCGTTCCTGCCGCTGGATACGGCCGATCTCTCCATCCTCCTTATCCACATAGCGGATATAGCTGAGTGCCTGCTCGCTGTCAAGCGGCTGGTAGCCCTGATTCAGTCCGATATCAAAGGATCCATCCCGATCAAGATGCTCCATATATTTTTCTACATAGAGAGAAATGAGCCCGGCTTTCGACACATTCTCCCGAAAATCAGCATAGTTCACGACCGCATACTTGTCGATGCGGATGTGGAGCAGATTCTCCACCGCTGACTTTGTCTCCTCTGCGCCGCCTTCTTTGAACGTATCCTTCAAAAGAAGATTTGTCTTTTCCTGACGGACGACTTTGGTATTCGGCGGAATGGAAATGAAGGTCATTTCTTTTTTCTTATCATTATCCGCCAGAAGCAGCATGGCATCCGCCTCGCTTCCTGCCGTCTCATCCTCTCCGATGAAGAGGTAGTAGGTCGGCTTTGCTTCATCGGCATGCATGCGCCCCGTAGCAAAGTGTACGATTTTTTCTGTGCCCAAGACGAGCAACGCGATCGCCAAAACCACCATCAGCAGGAAAAGAAGAAGCTTTTTTAGCTTAATCCTTGTCTTTCCTTTTTTCGTTTTCATCATACCTTCGAGGTAAAACCTCCTTCATGTATCCTCTCCACAGAAAGCCTTGCTGCTCAAAGAAGCAGCGCTGTGAAAAGAAGAATATGGACTTTCACTGCACTCACACCGCAAGAGGCGTTTCTCTTTCGCGGCAGATCGACCTATGCCTACCGACCGGTCTTCTCCCGCTTTTCCACCATATCATTGCGGCCTAAGAAAGTAAGGCCATAAATGTACGCTTCCTGATCGATGAGATGGGAAATCGTAGAATCATACGCCGCAAGTACGGCTTCGTCCAAGTCTTTCTCTGCGAGGAGCCGCAGGTCTTCGACGCCGGGAAAATCGCGGTTTGGCTCGATATAGTCTGCGAGGAATACGATCTTTTCGAGAAGCGTCATGCCGACGCGCCCCGTCGTATGATAATAGATCGCTCCCCGGATCTCTTCATCATCGATGCCAAATGCCGTTTTGGCAAGGACGCTCCCTGCCGGGCCATGCAGCAACGCACGGCTCCCAAGCATATGCTTTGCATCATCAAATGTCAGATGTGCTTTCTTCACAACATGCTGCATTTCGGAGAGTGTCATCTCCTTCGCACAGTCATGGATCCAGCCGGCAAGGTATGCCTTTTCTTCCGATGCCCCATACAGATGCGCCAAATGACGGGCCATCTCTGCGACTCCCGCCGAATGACGGAACCGCTTCGGCGACAATGTCTTTTCCAGTTCTTTTTCTATTTTTTCCAGTTTCATAACAGCCTCAGTAAGTGGTGGTATTTCCCGCGCCTCATTCATACAATTTATTGCTGCGGATCATATCGATCACCGCATCCGGGATCAGGTAGCGCACGGATCTCTTCTCTGCGATCCAGTCTCGGAGGATCGTAGAGGAGATCGCCAGCTCCGGCGTCTTTAGGAAATGGATCTTTTTCCTCCCCAGTTCCCCAAAGTAATCGATGGACTTCTGTATCTCATTTTCATTCCCCGGGCGGCTCGCGCAGATGAAATGACAGGCAGAAAGAAGCTCCCTGTTGTATTTCCACGTCGGCAGATCCGCCACGGCATCGGTGCCGCAGATGAAGTAGAATTCATAATCATCGCCAAACTCACGCTGGAGGATACGGATGGTATCCACCGTATAGGAAGGGCCTTGGCGGTCACGCTCAATGGGTGAGATCATGAAATGCCCATTCCCTTCGATGGCCTTTTCCACCATCGCATAGCGGATATTCTTGTCAATGTGGTGCATATCCTTATTCGGTGTATCACCGGAAGGAATGAAAAGGACTTTGCGCAGCGAAAATTCCTGCCATGCCGCTTCTGCGATCACCAAATGTCCTACATGAATGGGATTAAAAGAGCCGCCAAAAATACCTATCCGTTCAGCCATAGATACAGCACCATTTCGCACACTAAAATACAGACTGCCCAAAAAGCCAAAAGCTGCAGGATATGGGACAGTTCAAATCTCCCCTTCGGATGGCGGGTATAGTAGTACGCCATCCAGTATAATTTTTCTGAAAATTTCATTTTGTCTGCCAGCAGAAATCGCATAACTCCCTAGGGAAACGCTGATTCGATCGCAGAATTCGATTTCACATGTATTTTCATACAATGCTTCGTCATACTCCTCCTTAAATAGCTCGCTATTCGCGTCGGAATATTCCTTGCATCGCATGAAAATACAAGAGTAAAATCGAATAACGATTGAATCAGTGTTTCCCTGGCGCACCGCTCCATAAGACCGGTGGATCCTTTATCTCATCACCAAGAGATTGTCTCTGTGGATGACCGTATCATAGGGCGCTGCCATGCCGAGAGCCTCGGAAAGCCCTTCGGTGCGATGTCCCATAATCTTCTGTACATCTTCACTGTTGTAGTGGGAAATGCCGCGGGCCAGTTCCTGATCCTCAAAGTACACGGCAACCGTATCCCCATCACTGAAAGCGCCTTCTACATCGATGATACCGACAGGAAGGAGTGAAGAGCCCTTCTCAAGGAGTGCCTTTCTGCATCCCTCATCGACGAAGATCTTGCCTTTGACCGCCGTACCGATGATGATATCCCGCTTCTTCAGCTGCGGATGCACATTTTCACCGCGGAAGAGTGTCCCGATCTCCTCCCCATCCATGATGCGCAGCAGGACTTCCTTCTCATCACTTTTCGCAATGATCATATCAATGCCAGAATGCACGCAGATCTCCGCTGCCTGGATCTTCGTATACATGCCGCCCGTACCGCGCGCTGTACCCGCGCCGCCGGCAATGGCAAAAAGCTCGCGGGAGAAGGCGGGGACTTCATGGATCAGCTCTGCATCCGGATGACTCTTCGGATCCTTCGTATACAGGCCCTGAATGTCGGAAAGAATAATCAAAAGGTCGGCTTCTGCCACGCTTGCGACGATGGCAGACAGCGTGTCATTGTCGCCGATCTTGATCTCATCTGCGGATACCGCATCATTTTCATTCACGATCGGGATTGCTCCAAGTTCAAGAAGTGCCTGAATGGTACCTCGCATGTAGAGATAGCGCTTCGAATTCACCGCATCGCCCTTCGTGAAAAGGAGCTGTCCAACGGTCTGCCCGTATTCATGGAAGAGATGCTCATAGGTATTCATGAGCGCGCCCTGTCCCACGGCCGCCGCTGCCTGTTTGTAGGGCAGGAAATCCGGCTTCTTATGAAATCCCAGCATGGGCAGTCCCACGCCGATCGCCCCCGAAGTGACGAGTACCACATCAAGACCACGGTTCTTGAGGTCAGCAAGCTGCCGCGTCAGATGATCCAGGTAGCGGAAATTCACTTTCCCATTCTCATAGGTGATCGAGCTGGTACCGACCTTCACGACCACACGCTTTTTCTTCAGAATCGCTTCGCGATCTCCGGTCTTAAGGTAATTCATAGTGCGACTTCTTTTCTTTTTTCTTGAAAAGAACACAGTTTCTGCCGATGATCTGCACGATCTCGCAGGAGAGATGCCCTGCAAGGTAGAGCGCGGTGCTCTTGATATCTTCGTCCGAATTCTGATTGATCTTCACTTTGATCAGTTCGCGTGCCGTCAAGACGTCATCCACACTCTGGATGACCGTCTCACTCATGCCGTCTTTACCGATCTGTACGACCGCCGGCAGCTGCACGGCAAGAGCTTTTAAGTATTGTTTCTGTTTTCCTGTAAGCATGCAAAAAACTCCTTGGTTAAAATGATTTATGGGTTTATGATTCTGGGTTAGCCTCTGGGGCGTAACACCTTTTGATTGCGCTCGAAAGAGGGGGCGTGGGTTCTATGGGTTCAAAAGGGGCTGGTGCGGCGCATAAAAATCAGAAGCGCCGCGGAGTATATGGCGGCGATGCCCGAAGATCTCTTGATGACAGGCTTCCCGTTTGGGGTTTCCACACATCAACCACTCAGCCGCAAATGACAAAGATTTCTCGCTTCGCTCGAAATGACGATACGAGAGGCTGAAGTCTCCTAATCTCCCCGTCACCGGCTATTCCTCTTCACTATGATTCTCCGACCAAGTGAATTCTACGCCATACAGATTGACCGTATCGCCTTCCTGGCAGCCTGCCTTGCGGAGGAGCTTGTCAAGGCCCATGAATCTCCAAGCTCTGTCGAAGCGGCGCAGGGAGACATAGTCCTCGAAGTCGGTCATGCCGACCAGCTTTTCCACGCGCTTGCCCTTGATATAGTACACATCATTCTTGCACTCGATCTCGAATTCCTGCTTGTTCGCTTCATATACAATGGCCTTTTCCGGAGATTCGAAGGATACATCGGGGATCTCCTGCAGAAGCTTCCACACGGCTTCCATGAGCGGACGAGTACCTTCTCCGGAAAGCGTGCAGATGGGATAGAAGTCATAGCCTTCCTTCTCGATGGCCTCCTTCAGCTCTTCCAGCTTCTTCGGGTCATCGATGAGATCGGTCTTATTCGCTGCGACGATCTGCTTCTTCTGACGAAGCTCCGAGCTATACAGCTCGAGCTCATTGTTAATGATATGGAAATCATTCAATGGATCTCGGCCTTCGCTGCCCGCCGCATCAAGCACATGGATGAGGACCTTCGTACGCTCTACATGGCGGAGAAATTCGTCCCCAAGACCGGTCCCCTGACTTGCGCCTTCGATCAGGCCCGGGATATCTGCCATGACGAAGCTTCTCTCATAGTCCAGATTCACCACACCGAGGATCGGATTCAGCGTCGTGAAATGGTACGCCGCCACTTCCGGCTTCGCACCGGATACCTTGCGGATGAGAGAGGATTTCCCTACACTCGGGAATCCCAGAAGACCGACATCAGCCAGCACCTTCAGCTCGAGGCGCAGCTCCTTTTCTTCACCCGGCTCGCCTTTTTCCGCATAAAGAGGCGCACGGACAGCCGATGTCGCGAAATGGGAATTTCCGCGGCCGCCATGCCCGCCTTTGACGATGAGGGCTTCCTGTCCATTCTGCGTCATATCCGCCAGAAGTTCGCCGGTCTTATTGTCATAGACCATCGTTCCGAGCGGCACCTCGACGAAGACGTCCTCTGCATTTTTGCCGAACATTTCTTTGGCGCCGCCGTTGGCACCGGCTTTGGCTGCGAATTTTCTATGACGACGGAAATTGATCAGCGTATTCAGGTCGCTATTTGCTTTGATGAAGACCGAGCCGCCCTTGCCGCCATCACCGCCCGACGGGCCGCCGCGCGGTACATACTTCTCACGGCGGAAGGAAACCATCCCGTCCCCGCCCGCACCGGAGACTACAATAATCTTTGCTCTATCGATAAACATGGAGTACCTCGTTTGAGAAATAGAAGGAATGCGCAAGAGCCCGGCTGCGATACGAGAATACCGTATTCCCCGCTCTCTCCCGAAACGCCTCACGCTTTCCATCTGTACATAAAAATTCTATTTTATTATACAGCGAAATGACGATTCTGTCATCCAAATGCCATGGTATAGCTGCGAGAGGGCCGCTCATCACTCCCCAATCAAAAAACGGTTCTCCTTTCGAAGAACCGTTTTCCGATTTCCTGCTATCTCACACTCTTCACCTTCATGCGGCGCTCGAGGACGCGCAGGCACATGGAGACGAAGAAGGTCATGATGAAGTAGTAGATCGCTACGATGACGAGCGGCGGGAATGGCTGGAAGCTGATACCCTGGATGGTGGTCGCCGTATACATCAGATCGGCCATACCGATGACAGAGACCTGAGAGGACTCTTTGATGAGGGTGACGAATTCATTCCCGATGACGGGCAGGATGTTGCGGATCGCCTGCGGGATGATGATGCGCACCATAGACTCCCACTTCGAGAAGCCAAGCGACATCGCGCCTTCGAGCTGTCCCTTCGGGATGGACTGGATACCAGAGCGAACGATCTCACACTCATACGCACCGGAATTCAGGATCAGTGCAAGAACACCGGCAGAAAGTCTTTCAAAGTCGACGCCCATGATCTGGAAGCTGGGGAAATGGATGCCGAGGAACGGCAGCCCGAAAAACACGAGAGAGATCTGTACCAAGACCGGCGTACCGCGGATGACTTCTACATAGGCCGTCGAGATCCACTGGAGGACCTTGATGCCCGAGATCTTCATGAATGCCAGAATGATCCCGAGAAGGAGACCAAAGAAGCAGGACAGAAGAGAAATAATGATGGTGATCTTCACACCTGACATGAAAATGTCATTATACTTGACAGCTGTATCTAATACCATATCCATAATCGCATCATCTCCTTAAATATCAGCATGGAGCAGACGCTTCAGGAATGTCTGCGTCCGTTCTTCCTGTGGATGGGTGAAGATATCTTCGGGATTTCCTTCTTCCACGATATAGCCCTTATCCATGAAAATGACGTGATTGGAAACGCTTCTGGCAAACTGCATCTCGTGCGTGACGACGGCCATGGTCATGCCGGCTAATGCGACTTCCTTCATAACGGTCAGTACATCGCCGACAAGCTCGGGATCAAGCGCAGAAGTCGGTTCATCGAAGAGCAGCATCTTCGGCTTCATCGCAAGCGCTCTGGCGATAGCGACACGCTGCTGCTGCCCGCCGGAAAGCTCGCCCGGATAATAATCCGCACGCTCGGCAAGACCTACACGGGAGAGAAGCTCCATCGCTTCCTCTTTCGCCTCCGCTTTCGGCAGCTTCTTGATATGTACCGGCGCATACATGACATTCTCTACTGCGGAGAACATTGGGAAGAGGTTGAACGACTGGAAAACCATGCCGACATCGCGGCGCAGCATCTTCACATCGGTCTTTTCATTGACTTTCTTCCCTTCGAACCACAGCTCGCCCCCGGTCGGCGTTTCCAGCAGATTCAGGCAACGCAGGAAGGTACTCTTCCCGCTCCCGGACGGACCGATAATGGTACACACTTCTCCGTTCTCGATCTTCATATTGATATCTCTCAGTACTTCGACCTTGCCGAACGATTTCTGCAAATGTTTGACTTCATAAATGACTTTTTTATCTGACATAGTCCTCACACCCTTCTTATTTATTCAAGATGGTAGCATAAATATACAGGTATGTCAATAAAAAAGCTACGGGTCAATTAGAGGTGACTGGTGACTAGTGACTGATAGCGAGGGACTAGTATCTAGGGATTAGGGATCTCGAGCAGCTGGAGACTAGGAGACTAGGAGACTTAAGACTCCCCCGTATCACCATTTCGAGCGTAAGCGAGAAATCTTTGTCATTCGCGGTCAGGCGGACGATGTTTGGAACTCCCAAACGGGAAACCCGCTCCCCACTCACTTTCAAACATTGTCTCATTTATACTCCGCGGCGCTTCTGCTTTTTATGCGCCGCACCGCCATTTCGCATTTCTCGTTTATCATTTCTTTTCTTATTTTTATTTCCCCCCTCTCGAACTCATTCTTTTTTAGCCCTATCTAAACCTATCGTTTCCCTCTCCCCTACTTGAAATATTAAAGTGTTTCTCATGTTCCGTTTACGTTGGAGATGGAGAATGCTAAAATAGCACCATAGAATCATACCACTCAGGAAGCAACGCTTCCATTACAGATAAGGAGATATACCATGGAAAAGCACGATGAAAAGCATGTACATCACTGCGGATGCGGCCACTACCATCAGGCACAGGAATCCGTCCATCACACCGAAGAGCATGCGCACCACGAAGAAGATGAAGAAAATCACAGCTGCGGCTGCGGGCATGACCACGACCACGAAGACCACTCCCATGAGCATGGATGCGGCTGTGGGCATGACCATGACCGCAAAGGCCACTCTCACGAGCACGGATGCGCCTGCGGGCATGACCATGACCATGAAGGTCACTCCCACGAGCACGAATGCACCTGCGGTCATGATCATGACCACGAAGGTCACTCCCATGAGCACGAATGCGCTTGCGGGCATGACCACGACCACGAAGGCCACTCCCATGAGCATGGATGCGGCTGTGGACATGACCATGACCACGAAGGCCACTCCCATGAGCACGGATGCGGCTGTGGCTGCTGCGAAGAGATCCCGGAAGAGAGCCATGACCACTCGAATGACCCTGAAATGGCAAAATACAAGGACAATAAGATCGATGTCATGGAGAGCGATGCCGACATTGCGATCGATGAAAGGCGCGCCTTCGGTCATTTCCATGACAAGGGCGTCCACCATCATGACGGGCACAAGAACGACTGTCACTGCCATGACTGCATCGACGAAGAAGACTGCGACTACTGCGGCAAAGACCTTGCCTCCTGCCAGTGCGATTTCTTAGGAAAGGAATACAAGCGCGGCCTCTATCACATGGAGCACCTCGACTGCATGGAATGCGCCGCAAAAATGGAAGGGAAGATCCGCGAAATGCCATCCGTCTTTTTCGCCTCGGTCTCCTTCACGAAGAAAGAGCTCCGCGTCATTTCCAAAGAAAATCCGGACAATCTCATCCCGCAGCTGCTCTCCGTCTGCCGCACCGTCGATGAAAATATCGGCATCGTACCGCCCTCTGACAAAGGCGATTTCAAGACGGAAATCTATGAGATCCCCACCCTTGACTGTGCAGCCTGCGCTGTCAAGCTCGAAAAGCTCGTGAACCGCCAGCCCGGCGTCCTCTCCGCCTCGATCTCCTTCGCCACCAAGACGATGAAACTCACCGCCAAAGACCCGGACAGCCTCATCCCCGAGCTGACCAGAAAATGCAACGAAGTCGAAAGTCCGACCGAGATCCGAAAGAAACAGCGCCCGACCAAAGCGCAGAAAAAGTCAGCGGCCAAAAAAGAAGCGTCCTTCCTCGAACGCCTGAAGAGCGAAAAAAGCCAGCTCTCCATCGGCGGCCTCCTCTTCGTCATTGGCATGCTGATGCACTACCAGCCGGCCGGCCTCTTCGCAGGACTTGCCTCCATCGGAGACTATTTCTTCTTCGTCTCCTACCTCATCTTAGGCGGCCCCATCGTCTACACTGCTCTCAAAAACATCACCCATGGGGAATTCTTCGACGAGACCTTTCTCATGACCGTTGCGACCGTCGGCGCCTTCGCGATCCACGAATACCCGGAAGCTGTCGGCGTCATGCTCTTCTACCGCATCGGTGAATATTTCCAGGACCTCGCTGCCGACCGCAGCCGCGACCAGATCATGGACGCCGTCGACCTGCGCCCGGAAGTCGTCCAGCGCGTGACCGCAAGCGGCACCGAGACCATCCCGGCAGAAGAAGCCGAAGTCGGCGATATCCTTCTCATCCGCCCCGGCGACCGCATCCCGCTAGACGGCATCATTTCCGAAGGCGAGACCCAGATCGACACCTCCGCCGTCACCGGTGAACCGAAGCCTGTCCTCGCAGCCGTCGGCGACCCCGTAGACTCCGGCTGCGTCAATATGACCGGCACCATCCGCATCCAGGTCGAAAAAGTCCTCGCAGAATCCATGGTCACCCGTATCCTCGACTCCGTCGAGAATGCCGTCGCCAGCAAGCCAAAGATCGACCGTTTCATCACCCGCTTCTCCCGCGTGTACACCCCGATCGTCGTCTTCGTCGCGATCGCCGTCGCAGTCCTCCCGCCGCTCCTCTTCGGCGCCGACTGGGATAAATGCATCTACACCGCTCTCACCTTCCTCGTCATCAGCTGCCCCTGCGCGCTCGTCATCTCCGTCCCGCTCTCCTTCTTTGCCGGCATCGGCGCCGCATCGAAAGAAGGCATCCTCTTCAAGGGCGGCACCGTCATGGAAGCCCTCTCGAATACCAAAGCCGCTGTCCTCGATAAGACCGGCACTCTGACCGAAGGAAAATTCAAAGTCAGAAGCATCGTGAAGACCGCGGGCAAGAGTGAAGACGAGATCCTTGCCCTCGCAGCTGCCGGTGAGATCTACTCCACCCACCCCATCGCCCAGTCCATCGTGACCTGCGCGAATGAAAAAGGCCTCTCTCTTCCGAAGCTCACCTCCATGCAGGAAATCGCTGGACACGGCGTCAAAGCCAACCTGAACGGCGAAGACATCTATATCGGAAATGAAAAGCTCCTCGCCCTTTCCGGCATCTCTGTCCCATCCCTTCCGGAAAACAAAGAAGTCGGCACCGACGTCTACGTCGCCAAAGGCAAGACCCTCCTCGGGCGCATCACCATTTCCGATGCCATCAAGTCCGACACCATTGAAGGCATCCAAGACTTGAAAGCCCTCGACATCACCCCTGTCATGCTGACCGGGGATAATGAAAAGAGCGCAAAAGCCATTGGGAGCCTCGTTGGCATCGAGAATATCCACGCCGGCCTCCTTCCGGAAGACAAGCTCTCTGAAATGCAGAAAGTCAGAAAAGAGATCGGCTCCGTCCTCTTCGTAGGCGACGGCATCAATGACGCTCCTGTCCTCGCCGGTGCTGATGTAGGCGCCGCTATGGGCAGCGGCGCAGATGCTGCCATCGAAGCCGCTGACGTCGTCTTCCTGAATTCGAATGTCGACGCCATCTCCAAAGCCGTCCGCGTGGCCAGAAAAGTCATCAAGACCGCCTGGGAAAATGTCGCCTTCGCTCTCATCGTGAAGATCGCCGTCATGATCATGGGCCTCTTAGGCTATGCCAATATGTGGGTCGCCGTCTTCGCAGATACCGGCGTCACCATCCTCTGTATCCTCTATGCCGTAAGACTGCTGCGCGTGAAATTCTGATTCATGAGTACAATAAATGAAAACCCCCGATTTACCTTTTGGTAAATCGGGGGTTTTGCATGCGCGTAAAACTAAGGAAACGATGATTCAATCACAGAATCAGCATTTCCCTAGAAACTATACAAAACGGATTTCCAGCCGCTTTCCAAGTCCCTGCGCGATCTTCGCAAGTGTAGCGATGGAAGGCATTGACTGACCTTTCTCAATGCGGCTGATATTGGACTGCCTAAGTCCTGTGCGCTCAGCCAGTTCCGACTGCGTGAGCTGTTCCTCATTCCGTGCACGAAGAACCATCATCATCAGCTGATAGCGCGCTTCATTCTCATCCCATTCTTTTTTGAAATCAGGATCCTTCATCTGCTCATTGAGATATCTATCGAAATCATCCATTTCTTTCACCTCCTGCTGCGATTCATAAAATCATCCCGTATTTTCTTTGCTCGCTTGATTTCACGAGCCGGCGTTTTCTGCGTTTTCTTGATGAAACCATGCGTCAAAACCGCTTGATTTCCAAGCATGAAGAAATACAACACTCGGCTGATATTGTTTCCTGCCTGCGCCCGAAGTTCAAAAATACCATCTTCAAGAAACTCCGATAAAGGCATACGCAAGGAATATCCCATTTCTTGCAAAGCCATAATTGAACGGAGCATTTTCTGTCGCATTTTGATATCCAGACCATCGAGAAAATCTCTCACTGGAACCTGACCATCTGCGCTTTCGTAGAATTTAATCTCCATATGTGATATTCCTTTCTTGATATATTATATATCAGAAAAGGAATATCCGCAAGATAAATTCATCATTGCGTTTTCATGCGGGCCTTCACGCTGCATAATAATTCTTACTGTCAATCGCGCGGCGTGAAAGCCCGACAAGTGAGGTCTACGTCGAAGAATCTATAAAATCATCTCGCTTCCCAACCGTTTGAAAGAAGTCTCATATAAAAAAAGAGCCGGATGGCTCCGGCTCTTTTTAGCTATGATGGAAGTCATATTCCTTCGGGAAATCAAACATCCCCGGATACATGCGCTCTGCCATATAGCCGATCGCATCGATGGTGCGCGTCTGCGGGCCATACACATATTTCAGCGGTATCCCATAAAGACGATGATTTTTGACGAAGCTCAGATTTCGGAAAGCAGGCCTATTTCGGAGCCATGCCAGCTCCTTCTCCTCATCGCGATACACGACGAGAAAGACGACATCCGGGTCTAGCTTCATCATCATCTCATCACTGACCGCCGCCGTGGTATCCGGGACGACACCTCCAATGGAGGAAGCCATATCCCCTGCGATCTTCTTTCGCCCATAAGAAGCGAGGATGCTCATCCGATCCAGGATCATGACTTTCGGTTTCTTATGATATTCCACAGTTTTCGCTATATCGTGAATTCGGTTTTCCGTTGCGCTCACAATTTTCTCTGCTTCTTCCTCTTTGTGAAAAATGATCCCCAGATCACGAATGAATTTCATTTCCTTCTCTACGGTTTCCACCTGATTCAGCTTGCCCGGTGAGGTGGTATTCAGCGGCACCATAGTGAGGATGCCCTTGCTGTTCCAGTAGTCCGTACTGCCAAGACGGGTTTTCGAGAAGAATTGCTGCTCTGCGATGATCATATCAGGATGCATCTCCAGGAAATGCTCCGCCTGGATCGTGCTGCGATCGATGCGGGGCAGCCGCTGAAAAGCCTTTTCATTCGATGCCTTAATGCCATACCGCTGACTGTTCTGTCCATCATCAGCGGCAAGGATGGACTCTTCGACGCCAAGATCCAGCAGCGTCTCCGCCTCATTCGCACCGATGACGATCACACGCTGCGGCACATCAGACAAGTACTCCCGATTCACCCCCGTCTCATAGTAGTTCTCTACCTTGATATTCTCCACAAAGGGACGCGAATCGTCCCCGGCTGGATGAGACTTTTCCAGTTGACAACCCGATAGGACGAGCGGCAGAAGGAGCGATAGAAGCCAAGCCTTCTTCATCTTCTCACCTGCTTTCTGGATATCAGCATCCACAGGAAAAAGGGCGAGCCTGCCAGTGCGGCCATGACGCCCACAGGCAGCTCCAGTCCGGAGATCGCATTTCTTCCCAAAATATCCGCCCAGCAGAGGAATGTCCCTCCAGTCAGTGCCGTAAGCGGAAGAAGCCGCCCATGGCTGCTCCCTACGAGGAGACGCACGCCGTGCGGGATGATGAGCCCGACGAATCCGATCATGCCCGACATGTACACCACCGCTCCGACAAGAAGCGCCATGACGGCGATATACACTTTTCGATACGCCCCAAGTTTTTGCCCCATGGTCAGCGAGAGATCATCCCCCATGAGCATCAGGTCGAGGATGCGCCTTTGAGAGAAGAAGTAGAAACATCCAGCCGTCACAAGAAGAGCCAAAATGCCGATCGCCATCCAGGAGTCGGCGCGGATATTCCCCATCATCCAGAACTGGATAGACCGCGTCTTCGACGTATCCGCCACCACGGTGACGAAGAAACTCACAGCAGCCGAGCAGGCTGCATTGAGTGCAAAGCCTGCCAGAAGCAGTGTCAATCCCTCTCCTTTACCGCTGATCGAAGAAATAAGAAGAATCAGAAGGGAAACAAGTCCGGCGCCAAGAAAAGCCGCGGCGCCGATCCCATCAAAGCTCCCGATCATCCCGATACCGAGTGCGATCGCCAGCACCGCGCCCAGACTTGCGCCAGAGGAAATCCCCAATAGATACGGATCGGCCAGCGGATTCTTCATCACGGCCTGCATCACCGCTCCGCAGACGGCCAGTCCTGCCCCGATGAAGAAAGACAGTACCAGATGCGGCAGACGGATGAACTGCAGCACATCCTGCTCGACCATCCCACTTCCTTCCGGCGAAGTCAGCGCCAGATACAAATAATGACAAGTCTCTGCCGGTGAAAGGGAGACCTCTCCCACCCCCAATGATAGAAGCGTCAGGAGCAGGCAGAGAAAGCTGATGAGCATCACACGATAGACAGGCTTCATACGATGGCTCCTCTTTCAAAAATCACAGCCGGCCTTCCATCTTTTCGCGGAAAAACCTCAGCCTTCACATGATACAGCTCCCAGATCCGCTCCTCCGTCAAGACCTCTTCAGGCCTGCCGAAAGCGACCAGTTCTCCATGCTTCATCGCTGCGATCTTGTCACAATACATGGCTGCGATATTCAGGTCATGAATGGCCGCAAGCACCGTCAAATGACGCGAGCTCACCAGATCCATGATCTGCAGCTGGTAGGTGATATCCAGATGATTCGTCGGTTCATCCAGGATGAGACAAGGTGTCTCCTGCGTGAGAGCCCGCGCAAGCATCACGCGCTGCTGCTCCCCGCCGGAGAGAAAAGAAAAACTCTGCTCCGCTAATGTTTCCACGCCCGTTTCCTGCATCGCCCGATGCGCGATGTCACGATCCTCGCGATTGTTCCCCTCCGTGATCCCTTTGTAAGGCGTGCGCCCCATCAGCACGACCTCTTCGACATCAAAGTCGAAACCGGCTGCGTGGTGCTGTGCCAGTACCGCGACGCGCTTCGCACTTTCTCGATACGGCAGATCCTTCAAGATCGTATCACCGATCCGGATATCCCCGGACCAAGGCGAAAGCAGACGGTAAATGCACTTCAAAAGCGTACTCTTCCCGCACCCATTGGGCCCGATGATGCCCGTCAGCTGTCCGCTTTCAAAGGAAATCGACACATCCTTAAGCACCTGCTTTCCCCCATAACCGGCAGATACATGATTGACTGAAATATTCATGCCCCTTCTCCTCCAAAATGATACGAACGCCGGATGAGCATCCCCAGAAATACAGGCGCACCGATCAGAGACAAGCTGACCCCCAAAGGAATATCCACACCGTGGATCAGTATCCGTCCTAAGATATCTGCCCAGACCGTCATCAATCCTCCCGAAAGCACGGATACGGGCAGGAGCTTCCTGTGATCCGCCCCCATGAGCATCCGGCAGCCATGCGGCACCAGAAGACCCACGAAGCCGATCAGTCCCGCCTGCGTCACCAGACTTCCCATCAAGAGCGCATTCATCACGAGGTAGAGACGCCGAAAAGGGAGGAGCTGCCGCCCCAGCGGGACAGCAGTTTCCTCCCCTTCCAGCATCAGATTCAGGATCCTTGCCTGTGTAGAGAAAAAAATGATGAAAGCAAGCACGATGGCGAGAACAGAAAGCGTCGGCAGGAGTTTGGCGAAGGAAACAGAGCCCATCAGCCAGTACAGCGTCACATCCATCCCTGTCGCATTGGCCCCGATGTATACCAGCACACTGGTGATCCCGCCGCAGACGGCCGCCATCGCCGCGCCAAAGATCAGGAGATAGGATGAATCACCCGGTGCCACGCGGCCTGCCGCGATGGCGAGAATGAGTGACAACGCCAAGGCACCGAGAAATGCCCCGCATCCGATCGCAGATACCCCGAAAACCGCCCCCGCGCCAAAGAAAACGGCAGAAGCCGCCCCCAGCGATGCCCCGGAGGACACACCCATGATGTAAGGGTCCGACATCGGATTCCGAAACATCGCCTGCATCACCATGCCGGACAGCGAAAGCCCCATCCCAACCGCCAGCGCGAGCAGGATGCGCGGGAGCCGAAGATCCCAGACCGCATCCGCAATGCCCATCGCAATATCCGAAGGAAGCGCACTTCCCAAAAGATGCGAAGCAAGGATCGATACGATCCCCGACAAGGACACAGAAAGATACCCGAGCTTCAGCCCAAGGAGACAGGAGAAGAGGAGCAGAACGGTGAGAATGATCGTAAGAATCGCCAGAGGCATCCGGCGGATAGTTCTGCTCATAGATTTCTCCTTTGGATTAGAAACGGAAATTAGCAGAGAATACGAAGGTGCGTGGTCCGCCGACAGTCAAACTGCTGGAGCTTCCGCTTGGAATCCAGTAATCCTTTCCTGCTACATTGTAAAGCATCGCCTGTAAAGTCACGGGCGTCTTGCCAAAAGTGGTATCATAGGTTGCACCCAGATCAAACACGAAGGAAGACGGTACTTTGATCATATTTCCATTGATCTTCGCTGTTCCGATATAGTTGCCGCGTCCAATAATAGACCACTGGCTATTTGGATGATAAATCGCGCCGACATTTGCCGTCCAATGCGGGATGCCGTCTACCGGCTTACCATCATTAGCTCCATTTTTCGTCTTTGTCTGCTTCACATCAATGTACATGGCACCACCAATGAGATCCCATCTGTCATTGATATTGCCGGTGAAGGCCCATTCAAAGCCTTTATTTTCCTGTTCTCCATCCAATGCGCGAAGCCATCTGCCATTCGCCAGTTTTACGTCGATTGCATTCGCCTGCTTGATATCAAAGTATGCCAGTGTATTCAGGAATTTACCAGTCTTTATTTTGAAGCCTACTTCATTCTGTTTCGTCTTCGCCGGATCAAGCATTTTACCTTTATTGACATAATCGTTTGAAGAAGTAGTCGAGACGCGTGCGCCCATCCCGAAGCTTTCCGTATGGTCAGCATACATCATGAAATCTGGCGTAAATTTATAGGAAATCGCATAGGTCGGAGTAATGGCATCCGACTTTTTCAGAGACGTTTCTCCTACCTGATTTACAGTAGCCCTGTGACCGTGAACGCCAAGTGTCACCTGCAGCTTATCATCCAGTGCCTTCAGAGTGTCTACAACATGCCAGCCTTCCATCTGTGTGGTATCAGAATGAAGTGGAATCCAATGTGCATCGCCCGGATTAGCCCAGCTGTTTGTCTGATAAATATTGCCAAACCCTTTCCAAGAATAGTTTGGATTTCCATTATCAATGTCGTAGGTTTCCCAACTCTTATCCACACCGATCATGTATTCATTTTTTACTTTGCCAATGGTGAAATCCCCTTTGATGCCCATTCCTAAGTAGGTTTTCACAAGGAACAGCGGAAGGTTAGACATTTTAATTTGGTAGTCACCATTATTATTTAAAACTTTCGGACTTCCGTCAATAAAGCCATACCAGTTTTCCTTATGATACCCAGCATTCACGAAACCGGTCACATGTTCAGACAACTTCTGTTCATGGTTAAACGCCATGATGTAGTTCTCATACGCATTATAAGACCAATCCGGTTTCAATCCATTGCTTCCCTTAGGCGCAGAAGGAAGATCGGTTACCGTCGTAAAATCAAAGCTTACCCCATACGGACCACCATAATGTTTGGTATGATTATATCCAAAGAGGAAATTTGTCTTTGAGCGCTCTGCTATATGATCAATATTGACGAAGATATTCTGCTGTTCCAGTTTTTCGTTATCGATCGCGGTATCACCATGAATGTTATTCGTAGTAACGCGAACGCCCCATTTCTTATCGCTGCCAAGACGCGTCTGATAATCAACGCCTTCTTCGAAAGAACTGCCGCCACGATACGCCAGTTTCAAATCGGTGGCATTGGTTACTGCTTTCTTGGAGGTATAATCAACGACACCACCGATAGCTTCACTCAGACCTGTACCACGGACGCCGATATTCGGACCGGAAACCACACTGACGCTATCTACCCAGTAGTATGGAATATTTTCCTGGCAGAGAAGGCCTGGAATACCATTTACGTACTGTCTATGACCATTCGTTCTGAATCCACGAATCGCAATATCCTGATACAAGCTCCCGGACTGGATCGTCACAGAAGGGTTCAGCGCAAGAGCTTCGTTGACACCGTTCACCGGAGACGCGAAAGCTTTGATCGTCTTCTGACTGACTTCAGACACCGCAAAAGGGGCATCCATTACATCCTGATGCCCCAACAGTCCAACGCTTGGTTCTTCTTTGATGAATCCACCCGGAAGTGTACCGACAGTATCTTCCGCCTTATCTCTATCTGCATTTACATACACTGTATCCAGTACAGTATCAGCAGCACTACCTACTACCCCCCCCGAAATTGTGAGCATGAGGGCAGCAGCCAACATCTTATACATTCCTTTTCTCATAACCATTCTCCTCTTTCCAAAATGAGCGGGAAGAAAATGATCTCCATCAAGAGCCAGTGTGTCCGAGTTTCCACGGCAAAGATAGAAATTTTCATCACCTATTCCCTGATCAGTGATTACCTTCTAAGAGACTATCATAAACTACTTATTTTGTCCAATAGTTTTTAATCTAATTTTATTTTTGTTAACCTTGTACCTCTGATTTCTAATTTTCATATGATAAGTTGTATTCCCCCTAAAAGGACGGCTATCCGTAATGGATTCCCCGATCATCTCAACAAAAATAAGAAACGCCCTCTCACGGATTGATCTGCCGGCCTCTCCTTATCACGACATAATCCGCCATGTGAATAAAAGAACACGTGAACGGCAGATGGTTCTATATATATGCGCTCGTAACTTGATAGATTTTAGCGATCCACTATTTCTTGTGAGTTACTTGTAAGACGCATACTTGCAATTTTCATAAATAAGATATACAATACAGACATGAAGCCAAGGGCATCGTGTGTGCACCTTTTCGCGGCTGTTCTCTGATTTCCAGAATTCATTAGCGCTAAGAAATACGACAGAGAGCCGCCTTACGAAAGGAAGATCTTGCTTTGCGCTCTGGCTCATCGGACAGGACAAGGAAATGTCAGTCTTTTTCCCCCACCTGTCTAAGGCTGAACATGTAAGACAAACAAAAAAATATCCGGGAAATCCATGCTTTCCGTGCCTCCCTGCCCCCTGCGAGGCCGAGCACCGACGACAGCCAGGACGTTCGTACTTTGGTACATGTAACCACACCGGCGCCGATTCCGTGTCCCGCCTGCATTTGGGTAAAGGCAGAAAGCGTTCCCCGGATGTTTTTTGCTGTCCGGAATGAGTGACTAGTGACTGGTGACTAGGGACTAGGGACTAGGGATTAGGGATGGTGGTGGCGGCTGTGCCGCGCATGCATATATATGGGTGATGCCCGAAAGTGGTATTCAAGTCACTCACCCCTGTTACCGTCGGGGAAACAGCTACTCCGATTTCATATAGCAAAACGCGGGAAGAAAGATCTTCAAAGTTCTTTTTTCCCGCGTTTTTTACTGTTCAGGCCGCCTCCATCACGCACATGGAGGATATATCAGGTTTCCCATTGTCCGCCATCCCGCTCCACCTTCCCCTCAGACGAAACAGATTTCTCACTTCGCTCGAAATGACAGTGCAAGGGAAATGGCAAGCGAAATGTACGAGTCACCAGCCACTTGCTGCTGGTCACTTCTGCTCCAATTTCTCTAAAATATCCGTCACGCGGTCCACATAGGGGACGCCTTCTTTCTCAAACATCGGGATCGCGTCCTTGCCTTCGAGGCCGGTCAGGATGCCGATGCATTTCGCGCCGGCGCGGCGGCTGCCGATGACGTCGGAGTAGGAGTCGCCGCAGACGTAGATCTCATCGTCCTTGGCGGGTTGCATGGTTTCTTCGGAGTAGGCCTTGTAGTTCTCCGGATCTCTTCCAAAGATGGCACAGGAAAAGATGAAGGCATTCGGCTTGTCGAGGACGGGGCCGCCCAGTATGCGGGCTGATTCTTCTGCATCGGAGGCAGTCGCCATGGTATAGGGATCGAATTCCTCGTACCAGTGGAACAGCTTGAAGGGGATCTCCATCTCCTCTCTGGCACGGCCGGTCGCGATGGCGATGCCATAGCCGCGCTCTTTCAGCGTGCGGAAGAGGGAAAGGATGTGCGCGGCGGGCGCAAGCGGGACTTCACGGGAGAGGAAGCCGGGTTTCCCTGCGCTGTAGGGCATGTGATGCAGGAGCGAAATGAAGGTGTCGTCTCCGAGGTACCAGGCCTGAAAGGCTTCGGTATGGATCTTCCAGAAATCGGAGCGAAGGTCGGCCCAGGAAAGGTCGCCATCAATCGTATCCGCCATGGCATCCTTGAGTGCATGGAAGACGTCTTCGCCCTGAAGTCCTTCGGGGACGGCACTCTCCCAGCGATCGAGTACGTCTTCTGCTTTCGGCATGGGTAGTCCCATGAGCTCCTGTCCGGCGCGCTTCAAGTCTTGTGGCTGGTGGAAGGTAAAAGACATTTTTTCTCCGCCGGAGCGTTTTTTATAGGTTTCTGCCATCAACCAGAGGATGGTGATGAGATCGGCGTGTACCATATCCCAGTTCGAATTGATGCCGCGCGCTTTCAGCCAGGAAAGCAGAGCATCATTCCCCCACACCACGCTGCGGCAGCCGGCGATCTGCCCTTCGGTGATGCGATCCGCATTAAAATCGTCGCGTTCGCTGGGAAGTCCCATGTACGCAGGGCTGTAGAGTATCTCCCATACGGTCAGAGCAGATACATCGAAATAGCGTTCTTCGCTCAAAAGGACGCCGTCTATATCGAAAATGACTTTTTTCATGATTGGTTCCTCCATGGAAATAGAATGGGCTATCGTTTCATTTATTCTAACATATTTGGGAAAAGGGAAGAAGGGATAAGGGGTCAAGGGTTCAGGGTAGCCCGTGGGGAGTGCTTCCCTTTTATTGCGTGTGAAAGCTCTACTCGCCAGTTAGGAGTGAGGAGTGAGGAGTAGTGGTGCGGCGCATAAAATTTAGAAGCGCCGCCGTCATCGAAAGCGTTGCCCTCGATCTTTCTTGCACTCCGGTCAGTATCACATAGGCACTGCAAGTAAACGACGCCTTGGTGCTACATATTTCTGCTTTCACACATCCTTCGTTTATCGGTCTGCAAGGAAGATCGAGGGCTTCGCTCGAAATGACGATACGAGCACCTGATGTCTCCCAGTCACCAGTCACGAGTCACTTGAGACTCCTAATCCCTAGCCACTAATCCCTAGCTACTCATCCCTGCTTTCAAACTTCAGGGTTCAGAATTAGCGTGCAGGGAGTGATGCGGCGCATAAAAGTAGGGAAGCGCCGCGGAGAATGGTGAATAGCCTAAAATGCGTTCCCCCTTGGAGAAGGGGGCAGCTAAAGGCTGGGATAGACTGCCTCGAAGAGGCAGAATACGGCAGAACGGCCAGCGAGTAATATGAGATGGACGGAAGAACGGTCAACGCATGTGCTCTGCTGACCGCTACGGTGAACTGTGCCCCTGCCTATGGGGCACTCTATCCTGCGCCTTTGGCGCGGCCCTTCTTCAAGGGCCTGCTCCGCTGGAGGGATGGCGGTATTCTCATATCGTAAGTGGCATTCAAGTCCCCCTTCACATCTATAGTGAGTTTGCGTTCAGCGCCATCGTCATTTCGAGCGAAGCCGAGAAACCGTTATCGGTATTCATCTTTCTCACATATTTCCCAAGGGAAACGCTGAACCCATCACAGCAAAAAAGCACATGCGCCTTGCGGCACATGTGCTTTTTCATTATCTCAGATTGAATGTGACCGGTACCTGTGAATTACAGGTGATCGCCACGCCATTCTGTTTGGCAGGGACGAACTGCCAGCCGTAGACGGCATTGACAGCGGCGCTGTCAAGGGTGCCATTCCCGGAAGAGGAAACGACCCATGCGCTCGAGACGCTGCCATCGCTCGAAATCGTGAGACCAACGACCGTCGTTCCGGAAATATTCGCTTTACGGCAGGATTCCGGATAGGCAGGCGCCGGATTGCTCAAAAGCTGCGGTCCCATGGTGACGCCATCTCCGGGACCGGCGCCGTCTCCATTTCCGCTGCCATAGCCGGAGCCATTCCCACCGCCGGAACCGGAGCCAGAGCCGGGGCCTTCCCCACTGCCATCGCCGGGCCCATTCCCTGTACCGTTCCCACCGCCGGTACCACTACCGGTGCCGGAAGAGGTGCTCCCCTCTGAAGTGCTGTCCTTAGAATTGGTGTCTGCGGCAGAGGCGGTATCCTCTGATGGCGCCGGAGCGACTTCGTGGACATCGTTTTCTGCTTCGGGATCCGGTTCGGTCTTGACAGGAGGCGGAGCTGTCGGTGTGGCTTTTGCTTCTTTGATCTCGGGGAGTTTTTCTTCCTGCGGTGTTTCTCCCCCGTTTCCACCGCCGCCACCGCCACCGCCGCCGCTCATCGTGACGAGGTCGACTTCGATGGGTCCTTTATTCACAGGCGATGCCGGAAAGAGCAGCATGAAGCCCGTGATGAGCCCCAAGGCGACGACGTGACAGGCAAGCGAGGTCCCCAGAGCGGAGGACCATCGGTACTTGAAAGTACGCATCACACCACCCCTTTAGTCTGACTGCCCTTTGGAGGCAGTGGCAATGCCGATCTTGGAGATCCCGACGGATTTCAGCTGGTCTAAGACAAAAACGAAGTCACCATGCTCCGATTTTTCATCCGCACGCAGGACGATAGAGATATCGGGATTTCTGTTCTTTTCGATCTCCATGCGTTTCTTGAAGGAGTCCTTCGGGATCTTCTCCTGCTCGACATAGATGGTACCGTCGGATGTCACGCTGATCGGCAGTGTTTTCTGTAGATCGATCTGCGCGCTGGCGGTCTGCGGCAGGTTCAGATTGATCGATTTCTGCACCACCATCGTCAGCATGGACATCATGAAGAAGACCAGAAGGAAGAAGATGATATCGATCATCGGGATGATCATGATCTTCGGCTTCTTCTCTACATTCATTGATTCAAGTTTCATTTCTGATCCGCCTCTACGATAGCCAAATACAGGGAGCCCAATTTTTCCATCTGGGAAACGAAGTTAGATACCTGCTGCGAAAGGTAGGTGTAGGCGATAAGGGCGATGATGGCAACGAAAAGGCCGGATGCGGTGCAGACAAGTGCTTCTGCGACGCCACCGGTGATGGCGAATGGCTGGCCTTCTGCAACCGAAAGGACATTGAAGGAGCCGATCATGCCGATGACGGTGCCAAGAAGACCCATCAGCGGAGACAGGGTGACGATGACGTCAAGGTAGTTCAGGTACGACTTCAAGACGCCTGCGGCATGAGAAGCCGCGCCTTCCAGAATGGCAGTCTGGTTCGCTTTGGAAGAGAGCTGCTCGGCGCCAGAGAGAATGACACCGGCAGGAATGCCGCCATCGGCCTTGAGCGCCGCTTTCAGCCCCTCCTGATCATTGGCCGTCAGGAGTTCCGGGATCTCCTTCGTGAGCTTTTCGATATTCGACCGGTTCGCGTGATAGAAGCGGAAACGCTCGATGAAGATCGTGACAACGATGATAGAGCAGAGAAGCAACGGATACATCATGAAACCGCCGGCATGGAACAAGTGAAGTACATCCATTTTTCTAAAGACCCCCTGATACAAATAATAATGGCAAGCCATTTATACATTAAGTTAAGATTACCATTTTAGAAGTGGTAAGTCAAATGAAATCTGAGATTTATTTTAGGTGACTTTAATGATTATGAGGTTCAGGGTTCAGGGTTCAGGGTTCAGGGTTTAAGGTTATGGTGGCGGCTTCGCCGCGAATATATATGGGGCGATGCCCGAAGATTTGCGATGACAGGCTTCCCTCGTATCGCCAGCCTTCCCCTCGAGGGGAAGGTGCCCCGTAGGGGCGGATAGGGCACTGGCGGTATGAAAGACAGATGAGGAAAGCGGAAAAGTGCGCGGCGCATGGGGGGAAGCGTGAGTCCCTCGCCGCGAATGACAAAGATTTCTCGCTTCGCTCGAAATGAGAATACGGGAAAATCCGACGTCTCCCAGACTCCTAGTCTCTTAGTCTCCCAGTCACCTGTCTCCAATCGCTTCCAATCCCTCATTCCTACATGCTCAAGGCTATGGTAAAATAAAGACGTGAACTATCGAAAGGCACAAGCGGGCATCCCCCGATTCGTGGTATACGTAGCCGCCGCCTTCATTTCCGCATTTGCTAAGAAAGGCCTCCCATGTCCTCCCATTTCTATATCCGTGATTTCTCAAAACGCACCCATGACGATGCACTCTCCGACAAGAGCCTTCTCGCACTGTCGGAAACGAAGTCGGAGCATACCATCGACGCCTATGAGTCGGACTGGAATGACTTCTGCGACTGGTGCTCGTACCATAAAAAAGAATCATTCCCGACCACGCCGGAAACGATCGTGAACTATATCAATGATCTGGCGGACTATGCGAAAACGGCGACCATCCGCCGCCGCATTTCCGCTCTGTCAGAGAATTTCAATGCGGCCGGCCTCACGAAGGAGAATCCCGCAAAAGCGTGGATCGTACGAGAAGCACTGATCGGCCTCATGCGGCAGAAAGGCATGCTGCAAAAGGGGAAAACACCGGTGTATTTTGAAGAGCTTCAGGAAATGATCTCCCGCATGGATCTCCGAACGCTTCACGGCCTGCGCGACCGTGCGATCCTCCTCATCGGCTTCATGGGGGCTTTCCGCAGAAGTGAGCTCGTCTCTCTCTCGATGGAAGATATTAGAAAATTTCCGCAGGGCATCGTCCTTCACATCAAACGCTCGAAGACGGACCAGCGGGGCGAAGGACAGCAGGTCGGCATCCCCCATCTGAAGAATGTACCTGAAGAAATGGACGGCATCCGTGCGCTCTATGACTGGCTGAAGGCCGCTGATATCCATGACGGCCCGATCTTCAGGAAGATCCTGAAAAATGGCAAGGTCGCTTCGACGCATCTCAGTGAAAATACGGTGAATCTCCTCGTCAAAAAATATGCCGAACTGATCGGTCTTGACCCCACGCTCTATGGCGCGCACAGCCTGCGCCACGGCTTCGCCACGTATGCGGCGCTTCACGGCATCGAGGAGCGTCTCATCATGAAACAGACCCGTCACAAGTCCGTGGAAATGGTGCGCCGCTATATCAATGAAGCGGATGTCTTTACGAATAACCCGCTTTCAAAGATGTTCGGGGAGTGAGTGACTAGTGACTAGTGACTGGTGGCTAGCGGTTGGTGGCTAGGGATTAGGAAAGTCCCTCCAGTTGAGCAGACCCTTGGAGAAGGGTCGTGCCAAAGGCGCCGGATAGATGTGCCCCCAAGGGGCACCCTTCTACGTACAGGTATAAAATATATGTGAGACTACTTTCCCTTGCTTTCCTCCCGCGCCAGTGTCAGCCGAATATGTAAGGAAACGCCGATTCAACCAAAAAGCGCCGAGAAATCCACTGATTTCTCGGCGCTTTTATGTATCTTTCAAGAGAGCCTGATGTCTCCTAGTCCCCCAGTCACTTAAGTTCCCTAATCCCTAGCTACTAGTCACCAGCTACTAGTCACCAGCTACTTCTTCTCCAGATATCTCCGTTTCAGCTGTCCGCAGGCAGCCTGGATCTCGTCGCCCATCTGCCGGCGGACGGTCGTGCTCTTGCCGTGTTTTTCCAAGATCTCCTGAAAGATCTTGACATCCTTCCAGCTCGGCGGATACAGCTTGATATGCTCGGTGCCATTGATCGGGATGAGATTGAAATGGCAATTCATCTTCCCCACAAGGCGGCAGAGCTCTTCCGCATTTTCGCGGGACGCATTCACATCTTTGATGAGGATGTACTCGAAGGTCACGCGGCGGCCCGTCTTCTTGAAGTACCGGTGCGCAGCAGCGACGACATCTTCGATCTTGAAATGCCGGCTTGATGGCAAGATGCGGTTGCGGATCGTGTCATTCGGCGCATGGAGGGATATCGCAAGCGTGATCGGGAGACCTTCTGCGGCGAGTCGATCGATCATGGGCACGATGCCGCAGGTGGAGAGCGTGATATTTCTGAGGCTGATATTCAGCAGCCCCGGATCGCTCACAAGGCGGATAAAGCGGAGCACTTCCTCATAGTTCGTGAGCGGCTCGCCCGCCCCCATCAGGACGATCGAGTGGATCGGTGCATCGAAAAGTTCTCGGAAGGCGTAAACCTGAGCAAGGATCTCGCCCGCGGTGAGATTTCGCTCCAGTCCGTTTCTGGTAGAAGCACAGAAAATGCAGCCCATCGCGCAGCCCACCTGCGTGGAGACGCAGATGGAATTCCCGTAGACATGGTGCATGCAGACCGTCTCGACGAGTGAACCGTCTGAGAGCTTCACGAGGAGCTTGGTCGTATCGCCGTCATTCGATGTGATATGGCTCATGATCACAGGCTTCTCGAGTACGGCATTCTCCTTCAGCCATTCCCGCATCGGCCCCGGCAGTTGTGTCATATCGTCAAAAGAAAAAATATAGCGGCGGTACAGGTAGTCCTGCAGCTGCTTGGCTCTAAATTTCGGGAAGCCATGGCTTGTGATCCATGTTTCCATTTCGGGGAGACTGTGTCCCCAGATATTCCAGGCCATAGAGGCTCCTTTCATGAAATGAGATTTGCGAAATACAGGTGCGCGGCATGGCCGCCATAAGCGGGAAAAGTGACTGATGACTGATCACTAGTCACTTGAGGATCCTAATCCCTAGTCCCTAGTCCCTAGTCACCAGTCACTAGTCCCTAGTCACCAGTCACTAGTCACTAGTCACTCTTTCCCAATTTCGCCACGAAGAATCCATCGCTCTGTGCCTGATCTGGCCAGATGGTGAGCATACCCTTTTCGGATGCGCCAAGGCCTTCCAGCTGGAAATCGATCGGCGTAAATTCGGGATGATTTCTTAAAAACTCGCTCACGATGTTTTCATTTTCCGCCTCATTCAGGGTGCAGGTGCTGTAGACGAGGATGCCGCCTTTTTTCAGGTACTTGGCCGCTTCTTCGAGGAGGGCCTTCTGCAGGGGCGGAAATTCGGCGAGATCTTCTCTGGTTCTGCGCCAGCGGATCTCCACCTTGTGCGACAGGACGCCAAGCCCTGAGCAGGGCGCGTCGAGAAGGACCTTATCATATTTCTCATGAACAGCGGGCATGGGCTTCGTCGCATCGCGCGCTCCTGCGTGGATGATGGTGATGCCTTCCTTCTTCGCATTCTTTTTGATGAGGGCGATCTTGTGCGGATAGAGATCCCATGCATCGATCGAGCCCTCATTCCCCATCATTTCTGCCATCTGTGTGGTCTTGCTGCCAGGTGCCGCGCACATGTCGAGAACCGTCTCCCCCGCTTTCGGAGAGAGGACTTTCGCCGGCACCATAGAAGAAGCCGACTGCACATAGGCGAGCCCTTCCTTCAGGAATGTGCCAAAGAAATGATTCGCCCCACTCTTGATCGTGAAGCCTTCCGGCAGATAGGGGATGGGCGCAGCTTCGATCCCTTTTTCTGAGAGGAGTTTCTCGAAGTCAGCTGCCGGCTGCTTCAAAGGATTCACACGGATGGTCATCGACGGGATCTCATTGAATGCAGAGAATACGGCATCCGCTTTTTCTACGCCCCAGGCGTTCTGCCAGTCTTCGATGAGCCAGCGCGGCTGGTTATAGGTGAGCGCATCATGGAGAAGCGCATCCTCTTTTCTCGAAGGGATCCGGAAACTGTCTTTTTTACGGAGGAAATTCCGAAGGACACCGTTCACGAAGCGGACATTGCCCGGATGCGTCACCTTCTTGGCGATCTTGACAGACTCATTCACCGCAGCCGACTCGGGGATGCGCGTCAAAAAGAGCAGCTGATAGAGGGAAAGACAAAGAAGGATCCGCACGGAAGGATGCAGCTTTTTCACCTTCTGCGTCGAAAGCTTCCCGATGATCCAGAATAGGTGATTGTATTTCCGAAGGACGCCGTAAACGAGCTCTGTCAGAAGGTGCGCCTCCTCGGCCTTGAGCGGGTACTCCGCGAGGATGCGCTGGAGCACGATATTGCTATAAGCGTCTTTTTCAAGCACGTCGTAGAGCGCCTGATAAGCGAGGCGACGCGCGGACGGTACGGGCTTAGCAGTCGAATGTGTCATTGACTTTCACCTGATATCCATTCACAAAGTCACCGGCAGCCATTCTCTTGTGGTTTTCCGGCTGCAGGGAGGAGATCGTAAGCGCTCCCCTTCCGCAGGCAATGGTGAGGCTGCCCTTCGCAGAAATGATGGTGCCCGGTGCTTCTTTACTTTCCCCATCGCTGACCTCGGCGCGATGGATCTTCACACGCTTGCCGCGGAAGAAGGTATATGTCCCGGGATTCGGATACATGCCGCGAATGAGTGCATCAAGTGTTTTGGCATCCTTCGTCCAGTCGATGCGGCCCATCTCTTTCGTGACTTTTTCCGCATAGGTGGCTTTTTCATGATCCTGCGGCGTGGAGCGTGCGAGCTTTTCCGGAAGATCCTCCAAGACAGAGATCAGCGCCTTTGCTCCCATCTCTCCAAGCGCCTCGAAGAGCTCCCCTGCCGTCATATGAAGAGGGATCTCCATCTGGACGGTCTCCACGATATTGCCGGTATCCATGCCCTGATCGAGCTGCATGATCGTGACGCCGGTCTTCTTCTCTCCGTCGATAATGACACGCTGGATCGGAGCAGCACCCCGATACTTCGGAAGGAGCGAAGCATGAACATTGATCGCGCCATAGGTCGGGATATCCAGCACCGCCTTCGGCAGGATGCGGCCATACGCGATGACGACGAGGAGGTCCGGCTTCAGCGCTTTCAGTGTCTCCACCTCCGAAGGGTCTTTGAAGGAGAGCGGCTGGTGGATCGGGATGTCGTGAGACATCGCAAATGTCTTCACCGGAGAATAATTGATCTTCTTCCCGCGGCCATTGATCTTATCCGGCTGTGTGTAGGCTGCGACGGGCGTATAGCCATGCTCCACCATAGCAGAAAGAGCAGGCAGACAGAAATCGGGCGTGCCCATGAATACGATGCGATAGTTATTCTTCATCTTTTGGTCCTTTGTGCAAAGAAATTGATTTTTCAATAAAAAGAATCCCGTTCAGATGATCTGTCTCATGCTGGATGCAGCGTGCCAGAAGACCGGAGGCTTTCTTCACCTTCTTCTTACCGTGGATGTCCTGATAGCGGACGATGACACGTGCATAGCGCGTCACTTCCCCGAAAAGGCCCGGCACGGAGAGACAACCCTCCGAGTCTGTCGCCATCTCATCGCCGTCCGGCTGCCATTCGGGATTGATGTAGGCTTCGAATCCGCTTTCTCCGTCATCTGCGACAAAGATGCGCTTGGAGACTGCGATCTGCGGCGCCGCAAGTCCCACTCCGTTTGCTTCATACAGCGTTTTCTTCATATCAAGGATCAAAAATTTCAGTTTCTTATCGAAAGAAGTCACAGGCGCTGCGACCGCTTTCAGGATCGGGTTTCCGGCAGTAATAATTTCACTCAAAATGGGATCATTCCTTTCGTTTATAAAATAGTGGCTGGCAGCTAGTGACTGGTAGCTAGGGATTAGGGATTAGGCTGTCGGGTTCAGGGTTAGCCGTGGGGCGTGCCGTCCCTTGATTGCGTTTGAAAGCTTTGCTCTCTAAGTTATAGGAGTGAGGAGTGGTGATGCCCGAAGATGGAATTTCAGTCACCAGTCACTAGCCACTCCTAATCCCCAATCCCTAGCTACTCATCCCTGCTTTCAAACTTCAGGGTTAGCCCCTGGGACGAGTCGCCCTTTGATTTCGTTTGAAAGCCTCGCTTGAATTAGCAATGAGAAATGAGAAATGGTGGTGCGGCGCATAAAATTATGGAAGCGCCGAGGAGGTTTGAAGCTAGCGATTTTCTCGTATCTCAAACCTAATCCCTAGCTACTAATCCCTAGTCACTCAAGGTCCCTCATTTTACATCGGGTCTACATCGATAATTATATCATTTTCTTCAAAGATCGGAGACTGTCTCATGGCAGATTTCAAAGAAGAAAGTGTCCGCCCTTTGATGAGGATGGAAATGTAGTACATATTCCGCACCCTCTTGATCGGCTCATCGAAGGGCGGCGTGAAGGTGGTGGGCACTGCGAGCTGGGGATTCACCTGCAAAAGCCAGTGATAGATGCGGTTTGCTTTTTCTGCCGCCGTCTTTTCCTCTTTATGAAAACAGGTGATCTTCATCATGCGGGAAAAGGGCGGGTAATTCAGCAGGCGTCGGTACTCGATCTCCTGCCGGTAGAATCCTTCATAGTCCTGCCTGGCCGCCGCCTGAATGACATAATGATCCGGATTATACGTCTGGAGCAGGACTTCCCCCTGCTCGCGGCCGCGGCCCGCACGGCCCGCACACTGGGTGATGAGGTTGAAGGTCTGCTCGGAGGCAAGGTAGCTCGGCATATTGAGCGGCCCATCTGCCGAAAGGATGCCGACCGTCTGCACGCCGGGTATATCATGTCCCTTGGCCACCATCTGCGTGCCGAAAAGAATATCTATATCTCCGCGGCGGAATTTTTCCAGAATGGTCCGCGCGCTGTTCTTCTTCTGCGTACTGTCTACATCGAAGCGCTGGATGCGTGCTTCGGCAAGTGCCTCGTGCAAGTCCTCCTCGACATGCTGCGTACCACGCCCGAGGTAGAGGATCTTCCGGCTGTGGCACTTCGGACATTCATGGGGCAGCGGATGCACTGTCTCGCAGTAATGGCATTTCAGCTGTGCAGTGTCTTTGTGATAGACCAAAGAAACATCGCAGTTCGGGCATTTGAAGACATAGCCGCAGTCAGCACACATGAGCGTCGTCGAGAAGCCGCGGCGGTTCAGAAGAAGGATGGACTTCTCTTTCCTTGCGATGGTCGCCCTGAGCATCTCCACCATCGGATGCGACAGCGCCTCCCCGGTGGGATCGCCCTTGAGGTCATAGATATGAATGGCGGGAAGCTTCGTCTGAAAGACGCGGTGCTTCATTTCCACAAGCTCGATCTTTCCCGTCTTCGCCGCATGGTACGTCGAGATCGAAGGCGTCGCGGCGCCGAGGACGATCGGGCAGTGGTAGATCTCCCCCATCATCTTGGCCGCATCACGCCCATTGTAGCGGGGCGTCTCCCCCTGCTTGTACGAGGAATCATACTCTTCATCGACGACGATGAGCTTCAGATGACGGAAGGGCATGAAGATCGCCGAACGCGAGCCGATGATGATCGTACTCTCGCCATTGGCGATGCGCTGGCGGTTGTTATAGCGCTCGCCCTTGCTAAGACCGCTGTGAATAAAGACGACCTTATCCCCTAAGAGTGAGGCGAAGTAGGATGTCATCTGGCTCGTCAGAGCGATCTCCGGCACGAGAATGAGCGCAGATCCGCCCCGTTCCAGCGCCCTCTCCGCGGCGCGAAGGTACACCTCTGTCTTCCCGCTCCCTGTCACCCCCTTCAAGAGAATGCCTTTGAATTTTTCCGCATCGACGGCTTTGGAGATCACGGAAAGCGCCTGCTGCTGCTCTTCCGTCAGCGCTCGATCCTTCCGTTTTTCCTGCTCATCGATCAGTGAAAAGGTCTTCTTTCTTTTATAAAAGACCTTTCCATAGCCGGAAAGGCAGAAGGCCTTCACGACACTCGAAGAAAAGCCCTTCTCCGCCGCCTCCCGAAAGGACATCGGTCCTTTCTCCGTGAGCGCCTGCCATAGGAGCGCCTGTTTCGGACTGCGCCGCTTCTGTGCCTCATCGGGCGCCTCATTCGGCGCGAGCCATTTTTCCAGCAGCTCCTTATGCACGGCAGAAAGCCGCTCCTTTCGGACAAGCCAGGCCGCCTTGACGCATTTCACGAGATCACTTCCAAGAAGGGTTTTCGCATCTTTTTCCGACAGACTGTCGACCGAAGGATCGATAAGCCCGCGCAGTTCTGCCTCCATCGGCACACGCGCCCAGTCGATCGTATACTCGGCCTCAGTCAGGATCCCCTTCTTGTCGATAAAGAAGAGGCGCAGCGCCTCGATCAGCATACACATATAATAGGAAGATAGCTTCCTCGCAAGTGCGAGCATTTCCTCCGTGAACCACGGGAAAGGATCGACCAGCGAACGGATGGGAAGCAGCCGATAGGAGATCTTCTCTTCCTCCTCGCGGCGCACCGACAGGATGATCCCCTCCTCCGTGCGTCGTGCAAAAGGTACGACGCAGCGATAGCCCACATCCGCTTTTCCGAGAAGCACATCCGGGATCCGGTAAGAAAAGGTGCGGTTCAAGTGCTTCGACGGCCGATTGATCAAAACCTCGGCGATGGAAATCAGCATGACACCCTCCTTTCGGCGCAAAAAAAGAGAAGACACGAGAATATGTCTTCTCTATTTTAACATATAAAGGAAAGGGGTTTGGGATTAGCCCGTGGGGCATGCGGCCTCTGGATCAGGGATGAACGCTTTGCTTGAATGAGGAATTAGGAATGGTGGTGGCGGCTTCGCCGAGATCGAGGGCTCAGGTCGCAGCTGTTCTGGCATTCGTT
>OLYC01000159.1_pt1 | contig 62400 bp, 54 predicted proteins | sample 1674271 | NCBI WGS metagenome assembly OLYC01 (sample SAMEA103958154, study PRJEB25191) | human gut metagenome
GGACGTTTTCAAAAATTCCTCGTGATGTTTTTGAAAAAACAACGGTATGTTTTTTCGGCACATTTTATCCTATTTTTAGTGACGAATCCCGGTTCGCTATTATGGCACACCGGCTTTATCTCAACTCCTTGCCATGATAATAACGGCGACTCCGACGATGAATGCTATGAACATGCATGCCAATAATGCTTTCACCATGCCGTTGCTTCCTTTGAATTCTTTCCAAATGAAAATGCCCCAGAGAGCGGCTATCATTGGTGCGCCTTGACCCAATGCATAAGAGATTGCAGGTCCGAGGTTGGCATCCTTGCTTGAGCAAATATAACTAAGGGCTGTACCAAGTCCCCAAACGCAACCGCCTAATACTCCAACCAAATGAGTGGGAAGAGTCCCCTTGAAATAGTCCGCATAGCTGACAGGTTCACCCGACACTGGTCGCTTCATGGCTATTGTCCCAAAAATGAAGTTGCTAAGGAATGCTCCCAATGTACAAAGGAAGAATGCAGTGTAAGGAGTTCCCATTCCCGCTTCAGGCGTTGTATGCACCAAATCCATCGCTTTTGCCACAAGCGGATAGAACACACCCATCAAGATGCCTGAAACAATGGTGAATGCCAATCCCTTCTTGCTGAAACCAGCTCCTGATGATTTGGAATTCTTGCCCGAAGCTATGCCGTTGCAAATGACGGATGCCAAGACAAGTCCTACACCCAAACTGAGAAGGACGGGATTACCTGTTGGAGCCAACATATAATTCAAGAACACGCCCAGCACAAGCGCAATGCCCAATCCGATAGGCCAAGCAATGGCTAAACCGGAAATAGAGACTGCTGCCGTAAGCAAGATATTGGCGGCATTGAAGATGGCACCACCCGCAAGGGCACTTCCTATAAGTGCGCCATCCATTTGCATAAGGTTTTCAACAAAAGGCTGGCCTTGTTCGCCGTGGCTGCCTAAAGTAAAGCCCAATAAAAGGGAGAACAACAAGATGCCAACGCAATAGTCCCAATAGAACAGTTCATAACGCCAAGTCTTTCCGGCAAGCTTTTGGGTATTTCCCCAACTTCCCCAGCAAAGCATAGTCACGATACATAGCAAAACAGCCAGGGTTCCATTTGTAACAATAAACATAAGTATATTTCTTTAGATATTAATATTTCCCTTATCCGAACACCTCTTGACAAGTAGGCACGGAAGGTTGAGCACCTACACGAGTCACGGCAATGGATGCCGCTTTGTTCCCCACTCTAATAGCATCCTCCCAAGCAAAGCCTTTGGTGAGAGCCACACACAATGCCCCACAGAAAGTATCTCCTGCCGCAACAGTATCCACTGCCTTGACCGGGAAAGAAGGAACCAATATGATTTCATTATCCTTACAAGTATAAGCCCCGTCCTTTCCTGCGGTGATAACGACTTGTTCGATTCCCATGGATTGGATGGCCTTGATAGCTTTGCCTGCACTTTCCAAATCTGTCACTTGGACACCCGTCATATAAGCCGCTTCCGTTTCATTAGGAATAATGATATCCACATGGGAAAGTAATTCGGCTGGCAAAGAATCTTGCGGGAAAGGAGCAGGATTGAGCACGACCTTCACCCCGTTTTCATGAGCAATCCTTGCCGCTGCGATAAGGGCAGGCAATGGCGTTTCCAATTGCATCAGCAATATTCCCGCCTCCTTGATGTCCTCTTCTGCTGCTTTGATATCTTCTTCCGAAAGAAGGGCATTAGCCCCGGAAGCCACAATAATCGTATTCTCTCCATTTTTATCTACTGGAATAAGGGCGACACCCGAAGCCGCACCCTCTATCATTCTCACATGAGTCGTATCCATCCCTTCTTGTTGAAGGATGCCGATTGTCTGATGCCCGAACGCATCATTGCCCAAACAGCACACGAAGACGGCTTCCCCCCCCAAGCGAGCCACTGCCACAGCTTGATTGGCACCTTTGCCTCCTTGGGCTGTAAGGAAGTTGTTTCCCATAAGGGTTTCACCGGGAAGCGGGAAATGGTCTACGCGCACCACCATATCCGTATTGCTGCTCCCCACAATGACAATTCTGTTTTTCATCTCTTGGATATTTAGAAATATGTATGGACAAATATACAAAAAAAGCAGCGTTTTCCATTCGCCCGCCTATTTTTTGCATAATCTTTCACATATTGCTTCTCCCCGGCTTCCAGCGTTTGGATTCAACTGCCTGCTTCCTTTTAAGATTTCCTTTCCGAAACGGCGGGTCAATTCTTATTTTGTTTCATGGTTTAAGATTACTTCCTCTGGCAAAAGATTTCTTTAAAAATTCAGGTAGTTTTGTGTAGCGAAATAATCTATCTTGTGTTATATATTATGTAAACAAGAACAAAAAAGAAGAATGACGTGGGAACACAAGAGTTTATCAAAAGTGTAAGCAGCCAGCGGGACGGTTTGTTCAGGCAGGCAATGCACTATCTTGGAAACGCCTCTGATGCGGAGGATGCCGTCCAAGAGACTCTTTTGAAATTGTGGACGACACGCAAGCGGATAACGGATGCGACAAAGATGCGGAACATGGCTTCTGTTATATGCAAGCATGTGGCACTCAATATGCTTCGTGATGCAAGGCAGACCGTGCAGATAGAGACAGTCGGCAATCTTGCCTATGTCGATACTCCACAAATACAATTGGAACACCAAGAGAGCCTCCGGATACTCAAACAGAGCATCGGCGCACTCAGCGACAAGCACCGTGCCATTATCAGGATGCGCAATGTGGAGAACATGCCGTATGCCGATATTGCCCAAATACTCGGCACAACCGAAAGCTCGGTGCGCGGGATGATAAGCAAGGCACGAACGGAACTTTTAAAGAACTTAAACAAGACAAAGCAATGAAACACTCAAGAGATTACATAGCAGGACTGTTGGACAAGTTTGTTGACGGATTGACGACAGAAGCGGAGGAACAGAATCTTGCCGAATACTTCGATACTGCCGATGAGATTCCAACGGAATGGGAATCATATAAAGAGATGTTCATGAGTTTCAAGACTGATGGATATGACTTCAGCGAAGAAGAGGTGGAGGCATGGATTGCACCGGAAGCTCCAATGCCCGCAACCCCTAAACATTCTATGAACATGTGGCGCTGGGCCGCCGCTGTGGCTTCTGCTGCGGCAGTGGTGGCATTCGTTGCCATACATTCATGGACATCTGACAATGACACACCTGTTGCCAGCGAAAATGTTGTCAAGAAGGTGGATAATATCATAGCGTCCGTCACTTTTCCCGATGAACAGGTGGAGCGTTATGAGATAAGGAAAGTGGGAGAAGCCAACATTGTCACCAAATATTTTGACGACGGGACATCCGCCTCCTTCATTGTCTCGTGTACAGATGGCGAGTCGGGCTATCTGCTGATAGCACTTAATGAAAACAATTTACATCTATAAAATTATATTCGTATGAAAAGGTTTATCGTCCTTACATTCATTGCGATTTTTGCGGCAACCATGTCGTATGCGCAGGAAAACATTTTTATTATCAACGGCAAGAAAGTTGAGAATTTCGACGGTTCGCAACTCTCCGGAAAGAAAATCTTGTCATTCCGCATAAACAAGACTGACAATGGCGAGCTTTACACCATATTCACGGATGAGTTATTGCCTGACAGCGTGAAAAACAGAATTGTCCAAGTGACTACAAATGTGTATGAAATCAAGAAGGGAATGCAAGCCGATGCAGAGAAGTCCGCCAAGGAGGGAAAGACAGAGGTGCATGTTGATGTCCTCTCCACCAAGCCCCTGATAATCTTGGACGGAGAAGAGTACAACGGGTCGTTTAACGACATAAAGCCCGAAGACATCAAGTCTGTCAACGTATATAAGGCAGGGAACGAAGTTGCCAATGCATACGGAGAAAAGGGCAAGAATGGCGTGATAAAGATATTTACCAAGGCAAGTGAAGACAGTATCTCATATATCATTAATGGCAAGCCGGCATCATCCAAAGAAATGAAAGAGATTTCATCTTCAAACATCTCAAGTGTCGTCGTGTTGAAGCGTGGTTCGGAGGCAGCTTTGAATCATGGGGAAATTGGAAAGACACATAACATTGTCATAATAAAAACAAAGTAATGAACCCTCTTAGTGGCAAAACCAGTAAGTCATAAATCCAACACACTTTAAAGGCGATGTGTCCAATAGTTGTTACGACACATCGCCTTTTTATTCACCTAAAGCTGCATCAAAACCTGCTAAAACGACCAGCCGAAGCCGATGTACGGATAGAAAGCGTACTTTTTAAGCCCGTACTTGTCACCAAAGTTAAAGGAGGGCGACACACCGGTGCGGAACATGAAGCCTTTGTCACGCTGATAGCGATAACCAATGTTGCCAAACATGAAATAGCCGAAGCGGGTGCTTGACGATGTCCAATACTCTATCCTTCCTTCTGTTTCGGGGGGAGTCGGCTCATAATACACCCCGGTCGTCTCCTTGATATGATACACGCCCAAGCTCGTGCCAAAGCCCACTTCCAACTTGCTGCGTTTCTTCCCAAGCAGATAATTCAACTCCAACGGGACACCCACGCCGTTGATGTTTTGGTCAAACAACCCCGAGTTGTTGCCATAGCCATAGCCGATTCCCACACGATAACCCAATCCCGAGTTCCCTTTGAAACGGCTGTCATAGTTAACGCCCACTATGTTTTGAGCACCTAATATTTCCACAGACAAACTGCGTGTCTTGTCCTGCGCAAAAACTGCCGAAGAGCAGCAGAAAGCAATTAATGATAATGCAATATTTCTCATTGAATGTTTTTTTACCTGTTCTTTTCAAGGACATGTGCCCAAAAAGTACATTTTAATTCCGCGCCAAAGATATCATCATTTTAGTGAACGGCAATAGCGCATCTTGTTAAATAGAATGAATGCGTTTTCGAATTGTCGGACAAGGAACTGCACCGGAATGGTTAACGGCAAGGATTTCCAGATAGAAATTCAGAAAACGGAATTATGGTAAATGCTTCCGGATTTCTGGTATAAGGATTATGCGATAAAGTAAGTAAATTTGCACTTGATAAAAAGTTGAAATATCAAGGGGTTATGAAGGAGATATTTATTAATACAGTACAAGATTTTAACGATTACTACGGATTTGAGACACTCCATCCGTTGGTAAGTGTCGCACGGTTCGATAAAGAAAGGAAGTTGGAGGAAGCTCTCTACCATTACGGGCTCTATGCACTCTTCTTGAAGGAGAACAAAGGCTGCCAGCTCTCTTATGGCCGCACGAAATATGACTTCGACGAGATGACGGTCACGAGTTTTGCACCCGGGCAAGTCATCCACGTGGAGCCCAATCCCGATGTCACGATTCCCAAATGGACAGCCCTGCTGTTCCATCCCGACCTACTCAAAAGGACTTCCTTGGGCAAGGAAATCGGCAGATACGAATTCTTCGACTACACCTCCAACGAAGCCCTCCATCTTTCGTGCGGGGAGATTGAGATATTCCGTGGCGTACTCGACATGATCCGCCAAGAATTGCACCGCAGCATCGACAAACATTCACGCGAATTGATTGTGAGCAACATCGAATTGCTCCTCAACTACTGTCTCCGCTTCTACGACCGGCAGTTTGTCACCCGGGAGGAAATCAACCATACGGTAGTGAAGAAGTTCTCTTCCCTTCTCGATGAATACCTCTTAGGAAAAGCGGCGGAGGAAGGGCTTCCATCGGTGGCTTATTTTGCCGAAAAATGCTGTTATTCGCCCAAGTACTTCGGAGAGTTGGTCAAGACGGAGACGGGCAAGACTGCCAAGGAATTCATCAACGACCGTGTGCTTCGTTCAGCCAAGCAGTTGCTCGACGACGACATGCTCTCAATCGCACAAGTGAGCCAGCGGCTCGGCTTTGAATATCCCCAGCATTTTGTCCGCTTCTTCAAGGCTCAGACATGCAGCACGCCAAGTGAATATCGTAAGAGGGCATAATATCAGCATAAAAACAAGTTATGAACCGGATTATTCTAATCTCGATAATAAGCATTTTATCACTTTCTATCATGGCACAAAAGAAAATAGTACAGACAGCAGGACGCACCCAATTGGGCGAGTTCGCTCCAAAGTTTGCCCGTCTCAACGATGACATCCTTTTCGGAGAAGTATGGAGCCGCAATGACCTCCTTTCTCTTCGCGACCGCAGCTTGGTGACAATCACCGCCCTCATCAGCCAGGGCATCACTGACAGTTCGTTGAAATATCACCTGCAATCAGCAAAAAGCAACGGCATCACCCGGACAGAAGCAGCAGAAATCATCACCCACATAGCGTTTTACGCCGGATGGCCCAAAGCCTGGGCAGCTTTCAATCTTGCCAAGGAAGTTTGGAATGAAGATGTGAAAGGCGAAGATGCCAAGGCTGCATTCCAACGTGAGATGATATTCCCAATTGGCGAACCCAATACCGCATACGCAAAATATTTCAAGGGGAACAGTTATTTGGCTTACCTGTCAAAGGACCAGATACCTTTCGCCAATGTCACCTTCGAGCCGGGCTGCCGCAACAATTGGCACATACATCACGCCACAAATGGCGGAGGGCAGATGCTTGTGGGTGTTGCCGGATGCGGTTGGTATCAAGAAGAAGGCAAACCGGCACAAAAAATCCTGCCTGGCACAGTCATCCATATTCCTGCCAACGTGAAGCATTGGCACGGAGCGGCAAAAGAGAGCTGGTTTGCTCACCTCGCCTTCGAAGTCCCTGGCGAGAACTGTTCCAACGAATGGTTGGAACCGGTCAGCGATGAGGAGTATGCTTCAATCCATTGAACGAGTCGCAAATTGTGGTCTGTTGTCATTTCCTCTTTGCCGAGGGAAACAGCGTCCTGCTTGCCAGCTTACTTCTAAAGTGCACAATGGAGGCTGTAACCTATCCAAATATCATGCAAATAGGGTAAACATGAAGACAGAAACTCAGCTATTAGAATGGGTTGTAATATCCGTGTGTCTTGCAACGGTGTTTTAACGGCGTTAAAACAGCATTAAAATGGTATTTTAACGCCGTTTTAAACAGTGCTTAAATGTTATTTCTCCTTTATTTTTTGAAATTTTGAAAATGGTAGACCCTTAAATTTCCCTTAATGGGAAAGTTGCCAAGCTGCCTAAAATTTTTATTTCGACACAGCTCTTAATTTTAATATTTCGCTATAAATTCACCAAAATATTACCCCTTTGGAATCAATAATATTTTGTAATTTTGGCGGACGGTTCTTCCTTGAAGTTCCACAAATATCCATACAATTGATAATATGAGACAACACAAAAACTATCAACAGATTATAGAGCATATCTGTAAAGAAATCCAACCATACGCAAAGGAGGGGAAACAGGCGGATTATATCCCTGCCCTTGCCAATGTAGACCCCGACCAGTTTGGCATTTACCTGAGCTTGCTGGACGGAGGAGACAGCATGTATGGTGATTACGATACCAAATTCTCCATTCAAAGTATATCAAAAGTGTTCTCGCTTGCCATTGCTTTAAGCATAAAAGGGAAGGACTTGTGGGAACGTATCGGAAAAGAGCCTTCCGGTTCCGCTTTCAACTCGTTGGTCCAATTGGAATATGAGCACGGCAAGCCCCGCAATCCTTTCATCAATGCCGGAGCAATCGTGTTGGCTGACGTATTATTATCCAACTTGGATAATCCCAGGGAGTTTTTCATCAACTTTGTAAGGAAGTTGTGCGGGAATGATGCAGTCAGTTATTCCCTCGATGTGGCAGAGTCGGAATTCGGATGCGCCTATCTGAATGCTTCCATCGCCTATCTTCTCAAACACCATGGCAATTTGGAGAACGACGTGGACGATGTTCTCCGTTTCTATTGCATGATGTGCTCTGTGGAGATGAGCTGCAAAGACCTGTCGAAAGCGTTTATTGCCTTTGCCAAAAGTGACGAGCCGTTCTCTCATGCGGGGGTGAACTTGAGCGTTTCAAGGGTGAAACGTATCAATGCCATCATGCAAACTTGCGGCTTCTACGACGAAGCGGGGGAATTCTCCTTCCTTGTCGGCCTGCCTGGCAAGAGTGGTGTCGGTGGCGGCATCGTGGCAATATATCCGTCACGCTATTCCATTGCCGTATGGTGTCCTAAACTGAATGACAAAGGAAACTCCATCATGGGATTCAAAGCTTTGGAATTGTTCACGACAGAAACGAGCGAGTCTATATTTTAGTTTAATAAAAAGACGGTTCGTCAGAGAAAGCAACGTAGCAGTTTGCGATTATGACACAACGAATTTAAGGTTCGTCAGAATTAGCAAAATGCGAGGCGCTGAGGATGAGACCGATAGGAGTTTACTGGTGTAAATGACTGAGGTCGAATTCCGAAAGCAACGAAGCAGTTTGCAATTATGACGAACCGACTGATTTTATTCAGGCACATATATGATGTTCCCATTTTCCAACTGATAAGCGACACCCACCCGTTTTCCTTTCTTATTGGATGCACCCTCTTCCGTCGGAGTATATTTTTTGATTTCCTTCCCCTCTTTCGTGATAATCTCCATATTCTCCTTCCCCGGATTCTTTATCATGGTAAAGTCCTCTTGGGAGAACATTTCAGTCATATTGAAGCGGGTGACCAATGCCACCATAAGGGCAACGGCAAAGACCATTGCCACATCGAAGAGGTTCGCCATCGTCCCCATCGGGTCCGAATCGCTGTCCGAATGAAGCAATCTATTCCTTTTCATGATGAGCTGTTTCTGTAATTGTCTTATGGAAATACTCCAAGTCGTTCAATTCCCGGGAGAGCCAACGCTGTTTGACCTGCAACGTTATGATGCCTATGGCAGCGATGACCATTCCCACGACCGTGGTCGCAAAAGCCACTTGCATATTATAAGCCATGGAAGAAATGTCGCCGTTGGCCAAACCGACCAAAGCAGGTCCCATGGGAATAAGTGTCCCCATCAATCCCAACATCGGGCCCAATTTGGCAAGGATGCGGGATTTGCCCAACTCCCTCTCCGCTTCCACCTCGTAATTGGCCAAAAGCCTTTCACAAAAAGCAGGCTGCGAACGGTGTCCCGACAACTCGTTCAAGCATTTCGTGAGAGGGAAACTGGAGGCTTTGGGGAGATGGCGCAACATCTCTTCACAATTTTCCCCGTTGATGGTGTCCAACATGACATTGAACTTTTTTTGCAGCTTCGTGCGTTGGTAAAACTCCCCGAAGAAGCCACCTATCAAAAAGAGGGACCGGAGAAAGAAGAGCAGAAGCAGGACAATCACGGGAACTAACAACCCGTTAGAAATCCAAAAGAGTGTGTTTGATATCGTTTCCATATTGAATAATGATTAATAGCCAGTGAGTATGATTGTAAGGATAAGGACAAACAGGTTGACCACGAAAAGCAGTTCCAACCGCAACGATTGCCCCGGCATCAGCCTCTTGACCCCTTCCGCACCGCAACCAACAACCAACAATGCGGCACCCGATGCCATCCAAGGCAATGTCTGGAAGTTGATTCCGGGGACGGAATACAAAATCTTGGAGAGGAGGAAACAGCCCGACCCTCCCACCAAGAGACCCGGATAGCAAAGGAGCAAAAAGCTGCCCGACCGGGCGAACATGGATTCTGTCCGGAAGGAGGCGGCAACACGGCTGAAGCAAAAACCTATCATGATGGCGGCTTCCAACGTGATGCAGACGGAGAGGTCCAACAATTGCGGACGATACGTGATAAAACGTGTCATCCATGTGGGCGGAAGCTCCGTAATCCAAGGCGTGACTAATCCCATGAAGAGTGCGCCGGCAACGGCAACTGCCACTTTCCCCCATAAAGGGTAAAAGCTGACCTTCAGCAGGAAACTTCCTGAAACGAACAGGACTAAAAGATAGACGATATACTCCATAATTCAACCCTCCTGTTTATTCCTTTTGCGAACGAGAAAAGCCAACGCCACGAATGCCACGCAAACCAATGCGCCGATGATGATGCCGTTCCGCTGGCTCTTCTTGAGCTGCTGCCCGGCTTCCATCTTTTGCTCTTTCAGGACGACCTCTTTCCCTGCGCTCTTCTCCAACGTGCTCTTCATGACCCGGGCATAACTCTCCTTTGCCTGACCTTCCAACTGGTTGGCGACATAGGAGCGTAGCTTATCATTGCCACAGACAAATTCCGTGCAAGCGGCACCCTGTTCCGTTGTCATTTTCGCATGTAGCCCGGCAGTCTTTTCCAACTGCTCTTGGGTTGCTTTCCAATATCCTTTCCGGGCACTTTCCAACAAAACAGCTGTCATGCTTTGGTAAGAGGCTGGATTGACACGGCTGAAGTATTCATAAATGCCCAAATGGTTTTCATCTTCCACATACATCTTATACAAATCATTGAACAGTTCTTTGTCGAGGGCGGAAGGACGCGTCACGTTCCACCCGAAAATGTTACGGAAAATTTCTCCAAACATCTGGGCTGTGCCGGCTCCTCCTTTCATCCTCTCCTGGATAAATGTCGGATTCAATATCGTGGACCTCGTCTCGACCGAAATAGCCTCTTTTGCCTCTTGCAGGCGGCGGTTGTTGCGGTTGCGGTAATCAGCCATATAAGCATCCGGTTCTTTTCCAGTCACCGTCTTGACCGTCAACGAAAGCCCGCCGGTAAATTCATAGACATGATCCAATGAGATGGGTCCCCACGTATTGCTCTGCCGTGGCTGGATGACCACATCCGTTTCCGTCAAAGCAGAAGCGAACAGGTCCTTTTGGAAACTTCCCCAGTTCTCGTCGTCGCCATAAGTAGCTCCCATGTTATTCAAAAAGCCCTCTGCGATTTCTTTTTCATCCTCCCAAGAACCGCTGCTCTCCGTGTAACCTAAAATGCCTGTGCTGTATCCGCTGTTCACCGGGCCAAAGACACGCATGATAGACATTTTGCGCGCCTCCTTCGGTGCGATTCCTTTATCCATCAATGTCTTTTCTTGCAACAATGTGCCGGAAGCGACATAATTGGGATAGGCTTCATCGGGCGATTCCGACGCCAAGCGCACGGCATCCGTCAGCAATTTCAAGCAAGAGCCGGCAATGTCACGCAACTGGCCGGAGATTTGGATGACCACATTGATGCGAGGACGCCCCAACTCTTCGCTCGGAATCAGCTTTAAATCCACCACCCTGCCTTGGTTGTCACGAACCGGTTCGATTCCCAACATCCAAAAAGCCTGTGCCAAGGTCGCTCCTTCGGTCGTGATAAACTCCCCTGCCCAGAAAGTGTAACTTACTTTCCTCGGGTATTCGCCATGCTTATTCCTGTATTGTTCAATAGTTGCTTCCGCCAAACGTTTCCCGTCTTCCCAAGCCCTTGGATTCGGTGCCATTTCCGCATTGATACTGTACATGTTGCGCCCTGTCGGAAGGACATTCGGATTGAGGACAGGATCACCACCCGGTGCAGGATAAATGACACCACCTCCCAATGCCTTCACCATGGCATCCATCTCGTTCACCGTGGAGGCAAGCAATTGTTCCCGATAAAGCAAAGCCGGTCGTAATTCCGGAGCTACTTCCATCGCATCTTCCGACAGGTTTTGCAACAAGGCTTTCAACTGGGCTTGTGCTTTCGGCAAATAATGGTGTGCGACATATTTGAAATCCTGCAACTGTTCCGTCGTGATTATGCCTTTGTCCCTGTCCCGTTTGGCATACTCATAAGCCAACGGATCGGCAGCCACCGCCATAGTGGTGACCCGCAGCTCTTCCGAGGAATAGGGTTCACCCATCGTGTAATAAGCACCGATAGTCTTCTCGTTGGCAATCTCCTCGGCAAAGGCATCCAACTGTTCCAGCTCCTCCCTCGTATAAGGTTTGTCCGGAATCGAATCCAATCCCAAATCACGGGAAAGTCCCAACCGCATCGCCTCCTCCTTCACTTGTAACTCCAATGAGGGAAGCCCTTTCAGGTCGTTGTCCAACAACTTATGGATGCCGTCCAGCAAAGCGCTGTAACGTTGCCGCATCCCACTTTCCGCATAAGGAGGAGTCAAGTAAGTCACCAACTCAGCATGAGTGCGCCGCTTGGCAATGATTCCTTCGCCCACGTTCCCTGTCGTATAGAAATAGAAATGGGGCAAGTTCCCGACCAACACTTCCGGCCAGTCCGCTTGGGAAAGCCCGACATTTTTACCCGGCGTATATTCCAAGTTCCCATGCGTGCCGAAATGGATAAGGGCATCTGCCTTGAATCCTTTCTTCATATATAAATAAGAAGCCAAATAGCTATGAGGCGGTGCGACAGGCATTCCATGAACCAATTTGAACTCGTCTTCCCCCAATGCCGGGCGTGGCTGCGGGAACAATAAGACATTCCCATATTGCAAGCATGCGACGGCTATGCTGTCAGGAGTCGCCAACAATTCTCCGGGTGCGGCACCATATCGGTCCGTCACCTCTTTGTATTTGTGGGGAAGCAGTGTCTCTTTTGCCCATGTCTCATATTGCCGTGTGCTCAACCAAACGGGATCGCCTGTCTTTAAGAATGTCTCCTGCGCTCCTTTGGCATAACTTCCCATGACCGACCCTTTGCGATTCAGCTCTTTTTCGAATGCCTCTTCGGTTGCGGGCAGACCATCCACCCGGTAACCTTCCCTTTGCAGCCGCTTCAGGAAGTTATAGATGGAAGGAGCCACTTCCATTCCGCTTGCCAAAAGGGCATCCTTCCCTGGAGTCTTGAAATAACAGATTGCCACTCTCTTCTCCCGGTTGGGCATCTCCCTCAGACGCATCTGGCGGGTAAACAAATCCATGAAGGAATTGACGCGTTCCGGCTCAGGCGTGTATATGAAATAGCCCTCTTTGTTCTCATTCAAGGTGGAGATGCAGAGAGGCGCAATAGCCCCGTCAATCTCCGGGATGACGACTCTCGCCGTCAGCGTCCCGCCAATCACCGGCTTGTTGGCATCCGTCCACTCTTCGTGGGATTGCATCAATGGATAAGGCATGAATAATAATGTATTCTCTTGATACAACCATTGGATCAACGAGTCATTCCCCAATCTGCCCATCGGCAAATAGACCATCGCATCCGGATGGAGGGAGCGGATCATCTTTTCCCTCGCCTTTCCTGAGCTTGTCATCGGATAGACATTGAATCCAGCCTGAGTAAGCCGGGAAATCAAAGTATCGACATGGGCGCGGTTCCCTTCTGTCGGGAAAGTGACCCCGGAAAGAAGCCCGACCTTGCGGCCGTTTTCATGATAGAGGTGATTCTTTTGGAGATATTCCGTCAATTGCCCCTCCGTCTCGAAGTATTGGCCATATTCCAAATGGTAATACATATTCTTGGGTAAATGGAAAGGAGGATCGAAATCATGGTCGCCCCATTTATAAGGAGTAGCCAACTCCCGCATATATCGCAAAACATTGCGGTAGTTCTGCCTGCAAGCATTCTGGTAATAGGATTCCAATCCCTTTATCTGCTCCTCGGAGAGGTTGTAATTGACGATGAAATTAAAATTGCGCAATGAATTGGTGAAAATAGGAACCCCTTTGGCTGCCGCCTTTTCCAGCTCAGCCACTTGTGCTTCGTTCAAGAAGAGTCCACGGCCATACATCATGATGGCGTCATAAGCGGAAACGTCCGCCAGCTCTTCCATCGGGATACACGTCACCCGGATATCTGCACAATCGTTGTTCAAGGCAATATCTGCCGCCTGCGAAGGCAAAGGATTGACAATGAGTATCCGTGTCGGAGACATCCAGCGATGCCAGACGAAGTAACTAACCATGACCAATAAAGCCACGCCAACCGTAAATAGGATGCCTGTTTTCCTTTTCATCATTCTCTTTTTATTTTCTTATATTTCTTCCTGATATAATAAACGCTAAGGGCGACACCCGTGGCAGAGACCATCGTCCCGCCCAAAAGCAATACCCAAAGCAGTCCTTTTCGCAACATTCCATTGGAGTTCAGCCCCGGCAACCGCATCCGATGCAAAGCGGTGTATGTCCAATATTTCCATCGGGCAGCAGAGTCCACCAACCTTATTTGTGCCGTCTTCGGATGAATATAAAGGACACTGTTGTTGGCATCATTTATTTCCACTTTCCAAACCGGCAATTGGGACTGCCCTCGATACATGGCACTCATGTCCCGGTAGTAAGTTTCAAAATGGTCCAATGAAGAGATGCGGACAGCCGGCAGTTGGAGAGTCGAATCCTTTTTACTCAACTTGCGGATGGCAGAAAGGATATCCTCTTCCGTCAAATCCAACGGCTTCATGATGGAGTCGGCAGCATCGATATACCACACCTTCTTATCCTCTTTCAGCGTATAATAGGGATGATTGCCAAAGCAACTCCATTTGATTTCCTTTGTCTTGGGATATTTAGCCAACACTTCCCGGTAATCCACCCTGTATTGTTCCGGTGCGACAGCCAACGCTTGTATCTTTTTAGCAGGACTCGCCGCTTTTTTCCCATTCGGAGCACTCCATTCCGGAGTCCCGTTCAACGACATCATTCCGCTGAAGGTGAATGTCAAGACAAACAGCCCGAAGAAAATGCCCGTCACATAGTGCCAGTGGTACCATCTCTTCTTATATGGAGAAAAGGTCGGATGAGGGCGGCAGCGGTTTTTCTTCCACACATCCACGGTTATCCAGCCTCCGGCAAATACCATCAAGCAACCCAATATCGTCAATGTAAAGATTGTCTTTCTCCATAAATTAGTGTCTTGGCGCAACCATGAGAAGTAAGCCCAATGGGGAATGGCACTCAACCACGCCCAGACCCGCTCTTTATGGGTGGAAAGTTGCAGGGCTTCACCGCTATGCGAACTAACATACAGTTCTGTCTTCTCTTTATCCTTAAAATGTATTTTGTAGATAGGCAACTCCTTTTTCAATTTCTCAAAAGGAATCCATGTGTCTAAGGCTTGGAGTGTGTCGATTCGGGCAATCGCCTCCTTGTTCCATAAGGATGCTTTCCGAAGAATTAGCGTTTTATCTATAGGGAAGATAGTGTCGGATGAGGTTGCCGGTAATTTCAGCTCTCCTTTATGAGTCCTGACTTCAAAGAGCGTTTGTCCCAATGAGCGGTTAAGGGACAAGGAACGAATCTTTTCACCTTGGAGCCGCCCTGTCACCTCTGCAATGTCCGGCAAAGAATCGGTAGTCTGGGTTAGTAATTCTAACTTTTGTAATTTCTCCTTCTCACTGACTCTCGGAAAACGATGATACATCATGACGAAAGCCGAAAGGAACCAAACGAAAAACAAGATACTGAGCAAAGTGCCCAGTATCCTGTGAATCGTGTACATTAGTTTAGTTAAAAACTTCATGTGCATTTTGTTGTTAATCGTTCTCGATGACACGGATCATATCGAAGAAGAAGCCACCATCCACTTCAGCTCCCTTCTCAACGTTTCCGCTCTCGATATCATATATATACATGATTGAGTTCTTATCCTCTTTCGTATTCGTGCCAAAGTAAACCTTGTTGTTGAAGATGACAGAACGTTGAGAGAATCGTCCACCGCTGTATGCCAATTCTTTTCCACCGAAGCTCATGCGGCTCTTCTCGCCTGTTGCCAAGTCTAAGATAGCATAATAGTGGGAATAACCGTCGATATCTGTCGGTTTCAGTTTTCCTACAGCAGGAGCTTTATCGTTGCGGGCATAGATAAATGCCTTGTTGTTGCCCAAATATTGAACTGTCAACAATTTGCCATCAGAATCTTTGTAACCGTTGTAATCCGGGTCGATTTCTGTTTCACCCGCTTTGATTCGCAACAACATACCTTTCTCGATATCCTCATCCTGGAAGGCAGCAATGTAAAGGTTTCCAGCTTCGTCATACATAACAGTGTTCTGCATCAATTCACCGTATGCACTACCAGCCATTTCTGATTCTACTGGACAAACACTCTGTTTTTCCACTTTCATTGTTGCCGGATCAATTACAGCGACACGGAAGTTCGGCTCATTGACAGAATATCTCGGTTTGTTTGGATCTGGAATTTTCTTAGCAAAATAGAAATAGAAGAGCTTATTGTCTGTTGGACGATAAGTCAAGATACCAGAAGTAGTGAAGGAAGTCCATCCTTCCGGAAGAGTAATCTCGCTCAATTCGCCTTCATCCAAGATTGTCATATCATTGGCATTCAACTTCGTCCAAATAATTTTACTCTTGTCGCCATTAGAAGACATGATGACCAATGTGTTATCATCCAACCAAGCGTGTGTATAAGAACGAGCATTGAAAGTATTTGACTTAACCGGCTGCGACTGTACATCTATAACCTTGTTTTCCTTGATTTGGTATTTAACGAAGCGGTCGCCAGCACCTGTTCCTTTCGGGCTGAATACTTGATAATAGTATTTGCCTTTGGAGATACTTTCCATTGTGTAGTAACCCAACTCCGCACCTTCACGAACGACAGTAATCGTTCCTCTGTCTGCTTTCAAAGAGGCGGTACTGTTGGCAATCGTAATGTTCTTAGAGCTCATGCCACCGTGCTTGTCCACTGTCAAGAACAGGTCAAAGTGGTATTTGCTTTCATCGAAAGGAGGAATGTCTTTGGTAACGTTCACTGTAGCCGTAGCTGTGAATCCGCCTTCATCTGTTCTCACGGTAATCGTAGCAGTACCTTCAGCAACAGCAGTAACTGTTCCATTGTCCACCGTTGCTACTTTCTCATCCGAGCTGGTCCAAGAAACAGTTTTCTTGGTTGCGTTAGTTGGCGCAACAGAAGCTGTTAATGTCCCCGTTGTTCCTTCCTTTAAATCCAAGGTTTGAGGAGCAATCGTCACACCTGTAACCGAAACGTCTTTTACTTCGTCGTCATCCGAACAAGAAGCAAAAGTGAATGCCATCATGGATACCATAAAGGCAAACAATGCAAATTTAAACTTCTTCATTTTGGTATTCGTTTTATTGGTTTAATGAATGAATAGTCTGAATTTAGCAAAGAATGCACGTCCCGGCTTTTGTAGCTTATAGTTGTCATAAGCCAACTTGTCCAAGAAGTTGCTGCACTCTACAGAGACATTGTATCTGCCGTCCGCCCATGAATAGGTCAGGTTGGCATTACAAATATGCTGTGTCGGAATCTGAGCTTTGTTCTCTTTTGCTCCGAATGCTTCCCAAGTCAAATAATACCAATGCACCCATTGGTAATTCATGCCCAATCTCAGCTTGCTTTGCGGCAAGAAGACGTTGTGGAATGTATAACAAGCCTCCGCTCCTCCGAAAACCCACGGGCGGTTCGGCACTTTATTCTTATAAGTAGCCGAAGGCTTCCCATCCGATTTATATTTCCGTTGGTTCCTTGCATCTTGGTAACTTATGTTTGCCGACAATTGCAAGTTGCTGTTCCAGTCATACCGGATTTCACCATCCACACCTTTGACATGCACAGCCGGCACGTTTTCATATTGCATCATTCCCTCTTTCGGGGAAACAGTCGCTTGGATATAATCATCCACATAACGCAAAAAGCCGTTCGATTCGTAATAAAGCGTATGCCCTTTGGCAGGATGCCAAGTTCCAAATATGCCCAAATTCACATTGTCACTGTTCTCCGGTTTCAAACCGATGTTCGGATAGATGGTCGTCGCATTACCCAACAATTCCCTTGCCAAAGGAAGGCGCACGCTATGTTCATACGACGCTTTGATAGCCAATTGCTCGAAAAGCGTAAAACGGGAGCCAACGCCATATCCAGTATACTTCTTTGTCGTGCTTCCTTGCAGTTCGTCCGAACCGGTCACACTCGACAAATCCTTCTGCTCAATGTTCAAATGGTTGATATACTCCTTGACGAAGAAGGTGTTCTCCATCTTGCCCTCCCAAAGGGTTTGGTTGTATGACAATCCCATGATATGCTTTGCCAACACATCATTGGACGGAACGAATGTCTCATCAAAGTCATCGTAACGGTCATTCCCGGTACGGCTCAACATATAGTTGGCACTGATATTGTGCTTCTCTGCCAACTGGTAATCCAAGTTGGTGCGGATAATCGTCATCGGGCGTTTATAGTGGCGGATGGAACGAGATTTTCCGGTAATCTCATTACGCGAACTAACGATATAATCGCCATTCCAATCATATTGCCTATACGCCGTGTCCGTAGTGATGGAGTGATCCCAAGTATGTGACAAGGTCGCATGAGCATTCAGCTTCTTGACAATGAAATCATTCTTTTGGTAACGGGCTGCGATATTCCAAGCTTCGGATTCCTTTTCAGCTTTGCCGTACACAGCTGTCTGCACCGAACCGGTTTGCAACTCTTTATTCACTTTGGAATAGGAAGCAGAGACATAAAAGGCATCTGCCCAAGGCTTGTCCGTGAATCCGAACTCAATCTGTCCCAAAGCGGAAAGATAATCGTCATGGAAACGCCTGCGGTTTGTCGGCAAATATTTGCGGCTCTCCTCATCCCACAACTCCACACCTTTCATCATGTAGTCGTTCTGGGAATAGTTGATACCGATGGTCGGTTTGACAATCAATCCGATTTTAGGCACGACATATTGCGCATTCAAATCCGCACGGTGAGTATGGAAAGAGCCTGTCCCATAAGAGGCATCCAGATAATTCTTCTTGTCCTGTTTGGTGATGATATTAATCGCTCCGCCCAAAGCGTCCGTGCCCAAAGATGCCGGGACGACACCTTTATATATTTCCACACGGTCGATGATGTTCACCGGAAGATTCGCCAATGTCACCCCAGTGCCTTTAGTGTCCAAAGGCACACCATCCAAGAAATAACGGATGGAATTACCGGAAAGGCCATTAATATACAAATCAAAATCGGAACCGACTCCGCCTTCTTCCCTCACTTTGATACCGGAAGTGCGGTTGACCAAGTCGCTCAAGTTCGTTATGGAGTTGACAATCGGAGCGACATCCAACGCATTGACGGCAAGTGCTCCCTCTTTGATCTGTTGCGATTTTGTCTTTCCATAAACCTCGACTGAATTCAAGGAAACAGAGCTCTCCTTCAATTTGAAGTTGCAACTCCTGTTCTTCTTCAAATCCACCTCTTGCCGGATGGTCTCGTATCCAATATAAGAAACAACAACCGTATAATTGCCGGACTTCAGTTGCAATGAATATTTCCCTTGGTTGTCGGAATAAGTACCCAAAGTGGTATTCTCCACCGCAATCGTAACTTGTGGAAGCGGAGCACCATTTGCATCAGTGACTTTGCCGGATAAAAGGAATTTGTTTTGCGCCCAAATCTGGAGAGAAAAGGGGGATAAGAGGAGTATAAGAAGAATCTTTCTTAAAGTGTTCATTTTTGATTTGCCTTTATAAATGTTCCATGATCCGGATAAAGGCAAAGTACAAACCTGATTCCCCTCCCTTTCGAAGAAGAGTAAAATACTTTGTATCCTATGCTTTATACCCGAAAGCATTAAATAGATATGTAATTGGCAGGTTTTCTGGCTTGTCTCATTCCCAAAAGCCTTCCCATCTTCTTTTTAATCAGACAGTGGCATTCTTTCCGGGAACTTTCATGAGATTTACAGCAGCGGGTCTGCTCAGGTCTTTCACCTGATTCCCTTAACAAGACTTGAACATCAGTCTTGAACCAATGACAGCTGCAAAGATAATAAAATAAATTTCTTTTTACCAAATAAGAGAAAAGAATCTATTTATGAAAGGGTTAGCGTAAAAGGCTATCTTGTAACGGTCGAAGCATGTGTCCATACCGACCGTCACAAGATAAACAAGCAGGATAAATTATTGTTTTTCTGACAAATATCAATCATTCTCAACCACACGGATCATATCGAAGAAGAAGCGGCCATCCACTTCTGCTCCCTTCTCGACGTTTCCGCTCTTGATATCATAGATATACATGATGGAGTTATCATCCTCCTTCGTGTTCGTGCCAAAATAAACTTTGTTGTTGAAGATGACAGAACGTTGAGAGAATCGTCCACCGCTGTATGCCAATTCTTTTCCTCCAAAGCTCATGCGGGTCTTTTCGCCCGTTGCCAAGTCCAAGATAGCATAGTAGTGGGAATAACCATCAATCTTAGTAGGTCCTACTGGCTTACCTCCTATTTCCACTGTCGGAGCATTATCGTTGCGGGCATAGATAAATGCCTTGTTGTTGCCCATATATTGAACAGTCAGCAATTTGCCATCGGCATTCTTATAACCATTGTAAGACGGGTCGAACTTCGTTTCTCCCGCATTGATGCGTAACAACATTCCCTTTTCCATTGTATCCGTTTCCACGAAACAAGCCAAATATAAATTGCCTACTTCATCGTACATGACACAGTCTTGCATCAATTCACCGTATGCGCTACCAGCCATTTCCGCTTCAACCGGAGAAACACTCTGTTCTTCCACTTTCATCGATTCCGGATTGATGACAGCTACACGGAAGTTCAATTCTTTGGTAGCACGCATTGGATTGCCCGAATCTTTCTTTCTCTTGGCATAATAGAAGTAGAAAAGCTTGTTATCCGTTTGACGGTAAGTCAAAATACCTGAAGTTGTAAGAGATTCCCAGCCTTCCGGCACACCAATTCCTTCCAATTCACCTTCTGCCAAAATGCTCATATCGGCAGTGTTCAACTTCGTCCAAATAATCTTGCTATTGTCTCCATTGGAAGCCATGATAAGCAATGTGTTATCATCCAACCATGCGTGTGTATAAGAACGGGCTTTGTAAGTATTTGACTTAACCGGTCGTTCCTGCACCATTTGAATCTTATTGTCCTTGATTTGGTATTTAACGAAGCGGTCGCCAGAACCAGATCCTTTCGGACTGTAGACTTGATAGTAATACTTTCCTTTGCTGATGCTCTCCATTGTATAATATCCCAATTCCGCACCTTCACGAACCACAGTAATCAATCCTTTGTCTGCGTTCAAAGAAGATGTGCTATTCACAATGGTAATATTTTTAGAGCTCATGCCACCGTGCTTATCCACTGTCAAGAACAGGTCAAAGTGATATTTGCTTTCATCGAAAGGAGGAATGTCTTTGGTTACTGTCACAGTAGCCTTAGCCGTAAACCCACCTTCGTCTGTTTTCACAGTAATCGTGGCTGTTCCTTCTGCGACTGCGGTAACTGTTCCATTATCAACGGTTGCCACCTTCTCATCGGAGCTTGTCCAAGAAACAGTTTTCTTGGTTGCGTTAGCCGGGGCAATGGCAGCCGTCAATGTTCCTGTCGTTCCCTCCTTCAATTCCAATGTTTGAGGAGTAATCGTCACTCCCGTAACCGAAACATCTTTTACTTCGTCGTCATCCGAACAAGAAGCAAAAGTGAATGCCATCATGGATACCATAAAGGCAAACAATGCAAATTTAAACTTCTTCATTATTCTATTGTTTTACGTTTAATATAATCAAATGCAACTTTAATTATGGACACATCTCTTTTCGGGTGGCAAAAGTAAAGGAAAAAATAGAATTAGACTCATATTTATAAAGGAAGAATGCATAAATACCTACTTATAGGTATGTCTGGAAAGGTTATGGAAGTCATAATATACCTAACTAATCAAAGGGAAAGCAACACTTATAAGATGTATGCAACCATTTGATTTTTGAATCATTGTTGCCACGTATTCATTTATTTTGTCGTAATCAATTATGGTTTCCCTCCAATTTGTTATTTTCGCTCAACTTTGCTTCAATCTCTTCAATAGTCGGCATTGTGCCTTCCACCTTTTCGGGATAAAACTTTTCAAGGTCATATTCCGAAATTCCTATAGGTTGGCTACTTGATTCCAACGCATATTGAGCTTGTATGCGGTCTTTTTCCTTACAGATAAGCAAACCTATTGTTGGATTATCACGTCCTTCTTTGCGGAGAATATGGTTGCAAGCCACAACATAACCGCCCAACTGCCCCACATCAGCAAATTCAAACTTACCGATTTTTACTTCAATCACAACATAACAAGAGAGCGTGAGGTTATAGAAAAGCAAGTCAATGAATTTCTCGGTCTTGCCAATCTGCAAACGGTATTCTTTGCCAACGTAAGCGAAACCTGTTCCTAACTCCGTGAGGAAAAGGGTGATATTATTAAGTAATGCATCTTTTAAAATACGCTCATTGTATGGTGACGTTATTCCTGTAAAGGCAAAATCGTATGGATCTTTAGTTAACTCCTGTGCCAAGTCACTATCGGTATCAGGAAGTGTTTTCTTGAAATTGGTCAGAGCCTTACCCTGTCGCTCAAACATATCTGTACCGATAAAATTGAGCAACATTGACCTGCTCCATCCATTTTCCACTGTCTGCCTAACAAAGAAAACAGTCTTTTCAATATTATGCCGACACTTGTCTATCAACAACTTGTGATGTCCCCAAGGCACATTGAATATATCATTCTTTAATTGCTCCCCAACTTGGGGAGTAATTAAGGATTGTATTTGCTCCCCGGTTTGGGGAGTAAATGTAAGCATCGGATTGTACAAGCGATAGAAATTCTTCATGTAAAGCAAATTCGTCTTGGAAAAACACTTTGCATCCGGCATAGCTTTGTGCAAATCAATAGATAAACGAGAGATGACTTTATCACCCCAACGCTTTTCCGCATGAAGTTCCACAATATCCCTGCCCAGTTCCCAGTAGAACCAAAGCATTTCCTTATTGACTTTTACTGCTGCCTTGATTTGGCTTTGGCGGTAACGCTTGCAGAGGTCTTGTACCCATTGCAAATAACTTTCATCCAAAATGTTGATAGACTTACTCATGACCATTTTCTAAATTGCTATTAAATCTCAATGCGTTAAGTTGTTCCATAATCTCTTCCTCCAAACGATGACTCTCCGCAAATTGTTCGGCAAGCATTTGCTTGTAATTTGCCATACGAGCATTGAACTCCTCTTCCGTTATACCCACATAATCAATCACCTGTTGGCGGAATTAAATTGATAAAAGATTCATGTATAAAAGTTGTGCATATTGTTGATATTTAGTAAATTAAAGGCAGCTAAACTTTTAATAGACAAATATTGTATGCACAACCTATATGCAATATTCGTATAAATTCTGAATATATGCAAGCAAGTAACCAGCATTTTAGTCAATGAATCAGGGAATGTTCCAAGAAAAGGAGTGGTTCCCAGATTCTCAGACCTTAAATATACGCTAATTTAATTCCGCCAACAAGTAGCCATTTATAATTTATACAAATCACTGGCAGCTAATAGTTCCAGCTTATTTGCTTTAAGCACTTCCGCACATTGGCTCACATTATCCGGGCGGATAATCACATTGGCGGCATCTCCTTGGGAGAATGCATACATATATTCAATGAAAATGCCTGCATCTGTTATTATCTGCATCGCCTTTGCCAATGAACCCGGCTCGTTGGGGCAATGCAAGCAAATCACATCTGCCTCGTTGACAGCGTAGTTATGTTCACGCAAAGTCTTCATTGCCTTTTCGGTGTCTGATACAATCAGTCGTAAGATACCGAAATCGGAGTTTTCCGAAACGGTAAAAGCAGACATGTTAATTCCCGCTTCCCCTAAAAGCGTGGCAACCCGGGTGAAACGACCTTTTTTATTCTCTAAGAAAATAGATAGTTGTTTTATCAGCATAATAACTCCTTTCTATACTAATTTACGATTATCAATGACATGCTTGGCTTTACCAATGCTTCTTTCAATGCTTCTTGGCTCCACAATGCGGATATCCGGCTGCAAACCAATGACGCTTTGTATCCTGTTGGCAATCTTCTTCTTCAATGCCAACACCTTACTCATTTCATCCGTATAACATTCCGGGCGGAGCTCCACCTGTATCTGAAAAGTATCCGTATTATTGACGCGGTCTATCACAATCAGGTAATGCGCTTCAAATTCCGGCAATTCCAATATAACCGACTCGACTTGGGATGGGAACACGTTCACACCGCGGATAATCATCATATCATCGCTTCTTCCCAATATCCTGCCCATGCGCACCATCGTCCGTCCGCATTCGCACTTCTCGTAAATCAAATGTGTAAGGTCACGCGTACGATAACGCAACATCGGCATGCCCTCCTTTGTCAAGGTGGTAAATACCAACTCTCCCACTTTGCCCGGTTCTACCGGCTGCAATGTCTTCGGATCCACAATTTCCGGGAAGAAATGATCTTCCCAAAGGTGCGTCCCGTTTTGGCATTCACATTCCCCACCGACACCGGGTCCGCAAACTTCTGTCAAGCCATAAATATCATACGCCTTTATATTCAGTTTGTCTTGCAACTCCTTCCTCATATTTTCCGTCCAAGGCTCAGCACCCAATATGCCCACTTTCAGTTTAAACTCCTCCAATGGAATACCCGAATTGCGAATGGTCTCTGCCAAATACAAAGCATAAGAAGGAGTACAAGCCAAAGCCTTCGCACCAAAGTCGTGCATCAGCTGGATTTGCTTCTGTGTATTTCCGCTGCTCATCGGGATGACTGTTCCTCCCATGTTCTCCACGCCGTAATGCAAACCTAATCCGCCGGTAAACATCCCATAACCATACGAAACCTGGACGGAATCGTTCTTGGTCAATCCATAAGCGGTCAAACAACGGGTTGCGACCTCTTCCCAAATACCTAAGTCCTTACGGGTATAACCAACCACGATAGGCTTTCCGGTTGTCCCGGAAGAAGCATGCAAACGAACGATTTCAGACATCGGGACTGCCATCAACCCAAAAGGATAATTGTCCCGCAAGTCCTGTTTGACCGTGAAAGGCAACTTCACGATATCATCGATGGTTTGAATATCTTGCGGCACCAAACCTACTTCCTGCATCTTCTTCCTATAGAATGGAGAGTTATGATAAGCATGTTCAACAACCCTCTTCAAACGTAATCCCTGCAGTTTCCGCAACTCCTCGCGACCCATACATTCAATTGTTTCATTCCAAATCATTTGTCAATCGGTATTATATTAAGTTTTATCTATAAAACGACCTAAAAGTAATTATTATTTTCGATATTCAGCAATATATTCCTAACTTTGACGCTGTTTTTACAAAACGATAATCAAATTGTCATATATGAATAGAAACATAACTGCTCTTTACTTAATAAAACTATCTAAATGGTTCTCTTTGGTGATGCCCATTATCGTTTTATTTTTCCAAGAGCAAAAATTGGGCCTTGAAGACATCTTCATTCTTAAGAGTGTATATTCGGTTGCCGCAGTAGCTTTGGAAATCCCATCGGGTTATTTGGCGGATGTGTGGGGACGCAAACGGTGTTTGGTGTTGGGTTGCATCCTTTTCTTCTTCGGCTACCTCTGTTACTCCTTCACCGGGACATTCTTCGCTTTCCTCATTGCCGAACTTTTATTAGGAAGCGGGCAGACTTTGGTCAACGGAGCGGACTCCGCATTGTTATACGACACCGTGAAACATTACGGGCATGAGGAGGAATACTTGAAATATGAGGGACGAATCACTATGCTTGGCAATTTTGCGGAAGCGTTTGCGGGCATATTTGGCGGTTTGTTAGCTGCCGTTTCATTACGTTACCCGTTTTATGCCCAGGCTTTGGTTGCCTTTATCGGCATTCCTGCCGCATGCGCATTGCAAGAGTTCAACTTCAAAGGACAAGTGGAAAACCCAGTCGCTGAAATCATACGTATCATCAAATACTCACTGTTTACCAACCGGCACCTTTGCTGCAACATCATGTTTTCTGGAATCATCGGCGCAGCAACCCTAATGATGGCATGGTTTGTGCAGCCCGTATTGATTTACCTAAACACGCCGACTTCATGGTTCGGCATCATTTGGACAGTATTGAATGTTGTCGTCGGCATTGCCGCCTTTTACTCAGACCGCATCGAGCGGAAATTAGGGATGAACAAGATGAACACATTGATCCTGCTCACCATCGTCGGTGGCTATTTGACCCTCGCCTTCAATTTGACCTATTTTGGATTAATCATCCTCTTCTTTTTCTACATTGTGCGAGGTTTGGCGACTCCCATATTAAAAGGATACATTAATCAATTGACATTTTCCGAGATGCGTGCAACTGTCCTTTCGATACGAAATTTCATCATTCGACTTATGTTTGCCGCTGCTGCGCCCTTTGTTGGTTGGCTAAATGATATCTGTTCATTGAAAATAGCCCTGTTGACGACAGGTGTCATTGTCTTTTTGCCAGGAATACTTTTTTTAATTTTAAGTTTAAAGAAAGATTGATTTTTGTATATTTGCAAAACAAACATCTTAAATAATACGTATGAAACATTTGATAGCTCCATCATTGCTCTCTGCAAATTTCATGAATTTGCGACAAGACGTAGAAATGATTAACAACAGTGAAGCGGATTGGCTTCATTTAGATATAATGGATGGTGTATTTGTCCCTAACATATCTTTCGGCTTCCCTGTGTTGGCTGGCTTGAAGAACGCATGCACAAAGAAACTGGATGTCCACTTGATGATTGTCGAACCACAGAAGTTCATTCACGAAGTGGCTTCAATCGGTGCTTATATGATGAACGTGCATTATGAGGCTTGCACCCATCTTCACCGGACTATCGGCGCAATCAAGGAAGCCGGAATGAAAGCCGGTGTCACATTGAACCCGCACACACCTGTCTCTTTGTTGGAAGATATTATCCAGGATTTGGACATGGTGCTCCTGATGTCGGTGAATCCAGGTTATGGAGGACAAAAGTTCATCACGCACACATTGGAGAAGACGAAAACTCTGAAAGAGATGATTAACCGGAAAGGATTGGACACATTGATTGAAATTGACGGAGGCGTGAACCTGCAAACCGGCAAACAATTAATTGATGCCGGAGCGGATGTGTTGGTTGCAGGCAGTTTTGTATTCAAAGCACAAGATCCTATCCAAACTATCCACGAGCTGAAATCATTGTAATTAGCCACTTATATACCATTATTTTATGATAAAAAAGCAACTCATTTCTTGGTTGGGAATTTTTGTAGGTTGCACAATCATGGCAGCCGGATTCGTGTTTTTCATCAACCCGTACAACATCGTGCCTGGTGGCGTTTATGGAGCCAGCATTGTCCTTCACAATCTTTTCCCTTCTATCCAGGTGGGAACATTCGGATATATGTTCGACATTCCGTTATTGATCATATCCGTTGTCGCATTAGGTTCCAAATTGGGAGGACGCACCATTGCCGCTGCGCTCAGTACTCCTTTCATCATGAATGCCCTGTCCTATTTTGCCTATCCGACGCAAGAGGCATTGGAAAGCTTGAATCCTGCCCTCTTGTTAGGCGGGACATTGGATATGTCAGACCATCTGATGTTGGCGACGCTCTTTGGTTCCGCCGTGATTGGTATCGGTCAAGGCATCGTTGTCCGCAACCAAGCCACGACTGGAGGTAGCGACATTGTCGCCATGATTATCCAGAAATATGCCCACATCAAGTTCTCGACAGCCATTTTATTGGTCGATGCCATTGTCGTATGTTTCGGTTTGGTCGTTATCGGATTCGGTATCGGAAGTGGAGACACAGCGAGCATGCCGTCTTGCCTGTTGTCCCTCTATTCGCTGATTGCCATTTATGTTTGTTCCCGGGTATTGGCACGTGTCATCAATGGTGCTAAAAACGACAAGCTGATTTTTATCATCAGCGACCAAGATTTGACAGAACTCCGCGAATACATCTTGAAGGATTTGGACAGGACTGCTACTTGTATTGAAAGCAGCGGATTATACAGTGGCAAGGAGAAAGAGATGATATTCTTGGTTGTCAGCTACAAAGAGGTTGCCGGGGTAAAACATAGCATCAAGCGTGCCGACCCGAAAGCGTTTGTCGTTGTTACCGATGCTTATGACACCTTTGGTGAAGGTTGGAAACAGCTTCCGGACAAAGGAGAAGTACAACCCGAATAAAGTTTGATATTTCATCACTTTTATCAATTTCTTCTAAGGTGTGTCAGAATCAGTAAAAAGCAAAGCGTCCCGAAAGCGATGCGGCAGTTTGCGGTTCTGACACACTGTTTTCTTGATTTCTCTTTCATAAAACAGGACCTCTATGGAAAATGAATTTAGGAAAAGGCCTTATTGCCGCATCCTCATCCTTTGGATTGCCGGCATCTGTTTGGCTGCTTATCTTCCGGAACATATCCTCTTTCCCATTTTTATCCCTTTGTGCTTTGGGTGGATTCTCCTTTTGTTCCTGAGCCATTTCTCATCCCGCAATTATCCATTATACGAACAACGGGGCGATTGGGGCATTCTCTTTTCATTCCTTTTTCTGATGCTCGCTATCGAATACACCTATTTCCGTCTCCGCATTCCTGCCTTGAACTTAGCAATGCCTCTCCTTTCATTCTGCCAAGAGTGGCAAACGAGATTGTTAAGCACTTTTGACCCTCTTCCCCTCTCCGACTCGGAAAAGAGTATTTTGGGTGCTATCTGTTATGGATACAAACAGAGCCTCAGCCCGGAAATGCGGCAACAATTCTCAATGGCAGGAGCAGCCCACATCTTAGCCGTAAGCGGTTTCCATGTCGGAGTGGTCTATTCCCTTTTGCGGACAATAGGGAAATAACCTCCTTTTTCCCTTTTGCCGCCACGTGCCACATGGGTTGTATCTTTGGTCTTCATCTGGTTGTTCGCTGCCATTACCGGATTGGCTCCTTCTGCTGTCCGTGCCGCCTTGATGCTTTCCCTTGCGATCATCGCCCAAATCATCGACCGGAAGAGAGATCGGTTCAATATTGTTTGGGCTTCTGCTTTCTGGATGTTGGTCTACAACCCCTTCTATCTTTTCGACTTGGGCTTTGAGTTGAGCTACGCAGCCGTCCTATCCATCCTATTCTTTTATCCCCGAATCAATGAATGGTTGCATCTGACCGAACTATTCAACCCGATTGTCCAAACTGCTTGGCAATGGTTGGTTATTGCTTTAGCTGCCCAGATTGGGACATTGCCTTTGTGCTTCTATTACTTTGGCGAGGTTTCATCAATTGCCCTGCTTTCCGCCTTGCCGATTACATTATTCTCCACCTGCTTGATTCCGATTTCCCTGCTTTGGAGTCTCTTATCGCTCTGTGGGTATGAGTTTTCCCTTTTGTCCTCCTGCATAACCGGATTGACACACGGTTTCTTAGGCGTTATCGAGCGGATGGGACAAATACCGCCATTCCGCTTCAATTGCCCCTATTTCATTTGGTTCTCTCCCTTACTTTATCTAATCCTCATTGGCGCATGTGTCTATATAAAGAAGAGGGAAAAGAAGAGTCATAATATAGATTCCTTTTGAGAATTATACATAAAGCAGGTAAAATGTTTTTTGCACCGTTTAAACAGCAATATAACACCGTTTAAACAGCGTTAAAACACCATTTAAACACAACCCTCAATTATTCGAGATGGCGAGCTCTTTTCCAAAAGCTCGTATGCTTTTTAGAAAAAGGTAGTAAGCTTTTTGAAAAAAGGTCGTATGCTTTTTGGAAAAAGGTCGTAACCATAGGTTGGAACGAATTCCATCACGAAAGTGTCAAAAAATTGGACAGTAGTGTCAAAAAATTAGACACTTCCCAAAAACATAAAAATCATATTTCCTTATAAAATAAGCAATTACAAGTTTGGCACGATATTTGAATTAGATATAGCAGTAAACATGATGTAAAACACAAAAACAAAAACAAAACAATATTAAATTATGAATCCTATTCTAAGAAACTTCATGAGTATCGTGCGACGATACAAATTGGCGATGTCCCTTAATATTATCGGGTTAGCGGCTGCTTTTGCTGCCTTCATCATTATCTCGATGCAAATTCGCTACGAACAAGGGTTTGAATCGTGCCATCCCAAAGCTTCCCGGATTTACCGTGCCGATTTGGCGACGGAGAACGGGACGAATCCCATCTTAGTCCGTCCATTTGTTTACAGCATCATCCACTCTTCTCCCTTAATCGAAACCGGAACGATATTGAATCCTTATAGCCAAAACATGTATATCACCGTAGAAAGGGACAATAAGGAAATCGGATTCAAAGAACTAATCATGACTTGCTATCCGGAAATCACGGAGATGTTCAACTTCCAAATGGTGGAAGGAAGAGCCGACTGTTTGAAAGAGAACAACCAGCTGCTTCTTCCGGAAAGTTTAGCCCGTAAGTTCTTCGGTTCCGAATCGGCTGTTGGCAAACAAGTCAACATCAAGGACGGTTTTATCTGGACAAAAGGAAAATACAAATACTTAACCGTAGGAGGCGTATACAAAGACTTCCCGGGTAACACCCAACTCAACAATACGATTTACACAGCCATGGGCGATGACTTCACCAAAGATGACTGGCAGAGCAGCAACTACTATTGTTATATCTTGTTAAAACCAGGCGTCTCTCCTGAACAAGTCGAAGAGAACTTTAAGCGTTCGCTTGATTTCAAACTGTTAAGTTGGTTGAATGGAGCAAGCGTCACGCTTAAACCCATCTCTTCGCTCTACTACTTGAACGAATCACCGGACGGGCGAATCATGAAAGGTGGCGACCGGCAAACAACCAACCTGCTTATCGGTATTGCCTTTTTGGTCATTGTCATTGCGTGCATCAATTTCACGAATATCTACATGGCGTTGGTCCCCATCCGCATCCGCAGCATCAATACCCAAAAGGTGTTAGGCAGCAGCAGCAACCACTTGCGCATGACTTTGGTTGCAGAAGCGATGCTGACAGCCTTCCTTGCCTTCTTGTTAAGTTTGGTGATTGTCTTTTACTTACAAGATTTCCACCTGTTGGATTTCGTCAAAGCCGACATACGTTTCAGCTCACACATTCCTTTATTGATAGGAGTAGGTCTGACATCACTGTTGTTAGGTTTAGTTGCGGGGTTATATCCTTCATATTACACCACCTCGTTTGCTCCGGCATTGGTATTGAAAGGTTCTTTCGGATTATCCTCCGCCGGCAAGAAATTACGCACAGTGCTGATATCCGTCCAGTTCATCATCTCCATGGCATTGATTATCGGGACAGGTTTCGTCTATTTGCAGAACCATTACATGCGCCATATCGCTTTCGGCTTCAACACCGACCAAATAGCCGTAGTGGAGTTGGATAAAAGTTTGCTTAAGAAATCCAAAGATGCTTACGTCGAGGAGCTCAAATCCTATCCGGAAATTGAAGACGTATGCTTCTCCAGCCAAGTCATGGGAGAAAGAGACGGATACATGACTTGGGGCTTGACCCACAAAGACCAACAGTTCGGGATGCAAGTCTTTCCTGTCAGCTGGAACTTCTTCAAGGTAATGGGAATCAAACTGACAGAAGGAAATATGCCGACCGAAGCAGACGAGAAAGGCAATGACTTGATATTTTACGGATATAAAAATTTGCAAGAAGAGCTTCAAGCACAAGTAGGAGACCGGTTGGAAAAGAGCTTTTTCCAAGATTATGACCGAACTTATTTTGCAGGATTTACAGAGAATATACAGTTCTCTTCTGCCCGGGTGAAGGATAATTATGCCGTATTTGTCATCAACGACAGAAGAGATTTCATGGGAGTCACTTATATCCGCATCAAAGCAGGTGCCGACATAGAGCAGGCAGTCAAACATATCCAGCAAGCCGTTGCCCACATCGACCCGACATTCCCGATTAATATCAAGTTCTATGACAAGATATTCGACCAGCTCTACCAGCAGGAAGAGAACATGAAGCAGATGATTACCCTATTCAGTGCCTTGGCAATCCTGCTCTCCTTGGTGGGCGTGTTCAGTTTGGTGATGTTTGAAGCTGTTTACCGCCGCAAAGAGATTGGCATCCGCCGAGTGATGGGTTCAAGCATCCGGGAGATCCTCATGATGCTGAGCAGGTCTTATATCAATATCATTTTAGTATGTTTCGTGATTGCCGCTCCTGTTGCCTATTATGGAGTAAGCAAATGGTTGGAAAGCTTCGCCATCAAGACTCCAATCCACCTTTGGGTTTTCATCGTGGCGTTAGCAATTGTCCTGCTTGTCACATTAGCAACAGTCATCTATCAAAGCTGGCATGCTGCCACCAGCAACCCGGTCAATAGCATACGAAATGAGTAAAAAAGGAAAGGAAAGTGTCAAAAAATTGGACAGTAGTGTCAAAAAATTGGACACTTCCAAAAAAACCAAAAATCATACATCCTTATAAAATAAGCAATTACAAGTTTGGCACGATTTTTGAATTATATTTCATACCAAACGGTAAAAAAAGAAACAATAAATAACAAATTAAAAAGATTACAATTATGATTAAGATTGAGAATTTATGCAAATCTTTCCGTACAGAAGAAGTTGAGACCATCGCATTGAACAATGTCAACTTGGAAGTAAAAGACAAAGAGTTTGTCGCCATCATGGGTCCGTCAGGATGCGGAAAGTCCACATTGCTGAACATATTAGGTTTGCTGGACAACCCTTCTTCCGGAAACTATTACTTGGGCGACCAGGAAGTCGGACACTTGAAAGAGAAAGAACGTACGCTGGTGCGCAAAGGAAACATCGGATTCGTCTTCCAAAGCTTTAATTTGATTGATGAATTGAATGTGTTCGAGAATGTCGAATTGCCTCTTACTTACCTTAACATCAAGGCAGAGGAAAGGAAAAAACGTGTGACTGAAATCTTGCATCGCATGAATATCAGCCACCGCGCACAACACTTCCCCCAGCAGTTGTCAGGAGGTCAGCAACAGCGTGTCGCCATTGCCCGCGCAGTCGTTTCCAACCCGAAGATTATCTTAGCCGATGAGCCGACCGGTAACTTGGACTCCAAGAACGGAGCAGAAGTGATGCAGCTGCTGACAGAATTGAACAACGAAGGGACAACTATCGTCATGGTGACTCACTCCCAGCATGATGCCAGCTCTGCACACCGTATCATCAACCTGTTCGACGGACAGATTGTAAGTTCAGTACAAGGATACATTTAATTATCTACTTAAACAGTCTTAACATGAGGCTCATCATTCGAAATTTCATACGCATATTCCAACGTTTCCGTTTAGCGATGACGTTGAATATCTTAGGTCTTTCCATTGCATTCGTGGCATTCATGCTACTAATAATGCAATGGAGCTACGACCAGGAGTTTGACACGCACGACCCTAATGCGGATTATATCTACCGCATCAATTCGGATGGAGGCGACAGAGGTGAATTGGCTATTATTAGCCGTCCGCTGGCAGAAATCATTAACCAAAGCTCCCCCCATATTTTGGAAGGATGCCTCTTGGGTTCCTCCAACTCGCAAACCTATTTTTCCCTCGGAGAAGGCGAAAACCAATCCCTCTTTCCATACACGATGAATACTTGTTCGCCCAGCGTAACGAAGGTGTTCCATTTCGAGATGGTAGAAGGAGATGCCAATTCCATAGAGTTGGGAGAGAACTTCTTGGTTCCTGAAAGTTTCGCCAAAAAATGGTTTCCAGACAAACCGGCTACGGGGCAGAGTATCTTCATTGCCAATAATCGCTTTAACTTTAAAATAGGTGGCGTTTACAAAGATTTCCCAGAGAACAACACCCTGAAGAATATCTTTTATACCTCCTTTGGGGATTCGAACAAGCATGATTGGAGCAATTGGAGCTACAACTACTACATCCGCACGGACATAAAAGACCAAGCAGATGAGGTCGATGCGATTATCCAATCTATCTTGGAGAAAGACGAAGTTAAGCAGAACAGGAGTAATATAAATTTGATAGTACATCCGCTAAAGGAGCTACACCATAGTGCTCCTGCCCTATACGACCCGACACCGCGCACCAGCCACCAGATGATGCTTGTGATTATCTCAATCGCCATCGTCATCCTGCTGATTGCCACCATCAACTTCACCAACTTCAGCACTGCCATCTCCCCTATGCGCATCAGGAATGTCAACACCCAAAAGGTGTTTGGGGCAACAACGGGGAAATTACGGATGGATTTGCTTATCGAATCCATGATTGTCGGATTGCTTTCGTTCGGCATTGGAGTCATGTTTTTGTGGATGTTAAAAGATACTCCGATGGTAGATTTGTTCAAAGCGGACATCCATGTTTCCGCCCATCCGCAACTGCTGGCTTGCACAGCTGGCATAGCCGTTTTAATCGGTCTGTTCGCTGCTGCATATCCCGCCTACTACACGACCTCTTTCCAACCAGCATTGGCTTTGAAAGGATCATTCGGCATTTCCCCAAAAGGAAAAGCATTGCGCCGTGTTTTGGTCGGATTCCAATTCGTCGCCTCTTTTGCCCTGATTGTCGCTGCATTGTTCATGTATTTGCAGAATCGCTATGCATTTACTACACCTTTAGGGTTTGACAAGGAGCAATTGATTATTTCGAACATGGATGGTTGCAGAGCGAAGCACAAAGTATTTGAAGAGCAAATCAAACGCCATCCGGAGATTGAGGATGTTACCTTTGCCAATGTGATACTTTGCAACGAAAACAACATCTATATGAATTGGGGGCGAGAGTTTAAAGACGAAGTCGTCAACTACGATGTGTTAGAAGTTTCCCCGTCCTTCCCTCGTGTCATGGGAATCAAGCCCATTGAAGGAAGAGATTTCAGGGATGATGATGAAAACACCCGCTATGGCGCTTACCTGTTCAACGAGACAGCCGCAAAGAAATATGGGTTCAAGGTAGGCGATGCCATTGACAGCACCCAAATCGTCGGCATTGTCCCAGACTTCATCTACAACAGTATGCACTTGGCTACACCTCCTGCCGCTTTGATGATTTGGGGAAAAGTAAAATGGGGCGCAGAGAACTGGGACAAAAATGGGCGTTGGTATGGCGTAACCTATGTCAAGACGAAACCAGGAGCCGACCTTCGCAAAGCAATTGAAGCGGTTCGTGAGGAGGTAAATGCACTTGCGCCTAAATATCCACATGATGTCCGCTTCTTTGATTCCGTCCTTGACCAATTGTATAAAGACGACCAATGGCTAACGACCATCATTACCATGTTCAGCTTATTAGCAGTCTTTATCTCCATCGTCGGAGTCTTTGGTTTGGTCGTATTCGATAGCGAATACAAACGGAAAGAAATCGGAATACGTAAAGTGATGGGAGCTACGACTCCTCAAATCCTGTTGATGCTCAACAAAGGTTATGCGATAACATTGCTGATCTGCTTCTGCATATCAGTGCCCATCGCTTACTATGGAGTCAGCAGCTGGTTGGAGAATTTCGCCTATAAGATTCCTATCTATTGGTGGGTTTTCCCGATAGCGTTAATTGTTGTCGGAGCAATCACCTTGCTCACCGTAACTTACCAAAGTTGGCACGCAGCGAATGAAAACCCAGTGAACAGTATCAAGAGCGAATAAGCTCTGGCATCCAGCATCCTTTGTTTTTCACCTAAGTGATAAGTGCTTATCACCTAAGTGATAAATGCTTTTCTCTTAGGTGATAAGTGCTTTTCTCTTAGGTGATAAACTAAATATCAATTCATAAGCATGCCACAAAGATTGGCATCCAATGATGGCTCGACATGATAAGAACGAGCAAATTGTCTCAAAAAGTCCAATGTTTCCCGCTCCGGTCCTTCCCCCATCGAGAAGTCAGCAGCGCATTTTCTTTTAATTTTCAAATCTGTAGAATAAGGAGTAGAAATTTTCTTCATAGGCATTCGCTTTATCATTAAACATCTATATAACGGCAGCCAACCCGGTTTATTGCATCCATTTATTCTTTTATTCTAAAATATTGAGAAAGGACACTCCGCCACCTGCAGCGACAAGAAGTGGCAGAAAAACTTGCATATTTAAAAGAAAATTCCGAATATTGTTGTCGATTCTGTTACATTCATATCAAGATAAACAGATATTATCAAACGGTAAATACCTAAAAAGCACAATGAATATATTAGTAATCACAGGAAGCCCTCATAAGAAAGGCTCTTCTGCCCTGTTGGCAGACAATTTTATTTCGGGTGCGACCGAAGCAGGACATACTATATTCCGATTCGATACAATGTTCCATGTAACGCAGCCTTGCTTAGCTTGTAATTATTGCAGGCGCAACGCTGGAAAGTGCATGCAAGAAGATGACATGGATTTGATTTGGGATAGGCTTGTCAATGCAGACATGATAGTGCTCGTCACTCCAATCTATTACTTCGGGATGTCGGCCCAACTAAAGAAAGTAATTGACCGTTTTTATGCTATCAACGAGAAATTACGGAGCCATCCTAAAAAGGCGGTATTGTTGGCAACCTGCGCAGACGATGACACGGCATTCGATGCATTGAGAGCACACTATAAAGCCTTGTGCGAATACCTGCATTGGACGGACGAAGGACAAGTTTTGGCTGAATTGTGCGCTACCCGCGAACAGATTGAAGCGTCGGCTTATCCGGAACAAGCGTATACATTAGGGAAGCATTTGCACTAAATGCAACTGGGACAAATCAAAGAACAAATAATTTGCCTTAATTAATAGCAAAGATATTTGATTTGGCGAGTTGTTTTTGTAAATTTGTAATATAATTGAGCAAAGCGGGCTTTGCAGACGACTTTCATCATCGACGAAGAAGAGGTGAAAAGAAGGGGCAAAAGTCCAAAGAGATTAGACAAAAGATCATGCAAATCAAATATTAATTAAATGGCAAAAGAAGATAATTTGTTTGAAGAACAGACTGGCGGAACCAAGCCTTCGGTCAATGCGGATAAGCTGAAAGCTTTACGCGCTGCGATGGAAAAGATAGAAAAGAACTATGGCAAAGGCACCATCATGAAGCTTGGTGAAGAAAACATAGAGAATATAGAAGTCATCCCGACCGGTTCCATTGCATTGGACGCAGCATTGGGTGTAGGTGGTTATCCTAAAGGACGAATCATAGAGATATATGGTCCGGAATCATCCGGTAAAACGACATTGGCTATCCATGCAATCGCTGAAGCACAAAAGAACGGCGGCATTGCTGCCTTTATCGATGCAGAACATGCGTTTGACCGTTTCTATGCCGAGAAATTAGGAGTGGAAGTGGACAATCTTTGGATTTCCCAGCCCGACAATGGAGAACAGGCATTAGAGATAGCAGAACAGTTGATACGCTCTTCCGCTATTGACATCATCGTCATCGACTCTGTTGCTGCCTTGACACCGAAAGCTGAGATAGAAGGCGACATGGGTGACAGCAAGATGGGTTTGCAAGCCCGACTGATGTCCCAGGCGTTGCGTAAGCTGACCGCAGCCATCAACAAAACGAACACGACTTGTATCTTTATCAACCAGCTCCGTGACAAAATCGGGGTGATGTTTGGCAATCCGGAAACAACGACCGGAGGTAATGCCCTTAAGTTCTACGCTTCCGTCCGTTTGGATATCCGCCGTATCGGACAACTAAAAGACGGGGACGAAGTCAAAGGTAACCAAGTCCGCGTGAAAGTGGTAAAGAACAAAGTGGCACCTCCATTCAGGAAAGCAGAGTTTGACATCATGTTCGGCGAAGGCATCTCCCGCAACGGAGAGATTATCGACTTAGGAACAGAATTAAACATCATAAAAAAGAGCGGTTCTTGGTATAGCTATAATGATTCCAAGCTGGGTCAAGGACGCGATGCTGCCAAACAGTGCATCGCAGACAACCCGGAGTTAGCCGAGGAATTGGCTCAACTTATATTCGATGCGCTTAAAGGATAACAATGATTCTGGAAAAGATGCATATCGCAAGCTCTGCCAAACCGAAGAATCAATCCCATTGTTCTCAAGGGACTGGTGGCTTGACATAGTTTGCGGTGAAGATAATTGGGATGCGCTGCTAATAAACTCTGAAAAGGGCATAATAGCAGCCATGCCTTTTTATACCCCCAAGGGAAATGTCGTCACGATGCCTTTCTACACACAGACAATGGGCCCGTGGCTGCAGAAAGCTCCGTCAGACACCAAACCGGTCAGCGTGTTATCACAAAGACAAACCAGGTTGAAATTCTTTGCCAACCATTTCAAAGCGTATGGTTCTTTCCTCCAGCATTTCCATTACGACATAACAGATTGGTTGCCCTTTTATTGGGAAGGATTCTTGCAAACCACCCGTTATACTTATGTGTTGGAAAATATCGGCAATCCACAGTTGCTATGGGAACAGATGGCAACCAATATCCGGAGGAACATCCAAAAGGCAGAGAAAAGATACAATTTAACGGTGCGCCGGGGCGTTTCTGCCGATGAATTGTTGCGTATGCAAAACTATTCATTCAAAAGGCAGCAGCTAAAACCCAAAGGGACAAAGACGCTCCGGAAACTGATTGAACGTTCCAAGGAACGGGGGCAAGGAGACGTTTGGGGAGCTTACGAACCGGACGGGAAACTCCATGCAGCAGTCTTTATCGCTTGGCAAAGCTCATCGGCTTATTATATTGCCGGCGGCAGCGACCCCGCCCTGCGTGAATCAGGAGCACACAGCCTTCTCTTATGGAAAGCGATACAAGATGTAGCAGCTTATAGCCAAGTATTCGATTTTGAAGGCTCCATGCTTGTCGGGGTGGAACGCTTTTTCAGGGAATTTGGAGCCAAGCAGCTTCCATATTTCGCTATTTCAAAAGGAAAACCGTCCCTGTATGAAAGGGCATACATTAAGATAAAACGAACAATAAGCAATATTTTTCAGTAATCACCAGATTATGGACCAGATTATTAATTACATATTGACTTTCCTGTTAGGGGTGGAGAAAGCTTCAGCCTATGCGAGTCTTATTGGTTACACTTCTAATCCAAATTTATTCCACAGGTACAGGGTTGTCATAATCCCTTCCCGCTTTTTTGATATTGATGTCTACGGGACAACCGAATCTTTACCTAAATTCCCCCTCATGGAAATAGAAGGCATTCCGTTTTTATATGGATCGCCCCGGGAGGAGATGTATGACGACACCTTGATTATTTATGCCGACCTCATCGCCAGCAGTTATTTCCTGATGACACGGTATGAAGAGATACAAAAGAGATCGGTGAGAGATGCTTTCGGCAGATTCCCCGGTAAAGAATCATTGCCTTATAAAGCGGGATTCATCAACAGACCCATTATTGAAGAGTATGGCAAATTGTTGAGGGAGAGATTGAGACGGGTAAACGTTCCTATCCTGGAACCCAATCCGGGACTTGATAAGATTTGGCTGACACATGATATAGATGCTCCGTTTTTCTGCCGCACCTTCCGGAACTTGCTCCGGGAAATCGTCAAAAGGCAAAACATCTTCAAAGCCATCAAATATTATACCGGTCCGCTGGAGAATGACCCCTATTACACCTTTCCTTGGATGTTGCAAGAGAATGAAAAGGTAAAGGACATTTGCGGGGAACGATGCGAAACCGTGTTTTTCCTTAAAGCAGGAGGCAAGACTCCTTATGACAAACCCCACTATAAGCATTGGCAAAAAGATGTCAAGCAAATGCTTGCTTTAATGAACCAACATCATTGCCTTTTCGGACTCCACACCAGTTTCGAGGCAAGCGAACAACCTTCCTTGATTTCCCAAGAAAAGAACACATTGGACCATGTGTGGAATCTGGAAAGTATCACGATGAACCGGCATCATTTCCTCAGCCTCAGAGAACCGGAAGACTTTGATAAATTGATGAAGGCTGGAATCACTGAAGATTTCACCATGGGATATGCGGACGTGGCTGGATTCCGTTTGGGAACTTGCAGACCGGTAAGATGGATAAATCCTATAACAAGGCAACTAACCTCGTTGACATTGCATCCGCTTACGGTCATGGATTGCACTCTGAGTGATGCCAAATACATGAACCTAAGATATGAAGAGGCTCTGACATATACGCTGTTATTGATCAAGAAAATCAGGGAATATGGAGGAGAGGTCGTTACTCTTTGGCACAACACATCGTTTGCCTTCAACAATCCTTGTCCTTATCACAGGCATCTTTATACCTTACTACTTAAAGAACTAACTATATGATACGAATTATAACAATAGTAGGAGCTCGTCCCCAATTTGTGAAGGCAGCCATGCTAAGCCGTGCCATTTCCATGCGTAATAAAGAAGGGATGAGTTTTGAGGAAAAGTTAATCCATACGGGGCAACACTACGATGAAAACATGAGCCGGGTGTTCTTCCACGAAATGGGCATATTAAAACCGACTTGGCAATTGCACTGCGGGAATCATACCCATGGAGCCATGACCGGGCAAATGCTTATGGACATTGAGAAGATCCTGATTGACAATCAGCCGGATTATGTTTTGGTGTATGGAGATACGAATTCCACTTTGGCAGGAGCTTTGGCTGCCAGCAAACTGCATATCCCGGTTGTCCACGTGGAAGCCGGACTGAGAAGTTTCAATAAGGCAATGCCGGAGGAGATTAACCGCATCTTGACGGATCATGTTTCTTCTATATTGTGCTGTCCTACGCAAACTGCCGTCCAGAATCTCCATAAAGAGAATATTACCAAGGGAGTTTACCACGTAGGAGACATCATGTATGACGCCGCTCTTCTCTTCGGGAAAGAAGCAGAGCAACGCTCAACCATTTTACAGACATTGGGACTTTCCCCCAAGGAGTTTCTCTTATGCACTGTCCACCGGGCAGAGAACACGGACAGTCAAGAGCGACTTTGCCAAATCGCACAAGCATGGACAGAAATCGCAGCAAGCGAAAGAATAGTGATACCTTTGCATCCACGTACAAGAATCTATTTAGAGAAATATAACCTGTTAGCAACTTTGCAACAGCAGTCCAATATCCTATTCACAGCCCCTTTAGGCTTTTTGGATATGGTCATGTTGGAACGTAACGCACGAATTATCCTGACAGACTCCGGTGGCATACAGAAGGAGGCTTACTTCCATAAAACTCCCTGCATCACACTTAGGGAAGAGACAGAATGGACAGAAACCATAGAATCCGGCTGGAACCAACTGGCTGGCTTCCATGCTAAGGATATTATCAAATGCCTCTCCACTTCAAATGACAGGAAAGAGATTCAGGAATATGGAGATGGCAATACAGCTCAAAAGATATTGGATTTGCTATGAAGAAAGTATTGATATTATGCGATTTGTTTCCTCCCGCTTTCGGACCGAGAATGGGTTATCTATGCAAATATCTATCTCATTCGGACTGGAAGCCGGTAGTCGTAACCGAGAAAGTTGACTCTTGCAATTTCCAACTTTTAGAAAATATTTGTGAAGTCCACGAAGTCAACTTCTATACAAGCAAAAACTCTTTCTGCCGTCGGCTGCAATGGCTATGCATACAAATAGTGTCTCTCTTTTTCGATTATAAAAACTATAAAATCAAGAAGAAGGCTGAAAGCGTTATCGCTCAAGGAGGATTTGATTTGATTTTATGCAGTTCCTACAGGACTTTTCCCCTCCCGGCTGCCGAGCAATTGGCGGAACAATACAAAATCCCGTTCATAGCAGACTTGAGAGACATCATAGAACAGTACACCGGGGATGAATTTATCAGCCATGCCATTCCTAATATCCCCATTCTGAAGAGATGGATTGTCAACTGCTTTCGCGAGAAAAGCTTGAAAAGCCGGAATCGTATTCTAAAGAAAGCCGCATGTGTCACAACCGTATCCGAATGGCATAAAGAGTGGCTGAAGCAATTCAATCCCAATGTCTATTTAATCTACAACGGTTATGATCCCGAACTCTTCTATCCGGAGAAAGTACAAACCGATAAGTTCATCATCACTTATACCGGAAGGCTTTTGAGCCTTTCGATGCGCGACCCTTCTCTCCTTTTCTTAGGATTAAAAGAGTTGACAGCCAAAGGTGTTGTCAATCCCGATTTTTGCCGTGTCCGCTGGTACGTCGATGGTGATTCTTGGAACATGATAACTGCCGAAGCAGACAAATATGGAGTAAGTGATTACATGGAAATGAAAGGATTCGTTCCGGCATCAGAAATTCCCCGCCTGCTCAATAGCAGTTCCGTTCTCCTCATCTTGACCAACAAATCGACGGGAAACGGTCCTAAAGGGGTGATGACGACCAAGCTGTTTGAGTCTTTGGCTGTCGGGAAACCTATTTTATGTATTCGTAACGATGAAGGAGTTTTGGAAAAAACGCTGATTGAAACAAGGGCTGGCGTCGCAGCAAGCAACGTTGACGATGTGTGTTCTTTCTTGAATGATGCTCTTCTGCAATGGCAAAAAGACGGATATACATCTTCTGCAATCCGCAATGAGGCAATCGAGCAATATTCAAGGAAAGGGCAAGCGCAACAATTTATCCAACTGTTTAACCGATATAAAAGCTCGTCCTTATGATATCTATCCTGATTCCGACCCACAATTTTGATTGCCGCCCGCTGGTAAAAGAGATTCACCGACAGGCTACAATTGGGAAACACCCATTTGAAATCATTGTCGCCGACGATTGTTCGACTCTGGAATTTCGCACAATCAATTCCGAAATCGAGCAATTAGGACATTGCAAATACGTCCAATTGGAAGGAAATGTCGGTCCGGCACGAATACGCAATTTCCTGATTTCATTGGCTCAATACCGCTATTGCCTGCTTATGGACGTGGATACATTCCCTGCCGGCGATTCTTTTATGGATAAATACATAAAGTCTGCTAAAGCGGGAAGCATTATCTGTGGAGGATTCATCTATAAACGGGGAAAAGACACAGGAGTATGTCCATTACGGTTCAAATATGGAATAGAGGTAGAAGAAAAGGATTTTAAAGTCAGGGCAAAAGAGCCATACAGCCAATTCATCAGCATGTGCTTCTTGGCGGATAAAGAGATTTTCAAAAGGGTTTCATTCAATGAGAAGATGCATTTCGGCTATGAAGATGCTTGCTTTGGAATGGAATTAGAGAAGAATCATATTCCGGTCATACATATAGAGAACAGCGTTTACCATTTATCACTGGAAGATTCCACCACTTATCTCCGCAAGATAGAACAATCCATCCGCAACATCATCCCACACATGGAAAGGTTGCGCCCTTTCATCCGCCTGCTCAAATGGCAAGGGAAAATAGAGAAGTTCCATTTGACTTGGCTGACGGGATTCATCTTTCTGCTGTCAAAACCCCTTTTGCGTTCTAACCTGATTGGGAAACATCCCAATCTTCATCTCTTCGCTTTTTATAAATTAGGCTATTTATGCAGAATGTTGACTACGGGAAAGAGATAAAACACGTTTTATCCCATCGAAACGGCTAACCACCGGAGAGCCTCTTGTACATAAACCCGGTCATAGTCGTTCGGCTTCAATAATTGCTGATTCCATTGGATAAGGTCAATGTCAATAGGAATAATCCCGGTCTGTTTGCTGGTGGACAAACGTCCCAGTTTCTTTTCCAAAACTTTAAACACATTGTGCAACTCCTCCACATCCAAAGAGGTTTCGGCAATCGCCACCCTGTTGAGAAAAGGGAAAGGATGCAAACAGGCTATCGGCTCGGTGTAGACCGCAGGCGACCAGCGGATGGAAGAGAAAAGGTTGTTCAGCTCTGCTGTAGCTTCCTCCATGTGTAATTCCGGCAACTCATTCGACCCCAAAGCAATGATGATTTGATTCATATAGCCCCATCCTTTCTATTTAGTTAGTATCACAAACGTTGCGACCAATGGCAAATGATCGCTGTAACCGCCTTCATATTTAGGTCCCAAATAAGTCCGGAAAGGACGTTTATCACCACCCGTCTTATCCTCCGTCAGCAGGAATGGTTCTTTATAAATCTTACTACTTCCCGGCAACAGATGGAAGGAATGCTTGGAGTCAAGCATGCGTCCGTTCACTATCAAATGATCCAATTGGCTCCACTCCCCACGATATTTATGTGAACCTTCCGCAGAATAAAACAGATTATAGAGATGGTCCTCTTCAACAGCTGAAGCAGCAGGATAATCTCCCGCTTTTAAAACTTCCGACAGGCTCTTGTCGGTCGGAGTATCATTGAAATCCCCCATAATCATAAAATGAGATGATTGGCGCAATGTGCCCAATGAATCCAAAACGCTGTTTAAACGATGGGCAGCAGCCAAACGTTTCGGGCGGCTCTCCAACTCCCCGCCCGACCGGGACGGCATGTGGCAAACGAAGACATCCAATGTGTCTGATGATTCCACTTCTCCCCACACATGAAGGATATTACGCGTCGGACGCTCTCCTTTGGGCAAATCGATTTCTATCTCTTCCGAACCTATCAACCTAAACCTATCCCGTTGGTATAACAAAGCAACATTGATTCCTCGTTTGTCTTGCCCATGCGTCATGCAATAGCGATAACCCGATTGACGCAAGGCTGTCCGATTCAAGAGTTGTGTCATCACGGTGTCATTCTCCACCTCGCACAATCCGACCAAAGCAAATTGCGCCCATTCTCCAGCGGAAAGAATTACTTGTGACAGATGTTGCAGTTTCAAATCGAATCGCCCTTCCGTCCAATGTCGGTTACTTTCGGGCAAAAACTCCTCATCTTCGACTTCCGGATTATCAATTGTATCAAAACAGTTTTCCACATTGTAACTCATCACTTTGAACAAGGTAGAATCCGTTTGTGCCAACAATAGGTTGGAAAACAAAAGACAACACCACATTAAACACCCGAACCTCATCATGCTTGAATCATCCTTTTATTTATTATCCGACTCTTTCTCTACATATTCATACGCCCCAATCGTCGGTCCCGTACCGTTCTCCATTCGGTTTACACCTAAACGGTCTTCTGGATATTTAGCGGCAATAGCCGGATCGGCTTTGCCCACGCCCAATGAAGAGATTGTGTCCGGCCGGAAATCAAATTGGTAACGGTTGGCTTCTCCTCCCAACTTTCGATACGCTGGCTGATTGCCCTCCGTCACAAATAATGTTTCTTTAAAATGTTCTTGGTCATTGGTTGTGGTCGCTATGACACAATGGTTGAAATGATAGTCTGCCACAGCCTCGTCCACGAATGAAACTGCCACTTCTCCACCACTTTTCCCATTACCGGCACCAAAACTGCCATCGATGATACAATTATCGAAACGGACTTTAAGCGGGACACTTTTTAATTCTCCATTCTCCGACGGATAAACATTGGCCAAAGCCAAACAAGCTGCATCCCTTTTTATCAACCGCATATAATTGACCATGGTACAATGGATAAAGTGGTATTCGCCACCTGCCAAAGTCACCACTGCTCCTCCTGCGTTGCTAAATTCCGTATTCACGATACTCACCTTGCTATTGACAGAAGTAAAGACATTCTCTTTCATATTGCTAAACTGGCAATTCCGGATTGTCAATTTATCCTCATCTGGCGTATCCGCATCTATGGTAATGCCATTTGTCGCATTCCGAACAACCGTATAGTCCATTACATTCCCTTTACTTTCCGGTGTAAAGAAAATCCCGCCCCATTGGCCGGGAGTACGGTCATAAGGCAAAACCTTTTCCAACACGAAGTCCAAACGGTCTCCACGGATGGTCACAGGTTTCTCTAATATCCCGGAAGAAACCAATCTTCCTGCTACGATGATATTCGCCTTATCGTGCATATAAAGAGTCGTTCCCGAGTCAATGGTCAAAGTCACTCCGGGAGCGACGCGGATACTATCATAAACCAAATGTGGCAAATCCGCCGTCAACGTTGTATCACGATTGACATTCCACCCTCCTTTATAAATATGGACATTCTGCCCGTATGCCTCCAGCACAACAGACTGTTTGCCTGCATTCGTCATAAACACGACAGAATCTTGCACCAAAAGGGGCTGATTGGAAGCCGTCGGATCGACCGTGACTTCTACAAAAACAAACATGCTGTCCTCTCCCAAAATACCGACATTGTCGAAATAATCCCCTTTTCGTCCGTCAACATTCAAACGAAATCCTGATTCTCCCCCACTCGCCAACATGATAGACTGGATGTTCATGGCTTCTTTGTTCTGATTATAAATCATGAACTTCTTTGTCGCAGATCCTATCGAAGTAAATACTGTATCAAAAGAGAGTGTGTCTTCTGAAAATGTCAATCTCAAATTAGGGTCGGTCGAATAGTGTTCATCCAATCCGTCACAAGCGACAAATAAAGATGGAACTATACATATCAGCCCTACTATATATACCAAAATATGCTTCATTATATCCAATTTGCAGTTAAGATTATCTTTATTACTTTTTCATTTGCAAAAGTAATATAAAAAATCGTAAACTAAAATATAAAAAAGAGGAACTATTGAATATTTATCCAACTGCTCCTCTTTTATAACGAAACTATAGTTATTTTATTTCATCTACGTGAAAACATTCATACCAATGCCCCCATACAGTAAGCAGACAGGTTCACAGCAAAGTGAAGGGCAACAGAAGTGCCGAATCCATGCTTGATTCTCACATAGCAGAACATCAAGGCACTCGGTATTTTGACAGCCTCTTTTAAGATGACCCTAATCCATCCGCCTATATCCATTGTACTGAGGTCATAATTGATAATATGCAGTATGGAAAAGGAAAGTACTAAAATCCATAACCAGGTTTTGAAATTGACTTTTGAAACCCATTTATAGCCATAGAACCATGCGGTCAATGCTATAATCGCACATAAAAGAAGCCTTTCCCATGTAACATCGTAAACCTTTGTAGAAAAATGATAGCAGACACAAAGAACATTATCGTTGTACATGATAAAGCAATGTACAGTCTCTTTCGTTTGAGAGGCAAACGAAAGGCTGTTTCTTCCAGTATAGGCGGCATTATAAGAACAACCCATAGCGGCAAGGTCTGTATGGAATCACCAATATTCGTATCTGCACTTTCCGAATAAAATATCAAATCCGTAAAATGATAAACTACGGTAATGGATACATGAATCAAGATAAACCACAAGGCGGTTTTTATGATACTGGAGATTTTGAAATCCAATACCAAATTATCTTTGGGAGATATAACAAACTGCACCATGTCACGTAATCTGCTGCTTTTCCTGTAGGATAAATAGACAGCTGCAATGAGGCAGATTGTAATCAGGACAAGACATAGAATAAATCCTACATAGGATAGTGGCTGGTTCATAGAATTGTCCTATTTGCTTGCATTCATATTCTTCAGTAGTCCCATCTTTTTCATTTGATGAACTGTCAGTTCCGGATTGTAGATCACATCACAGCCTGCCGTTGCCTTAAGGACCTGGATATATGTTTCAATATCACCGGCGCCGATTTCATTTCGAAGTTCATTCAGCATTTCGGCATCTTCTACAGGCCAGATATAAATAACCTGTTGACCGTCCATAGTGATAGTATAGGATTGTGTTCCATATTTCTGCGGCTTACCTTCTCTCATTCTGATTCTATCTGTCAAAACTGCATAATCGCCAGCACTTATCAGCTCTTTTCGTGCAGCTTCTTCCATTATCGGGAGATGCTTTTTCTGGAATTTCAAATCGGCATGATCTACAATCAACCATATAGCCTTATAGGATTGCGATGACAAACCTTCAGGCAGTCCTTTCTTCAATATTGAAGCAACAAAAATCTGATTTTTCTTGTAGATCCTCTGCGTCTGCTCCTGAAGAAGCAGAAGAGAATCTATTACAGTAGTCGGAACGCCATTAGCTCCGGCACTGTTCAACTTATTCATCAGAGTCATAGACTCCGTTCTGACTTTCTGGTCACTTTCATAAGCCCCCAACAATAGGGAATCTATTTCCTGAATACTTTGTGCCTTCAGGGATATGCTTAATACAAGTAAAATGGATATAAATATATGTCTCATAAAAACTGTTTTATAAAAGTTATAGCAATAATATCTTAAAGGTTAAATCGTTATTTTATTGACATAAAATATTAGCCTAACCAGTCTGTAAAAAATATGATAAAGTCAAGAATTCATAATCATATTTTTTAATGATTCCCCACTGATTCGTCTTTGCGTTTTCCAAGAGACAAATCATTAATATTAACAGGCTGACATAAAACAAGTTATACATATCTAAAAAACATACCGTTGTTTTTAAAAAAACATTGGACGTTTTTGAAAAAACATTGGACGTTTTCAAAAATTCCTCGTGATGTTTTTGAAAAAACAACGGTATGTTTTTTTCGATACATTTCACCCTGTTTTTAGTGCTCAAACGAGGCGTTTCCGAGAGAAATAGCGTGCCGTTAAAACAGCGTTAAAACAGTGTTTTAATAGTGTTTTTTATTTCTCTGGAATGTTCTTCAATAATTCCAACAGATGGTTCCACCACATTCCGACAGTCTTGATTTCAATGCGTTCATTAGGAGAATGCACGTCTCTCAATGTCGGACCAAAAGATATCATATCCAAATTAGGATATTTCTCACGGAACAATCCGCACTCCAATCCAGCGTGAATAGCTGTAACCAACGGCTTCTTATGGAAAAGTTTCTCATAAGTTGACTGAGCAACCTTCAAAATTTCAGAATTCGTATTAGGTTCCCATCCTGGATAACCGTCACCTTGTTCTATTTCTGCGCCAGCCAACATGAATACTGCTGCAACCTGGTCGGCAATCATTTCTTTGCAAGACTCAACAGAACTGCGTTGGCTTGTTCCAACAAGAATGACATTGTTTTCTTTCATCTTGATTGAAGCCAAATTGGTTGAAGTCTCAACCAAACCTTCGAGGTCATGGCTCATACCAACCACTCCATGAGGACAAGCATACATAGAAAGTATGACATTGCGAGCAGTATCATTGTCGATGCAGAATGCTGGTTTGTCTACGGATTCCATCTCCAAACGAACATTTTTATCCACATGCTTCAACTCATTTTCTATGTCAGCTGCATAATGGTTCAACATCACTCTGACATTCTCTTTATCCTCTGGTTGCAATCCAATCACTGCATGAGCTTCACGAGCGATAGCATTTCTCAAATTACCTCCGTCTACAGAAGCCAATACGAAATCATAACCATTCTTCTTCAAAAGATACAAGAAACGGAACAAAACCTTGTTAGCATTTCCTAAGCCTTTATGGATTTCGCCACCTGAATGGCCACCATTCAAGCCCTTCACGTCTATACGGAAATACAAGCGGTCGGCCGATGCTTCTTGCGGTTGATAGTGGAAATAAGCTTTTGTATCTTTACCTCCTGCACATCCCATGAAAATCTGGCCTTCGTCTTCACTGTCCAAATTCAACAAGATGTTACCAGTCATGAATCCTGCTTGCAAAGCTTTAGCTCCTGTTATTCCGATTTCCTCATTTACGGTAAACAAACATTCGATAGGACCATGTTCAATATCATCAGACATCAACACTGCCATTTCTGCTGCTACACCGATACCGTTATCCGCACCCAAAGTAGTACCGTTGGCACGCAACCATTCACCATCAACAATGGTTTCAATCGGATCATTATCGAAGTCATGCTTGACATCACTATTCTTCTCGCACACCATATCCATGTGTGACTGCAAAACCACCGTTTGGCGATTTTCCATACCAGGAGTAGCCGGTTTAGAAATCAAAATATTTCCTATTTCATCTTTTTTATATGCCAATCCGTGCTTCTTGGCAAAATTCTCTAAAAAAGCAATCATTTTGCCTTCTTTGGTAGAAGGACGAGGAATTTGTGTTACTTCATGAAAGCATTTCCAAACAATTGCCGGCTGTAAATTTGTAATTTCCATCATATTATTTTAAGTTTAATAACGTTAATGTATCATGTTTTTCAAGCTTAAAACGAAAAAAAGTAGAATTAAATGCGAAAAAGCTACTTTATAATCGCTGAAACGCTTATATTTGCGTCCACAAATATAATGAAATATGATAGAAACGTTATTACTGACAGTCATAATTATTCTTATTTGCGTAGTTTTATTATGCATAAAAGTGCTTTTCAAAAAGAACGGACGCTTTCCCAACACTCATATCGAAGGGAACAAAGCGTTACGGGGAAAGAAGATATATTGCGCAAAGACAGAAGACCGTTTGCAATACGAGCATAAAAATTTATTTGAGCGATTAAAAGAATGATTAGAAAAAAACAAAAGTAAATATTCACATTTTATGAAGAACATTAATTACATTATCAATGGCGTATTAGCTGTAGCAGTTGTCATTCTGTTTGTAATGCAATTTTCCGGCAAGAAGGAAACGAGTGTATCAAGCCCGGCTGTTTCAGCAGGAGAGGGAGCTATTGCAGGTAAATTACCCATCGCATACGTAAATGTTGATTCTTTGTTGGAGAATTACAATTATGCGAAAGACTTAAACGAAATCATTTTAAAAAAAGCGGAAAACTCAAGAGCCAGCGTCAACCAAAAGGCTGCTTCTTTACAAAAAGAGATGGAAGAGTTCCAACGCAAAATAGCTAACAATGCTTTCTTGACACAAGAAAGAGCAGAACAGGAACAACAACGCTTGTTGAATAAACGCCAAGAATTGCAAGATTTAGATACACGCTTATCCCAAGAATTGATGAGCGAACAGCAAAAATTGAACGAACAGTTGAGAGATTCTATCGTATCTCAATTAAGAATCTTCAATAAAGACAAAGGATTCCAAGTTGTATTGAGCAACACAGGCGGTGACAATGTTTTATTGGCAGATGACGTTTATGACATCACAGCAGCCTTGTTAGAGTACTTAAACAAAAATTACGCTACAAAATAATAACGACGTTTGTACAAAGGGTAATTTTCTTTAACTACTCACACTTGCAAAAGACATAGCGTGTGCACAGGTGATTTTCATTCATCCCTTTGCACACGTTTTTTAGTATTCCTATCCTTGGTTATATACAAAAACAGATATCATGCTTAGTAAAAACAAAATCAAACACATCCACTCTTTAGAGCTAAAAAAGAACAGAAACAATGAACAAGTATTCGTGGCAGAAGGGAACAAATTGGTGTCGGACATGCTGCCCCATTACGCTTGTCCTCTTTTGATTGCCAAGCCCTGTTGGATGGCGACTCAAGGTGATATCAAGGCGGATGAATTGATTGTTGCAGACGATGAAGATATCCGCAAGGCAAGTTTCTTAAAAAACCCACAAGACGTATTGGCCGTCTTTAAAATTCCTTCTTGGAAAATCGAAGAGATAAACCCGCAGGATGAACTAATCCTAATGTTGGATGGCATACAAGATCCCGGCAACTTAGGCACTATCGTCCGTTTGGCAGATTGGTTCGGTATTGAACATGTCGTTTGCAGCCAGGACACCGTCGATGTCTTCAATCCAAAAGTAGTGCAATCCACGATGGGAGCTTTGGCGCACGTAAAGGTTCACTACACGGACATAGCAACGTATTTAGAGCAACAGAAAGAACGTAACACGCCCATATACGGGACATTCTTAGAGGGAGAAGATATATATGAGAAAGATTTATCAGGAAATGGCATAATTATCATGGGTAATGAAGGGAATGGAATCAGAAATGAGCTAAAGGAAATGATAAACGAGAAATTATACATTCCTAATTACCCACAAGGTCGGGATACGGCAGAGTCACTTAATGTAGCAGTTGCTACCGCTGTTATCTGTGCGGAGTTCCGTCGCCGTAAAAGGATTCAATTGTAAATGTATCAGCATATAATTACTTCCTTGCTGAAATGTATATGGTAATTGATTCTGCAAAATAGAAAGTAATTCTGGATAAGATAACGGAAGACGGGCTTGCAAACAAGTATCTAATATTCCAGGCCATTCTGTGACTTTATCTTTAGGCAAAAGCATTAAGACCCCATTCAGAAATGAAGTAGCTGCAATTTCTTCCTTTAAAGGATGGATTCCTATGCAGTTTCCTCCTGAATCAAACGACACGAAGCTCATCGGGTAAATCCGACCCGCATAAATGTAGTGTGCAGCCCAATGCTTTATTTCCATTTTTATTTTATATCTTCAGCGGATTGGATGGAAAGAGATTTATAATTGTAGCGGGTCAATGAGATACTATCAGCATAGACTTTATAATGATTATAGCCTCCGTTATCCATACGGATATAACCATAGACACGCATAATGCGTTTGGTCGGAATAGACTTTAACGTAGTCGTATGATAGCCATCTTTGGTTATCATTTCATTTACGGTCAAGATTGTATCTCCTTGATCCACACAAATACGTAATTCTGGCTTATGCTTCATTGAGGGTGAAATACCCCACATCTTCATTTTCAAAGAAAAAGAGCTTCCTGACGGGAAAGGATCTTTCGGCTCCACACGGAACAAAGTTCCATTAAAAGGTTTCATTTTATCAGAGAGGGTCAAGTAAGGACGCCTCGGCCATATATCTATTGAATCTTGCAAAGAAGAAGAGGTGAAAGCCTTTTCCACATTTCCTAAGGCGGAGATCCGATTATCCACATCCTTTGCAATCATGTTATAGACTTGCATGTAACGATCCAAATTTCGGGCATACCACATCACCGAACTGTCATATTCAGCACGAGTGATATGATACTTCCTAAACACAGCCTCATAAAGAGCCAATTTATGAGCATCATCATTATAGGTAACTTTGTCTGAGTTTATCAATGCCTCAGCAATTTCCATGTCCGTCACCACCGCTTTCATCTTTTTTTGGGAAAGAATACCATCTGGCACCGGACTACAAGATGCCAAGCCAAGCAACGCACACAAAAATCCTCTTATAAAAACCTTGTTACCCATCATGAAATATGCTTATTCCTTGCTTAAGCTCTTAGATAATGTATTACGATAAAACAACAGCAATATAAAGACGGCTACACAGATTGCTGAATCTGCCAAATTGAATATCGGACGGAAAAAGATAAAGTGTTTTCCTCCCCATATCGGCAACCATTGTGGCAAATCCGTATCAATCAATGGGAAATAGAACATGTCAACCACTTTACCATGCAACCATGTACCATATCCTCCGTCAGCAGGGAACAACGTAGCAACCTGTCCATAGCTATGATCGAATATGACTCCATAAAAAACCGAATCAATGATGTTTCCCATTGCGCCTGCCAAAACCATTGCTATGCAAGCTATGAAACCAAACGAATAGTTTTGTTTTATTATCTTATATAAGTAATACCCTATAAACCCAACTGCAACAATCCTAAAAAGAGACAGGAACAGTTTTCCTATAACTTCAATGCCAAATGCCATTCCTGGATTCTCGGTAAAACAGATATAAAACCATGGGGTTATCTCAATGCTCTCATGTAAGGGCATATGAGTCTTTACCCAAATCTTCAATATTTGGTCTAAAAGAAGGAGCAGTATTACAATCAACACCGCTCCTTTACCTTTTGTATAATTCATACTTATTTAGCGCCTCCTTGTTTTGCTTCAATACTTAATGTAGCATGAGGAACTGCACGGAGTCGTTCCTTCGGAATCAGTTTCCCTGTTTCCCTACAAATACCGTAAGTCTTGTTTTCTATTCTAATCAAAGCGGCTTGTAAGTTCTGGATAAATTTCATTTGACGCTGCGCCAAACGACCTGATTCTTCTTTTGAAAGAGTTGTAGCCCCTTCTTCTAATACTTTAAATGTTGGAGATGTATCTGCAATATCGTTTCCGTCCGTATTAGTTATTCCACCTTTCAACATCTCATAGTCTTTTTTTGCTTTGTCAAGCTTACTTAGAATTATAGCCCGGAACTCTTCAAGTTCTGCATCCGAATATCTCGTTTTTTCTGCCATGGCGATTTTAAATTTATCAAGTTAAACAACTAATATTTTTATGATGGACTGAGTTGTGATTCTTTAGAACCTGCAACTCAATCCTTCTTTTATTTTTGCACAAAGATAATATTTAATTTATATTCTTTCACTCTGATAACAGAAATATCACGAGAAAAGCTTATTCTTAAGCTTTTACTACCAGAACATCCAAAGTGAAATCTTCAAAATCCAAAGTTGTCGCATTGGCTATTGGCTCACTCGTTATTTCTATCGATTTAGCCAATACTTGGTTTGAAATATACTCTCTGAATGACTGAATAGCCCCATCCATCTCTGTTGCAGATGCAATCTTTATAATTACTTTGTCTGTAATATCAAAGCCACTGCTCTTACGTATATTTTGTATACGGTTGACCAGTTCTCGTGCCAAACCTTCTTTCTTCAACTCTTCAGTCACTGTAATATCCAACGCAACTGTAAGACGGCCTTCATTTGCCACCAACCATCCTGGGATATCTTCGGATATGATTTCAACATCTGCACGGTCGATAACCGCATCTACACCATCAACTTTAAGCGTGAATGTTCCCGCTTTTTCAAATGCATTGATATCTTCTTGACTCATCTGTTGAATAGCAGCAGCCAATGCCTTCATGATTTTGCCGTAACGCGGACCTAATTTTTTGAAATCAGGTTTGATTTTCTTTACCAAGATACCTTCCGTATTATCAACGAAACGCATTTCTTTCACGTTCACTTCGTTTAATACCAAGGCTTTGACAGCTTCCAATGCGCTTCTTTGATGCTCGTCCAATACCGGAATCATCAGATGCTGCAACGGCTGGCGAACTTTGATATTGACTTTTCTACGAAGAGCCAAAACCATTGATGAGATACTTTGAGCCATTTGCATACGTTCTTCAAGATCCTTGTCTATCAACTCCTCATGGCAAACAGGGAAGTCTGATAAATGAACCGAAGCAACGTGTTCACGACCTGTCACTGCAATCAAATCCCCAAACAGTTTATCAGCATAGAACGGAGCAATAGGAGCCATCAACTTAGCTACTGTTTCCAAGCAAATGTATAATGTCTGGTAAGCTGAAAGTTTATCTTCGGTCAGACCACCACCCCAGAAACGACGGCGATTCAAACGTACATACCAATTACTCAAATTATCATTTACAAAGTCAGAAATAGCACGACCGGCACGAGTCGGTTCGTATGTGTTCAAATAATTATCCACATCTTTCACCAACGTATTCAAGAGAGAAATAATCCAACGATCTATTTCCGGACGATTTTCCCATGCTACCTCAGGCTGGGAATAATCAAATCCATCTACATTTGCATACAAAGCAAAGAATGAATAAGTATTATATAATGTGCCAAAGAACTTACGACGAACCTCTTCAACTCCTTCGATGTCAAACTTCAAATTATCCCAAGGAGAAGCATTGGTTATCATATACCAACGCAATGGATCTGAACCATATTTATCAATAGTGCTGAACGGGTCTACGGCATTGCCTAAACGTTTGGACATCTTGTTTCCATTCTTATCCAAAACCAAACCGTTCGATACGACATTCTTATATGCTACGCTATCGAATATCATTGTAGCGATTGCATGAAGAGTAAAGAACCATCCGCGAGTTTGATCCACACCCTCAGCAATGAAGTCGGCAGGATAATAAGTACGTTCGTCTACCAATTCTTTGTTTTCAAACGGATAGTGCAACTGTGCGTATGGCATAGCTCCTGAATCAAACCAAACATCAATCAAGTCGGTTTCACGTTTCATAGGTTTGCCACTCTCTGAAACCAAGATGATATCATCGACGTACGGACGATGCAAATCTATCTTTTCGTAATTATCCCTCGAATATACACCCGGTTCAAATCCCCAATCCTTGTAAGGGTTGCTCTTCATGAATCCGGACTTGATAGATTTCTCTATCTCCTCATACAATTCTTCAACTGAGCCAATGCACTTCTCTTCACCTTCTTCACTTCTCCATATTGGAAGTGGTGTACCCCAATAGCGAGAACGGCTCAAGTTCCAATCATTCAGATTTTCCAACCATTTGCCAAAACGTCCTGTACCCGTAGATTCCGGTTTCCAGTTGATGGTTTTGTTCAGTTCTATCATTCTATCCTTACATGCGGTTGAACGGATGAACCAGCTATCCAAAGGATAATAAAGGACTGGTTTATCTGTACGCCAACAGTGCGGATAATTGTGGACATGCTTTTCAATCTTAAATGCTTGATTGCCTTGCTTCATCTTCATGCAGATGTAGATATCAAGCGTTTCAGCTGCTTGTGCTGCCTTCTCATCGTACTTCCCATCTACTGTAAACTGAGGATCATAAGCATTCTTCACCCAGCGTCCTTGATATTCTTTATACAATTCCAAATTCACACATTCAGAAACGAATTTATCATCAAGTTCATCCAACAAGTAAAATTTACCTGTCAAATCCACCATTGGGCGAGTCTCTCCCTTTTTGTTTATCATAAACAAAGAAGGAATGCCGGCAGCTTTTGCCACAAAAGCATCATCAGCACCGAATGTAGGAGCAATATGAACAATACCTGTACCGTCTTCTGTTGTTACATAATCACCGGAGATTACTCGGAATGCCTTAGAGGAAGCATCTTTCCAAGCTCCTGTTTCTTCATCCAACTCTACAGGTTTAACCCAAGGCATTAGTTGTTCGTATTCCATTCCAACCAAATCCGGACCTTTATATTCTCCGACAACCTTAAATGGAATCAGTTTATCACCCGGCTTGTAGTCTTCCAATGCCAAGCCTTCAGCCTTTTTATTGAAATGTGTATACAGTAACGCTTTTGCCAAGACAACAGTCATTTTCTCTCCTGTATACCCATTATACGTTCGGACAGCTACATAGTCAATTTTCGGTCCCACACACAACGCCGTATTAGATGGCAATGTCCATGGAGTAGTAGTCCAAGCCAAGAAATAGGGAGTTCCCCATTTTGCCATTTCTGACTTGGGATTCTTTATTTTGAATTGCCCAACTACCGTTGTATCTTTTACGTCACGATAACACCCAGGCTGGTTCAATTCATGTGAACTCAATCCTGTACCTGCGGCTGGAGAATAAGGCTGGATAGTATATCCTTTGTATAATAAGCCTTTATTATAAAGTTGTTTCAACAACCACCACAATGTTTCAATATAACGATTGTCATAGGTAATGTATGGATTATCCAAATCCACCCAATATCCCATCTTCTGTGTCAAGTCAGTCCACTCACGAGTGTATTTCATCACCTCCTTGCGACAAGAAGCATTATATTCATCTACCGAAATCTTTTTACCGATGTCTTCTTTTGTTATACCCAAAGCCTTTTCTACACCCAGCTCAACAGGAAGTCCGTGAGTGTCCCAACCGGCTTTACGACGCACCAAATAACCTTTCATCGTTTTATAGCGGCAAAAAATATCTTTGATAGAACGAGCGATAACATGATGAATACCTGGCATACCATTGGCTGAAGGAGGACCTTCATAAAAAACGAAAGAAGGATGGCCTTCTCTTATTTCCAAACTCTTGTGAAAGACGTCACCGTCCTGCCATTTCTTAAGGATTTCCTTATTCACGTCCGATAAGTCGAACTTAGAATATTCGGTAAATTTCTTAGTCATATCGTGATGTTATTTATTAGCTAATATAAATTACGGCCGCAAAGATAATGAATATCCGCCAAAACTGCCGTATTGTTTTCAGATTTTCGTTCCAATGATTCTTTTATTTCATCTCAACAGAATTTCTGAAACAGTTCGACTGTTATGACGGATAATCGTTTTCGCCTTTTATTTTTCCGTTTTATACCATGATGCATACATATGGTAATTTCGGGCAATTTTCTGATTAATCTCTTTTGATTGTTCCGGGTCTACTTTCTTGACGAATTTCGCAGGTACTCCTGCATAGATACTTCCCGGTTCAACAATGGTATTGCTCAATACGACAGAACCGGCAGCAACAATGGCACCTTCACCTATCACAGCATGATCCATCACAACAGACCCCATTCCTATCAATGCGCCATGACAAATTTTCGCTCCATGAATCGTAACGTTATGTCCAATAGAAACATCATCGCCTATCTCTATGGTTGACTTCTCATACAATGTGTGTAACACTGAGCCGTCTTGGATATTCACACCATTCCCTATACGGATGGAATTGACATCACCACGCAAAATAGTACCAAACCAAATACTGCATCCATCGCCTATTATTACATCACCAACGATTGTTGCATTATCTGCCAAAAACGTATCTTTACCAATGATGGGAGTAAATCCTCTCACCGATCTAATCAATGCCATATCTTTTTAAATTTCTTCTGTTTTCTTTTTCAACCAAGCTTTTTCCTCTTCTGTCAAATACGGGCTTAGTTTTTCATAAACCTCTTGATGATATTTGTTAAGCCATGCGTGTTCACGAGCCGACAACATAGATACTTGTACCAAGGTTGTATCAATATAGCAGAGCGTCAATGTTTCCATTCTTAAGAACTTGCCATATTCTGTTTCACAGTCTTCCACAACCTCTATCATGTTTTCTGTACGGATTCCATACTGTCCTGTGCGGTATAATGCCGGTTCGTCACTCATCACCATGCCTGCCTCGATGACCACCGGGTTCTCCTCCATACGGATGCTTTGCGGACCTTCATGGACATTCAAACAGTGGCCGATGCCATGGCATGTACCATGCAGATAATTGATTCCTGCATCCCACATAGGCTTACGGGCTAATATATCCAATTGAGAACCTCTCATTCCTACCGGGAATTTACATTTTGCCATATCGATTGTACCTTTAAGAGCCAAGGTGAAATCTCTCTTCATTTGCTCTGTAGGTTTGCATAAAGCGATAGTACGAGTCACATCTGTCGTTCCGTCCAAATATTGTCCACCGCTATCCAACAAATAGAGGTTATCCGGCTTCAGTTGCGCATCTTGTTCAGGAGTAGAAGAAACAGCATAATGTACTACAGCTCCGTGAGGCCCATAACTTGAAATAGTTTCAAAACTATCCATGATATACAAAGGTTGTTCCGCACGGAAAGCAGTTAATTTTTTGCTTGCGCTTAATTCCGTCACCTTATTTCCTGCGGCCATCTCTTGTTCCAACCAATAGAAGAATTTCGTCAATGCGATGCCATCCTTCAAAACAGCGTTACGGTATCCTTTCCGTTCGGTCGGGTTTTTAATACTCTTCAACGTATTGGCAGGAGAAATACCTTTGATGATTGTTACACCTTTTGGCAAAGCATTACAAATCGCTTTATTGGTATGCGCTGTATCCAAATAGACAGTAGTAGTTTCTGGCAATTTAGATAAATAATGACAAATACGTGAATAATCAGCCAACACAACCCCATCTTTCTTCAAGCGTTCAGCAATCTCTGCAGGCACTTTCTTAGGATTGATGAAAAGGACATTCTCCTCTTGTGAAACAAACATATAAGCAATAGCTACTGGATTGCAAGTAACATCTGTTCCTCTAAAATTACAAGTCCAAGCCACTTCGTCCAAAGCAGAAAGAATTGTACAATCTGCTCCTGCTTTATGGAGCATCATATTTATATCAGTAAGTTTATCTTCAGTTGATTTACCACTAAATTCTATCGGCATGTCAAACACCATGTCTTCTGGAATAGCAGGACGGTCAGTCCAAATAGCGTCAATCAAGGCTGCTTCTGAATTCAAAGATATGTGCTTCCGCTTTAATTGTACTTCCAATGCATCAGCTTCTTCAGCACTATATGTCTCTCCATTCAAGCCAACTGTATCACCAGCAGACAACTCTGACAACAGGAAATCAGTAATAGAAGGAGTTCCTTCAATTTTCAACTTATATAAATCGATTCCTGTACCAGCCAATTGGTCTTCAGCTTGCAAAAAATAACGAGAATCTGTCCATAGACCTGCTTTATCCAAAGTTACAACCACTGTTCCTGCAGATCCTGTGAAACCAGAAATCCACACTCTGTATTTCCAACAGGCACCCGGATATTCGCTCATGTGCGGATCGGTTGTCGGAATAATATAAGCAGAGATGTTATGCTCTTTCATTACTTTCCTCAAAGCGGAAAGACGTTCAACAATCTGTGTTTTCATTGCATATTTTTTATTAGTTATGATGCAAAGATAAACATTTCAATTGAACTTTGTTCATTTCACCATATCTTCTTCGATAAAGTTCGGAACCAAATGAATGATACGATTCCTTTTAAGATACTTGATATACAGATTGCCCACCATACGCCTTCTATTCCTAATCCTATGGCACCCAAAAGCATAGCCAAAGGAAGCCGGAGTGTATTAAACACGATACTAGTAACTGCTGGCGGTACAGTACGACCTATGCCATAAAACAGTCCTTGCATCGTAATTTCCAACATCAGGAACATCATGGAATAGCCATCGATACGCAAAAAGAGACCTCCTGCCATATAGGCTTCTCTCTCCGGAACCACGATTGAAAAAATCTCATTACCATAAAAGACATAGAGGAATGTACAAAAGACACCAAAGATAGAAGTCATCATCAAAGTCGTCCGGTATGCAGCTTCTACCCTGTTTCTCTTCCTTGCAGCATAGTTTTGTGCTGTAAAGGCACTCAGTGCCGTACTGAATCCCTGTGATGTATTCCACGCTATAGCCTCAATCTGACCACCGGTCGTCAGTGCGACCAATCCATAATGACCGCCATAAGTGGAAGCCGTTCTTCCCATCAACATATTGATGACCGCAAAAAAGCTATTCAATAATGCTACAGGAATTCCTATACGCACGACCTTCAATGTATACTTCCATTTCAAAGGAACAAAAAAGTGGAAATCATCCCACAATTTGTTCCTCACTTTCAGTTGATAGACAAACAATAATATCACCATACATTGAGATAGCCACGTGGCATAAGCAGCACCTGCCGTTCCCCATCCAAAGAGTAAAATGAATAAGGGATCCAGCAACATATTCAATGCCAATCCCGCACCACTGATATAAAATGGTATCTTACTCAAACCAGCGGCATTGTGTACTCCTGTAAAAGCAGAAGCCAAAAACACAAACGGGAAAGCCGTACTGACGATACGTAGATATTCCACTGCCTTGGCGGATATCTCAGGGCTTAATTTATACAACGACACAATGGGGGTAGCTAATGAAAAAAAAATGACTCCCCACATCAATGAAAAAATCAAAGCCAGTGTCAAGTTATGCGCAGCATATGCCTTCGCTTCCTGTTGATTTCCAGAGCCAATGGATTGCCCCACGGTCACTTCCGCTCCAACTTTATTCAACAACGAAAAAGATTGGAGCATCCAAGTCAATATACCTACAGCTCCTATGGCAGCAACTGCTTCGCTACCTATTCGACCTACCCACGCCATGTCCGTCAGACTATAAGCCATCTGGACGAAAGAAGTTCCCATTATGGGTATTGCCAGGTTAAATAATTGCTTCCGAATCGATCCTTCCGTCAGATTTTTTACTGATTGCATTTTTTATATTAAATCATACCCAACATATGACTGCGGGACAATAAGCATGCCCCCATCAACCCTCCTTTTTCTCCTAATTGCGACACTACTAATTTTGTGTCTTGATTCACTAAATTTAATGAATACTTCCGCACTGCACTCTGCATAGGCAAACGAAGATATTCCTGTGTCGCAGATAAAGGTCCACCGATAATCACAAGTTCCGGATTAAGCACATTGATAAATCCTGCAGTCCATCTGCCTAACACATACCCAATATGCTCAACCATCTCTATTGCCAATACGTCTTCTTTCAGCACTGCCTCCACGAAGTCAGACAAAAGGAATTCTCCATGTTCCCTAAGCATATCAGCCATGATAGTTGTACTCCCTTGCTCCAAGCGTTCTTTCAATATGCGTTCCACTGCATATCCTGAAGCCTCTGTTTCCAAACATCCTTTCTTGCCACAATTACAGATTACTTCATTATCAACAGCACAAATATGTCCTATCTCGCCTGAAAAACCAGATTTACCATAGTATATTTTTCCTCCTATGATTATTCCAGCCCCTAATCCCCAATTCAGATTAAGGAACAAAATGTTTTTTTCATCTTTAACAGCGCCCATCATGTATTCACCATAAATCATGGAACGTGAATCGTTTTCCAAATAGACAGGAATTCCCAAACGCTCTTCCAATACTCTTGCCAAAGGACGTTGATTAAAATAGAAATAGGAATAAGAGTATCCTTTTTCCGAATTAACACGCCCCGCAATGTTCACACCTATCTGCAATATCTTTTGGCGTGGGATATCCAAACCTGCAATATAATCTTTAATAATCAGAGATAACGCATCCAGTGCCTCGGTGGTATCTTCCAAGTTATAAGGCACTTCCACCGGTTCAGAAACCATTTTACCACGAAAGTCAATTGTCGCAAGTTGAATTTTCTTACGCTGGATATCTACTCCGACAAAATAGCCAGACTTCGGATTTAAACCATAAATATTAGGCTTTCTTCCTCCATTGGTATTCTGTTTGCCTAAATCTATGAGGAATTGCCTATCTATTAATTCGGATACAAATTTGGTTACCGTCGGTATACTTATATCCAATTCCTTCGCCATATCTGCTATGGAGGCGGAATCTGTCATAATCAATAACTGCATGAGTCGTTTCTTCAATACAGTACTTTTATTATTACCTTCTTGCATTTGGAAAATCGTATCCATACTATATAGTTTTATTATGATTATTAAAAATTTTACTACTATTTATATTTCCAGCCCTCTATTTTGCCCAAAACTGGAGTTTTTTATAATACTTGTTAGTGTCCCCACAAACTTAATACATTTTTTTATTC
>OLYC01000160.1_pt1 | contig 61929 bp, 70 predicted proteins | sample 1674271 | NCBI WGS metagenome assembly OLYC01 (sample SAMEA103958154, study PRJEB25191) | human gut metagenome
TTGTTGGCAAGCCCCATTCTGCGAAGTTCCAACCCTGCCGCTTGCATTGTCAGTGTTTTGCCAGAACCTACACAGTGTGCGTAAAGAACCGACTTCTCGTTAATAGTTCTCCATACTGCGTCAGCCTGATGCACTCGCGGCGTCATGTCGGCAGCGGTATTAAGCCATGGGAATGTGAGAAGCGATCCGTCATAGTGACGCGGAACAACGGCATTGAACTTGTTGTTGTACGACTGCCCTACGCGCTGCTTAACTTCTGGCGTTTTCAGAATCCATTCTTTAAGTTTTTCGTTGATGTCCTTTACTATGGTCTGCGCTTTAACTTCTGCCGCCGCTCTAGCTTTTCTGACCGTTTCGGAATCATCATCCTTGACCTTGAAGTTAGAACTTTCAATCTTGCCCGTGTTTAATATCTTACTAATAACAGTATTGATCCCTATGTCGTCTCTGTCATCATAGGATGCTTTTGCTATTTCGTATTTCTCGTGCGCTTGGGCTGAAATGCGTCTGTATCTAGGCGTGGTTGTTACTTCCCAGTACGTGGTAACGGGATTGTAGCGAACAACAACGGCGTTTGGCTCGCCCAAGAGGTCATCGATGAATGCTTGCGTATCTTCCACGGAAAGGATTGGAGATCCGAGCGGGATTTCAATGTCCTCTACCTCTATGTCGGCAGGGATGACGGCTTTCAGTGCTTCTACGTTTCTCGCATATTCTGGCTCAGAACGTGCGGCATCTTCTGCGAATGCAAGCTTTTGACGCACATTTCCAGAAAGATATTCGTCACGTGGGACGTACTGCTCGCTTACAGGGTCTTTGAAGAGCTTGTCTCCCAGTTCTTTTATGATAGCATCCTCGCTCTTACCAAGTACGCTTGCCATGTATTTTATGTCAGCGAAGCCAAACTTGCGGAGAGATGACGCAAGTGCATCACTCGTCGTGGATATGTTTAAGTCGTCAGTTGCAGGGTACGCAGTTCTTTCTGTCAGAATAGGTGCTTTCTCTGCGGTGCTTTCCTTGCCCTTCGTTCCAGCCTTGTATTTTTGTTCAAGGGCGAGAAGTCTGCCAGCAATAGGAGAACCTGAAATCTGGCGCACGTTGGTCTTGTCGTTGATATATCCATATTTTCTTACGAATGAATCATATTGCTTGTTAAGTTTTTCGCGTGCTTTAGAGAGAGCTGCTTCAGAAACGTCTGGATCAACCTGTTTCGCAAGTACATCATTCAGCGAATCGCTCAACTCTTTGAGCGCGCCAACCTTAGCTTGCGCACTCTTCGCAAACGGTTTCAGTTTCTTCTCGCCGTTATCGTCTATAACGACTTGTCCCCACTGCCCATCTTTTCCCTTGATGATGTCACCGACGTTTTGCCCATCCTCTGCGTCGGCAAGCTCTTTTACATGGGAAGGTGTGTTAATCTTAACGGGTTCACGTGGGACGTATACGTTTTCTGGCAGTCGAGAGATAGCTTCTCCGAGCTTCTTATCCGTTTCCGCATTGCTTGACGTATGGAACTCAACGTTTTTGCTGCCGTATCTATCGCGAACCAATACGGGGTCACCAATTATGTTTTCTGGATTATCTTCGTAATATCCGTTTATGCGTGTATAGGTGTGCCGCCCCTCGGCATCCTTCGCCTCTATGGTCGTTAAGCCATTTGTCCAACCATTCGTAGTGTCAACGGTATCAGGATTCTCACCTTCATTAAGTTTCCTGAAAACGACGATATCCGTTCCGACATTTGCAGATGGAGCAAAAAGCGTGTTAGGAAGTCTGACGATACCAACTAGCTTTGCTCTACTGGAAAGATGACGGAGAAGTGCATTGTCGTATCCGGCTTTTCTGTCCATCGTTCCACTGGAAGTCATGAAAACGATGAGACCGCCAGGTCTTACCTTGTCTAATGTTTGTGCGAAATAGTAGTCGTGAATAAGAAGCGACTTATGGACGCCGCCGTCGGAATCTCTCATTGCAGGGACGGATGCTTTTACGCTGTTAGAGAACGGAACATTAGTGATAGCTAAATCATAGAAGCCGTTGCCACGATCGAACTTGGTGTAATCTTGGTTATCTATCTTGAACTTCTTGCTCTGATAAAGCTGTTTAGCAATTCTTGCAGGGATTGGGGAAAGTTCAACGCCTTGAAGTGCAGTGCTTCTTTCTCTAAGGGAAGCAGGCATCAAGCTGAAGAAACTGCCAACACCGCAAGATGGATCAAGCACGCGACCGCCCTTGAAGCCGAGATGTTCTGCGAGTTCCCACATTCTGCTAATAACAAACGGCGGAGTGTAGAAAGCCGTTAATAGCTCTCGCTCCGCCGCGTTATATTCCTCCTCAGTGAGAAGTTCTTTAAGCTGCGCCATTCTCTTGGCGTCGCTCTTCATTTCACTGCCCAGTCCGCCCCAGCCAGAATATCCTGCAAGGATTTCCTGCTCTGCCGGGGTTGCCATTCTGTTTTCGCTTTCAATCTTTTTCAGAAGTTTGATTGCTGCGATATTGTTGTCCACCCTCTGCGTCTTAGAAGCACCTTTGGCGTCAGGCGGAACTGGTTTTGCGATGTAGTCATTGCCGGGAACGTCCCTTGCATCTTTGACTTTCCCTTTGGCAATATCCGTCTCAACCTTGTCTGCTTTAGGGGAAATTACAGGTTTCTTAGTTCCTCCTGCCGAAGTTCCCTCGCCGTTTGCTCGTTCCATGCGAGTTCCATCTTCAGCCTGTCCTCGTCCCAGTTCTCTGCTTCCGCCTGTTCCATTGTTCTTTGGTTCAGCACTTTCAGCGTCTGGTCCTCGTTTTCGTCCGCCATCTCTATCCGGCGTCTCGCTATTTCCTCTAGTGGTTCGTTGTTCTCCTTTTCCACCTGTTCCGCTCTTTCCGGATCCTCCCACTTCCACTGGTCTGCTAGATCCTTGTTCTCGTCCTCGTACATCATCTTTCTCCTTTGCTGGTACACCTTTGGAATTATCTTTCTTCATTGTACCATTTCCATCAGAGTTGTCCACCGCGGAATCATCGGTCTTGTTGAAAATCTTTAACACGGCATCAGCTTGGCTAGGTGTCAGGTTTTTAACGGCGTCTTCGTTGATGATACCGCCCTGATTAAACGCATAGTCTATAAGGTCTGCTCCGGTCTTATCCCCGGCTTTAGGCAGCTCATGGTTGGCGTTATCGCCGTCTCCAAAGTATGCCTGCACGCCGCGGAAAGAAGCATCGATATAGTCGTTAAGGGTGGATACTGACTTGTCACCGTACTTGCTTCTAATGTCATCTTTGACGGCATCCGCCGTTTTCAATCCGCTTTCATAACGTGCGCCGACTGCCTTTAATGCGACTACGAGCTTTTTGTCATCGAACTTTTTGCCCGTGTCGGGGAAGGATTTGACTGCCTCCCACGCGGGTGCGAGCCACGGTTCTATATCCTTTTGCTTCACGCCCTTGGCTTTGAATGCGGCAATGGTCTTGCTCGCGAAGTCGGCAAATTTGGCAACGCCGCGTTGTGTGTACGCGGCACAAATCTTAAACACAGGTACAAGAACAGTCGGGTCGAACCCGGAATTTAAGTTGCGCGTCTTTCTGATAAACTCGTCAATGTATCCTTGGATAGCTTCATCACTATCATCGACTAGCTTATGCTTCTTGTGAATCTCATCTTTTGCTTCTTTAGGCTTTGGTGCGGTCTTTTCTCGCGTGCGTCCTGCTTTTGGTGTCAATCCAAACGCTTCCTCTAAATCCCTGTCGGCATCTTCCACGCTCCCAAAGACGCTTTCTTTGCTTTCTTTTGGTTGGGTAGTGTTCTTGCTCTTAGGATTAGATGCGGGACTAAGCTCGCTTGCGTTAAGCCCTACAGAAGTGCGGACAATTTCATCAAACCCCATCTTTGACCCTGAAAAGAGGGCGGCACCCGGTTCATTTGCTCCATCTATGTACTTTGTCATTCTGACAAGTGCGTCGGAAATTGCTTTCGGCCTTCTGATGTTATCAGCAATAAAGCGAGCAAGATTCTTCCCACTGACAGATGCGATCGTCGAGTTGTCCCCGAAGAGACTTGTTTCATCGAGGGCGAATTTGATACTCTTCCCGTCGTTCTTGCTCTTGAAATAGAAGTCAAGCACATCAGACAAGAGTTTTGGAAGATCGTAGTCTTTCGACACATCGCCCTTGTTGAGCTTTGCCTTGATAGCGGCTACTTGCGGGGCAGCTGCCGAGAACGCCTTCACGATATTCTGATCTTCAGTATCAGTGCTTTCGCTAATTCTTTCAAGAAGGGCATTGTCACCATAGGCATATGCCGCGAGTGCAGATTTCACGCGTTCTATGCCCGCCTTGGATGGCGTGCCGTCCTTGTTGAACACAACATCGCGCTCCGATTTATCCACCATTTCATTCAAGGCAGATACAACAAAATCATCATTGCTCCGCTTCGTCAAGTCACCGCTACCATCGTAGTCATACAGGCTAAGCGTCTTAAGTGAAATCTTTTCTGCATCCACTTTCGCCTGCTGGCTTGCGCTCATCTTCATGCCGCCCTCGGTAGAGTGTATGATACTATCCTGTAAGGAATCAGACGAAGCATCACGTTGACGAACGAGAACGGGGTTCTGCATGGATTCTACTTCGTCGCGAGTATAACCATATTCTTCCGCATGTTCCACAAGGTACTGCTTGTACTTCTGACTGCTCTCTTTGTATGCGTCGCCGTCCGTCGTGTAGGCTCTTGTGATTGCCATAGTACGGCCGTTGCCGTTTTCTACTACGTTGTCCTGATTTACAAGCGGCGCGCCTTGATTGACACTGCGGCTTTCAGCAAGGTCTTCTGGGCGAAGGTTTCTTGCCATATCATCGACTTGTTCCTTCATGGAAACACGATCACGGTCACGCGGTTGGAGTTTATCAGGGTAGTTTTCGTTCTTCCCAAAGTCGGCAGTATTAGAAGCGATAAGCGTTTCTGCCGGGACTATCTTATAAGAGACTTTAAGTTCCTTCCCATCATCCGTGCGAACGGTGGCAGACTTGATGTTTTTCTCCTCTTTCACCATCATGCTCTCGAAGTAGTCCCTAACTCTATCGGCGGCATGTGAAACGGGAGTGCCAGTATCGGAAAATCCGGCATCTTCAAGATCGCCTGCGACTTTGTTCGCACGTTCAATAGCTTCGTCAAGGGTCATGACGCCATTATCAAGCATTTTCGCAATACGGTCTATTGCGTCTTTTGCCTCATCAAAAGCTGCATCTTCATTCTCTATAGCTTCTTTCTCCGCCCACGGGTGTTCTTTGTCAAAGGCCTGCATTTCCCTGATTTTTCGCTCTGCGTATTCATTGAGCTTTGCCTTAACTGCTTCGGGAAGTTTGTCGAAGTTCTTTCCTCGAAGAGCAAACTGGATACGGGCTATTGTCTCTGCACTGGTTGAATTGCCCGCCCGGTGATGGATAAGGCATTTGTTGATTAGTTTAAGGATTACCTTCGCTTTGTTGGAGGCTTTGGGGTCTATTGCACCGATCTCCTTAGAAGATTTTGCGGCGTCCCGTGCATCATTGTCTGCGGCATTGTTTCGCACAACGACCTTATCATCTTGCTTCTGATTGGTCTTTTGTGGCTCTTCTTTCTTACCACTAGATGGGGTTTCTTTCGGTGGAGCGTTCTTTACAGGGTTCTTGCCTTCGGGCGTCTTACGGTCTTTGCTTTCTGACGGCTTACTTTGTTCAGGTTTGGCGTTGTCATTTTTATTTTCTTCGGGGTGATGTACGGGCTGGTTCTTCTCGGTGTTCTCATGGTTGTTCTCCTTTTCAGAAATATTTGACTTTGCGTTGCTATCTGTGCCGGGCACGCTTTCGCCTTCTGCGTTTGCGGGAGTTGTCTTGCCAGCTGCTACAGTAGCGGTGGTAGGTGCAGTTGCTTTTACAGGTGGGAGCGCAATGGGCGCAGCAGTACCCAATGTCGTGCCTTTTGCAGGGGCAGGTGCCGCCGGAAGTGCCAACGGCGACTGATGCGCGCTTAACACATCGTTTTTCACTGCTTCTAATATATCAGGATTGATTTGCATTGCATCCAGTCGGGCTAATGCGTCCTTATCCCCATCGACAAATGCCTGCTTTACAAGCTCTTTGAGTTTCTGATTGCTGCGTGCTTTTTCAATTTTAGCTTGAGGCACTTGTGCATTGTTTTCTTTTTTGACAGCGGTGGCGTTCGCGGGTGGCAGCCGTAACGTTGGAGACGCCGGAAGAGGTGTACTCTGCATAGAGGGAGCGACCGGAGGCTTCGCTCCTGCTGGGGTCTGCGTCCCCGGTGCCGCGGGGAGGTTTGCGTCCTCGTTTCTTGGCGAACCGGTTCTTACGGCCGAGAGTTTATTCTCTTCGCTGTTCCCTGCTTGCGGTTTTTCCTCGACGGTCGGTGTTGCCGTGACGGTAGACTGTTCAGGCTTCTTGTTGATGTTTCCTGCACTAGAAGAGCTATTTACAGGCTTGCTTGCGTCGGAATTACCTGCCTGCACATTTTCTTGCGCCACACTCTCTGGTGCATCCTGCGCCGTTTCAGGGGCGTTCTCACCCCACCCGTACTGCGCCGCCAGCTCTTCCTGCGCTTTCTTGTTCTTGCCTTGAATGGCTTTGCGAATGGCGTTCAGCTTTTCTACATCTTCATCTGTGTCAGCGGGAAGCGTTTCCTCAAGGTCTTTCAAAAAATCTTCTGCGCTCTTCGGGTTGGGAACGGAAGAGCCGCCCCTCTTGCCTCCGTTGTACACTACGTTCGGGTCTGCACCGCCGTTCATAAACATATCGTAGATCGTTTGGGCGTTGGCTGCCTTTTGATTCCTTATCTTGTCTGTTCCTTCGGAGCGTTCATAGAACTGGTCTGCAAGGCGTCCTGCTTCATCAGGGGACTGCGCCTTTAAGATTTCCTGAAGCGCGCCGCTTTCTTTCCCCTTCAGCTCATGGATAACGAAGGAAATCTGTGTATCGAGGTCGTTCGGGTCACCGCCTGTTTCTTCTGCAAACGCCATGAGGTCATCATATCGAGAGCCCAGCCACTGCGCAATGCCGTATGCGCCATTATCTGGGTTTTTGGCGGTCGGGGAAATGTCCGTGGAATTATCCCCACTTTCCATCATAAGTCCGCCTACAATGCCAGATGCCGCTTTCGGGTTTATGCCGAGCTCATTGACAATACGGTTCATGGCATGCATAGCGGGGCTAGCTATATTCGACGCGTCTATGGTGACAGTACCATCAGCGTCACGAACGACGCCGGAAGCGGCATCGCTGCTTTCTCCTACGTTATCGCTAGTGGCGTTTTCGTCGACAAGAGCGAGTGCCGTGCTTGTGTTGTCGTCACCAGTGCTTTCTTGCTCGTCTGCCTTGCCGTTAATGGCTCTGCCGATTCCTGCAAAGCCGCCACCGTAAATGCCTCCGACGACACCGGCGTCAACTGCGTTGGATGCGAGCTGCCCCCAGTCAAACCCATCAAGGCTTCCATGCTCTGCAATGTAAGGGATGGTCTCATCAGGAAATTCCTGCACGGCCTCCGTCAAGCCCTCTTTGACAAACGCCTTCCCCATGAGCTTAGCCGCACCTTCCGTACCGAGTTCGCGGAACGCTTTCAACCATCCCATCTCGCCGACACCTTCAAGCGGAGCTTGTGCGGCTGCGTCAAGCCACCCTGCCTGACCTGCGGCAAGCGGGTCTACTCCTTTCTCTGTAAGGTCGTTGTACGTGTCCCCTGCGGTGCTACTAGCCACAAGTGCGACACCCAGTGCAGGGTTTATGATACTTGCTCCGAGCTGTGCCGCCATAAGCGGGGCATTTTCAACAATCATGCCGCCGATTTTCTTTGGATATGACAGTTGGCTTTCATCGACGTTAGATTCCCAGTTTGCAGCAGGAAGTGCGTCTTTAGCCGCCTTAATGCCAAGGCGTGCGCCTTCCCAGATAGGGGCGGTAGTCCCCTTTATCTGGTTTTCTACATCGCTAAGTGCTTCCTTGTCGGCGTCGCTGTCCATAAGTCCCGTTCCGTCAAGGTCGTTTTCCAGTTCCTGCATGACAACTGGTCTCGTCCTAGCTGCCATAGCCGGTATACTTTCTACCGCGCCCAAAAGGCTCTTTGGGACGTTAGCAAGCCCATTGTGAAGTTTAGTCGTCCAGTAGTCGTGATATTCTTTGCCATCAAGAAGCCCTCTTGCGTCAATAGGCTTAAATTCGTTTGGCTCATCGTTGTTATCCTTCAACCAATCCCATGCCATAAATGTTTGTCTCCTTATTCCGTAATAATGTTATATTTCTGTCTTGTCTCTGGCGTAAGCGCCTTGAGATATTCGATTGCATTTTCCATCTTTCCGTTTCCGGCAAGGGTTTCTCTGATGTAGTTTGCGGCATACAGCTGTTGCTGAAGTCCATCCCAGATGCTGTTTGGTATCAGCGCACGGTCTTTGTCATCAAGCCCTGATATGTAGGCGTCTAATGCGTTTATGGATCTGGCAAGATTATCCTTGTTGTCTTTTCCGTCGCTACTGGTGCCGTTCTTAATGTCATCGGCGGTGGAATTTGCCATATAGCCTTTAAGCTCATCGCTCATTCTCTGAAGATTTGCGTCAAGCTCATTGGAACGCGCCGTCTGCGTCTTGCTAAGCTCGTTGCCGTTGATAATCAGCGTTCCTTTGCTAGTTTTCTGCACATCTCCACTTGCAACTCCGTTCCCTTCGCCGCCAAGTCCAAGTAACATGCCCATGGCTTGATCGGGCGTTATCTGTCCGTTACTAGCCTTGGCAATCAGGTTGGCTTTGTTGGCGAGTTCTTCGTTCTGCCATGCTACTTTCAGGGCGTGCGTCTTTATCAACCGGTTTATTGCTCTCTGATCGTCATACGCCCCGAGTTCTTTCCGTTGCTTGATGTTGTTTTCCATGGAATGGTCAGAGAGCTTTATGGAATATCCCACGTCGCGCGCCTTATTGAAGTTGCTTATGTTCTCTTTGAGGAAGGTGTTGTAGGACGGAAGAATCGCGCGGATTTGTGCGCCGCGTTCAGGGTCGATAGAATCAATCTCATTCAGCGTCTGCATGAGTTTAGGAACGGTAGTGTTGGCGTTCTCCATTGTCGGGAGAAGGTTCTTACCGCCTGTAGTTTCGTCTCCGTTGTAGATACGGTTCAGAAGTCCGTCAACCGCTTGCTTCTTATAGTTATCCTCTGCGGCTTGCGCAGCAGGAAGCCCACGGGAAATAACCGCCTGTATCTGATTCATCGGTCTGCCCTGTGCGATGCCTGCCTGCGTTACCTGTGCTATCCAATCCTTCACGGAGAACGGTTTCAGCGGCGTCGGTTGCACGTTATTTTGAAGCGCGTACTGAACAGTTTTACCATTTTTGGAATTTTGTTCAGTAGCAGTTGTTTCCGATTTGGAAACAGCTGGTTCTTCTTGCGATGCCTGATCCTGCTGAACAGGTTCATCGCTCTTTTCGTTCTGTTCAGCGTCGGTAAAATTTGAGGTCTTTGCCTGCGGTGGGATAACATTCTGCGTATTGTCAGCGGCTGCCTGCTGCGCCTGCGCCGCTTGAACGGCGTCAAGGACTGGCGCAGTCTGCGGCGTTTCACCATTGAGATATGCCCTAAACTGTGCCGCCATGTCGGTGGGTTGAATGCCTTGATTGGCGTTGCCTTGAATGGCGTACATGCTCGCCCCTTGGAGCGGATTGTTTGCTACGTATCCCGGCGCGACGTTCTGCGTTACCGTCCCATCGGCGTTCATGACTGTCTGCGGCGTCCACTTGTTTGCAAAGGACTGTGCTAGGGCTTGCTGTGAAAAGTTCTTGGACGGGTCGATATAGTTGCCCATGGCATATGGGTTTCCGCCGCCCGGATCGCCCATCTCTTTCAGCTTATTGTAGATTGCTCCTCTTGCCGCCGACTGCGCCCATTGGTTGTTCGGGTCGTAGAGAATGTTTCTTACACGCGCCATGAGAGCATCCTTGTAGCCTGCATCCCCTGCCTGCGGTGCAGAGGCGTTGGCTATAGTGTTCTCCATGACCGCCTTTTGCACGTCGGATGGTTGCACCGCCATAGGGGTAATCTTGTACGGGTCTACCTTCGCCATGACAGGGTTCTGGTTCGCCGAGAATATCTGCGGTGTGGGTTTCGCGTTGTCAGCAGACGCACTAGCCGTCGTCGCATTGGTGGCATCGGCAGACGCACTGGCATTCCCTGCGTTAATGGTAGGCGTACCACCTGCCGCGTTTGTTACATCCGCATTAGCGTTAGCATCAGCAGGGGTCAGTCCATCTTTTCCTTTAAGCGATTCTTGCAGTTTTCTGATGCCTCGCTCGTTGTAATTTTCTACCCATCCGCGACCGAGCAAAAGCCCCAACGCGAACCCTGGATCTCTCGCCGCATATCCAGCAATTGTCGGGTCAATAGTTGCCGCCTGATAACTTAATTGATTGTTGTTCGCCATTTGCTACCACTCCGTTGTTCCTGCCTTGGCTATAAAGCCGTTAGCATAATACATGCCGCTTGGCACTTTAATGTCGTATACAAGTCTGTCGCCGCTTTCGACAAGCAATACAATCTTGCCACGGTCTTTGAAACGCTCTCCGATACGCATTTCTTCCAACGTTTTCCAATTGCCGTCCTCCATGAGCATTGGCTGTGTTGCGGTAAGATTGATGCACTTGTTTTCGCTTTCGTCCGTGCAGATGGCATAAACTCTTGCATAATGCGGCGTCATTACGTCCGTTACTTTTTCGTCACCATTCGGTGTTGTTATAATGTCTCCCTTACGGATTCGTTTCAATGGCTTGTCTCCGCTCGGCGTCTTGATTAGTGTGTCACCTGTGAAGCAGAAAATAGTACCGGCGTTTGATGCGATGCCGCCTAAGATGCCGCCCCAGATTCCGCTTCCGCCGCTGGTCCTCTGCGTAGAGGTAGAAGTCCCTTTGCCGCCCATGGCAGAAATCGCACCGAGGTTCGTACCATCAAGACCGATAGATGTATTCCAAAGGTTGATTGCCGGTTGCTGCGCCGCTTCCTGCGCCGCCGCTCCGAGTGAGATGTTCGTACCTGCCATATTTGATATGTTTCCGTAAATGTCTGCGAGTTGGGAAATATCCTGATTGTACATGTCTGCCGCCGTGTTCGCCGCAGCTTGGTTGATGCCTTGAATACCTTGCGATGCCACAGAGCTATTGATAACGCCATTTTGGCTAAGATTGTTCAGCAGATTCCCCATTGACTGATTGACTGAGTTTGTAACGACTTTGTTAATATTATCTGTATAAGAAGTTGGTAATTGACCATTAGCAAGGCTTTGATACCCATTCATAGCAGAGTTATTGATGTTAGTTGCTTGTCCTAGTAAGTTTTTATAGTCTACTTGCGTCTCACCTATAGAGTTCTCCAAAAGGTTTTTGGCTTTTGTATTCAGATCTAATGCATTTGGCATAACCGCTTCTTCGTAGTCGCCTTGCAGTTTCCACAAGCGTTTTTCTTCTGCGGTCGGTTGATAAGACTGAACCGTAGTAGAACCGCCGCCTTTTTTACCCATGTTCTACCTCCTTGTAAGGTTCTTTAACATAGACAGTAACAAAGTAGTTATCATTGCCGTCATCGCCAGTATCCTTGTAAGTAGCTATCACCTTTCTGCCTGATTCATCCTTGCAGTAATACCTGTGCTTTCCATTTACTTCTTCATCTTTTACGATTCTGAATTTGAGAAGTCTAAGGTATGGCTTGATATGCAAGATACAGACGGTAGACACGGCATGACCGCCTTTTGCAAGGCACAAGAGCTTTGCCAGGTCGAACCAAAAGTGAATGTCTCCGCAAATCTGATACACCACCAAGATACCGTCAACAAATTTATATTGAGCAAATCCTCTTTCCGGGAGCCAGTACATGTCAAATCCTTTAGGGCATACCACAGGGTCGTCACGTTCTGTTTCATATTTTTCTACCCATTCTTCTAGAGTTTTAATCATAATGTCACCTCAAATAAAAATACCCTCGGAGAATCCCGAAGGTATTTTTACTATTTACTATTTTATGTAGTAGTCGCCACAGGAAGGCTTGGAACAATACCGCAATTACAGTTATTCAGAAAACCATGAATCAAAGTAAATGTAGCCGTATCAGCCGCCGTATGAATTAAGTAATTTCTACGTGTGCGAAGTTGGGTAGCATACACATTGTGCCCAGACTTCTGCCTCATAGGATATAAGGTTGTTCCTGCCCCGATTTGAATAACAACAGGCATGAGATTTGTAGCGGTCAGCGGAATATCCTGCGCTAACCGCAGAACGAAGTTATAGCAATTATTGTAAACACCATTAGGGATTGTCAGAACAAGATTTGTGCCACTCACTGCTACTGCCGTAGTCAGTATTGTGTTTTGGTTGCAATTACACATTTTTATCACCTCATTGAAAAGGGACGGCTTGAACCGTCCCTCTCTGTCACGCTTCAAGCGGAATTAAACGACTACACCGTTGCAAGTGCCATATCCTGCCGACTGGTAAGGGCTAGCAGTGATATAAGCAGGTTGCGGATATGGTCTAAGCTGATTGACGATAGCCGCACTTTGAATGGTCTGACTAAGATTGAATCTAGCCGTCTGCAGATCCCGATCACGGTCTGCCAGTCTGTCACGGAGTTCCTGCATGTTGTTGGCAGTAATCAATCCACGAGTTTTTTCAGCTTCTTCGTGGATGGCAGTAGTAATCTTGCAAGTGTTTTGATAGTTTTCTGCCTTTACGCTATCAATGTTACGGTTTGTTTCGCAACAACAGTTCTGCTGAGCAAAGCGGTTTTCGTTGAGTTGCTGACTAATGCCCCAACCATTCTTCATCATGGTTTTTTCAAGCCCATAGTTACCCTGCATAATGTTTCTGCCGAGTTCTGCCTGCCCATTCAGGATAGAATTATTCAGTGCAAAAGTAGAATCTGCGATGCCGTAGGTAAGCCCGCGAATCTGAGACATCTCATCCTGGTGATTGAACCCTGCCTGCATTTCTGCCTGCGTGAGACCGTTCCCGCGATTTCCGAAGCCAAAACCGCCTCCGCCCATAAGTGCGAAGATAACGACAAGCCACATAAACCACATGCCACCGCCACATCCGAACCCGTCACCGTAGCCGCCGCTTACTGGCATCACTGGTTGAATACCATTTCCTTCCATAATCGTATACCTCCCGAAAAGAAACAATATATATAAACTCTAGCTAGAGTTTCAAACCGAAGGACGATAGAAACTGGTTGAACTGGTTGCTGTCCATTCCTCTCTGTTTCGCGAGATTTTGGGCAATCCCCTGTAGTTCTTCCACGGACTTACCTTGTCCCATTTGCAGTGCTCTTCCCATAAGTGGGTTCTGACCTGCCATTTGTTGAATCATTGCCATTGGGTTATTGGAATGTTGGATCATTCCCAGTATTTGCATTGGGCTCATTCCCCATCTCTCCCTTCATCGCAGTAATTGCCTTTTCCAGTTCTGCTACCTTGCTCTCCAGTGCGGCGATAGTATCTGCTACTGGTACTTGCTTTGGCGTAGTGGAAAGTGCGTAAACCTTGAATATCGGCATGCCGTTAAGGTCTATTGACTTCTCATAAACCTTTCCTTCTGCTGGGGAAGGAAAGTAAGATGGCGTACCGTCAAGAGTAATCTGTGCGGCACGAGCTTCTTCTATACCAGTTACGATACGCCCTCTGATAGGTGGCACTCGCATTGGTTGATAAGCCTGCTCCATTTGATTGAGCCGTTCCTGCATTTGGGGTACTGCTCCATACATTCCAGTTTTGTAATTTGGGTATCCGTACATTTCTAATTCCCCCTTCTTCATATATTGTCTTACTTTTCAAAGAAGATAGGGTGCTATGGAAGTGAGTACATTTTGCGATAAAAGTGCTTTATTTATCCCTATGAAGTTTTGTGATAGCGCGGTACATTTTACATGCTATCTTGTCTGCAATAGTCGCCATATTCCGCCGTGATAAGTCGCACAATATAGCTATCTGCTTAAATGATTTTCCTTCTATAAGTCTCATGTGTATGTATTTAAGTTCGTCAGGTGTAAAGATGGCAGTTTCAATAACCGCATTGAGCTCTTCGCGGTCTACAGTTCGCAGCCAATCTTTAACAACCTTCCTGTGAGGACGCATGATAATCGCCTTCTTTCTATGCTCCCGACATTCGTGTCGGGAGCAATACCTTCATCAAATCATTCTCTTATGCAGTTACTTTTGCATTTTGCAATAGTTTGATTATTTCATTTATTTTCCCTATTATTTCATTATTTGTTGGCTCTCCTTCCAATGATCCTACTGCTTGTTGTTTTTGGATGCCTGTATATCCATCAGGCAACAATCTGTTTGATAAATCAGAAGATAAGTTTTCCACCGTGACATTTTTATCTCCAAGCAGTTTATTGAGTATCCCTTGTGATAAGTTTTCCTCTTTAACGTTTCCGCTTTGGAGTAATTTATTTTTGACGCCTTTCGATAGATTTAATTCACTGACATTTTCGCTAGCAAGTAGTCGTTGCCTTGTGTCATTAGACAACTTATCACTCGTTACCGCATTATCTTGAATGGCAGAAGTATCAACTCTTCCATCACCAAATACTGCATCAACTAACGCTTGATTGAGTTTATCCTTAGATATAGCCCCATTGGCAATATTGTTTGTGTTTATAGTACCAAGATCAATCATATCCCCCGTGATTTTATCAAGTATCCGTAGTCCTTCTATGTTCATAATTGCCTTCCAGTACTTATCTTTTCTGTAGAAGGGGGATTGAAATGGCGTATCATATGGAACCCCTGCCAAAGTGCAGGCAAAAGAATACATATATTGTTCCTCTGCGGTTTGCGGTTTTGGCAATTCTTGAATAATCTCTTTTTTCTTATCTGCTATATTTAGCAAAGATATATCGTCTTTTGTTGCCATATACTCACCTGCTTAATTACAGTGATTCAAGATACTGCTTCACCTGTTCCCTATATTTTTCTGGCACTTCTTCTAGTGGCATTCTTCCTGTGATAACACGATTTGCGTAAAACTTTACTCTAGCCATGATTATTCTCCTTTACTTTCCAATTCATCCATACGGTCAAGCACGTCGTTCAGTACGTCAGAGATATTGTTAATCTGTTCGGTAATAGATGGCTCCGGTACACCAGCGGTCAGATACAGACTGTCAAACTGCTTGTTGACTTCTTCTTCTGACAGCTTTGTGTAGAACTGCTTTTCGTTGTACCGGTACATTTCGGTTGTCTGTTCACCGTTTTCGCCGTACATTGTTTCTGTTACCTTCTTGATGTTCTTTCTAAGCATGACAAATGCTTTGCCGTCACCCATTGGCTGATATGTAATTTTGGGCGGCATTGCAGATGATGTTACTACTTGTTCCATGTTGTTTATTCCTTTCATGTTTACTGATGACTTTCTGCGCGTATCGGAAAGCCCATGACTGTATATCCCAAATGGGGGCACAGCCCCCTAGCGGCTTCGCCGCATTACCCCCTGTTCCCATTTGGAGAGAGGCGAGAGCCGCACCAGAAGGCCGAGTGGCCAAGCCCATAGCCACAACTGGCGCAACCTAGACCCGCATCGCCAACCCAGTGGCACATAATGCCAAAGCCCAGAATTTCTCTTGTTCCTGCACTTTTAGCCAAAAAAATCGAGTCTTTGTGATAGGTGGAAGATGAACCGCCGGTCACTGTTGCAAAAAACATACCGTTGTTATATTTCTCATATTTAACATAATCCCACGCCCCTAATGCTTTAACTTTGCTATCAACCGCATTGTAATCACCTGTAAGAGCGGTCGAACGCTTGCTATACAATTTACAAATATACGGTTGACCGTAAAACTCATCATTCTCGAGAGTCATATTGTATATAGTATCTGTATAAACTTCGTACTGTCCCAAAGCAAATTCAATTCCTTGCAATTTAACAGGTGCACGCCCTGCGCTATCTTTCGGCATAATTCCGCCGTCATTCCCTAAGACGTTGGCGGTAGAGCCCGTATGCCACAGGAATGTGTAAATTCTTGTTGTACTTCCATCAGAAATAACGGTATCAAATGTTGTGTCAATATCTACATAAATAGCACCATAATCTGTGTCATTGATATTTACTTTCTGAATATCTGTAATTGTTACGCTATGAGAACCAGTAATAGCCATTGTATCTTTATTTCTATGAGACCACCAATCTGTAGATACACCGTTCCAGTTGTCGATACGCACTTGAGAGCCGACGATATAGTTTTTCATGCTTGCAAGTGGCACAATAATACGCTTAACGCCTGTTTCTGCAATTTGTGCTGCGTCACTATACCAGTATGCGTAAGTGCCATTAAGAATACCATCGAGTGTTAAACTGCCGTATTTAATATACGTCATCCACTTCAAGAATGACCAGTCGCAAGTACAAGCCCCTGAAATACCGTTACCCATCTTTGTGGTGACAGTATTGATGTTGTTATGGCTCATACCGCGCCAAGATGGTTCTACGCCATAGCATGCGGTATAAGTTCCATCATCCTTCACTCCTGCGGGACAAGCACCATGAAGCACCCATTCGCGCATTGTTCCATCAAGTGCTACGGATTCTGGCAACGGTTCAATATGAGAGTACGGTTTGAGCGTTGCACAATAGCCCCTATCATAGTGGTCACTAGATTCTTCTAGTTCTGTCCAATGCACATATGCCGACATTTGAAGTACACCGACATATTTATCTTTATCGTAAAAGCTGAAATCGGGTGATACGTCTTTGATAGCTGTAATAATCGGTTCGTTGTTTACCATTTTCCAGTTGCAGTATGTAATAGCAAACAATGGATTTCCTGCGTAATCATCTCTGCCTGCGACTGCTTCTGTAGACGGTTCACATACAAGATTGGCGTTACTCCCCATTTTTGTGCCAGTGCTAATAGATAATCTGTCTGGATGAGCAAACCGTGTCCAGCCGTCCCAGTCTTTCACGAGCTGGCGAGTAAGTTTGTACCACTTTGTGACCAATACAGTTAGTTCTTCTGGAGTGGCTTTCTCTGCCCCATTAGAGATAAACCAAAACTGCTCCATACGGTCATATTTTTCTTTTGTTCCATCAAGGGATGCGAGTACAAAATTATCACGGTCGGCAACGGACAAAATAAGCTCATCTTTGGTTGCAAACATTTTGTCAGCTTTGCTTTGATATTCCGTAAAGTCGGTTTTATCTACCTTTCCTTTTGTAGCATTATCGACATAAGTTTTAATGCCTTCGCTTGTAACAGGGTTCTTGCTCTCTGTCGTTGGAGTACTATCAAAAGTCAATTCATTTTGCTTTTTTGCAATTTCTGCACGAATGGCTTCATACTCTGCATTGGCATCTGACGTTGATTCTTTTTCGCCAATTTTCGTCAAAATGGTGGTTGAGAAATTCGGGTCATCGCCCAATGCATTAGACAATTCTTTCAGCGTATCCAACGCTTCCGGCGCGTCATTTACAAGGGCATTCACCACGGAGTGAACGAACTTTGTGCTTGCGATAGCATCAGAATTAGTTTCCGCTTCCAGTGTCGGCACGCTTGTCTCTCCACTTGCAGTAAGTTTGCCAGAGAAAGTGGTCTGCCCGCTTGCATTGAGCTTCCCCAAAAAGGTGGTCTGCCCTGTCACTGTTCCACCAGTAAGTTTAAGATACTCTTGATCAATCTTTGCTAACTTTTCTTTTTCTTCATCGGTATAATTGTTATCCGACAGTTGTTTGCCTTCTTCTTTCCTAACAAACACATTTTTTAAATCAGAGAGGAATGTTGATAATTGTTGTATCTTTACAAACTTTCCATCCATATGTGCCCTCCTAAAAACCAATGAACAAATCATGTATATCTTTATCAGTAGCTATATATATATCCGGAATAAAGCCTTCTCCAACGCTTAACGTACCATACAAACATTGTGCGCAGCGCGAACAATTTGTGCTTTTATCGTCTATATTCTTTCCCATTGCCAAGCATTTGTGTAAAGTGCAATCATTTACTAGGTTTCCAGAAAACGTTACTTCCTCGCAAAGTTTAAATAAGTTTGGACTAACTATTGTAGACACAATTATGCCTTGATTATTTAACTCAACGTCAAACACATAATCCCCATATTCTAAGTTCATAGTATCTTCAGGAGATATAATCAGTTCATTGTTTGAGAATGTGTGTTGAATAAGCACTTTTTTGTTATATGGGCTCTTTTTAACAGTAAATGTGACTGTGTCATTCGCAGACGGTGTATATTCATTTCCGTCATCATCTTCGATAGTTAAGATGATGCAAGCACTATCCCCTCTCGTTAAGAAAATCTGATTATTTCTTATCTTGTACATAATTTATTTCCTTTGCTTTTGATTCCCAATGTTACTTTGATCTTTCGATTATTGTCGGCTGAGGGTTCCCTTTATGGCAAAAGTATCCATTGGTAAATGACCTAAAACGATAAGTTTCTACATTATCAATCTTGATTACCCATTTCCCACGGCTATTAAATTTTGTAGGGATATCTGTACCGCCTTCATAAAAAGCAAACACATCTCCACCCGTTGTCATATTAGTGGAAACGTCTTCTATTACAGTTTGATGCGGAAGTTCAAGTCGACCATCAAAAACACATTCATAGTTGTTCCCGTTATAAGAAATAACATCACCTACATTAAATTGAGTTTGCGCTTTCCATGATTTGTTAGAACCCTTTGTCGTGTTCTGCCAGATCATATCCCCATCAATACATCTACCGTTCCCTTCTACCGGAATATCACCACTTGTAGTTCCATTTTGGTCAACCAATTGGTAGCAGCGAAGAACGTTATCGTTGTCATATGATAAGCAATACGCTCCATTTGCCCACCACGTTTTAGACGCCCAGTCTTTTCCGATAAACATAAGAGTAGCAGTGCCTTCTTGAAAACTTGCAAGCCAAGGAGTTTGCGTTGGTGGAACTTTATTTAACTTCCCACCTTTTACCACCCGGTATAATCTGTGGTCTGCATACAAGACCTCGTTTTCCTTAACAGTCATTTCAGAAGAGAAATCTTTGCTAATGAAATCGCTAGCTGAGCCTACATATTGCCACCAACAAGCATCCAAGTTCGATGGATATACATTTTCTCCTTCAATCACCTTTCCAGACAAGTGCGTTGGTCTCCATCCATTTGAAGTCCCTGCTTTTGTACATCTATAGCAATATACAGGAAGCCACCCCGAATATTCAGTAAAGCAACAATCGCCTTCATTGTAGCTCCTTGACGCTTCCCACTTATTCCGAGATGCATACTTTACTGTTGCAGTTCCCAAAGTGAACTCTTCCCCGCTATAATCATTTGGTGCATTAGATTCTGTTGGAGTTGGAAGTTTCCCTGCTTTAGTAACCAAGAAATACCTATAGTCGTAAAATATAGTTTTCCCATCCGAATCAATAAACTTTTTATAGGTTCTGATAAACTGCCCTTCCACTACATTTAACCTTGAATCATTTCCATCATCTATCCAATCAACCCCACGCCCAATGTATTCCCATTCGAGAGTTCCGTTCATATCATTCCCTAAATCTCTGCTATATCCAATCTTTGCAGATGGTCCCTTAGTTGAAGTTTTGCAATTTCGAGTTCCTGCTATCATGAAATACACTAAGTATGTTCCTTCTGAGTAACTCGTAAAGTTACAATTTCTAATTGTAACTTCGGGGAATTTGTAAGTATCAAGAGTTGATACGGCTTCCGGACTAAATTCAATCTTACATACATCAAATTCATTATCTTCTGGGTCTTTTATATAAGCATTACAATTCTCTATTAGAACCTTTCCTTCAAAAATTCTTCCGTATGTGCAGTTAAATTCAAGGATATGTGCATTAGGATAACTATCTGCGTCCAACTTATTTACATAGAAGTTAGAATTTGTTATTTGAACAATTCCTCTTCCTTCCCCAATTTGTATGGAGTGGTTGAATAGGTTGCACTGATCTATATATAGGTTATAAAAATAATTGTGAATATCCAGACGGTTGATGTTTACTCTTTCGATATGCACATCCTTAACGCAATTCATCGCCGTGGCACCCCAATATCCTTGAACAGAAATATCGTGAAGGCGAAGTTGTAAACAATTAGTCGCCCGAATTACATATCCGGAAGTTGCATTTGCTCCATCTTCTTTTTTCCCAGCTGCATTAAAGCCAACAATATCACTAACATCAACGTTATAGCATCCCCATATATAAATCATTGTATTCTTAAATACAGTGTTATGCATTTGATCTGTATCAGGATAAAAATTAAATCCTTTGACCGTTGCATTATGGCATTTTACCCACAGGACGCTACAATATTTATTAGCAGAAGTTCTAAGTTCAACATCACACCCAACAAAAGTATAGTGCGTAGATGGCAGCCTGGTATAGCTAATATTAAAATGGCTATTTACAGTTTGCGTTGTTACTTCATGGGTTTCATAGTCAGATACAGGCGAGTTAATTTCAAGACCACCGGGATTGTTCCAGTCATAAGTAAGTGGAGAAGTAAGTAGACCGTCAGTTGTATGAAGTAACAATTCATATCTAGGCTCGGAATAAAGATATCCGGAATCATCACGTACTGCATAGGGAGATTCTTTTAGGAACATAACTGAGTTCTGATATAGCCCGGTTTCATTTCCCTTTGTCTGAACAACAAAATTATCTTTTACATATGTGTCTGTCGTTTCTTTGACGGGCTCATATGTCATATAATCTTCTTCGTTGTCTCCCCAAAGATAAAAGCCAAACCAAGTAGCATTGGAATCTTGCACAATGATTTTTGAGCCGCTCAAATCTATATCGCCGGAGCAAATAAGTGGTTCATTACTTCCTTTAGAGATAATACCTTCGTGATTTTCTACTTTGATATAATATCTTCTTCTCCCTGAAGCCTGCTCAATAGTATAATTATCATGTTGATATTTATGGCACAAAATAAGCGACTGCTCATCATCTGTTATTCCGTTTAATTTCGCTCCAAACTGCCTATAGTTGACAGTAGTATCTGTTATCATCGCATAAAGATGCTTCTTTTTAATGTTCCCGGACGCATCTTTAACAGGGATCGGATTACCATTGTCATCTCTTTTTAATACGTACTCTCCTGTAATATGGTCAATCTTTGGCGTTCCATCTGTTTTGTATTCAAGTTCATATTCAATATCATCCGTCAAGCCTAAATCAATCGCCCATGGATATGCAGCTTGCGACCAAATGTACTTACATATATAATGAGCACCGCCACCATCATTCGGTATGTAATAGCCAAGTGTTTCTGCATTATCGCCATCAGAAAGCGTGGAAATTGACCTTTTCATATCTTCTACAGAATCAAATACATTGCTTTTAGCCGAATCTCCACAAGTACATTTATCAACCGTACCATTTATTAAATTCCCATCATTGTCCCACTTCAAATAGGTGCCCGGTTCTGGCTCTGGAAAATCTATGCCGCTACCAGTGCCATTTCCTAACAATCCGTAAATTCGCTCAATTTCTGCATTATGTTTGATCCACGCATGATAATTGTCATCGCCATTGGGACCTATATCGATTAAATATTTTGGAGCCTTCATTTAAGTCATACCTCCACCCAGTCATATCCAATATAATTCATGATAAAAGAGAACCCTTCTCCCCATATCTTCATTCTCACCATGGGAGTTCTACTAATACATCTAACCCTCATAGAGATTAAATTCGTTGGAGTAACAAACTCTTCATCTGCGAATACGATTTTTTGGTTTCTATGGATGTCCGAACTTGATGGTATTGTCGCAAATGAATCTTGGCTTGTAACTATATTGTCGCCAGTCAATTTTCGATCCGGGAAAGCCAGTCTTACTTTCCCTATTTTCAAGTAGCACTGTGTATCATCAAAAGTCGTTTTATATGGCGTAATACCAAAGTTTATCTTTTTTACCAAAATTTCGTTCAATGAAAAGGCTGATTTAAATTTTGCAGTAAAAGATAGTGGCAAACCGCTATCAACAAAATCTTCAGTGAATTTGCTTACTGCGTGGTCTCTGACTATATATATATCTTCATCGATGCAAATTACATCAACAACAGGCTTATTAAATGTTCTTTGAAAAAAAGCACCTGTGTCACAATCCATAACAAGTACGTACTTTGTATGACTTATAAACCAAAGTTGGTTAATAGAAGGAATATATCGTAACTTAGTATCATCTTCAAGCGAAGCTATCTCTCGTTTCACTTTTTTGCCGATGTCAGTTGGTTTCATATCTCCATAATCTTGTGTAGTTTGGACAGATTGTAGTATGCCGTTCCCTAAAATAATAACTTGCTCGCCAATGTTGCAAAATGATAGCCCATTCTTACAATATATATTTCTTCCGAGTTCAGAAATTTTCCAATCAGGGTATTCATTTTCTAAGCGAAATACCATGCCATTATCCTTGATAAATAATATATCTTTAGATAAATTCACCATACCAAGTATTTTCCCACCGACTTTATACCCGATTTGTGCGAACAATGCTTTTGAAGGGTCTCCTGCATCTATATCCCAGTTATCCTCATCGCCAACAGATGAATATTTCACATTATCTGCACCATCGAACGTCAATACTCGTCCGGAACGAATATAGGCACCTTTAGAATGTATAGGGCTATTTTGTAATGTTTTTACGCCTCTTTTAGTTGAGTATTGTAATCTTCCTCCGCTTGCTATCAACAACCCATTTTCCCAAGACGCGGTAATAACAGGCGATTCACCTGTTAGTGTTCCTGCTTCCTTGAACGACTTAAAATCATATGTCGTTATAATCTTGCGGTCGCTTGTAAACAACAAGAACATCCCGTTGATAACATCATAGGCGGCTGATGTTACGTCATAGTCAAACTTACATATATCAACAGTCCCTTTGCATGTTCTTAACAGTTGCATTTTCCTGTCAATTTCCATATTGACAACTTCTCTAAGCTCGTTTTCTGCGATGTTATCTTCCATCATTGACGAATTTAGCCCTGCGGAAAAATCATTATATATAGCCCTTTGCACATTTGGGTGTTTCGCCGATAGCTTCATGTGTTATTCCCACCATTCATTTAAGTCACATACGCCACCATATTTCTTACTATCAAATTCGTATTGCCAACCAACTACTCGGAGTGATGGATTTTCAAGTTTGAAGTCGCACTGATAGCTGCTAGGTTCTGCGGACCAGTACGGTACATAATCCGCCAAGTCATAGCAGTTGATTTTATTCAACGTAGCATAGTTGCCATAGATACCGCATGAATAGCCGTTGGCATTACATTCAGAAATAAACGCACTGGCAATAGCAGTAAGTTGTTCAGCGTCCATTGCGTCAGCAAGAAATGGCTCTACATCAAACCATATGCCAAGCGATGGTTGCCCCAAACCATTTAATGTATCGACTACCACATCAGCTTCCTCTATTGCACGTTCTGTGGTTTTAGCATGAGATAAGCAATACACGCCCCATTTCATACCTGTTTCTTGCACGCTATAGAAGTGATCCATGAACGTACTATCAATAGTGCGGCCTTCTAAAATCTTGATTATAACGCCATCTTCATTTTCTGCTATAGCGTTCCAGTCAAGCCCTTCTGACCAACCGGAAATATCAATTACATTCATTTCTTACGTTCCCTTTCTACCATCGGTCTAGGCGGAATAACTGGTGGTGGCATGGAAGGCTTTTCTTTTTCAAACATATCCGGTATGCCATTGTGGTTTTTATCAACAAAGCACTCCATGATAAAGCCAAAGAACCCGGTGGCTCCTGTGCATATGACAATGAACTTTGACATAGCGTCAAGGTCTGCAATGCCATTTTTCAGAAACATAAACATCCATGCCACATACCACGTAGCCAAAAGAAGGATAATAAAAAACAGGTAGAATAACACGACCTTCATAGTCATCTTGTCATACTTCCTGCTTTTGAGTTTCTTTAAAGTTGTTTGTACGTATTCAGTAAATTTGGTTATGATTTTCATTTTCCAATTTCTCTATTCTATGGTTCATTTCTCCAATGAGTATGCCATGGTTTTTAACTGCCGTATCCAACTCATGAGTTTTTGTTACGTTATGTGCAATGGTTTCTGCTAAATTATCTATCGACTTTTGCAAAGACTCAATAACAAAAACCTTAAATAGCCACGTCCATATACCAAGTATCCCGGATATAATAAAAATCGTTTCGTTATTCATCATTATTAGCACCTATTTTGTTGAAAGAAATTGTGCTCAATTACGACATACCTGCACTTATAGCTTGTTGTAAGGTTGTTAAGATATTAGAATCTTGCGTTATATCGTACTCGTTATCGTTTAATGCTAGAAGCACGGCACTCTTCACTATAACTGCATTGATCGCTTCATGCTCAAATGGTAAGTCATCATCAATAGTCACTAATTCAGGTGTAGCAAAATACCTAAATCTAATGCTTTCACTACCGTCTGTTATTATAGCTTTGTTGTCTGTCATTCTAATAGGATACGTTCCGCAAGCGTTCATGTAGTTCTTTGGAAGTTTATCTCCGTCATGAATCAACACCTCTTTAGCCAATACAGGCCATTTCGCACTAATCAAAAGGCTTGCAACTTGTTGTATGGCAGTATTCAGGAATGAAAGATATTGATTAACTGTAAACTCCCCTGCTATATCGTGTGTGCCGTACTTAATTTCTTCAATGGCTTTGTTTACTTCCATTATTACACCTTCCATATGGGGAATACACGCCTGTTGGTGTATCGTCTTACAGGAATAAGCTCTTCAGCGAGCGTCTTGTTGGCTTCTGCCATAATATCTTCCTGTGGATTCTGATTCAGTATCATTCCCGTCAGTTTGACTATAAGGTCTAAGAATATATCCGGAAGCTCCAATACATCGTCTGCCTTGACCGCCTTGACGGAATATCTATATAGAAGGGATACGTCCTCAAGCACATAGAGTTTCCCATTCAGCACTTTGAACTCGTGGTGACATGGTTTCTTCTGTGCAGGGCATGGGTGGAGAGGGTATCTGGATCTGATAGTGACGATGGAAACAATAGATAGCAGATCTTCCGGTATATCGAATCCATCACTGTATTCGATATGCGGTTTCTCCTCCTCTGCCGTCTCATTTTCTTCGTCAATCTTTGCGTTGATTTCATCAAGGCGGTACTCTACCTCTTTTTCAAGGAAATCACTGTTCTTTAGTGCAAAGGTTCTGTTGATATAGCGCACAGCTTCATTGAGAGACTGGATAATGTCGTAGTCAGAAAACTTGACCTCATTATTGTCTTTCTGCTTGAAGCGCACGGACTGAATAATGTCTTTGACGTTTATCATACTGTCTCCAAAAGCTGATTCAGCGCATCGGGCTTCCTTTGGCTTGCTGAATCCTTTGTAATAAGAGGAACCGCGTACCCATGCCACATGCATTTCTTATGGTTTACGGCAAGTGCCTGATGAACCTTGAAGAATTTCAGCATGTAGGTGGTATACCCTGCCATGTCCCCTTCTCTCTTTCTTGCCATAGCTTCTTTAAGCCACGGGTCGAATTGATACATCTCTTCTGGAATGACACCTAGCATGTAGCCGTTCTTGCCATTCCCCATGCCCATCTCATCATATTCCTTGGCTTGGGCGATAGCCCCTGACAGATCTACCGTATTTCTAAGGTAGCAAGTCCCATCATCTTCCAGCCGTATTTCCTGCTTGGTAATCATTTCAGTACCCCATAAATAAAAAAGAAGGGAACAACGCTAAGTCATTCCCTTCACTTTAACTAAAACATATTGCTTTTATCTCTTGATGCCGATGATGGATGCCGACGCTTTCGGCTGAGATGCCTGGAGTGTCAGTTTGGTTTCCAGTACGAATTTATCATAGGTGCCGGTCTTGTCCAATCCGCCGACTTCATGCGGCTTTTCAAAGTAACGGAGTTCCCAGTAGTCGAAATCGTAAATATCAATACGATCGGAGTTGTACATACGATGGGAGTGTGCAGTGACTACGCCGCCGTCGGTTTCGTAAGTATCTGCGACTTCCGAACCGTAACGGGTTTTCGGCTGACGATTCGTGGTTGCCATTGCCGAAACAAGTTTGGAGAAGCGGCGTTTATTTTCCATAGACATGTAGGCATCAGTCGGTTTACCACCGCGGTTTGCTGCCATTGCCATTACATCGTCAATGTCATCGAGGGTGTACTGTGCAGCTCCGCCGAGAGACTTGACGTTGGATTTAACAATCTTGACCTCGGTGCCTGCGTCGGTCGGTTTTACCTGCGTAGTCGCAGAGGCACCGCCGCGTACAGCATCCTGAATCTTGTCGTAAATGGTAAATTTCGTTTTTGGGGTGGTAGTATCAAGTCTTACGTAGTAAACGGCACCCGCTTTCATACCGGCAGGCATTTTCTTACCGATGAAGTAAACAAAATCGCCGGTCTTGAGGTTATGCTCTTTGGTGGTGGTGAATACGCCGGTATCTGAAGATACGGTTACATCAAGGGTATCAAGATCCATGAAGTACGGAACGCCGCCCATGAGAGGAGCTACGGTTTCGCTTCCCATGCGAGCCTTATCATTGGTGATAAGTGCGTATTCAATATCAAGTGCCTGCTTGGTAAACGCATCGGTCTTGGCTTCACTCATGGCATCGCCCTGCGGTACATTGTAAATCTTCTTGACTTTACGTTGTACGTCAGAAATGAGACCGGTGTTTTGGAAGAACTGAACGTAGTTTTTCAGCCCTTCAATGGAACCTACTTTGTGATACTTGTATTCTTCGTATTCGAGGTGGGCGTTTTCACTCGGCGGTTCAAGGCGTTTTGTCATCCACATGGTATCAGTGGCGGTGACTTCCTTGCCCTCTGGAAGTCGGGAAAGAATCTGTGTCGATGTCGGGTCGATATTATAGAGTATCGGGGAATAATCTTCCGCTTGACCTACAGATTCATAGGTTACGCTCTGGGAGCTAGATGGTCCCAGCTTTCTTGTTACGTCCTGTGGCATTATTTTCCTCCTTGGTGGTAATTACAGGAACTGAATATATATAAACACAAAAGTGTGTTTATCGCTTCATGGAGCTAATCCATGCTTCTACAATCTTAGATTTATCTCTCACTGGCGCGGCTCTAAGCTGTTCTGCGTAGTCGATTGGTTTAACAACATCCTGCCCTGTCCCTTTTCTCTCCACGGATGGGGAACGCGGGGATGGTGTAGTAGATGTGCCGTTCTTCTTTGCGTAAAACTCTTTCCTGCAATCTTCATAGTAGTTCTTCACTACTTCAGCAGACTGCGGGTCGAGCTTCCCTTGCATGGCTTTCTGAATAGCAGGAGCGATAGCAGCCGCTTTCTCGTATGGCATTGTCTTGTAATGCTCCTGCATAAAGAACCCGATTTCATCGAAATTCGGTTCTGCCGCTCTCTGCTCGTTAATCCAATCCGCTACGCCCTTCTTGAACTCGTTCTCCTGCTGCGCCTTCATCTGCTCAATGCGAACCTGTTCGCTATATCCGCTGATGATTTGAGACCGTGCTACATCAAGGGCGGCTTTGTACCTAGATACTTTGGTTTGAATTTCATCGTTATCGGAAAATTCGCCCATGGATAGCTCATCCTCGGTGATACCGACATCTTTCATGGCTTTGTCATGTGCTGCCTTGTTGACAGCATCAAGAAATTCGTTCCGAAGCTCGGTCTCGCTCTTTTGCGGCGGTGGCTTTGGAGCGTTCTGTTGCTTCATGGCGAGGTACTGCGGCTGATATTCAGGAGGTATCCTGCTTTCGTCCACCTGTCCCATCTGAATAGCAAGGGAAAGCTCGGCAGGCGAATAGAATTGCGGTTGCTGAACCTGCGGCTGTTGAATCTGTGGTTCTTGAACCTGTGGCTGTTGATCTTGCGCTGCCTGCTCTTCTACTGGTTCTGCTTTCTCGGGTCCTTCCACCGCTGCTCCGCTAGGGATGGTCTCTACAACCTTCCTGCCTGTTCTTTCGTCAATGCGAAGCCCCATTCGAGGGCTTTCTTCCGCGGGTGTTTCGTGGGTTTCTACCGGCGTAGATTCTGCCGGAGTGGATTCTACCGGCGTTTCGTTCTCTGGCATTAGTTATCCTCCAATTTGGACTCCGCAATCTTCCCTGTGTTTATGATTGCAATCATGGTGTCTGTAAATCTCTTCGCCGCACGCAAGTCTGCACGTATGGTGTTCGGGTCTTTCGCCGTGTGAAGAAGCGCATACAATGCGGCGTGTTCCTCTGATTTTTGAAACTCCTTCAAAAAAGAGGAAAGTGTCTCTGCACTTTTCCCCTTCTTTATCATCTCTTGCAAACGTCTTTCTCGTTCGCGACTAGTCATCTTATCCATTTGGTCTCCTAAGAGCCATTCCTCTAGGACTTGCAGGAAGGTTCATTTTCTTCAATATCTCGGCTATCGCATCAGGCGGCAGGTCGTTCAGCCCTGCGGATACCTTCGGAATACCGCTCTTCCTTATGTCGGCGGCAGCTTTCGCGTCCACCAATGCTTTCTTCGCGGCGATCTCCGCCTGTTGCTGTGCCTGCATCATTGCAAGCTGCGACTGTTGTCTCTGCGCCTGCGCCTGCTTGAATTGTTCGCTTGCCGGGTCTATAAGCGTCTTTTCGGCATTCGTCAGTCCCATTTCTTCAAGAAGCGTCTTTCCTGCTACATACCAACTGTTTTCATCAACAATTCCCTGCTGTGCGAATACTGGATATATCTGATTGATGAGTACCATCAGGTAGTTGATACGTGCTTCTTTCGTTCCTGCCCCTTGTGCCACGTTAAGCACAAGGTCGTAGTCCACGTTTACGTCTGCGCTGGATATAGACACGTTCTTGTCTCCTACTCTAATCATCTGCTCGGAATCGCCGAACTGCTGATTGAGCTGAATCAAGAAACGGAATATAGGCTTGAAGAAGTTTTCGGCAGACAGGCGTGCCATGTTTTTCTGCCGCTTCTCTGCCTGCCCCATAATGCTCGTGATACCTGTTGCTGTCTTGTTCAATGATTCAGAATCAAGCCCTTGATTGTACCGTGTTGAACCTGTCTGCGCTTCAATCTCATTCTGTGCATAGTCTACAAGGCTCATTGTCGCCGAACTCATCGGCGGCGTAGAAATCGGATAGATGAGGTTCCCTGGCATCCCGTTGGTAGGAACTAAATCTTCATTGTCGAGAAGGGCTTCTACGTCTACATTCGCTTGGTCAAATGCCATTTGAGGACTGTTGCACCTTGCGATGTTGATTATCATCTGACGGATGACAGCCGTCTTTAAGTCCTGCTGCTGTTCTACAACATCGGCAAACCCTGATTTTTCGTTGAAGATGACTTGAGGATCTCTTTCGGAGCAGTTCACGAAGAACGGCACTCTTTTGAAGTTATTCGTCTGTATCTTGAGTGGTACTTCGCTATCGCCCACCGTGTGAACGATGAGTTTTTCGTAAATCCCGTCATCATTGTAGTCTACGTCTACATAGCACTCATAGAGCTCTACGTCCTTTGACGCATTATCTGCGTCTGTAAGCTGATAGCTCTTTGTAGAAAGCCCTCTGTTATGCGTGGTGTCGTACTGTGTGTATTTGGTGTCTCCTGCGTTCTTCAGCGCTTCATCCACGTTTTCATACACGCCGTCACGTTCTCTGCGTTTCAGGTAGTCCCCTTTTACGATCTTTCTGTGCGCTACAAACTTGCACTCGTTTATGGACGATGCATCCGGCGTGAATCGGAACTCTGACGGCGGCACCCTTTCGATTACAGGGTAATTGTCGGTCACACGAATCTCGTCGTATTCGACATTGTAATAACCGCCGTCCACCTTCTTGATTTTTGTTACTTCTATATCACCTGCGGCAGCGGCATTAGAAAGCTGATTCATGATTTCATAGTCCATTGGGCTAATCATGATTTGCATCGGCACATGTTCTTCTTCATGCTTCCACCAAACCTTGGCAACGCCGTAGTTAAGTTTTAGTGAATCTGCCCAAACATCATTACAGAAGGTGGTATAGTCGTTCTTTGTGTCGAGCTGATACTGAATCAGCATTTCTGTTTTCTTTGCAGCATCGGTCTTGTCTATGTTGCGAGCCTGTACGCTGACAGGTTTATCTGAACCGGTAAAAACCTCCATGACCTGCGGAATAATCCAGTCGATGGAGGTTTTAACGTCCCTTGATACCCAGTCAGACATTTCAGAAAGCCGTGCGAACTTCTTTCTATAGTGACCTTTGGTGGCGTTGTAGATTTCTTCTCTTTCAAGAATTTTCGGCTCAATCGAGGACTTGTAGTAGTCGTTGGCTGCTTGCTTGCCATCAGTGACAGCCCTCATGATTTTGTCGATTTCTTTCTTCTTTAGCGTATTTAGGCTGACTTCATCGCCCTTTGGGGCAAGAGCCATGACTGCATTAGCTTCCATTACATCTTCCCCCATTTACGGATACGACCTTTCTTGCGTGCATCCTGCCATGCTTTTTGCCATGGGTTTTTCGTCTGTGCATATATCTTTGCACAGACATAAGCGAGGCAGTCAATGATATGCGAGTATTCATTCTTGTCAGGTTCATCAAGAAGTCTCTCTCCTACTTTCTTTCTGTGATAGCCCCCGGTCAAGGCTCTTATGATCCATGTGCATGACGGGTCTATCAAAAGCATCGGCTTCCCATCGCTCGTCATATTGGTCAAGAACCACCGCACGGCTTCTGCACGTTCTGTCTGTGACAATGCACCCGGCTGAACATACCATCCAAAATCATCTCTAAGTATCTGATTGGCGGTCTTTTCATCCGCTTGTGAACGCTGATTGCCTGCCGGGTCACCTACGCAATTCAGCGAGAACCCATAGTAGTATGCCGCTAAATCAGCTTTCAGGGCTTTGGCGTGGTTTCTCATGCCAACATCCCATGACTGGCACTCTCTAAGAACAAGAATCTGCCCCTTTGCGGTTGTCTGACAGATGATGGTAGCAGGAGTAAGCCCATAGTCGAAGCCCAGCTCCAAAGGTCTCCGCTTGTCTGGTCTCAATGGGCTTCCTGCTACATGGTAGTCGTATCTGAACTCTGGATAGTAGGGCTTTTCAAGCGATACGTCCCAATTGATTTCGTATTCTCGCTCCCACCCTGCGGCAGTAGAGCCTTCTTTCTGCTCTTTTATCCATTCAGGGTCTCGCTTGTCCGGGTCGGCGGTGTAGTGAACCCTCGCAATGTAAGCCCCGTTTCTCCTGTATTCTGTGAGACCTTTAATCTCTTCGTGCTTCTCTATCGCCTGTTCATCTTCAATCCCATTGATGTTCTCGTTGACTATCTTCGAGAAGAAGCCGGGGTTTGCTGAACTGTCGATGAGGATACGCCCGCCGCCTTGAATAACAGGTCTAAGAGCCATCCATGTTTCCTCGGCGTTGTCCCAGAAAGCCATTTCTGTGCAGTATACACGCGATGCAGTGTATTGTCGTAGCTGGTCAGCACCTTCTGCAACCGCAAAGATTGTCGTGCCATTGCTGAACCGAAGGAAGCTGTAACCCTTCTCCGAGCTTATCTTCTTCTCTAGCTTAGGGAAATGGTGGCGGTTATGCGGCAGATTGTTGTACATAAACATGAATCGGCTTTCGCCCATCAAATAGGCTGAATCGTCGAATTTCTTTGACTGTATGAATATGGTTTGGTTTTCCCTGTACATCGCTTCCCATAAGCATATAGCAAGGCAGCACCAAGTCATCATCATACGTCTTGATTTTGGTATGCAAAGAATCTTCTCGCTCTCCGCCAGATAGCAGATGCGTTTCAAGTATTCTTTATCAGGAAAGTTCTTTACCTTCCCTTCGTCAGCTTCATCCATCGTGAGACAAGCTCCACGGATAAACTCCCAAGGGTCATTCTTCCATGCTTTCGTCTCCATCAATGTTAGAAGCTCTTCTTTTTCCGCCCTGCTTAGCATATCGCTTCACCTTATCATCGCATAAACCAACAGGAAGCTAACGGTCAGCCCATATACAATAAAAGCATCTGTCATTTTCTCGTTCTCTTGCTGCTCGCGATTTCAATTTCCGTGTCACTCGAGGTTGCAAGTGCCGTGTCACTCGCAATTACAAGCGCAGTGTACAGGTGTTTCGCTTCTTTCACGTTACCGCTAAATTCGTCATGGTCGGCTTCTATTTCTATCTGCGGTTTAATCTCTACAGTGTAGCCCTGCGCTTCGTATTCGCTGACTGCATCATACAGTTGGCTACAGTAATCGTCATGTTCGTATGTTTCGATGAATTTAATTCCTTGTGTCATGTTTGCACCTCTTTTTTGTTTTTTTTATTTTTTTCGGGAAATTGCATTTTATGAAATCTATTGAAGTTATGGGGATATTCGATGTCAGGGAAGGAACTCCTTTTGATTCTTTAGAGTTCCAGATTGGGGTATACATTTAATAGATTCCTTTGTATGGGGACCCCGTTCGCCCCCTCCCCCTGCCGTAGCCATGGGACTCCTACCACCCCAACAGACCCCCATGCCCCACGCAAGCCCGCGCCCATAGCCAGCCGCCCATAGCGCGCATGCCCATGACCCATGACGGACGCCATGCCCATGCCTGCCTACCCGTGACCGCATAGCCTACCTACTGACGCATACCTATATCCTATCCGCCGGAGATGCTCTGCCCATCCGTCGGAGATAGCCTAGAATACCACCCATTCTGAATGACTATGCAGAAAGTGAGATAGATCGCCGTGCTTGTATGATACTTTTATGCACTAACCTGCATAAACCTATCATCTCAGCCACTCCGGCGGAACACATCAGACTTATCCATCAGCTCTGCGATGCGCTTGTCTATATCTTCGTCCGATACGCTCTTAACATTAGTATTTACCGTGCTTACCTCGGACTTATCAGCATATCCGTGATTATTCTTTAGATAGAATATAGCCGCTGCTACGTTACATTTATTGGATAGCGCACGTCTCACAACGTCATCCTCGATCGCTAAAACTGCTCTTTTTAGTAAAGACACGACGCTGACAGGGTGTAGTTCTCCGTCAATTTCCGAGCGTCTGTAGACTGTAGTGCTATCCGCCTGCGATTGGAGATACTTACTTAGCGTCTCTTTACTGATATTCAGACATAAGCATAGTGACGTCTTAGTCATGACTGTATTATGCTCTCTACAATCATCTATCCAGCCGTTTATCTTCTGTTCGAGCTCTTGTACGTTGTCTAACTTCCTTCTTCCACCGTGAGCTATGTCATGCGTGTCAATCCGCTTTCCGTCGACTAGCTTCAAGCGCACCATGGCCGCCCTTATTTTCGGTCTTGTCTGTCTCCATCTCGAAAGCAGTGACTTCGTAACGCCGATACGCTCCGCTACTTGTGTATCTGATAGCCCGTCTTTAATCCAGCATCTTATCTGTTCGAGCTTATCCTCTTCTTCCCATTCTTTATACTTCGCCCGCGGCATCCTGCTCTCACCTCTTTCCCGTCTCTTCCGTCACGCTCTCCGTCCTCTGTAACTCGAAGCCTGGAACTAGAAAGCGAGCATTATAAAACGCCTGCTTACCAGAGATTTACTCTCCAGCACGCAGACGTTTTTATATCTCTATATATACAGCGATATATATAGAATATCTTATACACTACTCTACGATATTATTATAGCATAGTTTTTCCCGATAAATTCGCATAATTTCTCCAACTTTCCAGATTTTATCGAATAAAATAGCCCCTGACCGTAAGATCAGGGGCTTTCTCTATATATGTATTACTTGTATTACTTAATCTCTACCTTTTCTCCGTCTCGCTCCGCGTAGACGCGGTATCCCAGCGCATTTAGCAGATTAACAAGCTCCAACGCTCGAAGCGTCCCAGCGCGTGACTTTTTATTAAAGTTCTGTTGCGTAAACCCGAGAATCTCCGCCGCCTTCGCTCCGCTGATATTCCCACGAGCGAGCATGACCCGTATAAACATATACATTTCTTCGCTATCCATTCGATCGCCCCCCTTCTCCGATATTATCGGCATTTTCTCCATTATACTATAGCCAGCCCCCTACGTCAACAACAACAAATTTCAAGAAAAAACAAAAAATTTCAATTTTCCCCTTTACAACAACTCTAAGTTGTGATATTATACAGTCATCAAGTGAAGAGTTGTTAAACACAACTCAAGGTTATCCCCGAGAGCGGGAAGAAAGAAGGTAAATAATGAAACACTACTACGCAGAGAAGAATATGTACGGTATCCTCGTATCGTATTCGTCTTTCGGAGGGCGCGGAAGAAACGGCTACACGTTCTACCGCTTCGACACCAAAGAAGCTCGAGATAATTGGGTACTGGATAACCAGTACGACCGCGATGGAAACATCGTCGCTGGAGAATGCAGCCGCCGCACAGTTGAGTACAATCTCGGCAAAAAATTTAAGGTTACTTCTGGCGGCTACTGCTTTGGTCCCCATAATGCATGGCTGTTGCCACCATGCGAGAGACAGAGCGTAAAAATTGCCGCACGGTGAGAAGGGAGGGAGAAATAAAATGATGACAGTAGACGAAGAATTAGAGCTGACCGCAGATTGTGTGATGGCGAATCAGGTAGCTGGCACCGTCCGTGACTTGGTGACGGACCTTGAGCGTACCGCTTCCCGCAGTCATGCACACTGTGCGGAACTGGACTATATCGCGACAATGCTCGCCCGCCTCGCGGATGAATGCGAGGAGTGCGGCAGAGCATGGGAAAAAGAAGCAGAATAAGAAGGCTTCTAGGGGACTGAGCCTCAATCAGTCCCACCCCACTTAATATATTTTTGATTTACCCCTAACGGGGAAGGAAGGAGCAAGAAAATGACAATTCGAGAAAAAAGAAATCAAATTGCTGCACGAATGAATGCAGCGTACCTGCGGTATGACTACGCAGGTATTGATGAGGCAGGTGCTGCGCTCCGACGCCTCGATGTTGTCATCGCCGACATCGTCGAAGGCGCGGAAGTCACACATTATGACTTCTGCACAACAAAATACCGCGGAAATGCGGCATTCTATGGCGGAGAACTGATTTCCGCCTATTTGCGAGAGAATGATGAGGCGGCACCCGGTTGGATTGACGAAAACGGGCACCTCATCCCCGGAATCGGCGGGGCAATCCGGCTCTCGTGGTCTCCGGACGAGGAGGCGCGCGGCCTTGGCGGTAGCGACGGCATTGACCCAGAAGCCGTCGGGCGGTACGCCCGCATGTATGGGCGACGCCGTGTGACCCGTGGGGATTTGGCATGGTATCTGCCAGAGGACGGAAGTTATATTCCCGATGTCATCTGGAATTCGACATTGATTGAGGAGGTGGACTAAAATGACCACCATCTCAATCCATTACGTTTTCCATGGCTTTCGGTTCATGGACCATTGGGAAACCTTCGACATCAGCCGTGCCGACGTTAGCCGCATCATCAGAGACGCGGAGCGAGACGCATCAATAGATATGTACGTTATTGGTGGAGTATTCCACCGGAAGAAGGTCTGAAATAAAGGTTCTAAAGGGGCATCCTTAAAAGCCCCTTCCCATCTGAATTTACTTATATTAAAATGAAAGGAGATGATTTTATGGGCTGGTTTGAATTGTTGTACGTCGTATTCGCCTGCATCGCTTTCAAGTTCCTGCTGGAGGAAGCAGGGAAAGGAGGGCGACACCGTGCTGGTCACAGAAACGGGCGTATCAGAAGGGAATAAGCAGAATTTCCCATTTTGAATTGACTAAAATTAACACGTCCAGTGAGTATAATATTATTAGGTTGGTTTTCTGATTTGAAAGGAGACTTTATTATGAAAGTAAAAATCAAAGAAACTGGAGAGATTAAAGATTTGGAATACCTCGTCCAGAAAAGCGAAACAGACTGGCCGCAGGATCTGGCAAGCGAGTATGTGTATGACGATGAAAACGTAGATCAAACATGGAATAGTGGAGACGACGCAGAGGCACAAATGTCGCAAGAAACGTACGAATGGTGGGCCGATATTTTTAAATGTAAAGAACACTGTGATGAAATGATGCGATTGATAGATCCAGAAGTATTAGAAGATATCTGGTCAATCTACGGTCCTGATCCGAATGATTTAGAAACCTATTATAAATTTGAGGCGGCTCTCGAACGAGAAGTAAAGAAAGAAAACTAAAAATAAAAGCGGTTATCATTACAGAACGATAACCGCTTTTATATTGCTCTAAATCCGAATTAGCCCGCGTGCTGCGCACTCGATAGCAAAGAGTGTCATGAGTTTGTCACGGCGTCTGTAGTACGTCATTTTATCCATATGCAAGGCGTCTACAGACGCTTGCCACGTGTGATGCTCCCAAAATGAGACTTCGATAATACGCTGATCGTGCCGCTCCAGCATGTTCATGACTTTGTCAATCGCTGCGAGCCATGTTTCTGGCTTCTGGACCTCTCCACCTGAGATGGTAACCATCCGCAATGGCGTGAGGTTTTTCAGAGCTTCTGTCTGCGTGGGATCGGATACAAATCCCTGCGAGCGGCGTTCAGGCGCGCCGCTTCTCCGTTTCATCTCTAACCTTTTTTCATAGACTGCCTTTCTGATGTTGTGATAGTTGGCGATGTGCCACCTAACCGACCTTAAAGCCCCTTCTCCAAGGTCATACACCTGTCGATCCTACGCCTCCATACCTTTCTCCGCTTGCACTGTCATCATCAGTCTTAAAAAACTTGACGAAAACTCCCTGCGCGATACGATCCCCGCGCTTTATAAAAAATGGTTCATCCCCGGTGTTGCGATAGCAGATAAAGATCTGATCCTTGTAGTCTGCGTCAATCACTCCTACAGAATTAACAAGCTCCAGCCCGAACTTTATGCTATAACTGGAGCGTGGGAAGATGAGTAAAACGTCATCTTCGTCCATTTCTACCGCTATATTAGTCGGTATAACACGCTTCTCGCCAGGCTTGATTTCTGCTGATACAGCGGCATGAATATCATATCCTGCACTATACTTTGTCGCACGACGCGGAATCTCCGTATCGATGCACTGATTCAATCGTCTAAACTTTCTCATGATTATCCTCCTTCACGTCCGGGACTATCACAACGAAAGCCCCGGTCTTTTTCAAAATGTCACGCAGTACATAAAAAGACATACCTGCAAAGCATGCCGTAACGAACGTGCATGTCGCGATAGCCACGGTTAGAATCTCATCTCTCATCATCTTCCTCCCTTGATATACATGTAGTACAAGCCCAAAACTAAAATAACGATGAGCGTCGAAACGTATTCGATGCAGTTATACAGACTTGTTTCCATCTGCTTCTCCTTTCAATTCAATGACAGTTACGGCATCAGGCGTATCGAAAATGTCATCAATGCAGCGAGTATAGTCTAAGTCGCCGTAAATCGCGGCGACTTCTCGATCAAGTAATGCGTCAGGCAGTTCCTGAACGTCTCTGTCATCCCATCTGCGAGAATAAAGCAGCATGCCGCGCTCTTGCTTGACATCCTCAGCGTCGTAGATTTCGATACATTCATAATATTTTGTCGTCAAAATCCCGATCAAGTCTCTAAGTTTCATTCTCGCTTCTCCTTTTGCGCTCCGATTTAACCGACTTCCGCATTCTAAACCACTGCTCCTTGTCTTGCTCCATCCCCCAAAGATCGAAGTCCATCCCGGCAAAATCATCGGAGCGTCTATCATTTTCGCTTTCTACGCGCTGGAAGTCCATTTCTAACGCTCTAAGCGTCTGCGTGGTCAGGGACGGCACCAGTGGAAGAATAAAAGCAACTGTATCGCTTACGGAATATGTCATGCGCCCTAACGCGTATCTTTCCGCGCTGATAATCATCTGCTCCATCAGATCGTCGAGTGGCAGCATTTTCACTTTACTCATGTTTGTACTCCTCGCATTTATAACTAAAGTCAGAAACCGCATAGCAATAGTACGGATGCCGCTTCATGTATTCTTGTAGTGCTTCAAAATGCTTGCTTTTCTTGCATCTGTCACAGGATTTGTTTGTGCAATCCGAATTACAGAAACACATGTCGAAGGATCTGCTGTGTTCTTTTCTCCAATTCATATCTCATTCCCCCATGCATCCCACCCATCGAACCGCTCGCGGGCGAACAATTCGATGAACGGCGGGTAACTTACTTCCTCTATCATCTCTCGCATCTGTACGGGCTTCCTTGAGTGTTCTCTCTTTTCTTCGAAGAACCCAGTCTTTCCTTGCTGACGTTTCCCGTCTATGACTTTGTACGGAAGTTTCCCGCGGATGCCGAACAAACAATGTTCAGTCAACCCGCGGAAATATTGCCCTAGCCCTATTCGGTCTTTCATCCACGTGATCATGGTGACGTATCTGAACCCCCACGCTTTCATGACTTCTAGGGCGTCAGGAAGGAAATTGTTGGTAGTCCACAGGTACAGATGGGCGTTATCTTCTGCCAGCTCCTGCACCATCGGAGCCATGGCTATGATTTCCTTCGTTTTCATAAGCGGATAATGGACATTAGCCCCTCGTCCCCCACCACCACGCTCAAACCATGGCGGGTCTGCATAAATCGTGCGGTACTTCATCTAGCATGCTCCTACTATAAAGCCACTCTGCCCTTTCATCGGCTTCCTTGATTTTCTGCTTGATTGCAGACTTATCAAGTCCAAGTTTATAAACAAGGCTGTCCAGTGCGTTCTGACAGTCCGCCACCGCTTGAATTAGGTTCTCTTTCGATTCCTCTGGCGTCGTGTCCGTATTGTATCCGAAACCGTTTACTCGCTCCCACTTTGAGATAGCATGGATAAGCTCAGCGGCTTCTTCTTTCGCGATGTTACAATTCGCAGAAGCTCCATAACGTTGCACTATACTCTTATTCATTAGCATCCTCCTTTGTCGGTGTAACATATACCCTCACTTCATCGCCGTTTCTATCGCGCTTCCAATACTTAACTTCCCATTCTTTCCCCGCAAGAACGTCGTCGTAAAACCAATTACCAAGGAAATCGTAAAAAAGCAGGGAGTGACCATGACTATCGTAGACGTACACTAACGTTTTGGGATTAGTTTTGATTAAAAGATCATACAGTAGCATTGCCGACCACCTCTTTCAGCTTCTTTGCATACCACTCAATTTTCCCAGCGGTTTCTTTCTTGTCCCCTTTGCGTCCGTACCGATAGGCATACTTGAGGATGTTCCCCCATAAAAATCCTTCCAGCTGCTCTTTAGTCATGAGATGCTCCATGATTTCAATGGCTTCTGGAATACCATCAACCTGATAGTGAGATGGGTTAATAGCATCATCTTCTGCAATCTTCACAAGGGTATCAATCTTAGCGCCAACATCGCTAGACACTCTATCCTTCTTTTCTTCCTCTGTTGGCATAACCTTTTCAACTACAGTAAGTTTGTCGTTATCACCAAGATCTCCAATACTTTCTAATAAAACCCCATCTTTAGTAAATGTATTTACTTCCTGCCCGTGAGGACTTGCTTCCCATCTCACTTCTATCGGATATTTACGACCATCATCGTGAAGTCCAATTATAGTTCCATACCCATGATATGGAAAATAGACACTATCTCCTAACCTGAATTGGATTTCTTCTTTCATTTCTTTCCACCTGCGTAGTCAATCTCAATTCTCAAAAATGGTTTCTGTTCTTTTTCTGCATACATCGGCATCACATCTACTACTTTGAAGTCGTGCCACTCACGGAAACGGCAGAACGGCAAATCAAACAGCTCTCCTGTGTACTGAATCTCCCCACCATCTTCTACTACCGCAACCGCTATGATTGGATTTCTCATAGTGCTTACAAGCTGGCTAAAATACATCATGCTATTGCTCCTTTCTCAATACTTCCGCTAATTTCTCTATTACGAAATCTGCACAAGGTTGTGCCATGCCATTCCCAATAGCTTTGTATCTCTTTGCGTCACTTCCATATGCCGTCCAGTTATCAGGAAGCCCCTGCAATCGCTCGCACTCAAGCGGCGTAAGCCTTCGAACGAACGCTTCGCCAGTTAATACCGATTGAGGGCTTTTGTAATCGCACGAAGATAGCGTAAACACAGTTGAATTAACTTTTGTTGCATGGTCGCTGCTGTGACTTATTATGTAAACATCGTCAACCGTGCAGTACCTATCGACGCTTGTCAATGTAAAAGCCGTTTTCTCTTTGCAGATCGGACCATTTCTTGACATTCCAGTTCCCTGGCACAAACACACGCCTTTCTCGATTTTTAACGGCACATTGCCGCTTCCTGTCCCCATCCTTTCTGCAAGCGTTGGGGAAATGTCGCGTTCGTTATACCGTGCGTCCATCCCGTGGCTTTCGTAAATTTTCATTTCTTCCACAATGTAGTTCTCACTGCCTCCTCCGTACGCCCCCCCAGCCGCTTTCAGCGTACTTGCAGGAAGCCCTTTCTTAATCTCCGAATAGCTTTTCGTAGGGAAAATTTCAGTCTCCATCATGCGCCTGCCTTCTCAGAACGGATTCTAGCAATTCAGGAAGTTTTTTCCCTTTTGCCTTAACTCGTCTAAGTATCCCCGCGCACGCCCTCGGGGTTAAAGAGTACCTGCGCGTACCCCCCCCCACTTTCCAAAACCTGCGACAAGGAAGATTCTTTCTCGATGTTGGGGGACGCCCCAAAATTGAGCGTCAAGCACTCGCCATGCGATTCCGCACTTTTTGCTTCTAACCATTCCGGCTCTTGCCCATCGCCCAGAAGCAGGCATTGGAATATCGGTCTGTCCGATTTCCTCAAGCACGGCTTTAAAGTCACGCCGAGCATTGCTTGTAAACGCTCCCAAGACGTTTTCCCAAACAAAGAACTTTGGGTATACTCCATTTGTTTTCTCCCTCATTTCCCTTACAATTCGCATTGCCTGATAGAAAAGGTTTGACCTCTCTCCTTCAAGCCCTGCTCTCTTTCCTGCGATAGATAAATCCTGGCACGGACTTCCGGCGCAGATAATATCGACTGGCGGGATTTCTGCTCCGTTGATTTTCGTTACATCCCCCAACTGAATCGTGTCCGGGAAATGCTTCTTCGTAACGCTCGCGGGAAATGGATCGATCTCACTGCTCCAAAGCGGCTTTACACCGTTCTTCACTGCCGCAAGCTGCCACCCTCCGATACCGTCAAACAAACTCCCTAGAGTTATCACTTTTGTTTCCATTCTTCTCTAAAATTTCCCATTTTCATCACCGTATCAATCCTGCATCCTCGCAAGCCATAAAGAACCCAAGTACCCATAAATACACTTTGTTTGATACTATTTCCCCAATTTCACAATTAAGCTCTGTAAAATATTCGTTATTGATGACATACGGATTTCCAGCTACTATTTTTTCTACGAAGCAATCGCATGAACACGTGCGCAGGTAAGAGAGTACATCTTCAACTTCTACACGATGGCTAAAGTAAGCAACAGCTTCTCCCCAATCTCCGTACAATGTAAATACTCCTCGTTCTTTGTCCAAAATGTAATGCATTTCGTACTCTGTTACGCTATTTCCCCCTTGCCAGTCAATCACAAACAGCCGCTCATTATTAATGACCACTCGTGCTTTTCGATTACAAATACTTTCCATCACACGTTCAACATATTTGTTGTCTTTAAGCCACTTTGGATACTTCCGCATTTTTGCTTGGTTCTCCTTCGCACAATCATCAGAACAAACTTGTTTCCCGTTTCTCAAACTCAATTTCCTTTTTGAACCGTTCTTCCCATTGCGCCAGCGTGTTATCTGACTGATCCATCTGCTTAAACTCGTACAAGATGCCCTGAAACTCTTCCTTGTTGTTGCGGATGACGCCGTCATTCAAGCGTTTCAGCTCCGCCCACAAATCGGGGAAATCGCGATACAGGAGCTTCAAGTCTCGCACTCCTTGTAACGGGCAGATCCAACAAGATAGGCGTGTGCGCTCTTTGTACAGCCCACCCCAGTCGAATCCATGTTTGTAGCAGTATTTGAGTGCCTGCTCTTCCGTGATGCCCCATTCGAAAAGCGGATAAATGTCGTCTTTCACACGTTTCGGCTCATCGGCAGCGATTCCGATATAAAGCTTCGTGTTCGCGCGGTTAAATCCATGCGCTCTCATAAACTCCTGCACCGGCTCGCGCTTTAGCATCGATGTACACCACCGATTTCTCATCGATGACCACCCATATCCATGCATGCCAGCTCTCTTCCCCTTCTTTCGTAAGATGTGAAGCAGACCGTACTCAAAGCTGTGCTTCGCTTTCAATACCGTCACCATCTTGCCATATTTCTCTCTGATGTAGTGATCCACCTTGTCTACGTGCTCGTACATCTGCGGGAACTCCATTCCCGTGTCGCAGAAAATGACGTAATCAACTTTCATTCCCCTTTCTAACATCATTAGAAGCAGTGCGGTACTATCTTTACCGCCGCTGAAAGAAACGATGGATTTCTTGCTATCTTCAATATGTTCACGATAATCACTCATGACATATTTCCCGATGGTGACATTATTAGAGGTCTTGTTCCTGACTGATTTTTCATTCAGCCATGCTTTCACATCTTTCGGCAGCCCCAGAAACGCTGCGTCACATTCTCTCGATAGTCTTGTATTTGCCATTGCACATCTCCTGATTGAAATGTCCGATAATCAACTTCTTGATCGCTTCGACAGGGCTAGGATCAATAGTCTTTAAGTATTCGTCTATTGATTCTTCCCTGCCCTCTGCTAATGTGAAAGCATTATCGCAGGTACATGTGATTCTAAAATTTTTTTCTTTCATTTGCGACACCATTCCCCCTCGCTAAGGCAATAACTAATTCCCCGTCATCATTAAAGTACATACGGTCTACGGGTGCATTCTTGAATTTTTCTGGGATGCCTGCGCTTCTGTCTCCGTAGTACAGGATCAACCCATCTTCGTTCTGAATTACGATCTTGTCGAAGCATGCATCTTTGACTTCGTCTGTTCCCAAAAATTCTTCTACTGTCATAAGCGTATTATCCTTCATGCGCGTGTTATCGCGTTCAACAAGCATCATGCCATGGAGAAATCTATCCTCAATTTCTCCCATCATTTTGTCTCCTCTTTCGATCCCTTTCTCGACGGAATATTGAAGAAGGCGGCCTGCAATGATGTTGACGATGATCGGCATGTCGTTCTCATCAACAATTCGTGCAAGCTGCATTCCCTTTACCTTGATTTCATTAATGATGCGCATGATCCTTTTGCCATCTTGTTTTTCATATTTTCCGTGAATTTTCAATTCTTCCATTTTCTTCTCCTTACGTGTAATCTTTAACGTCGCTTTTCTCGATCTCAATCGTGATGTACGGTACTTTCTTCCCATCTATAAGCAGCTTGCTCTGGAACCGTTCTGCTTTCAGGTGCAGATATTTCGGGCTATCATCTTTGATGATGCCTGCAGTCACTAGCCCGTCTAACAGATACTTGCAACCGCTGATGACGTTATCGTCATCGCGGCGCATTGTATCTTCGTAAAACTTTACGGTGCATGTGACATGATCTGTGAAGCTCTCAGGCGTCTGCGCCCTGAACGTCTCAGCAAGCTCTCTCGTGTACGTCTTTTTCATCGCTGCCCCTGCAAACCTGTTCGTACGGTTTAGCTGAATAAGGTCATTCGTGGACGGGAGCCTGCCTCGATATGTCAGCTTAATCCGTTGTGACATACGCCACGCCGCCATATTCACACGCATGCATAACATCATCCTGTTCGTTGTCTGTCAGCTTCGCTTTAACGACCTCGCCGTTGATCGTAAGTTTACCGCCAGCCGTGTCCACTACAGATGGATTGATGTATGCCTTTGTTCCATTAACAATGATTGTCATTTTTCTTGCTCCTCCACTTTCTAGCTAATTCGATTTTTTTCTCTGTCATGCTGACGCCGTTGATCTGCATCGGAACGATAATTCCAATCGGAACTTCCATGATCCAGATTTCCGCTTTCGTTTTCCCGTCCTTGATTTTCAAGTCGAAGTCCTCGATGTAGTTTATGCTCTTGCCGCGCTCGACTTTGATTTTTACGACTTCGTTCGTTTTTGTGCGACTGCGTTTCTTTATGTCGTTCTGCCATTCTGCTACATCGACACAATCTTCAAACGCTCTAATCGCATCTTCTAGCTTGTCGAAAAATCCCATCTCGTCTCTACAAAGAAGTTCGTCTTTTCGATACGTTGCTTTCATTAAAATGTACGCGAATTTCAAATTCATTTCCCTCGCTGTGCTTCCTGTTTCTTTGAACTTTCTTGATTTCGCTCTGCAAGATTCTGAGCAAAACCTAGCGCGCTTTTGCTGTATCGTCCTGTAGTCTTTCCTGCAATACTCACATGTCTTTTCGATGCCTCTGACAGAGTTACTTGCGGTGCCGTAGTCATAATGTTTTCGCGGTAGAAGGCAATGATGCCCTTCACCTTCCACCACCGCCTGTCCGCATTTCTCACATTTGTCGATTACGGCACCATCCACAACGGTTTTTCCTGTTGCTCCAAGCTCTTCCATGTGCCTGTTAAATTCGCTGTACTGCATGTGCGCCAGGTACGCTGCTCGCATCAAATTCAGCCTTCCTAAGTTTGCGGCGCATCCGCAAAACCTCATTGCCCTATTCATCACGTCACGCTTTCTTAAACGTCGGAGACGGTTTAGCAGTCACTCTCTGGTGCGCCGGTATTGCATGTTCACGACCATCAAAGCTGGAGCGGAAGGTTCGCGCTGCAATGTCGATCGTCTTGAACCGCACAAGATTTCGAATAACTACTTCATCGCCATTCTTAACGTGTTCAATCAGCTTACTAATGAACATATTCACAATGTTATTCACACATACATGTGAATAACCGTATTCATTTCCTTTCAACTCTTTGATAACGTCTGATGTATGTACTCTCATGATTCCTCCTTAAAACGGAATACTTTCCTGCACGACTTCCTCGCCAAACTGCACGAAGTTTCCTTTTGGTGGCTGCGAACCGAACCCGCCCCACTGACTGTTAGCTGCTGGTTGCTGCTGCGCCATCGCCCCGACTTCTGCGCGGTCTACGTTTACTTCTGTTACCCATTTCTTCTCGCCGTTCTGGTCATAGCTTCTGACGTTGATTTTCCCTTCAACGAAAATGTCCGATCCGGCTTTGCAGCTGTTCCCGATAAGTTCTGCTGTCTTGCCGAAAGCTACGCACGGGATAAATGCGCTTCTTTCGTGCCACTCTCCGTTCCACTGGTATCTCTCGACGCACTGGACGGAGAAGTTCGCCATCGCAGATCCTTTCTTCGTCATAATCATTTTCGGGTCTCTCCCGACTTTTCCGAGCAACATCACACGGTTGATACAAAGTTCCATTTTTGCTTCCTTTCGTAAATGCTCTATAACGCCATTTCAGGGCTTCGCCCTATCTATTCGATAAATCTATCATGCAAACCTCGCGAACGCCTGTAGAAGGCAAATAAACGCATTCTCAGATGATTTGCGCCGCGAGGCGCATGTAGATTGATTTCAGAATTGGTTTATCCGCTTCGCTAACTGCTCCGTTTCGTAGATCGAGCATCAGCTGATTAAGAAGCACCATCGCTTCATCGCCGCTAATGTTGATGCCTGCTTTATCGTCCGGCACCTTTTCCTTCTTAGGGCATGTTATCGACGCCATTCGTTCTTCCGCCTTCTTTCTCGCTTCCAACTCCGTCTTTCCGTAGGCACTGTGTAGCTTCCCGTCTATTCCTGTGAACTGTGCTTCATAGCCGTTTGAAATGCGTTTGACCTCGATTGGAGTAACGCTTTTCGCAGTGACGTGATCTCCGCATTTATTGATGCGTTCTCCACATTTATCAACGTGATCTCCGTATTTATACGGCTTGAACCAATCCTTCTGGATTTCAGGGAAAGCATCTAAAAGCGTTTTGACCTCCTGCGCGCTGAATGAGGATCTTTTGCTGCACATTTTGTAGTAGAATGCCATCGGCGAAACATCGAGAAGCTCTGCTACTTCCTTTTTCGTGACCATCGCCTTTTCAAAAATCTTGTCAATCTGCTCTTTTTCTCCGTCAACCAACACAAACCTTTTCATAACTAAGCCCCTCTCAACCGTCGATTTTCTCCGTGAACCGTGTATACATACGGTTCTAGCATTTCTTTCAGCCTGCTCCCGATCCCTTCATCTGCTCTTGTTATCTCATCGAGCGGAAACTCGCTTGACACGATGGTTGGCATCCGATTGACGTATCTCGAATTGATGATGTCAAACATGATTTGCTGGTCTTGGCTTTGCATCTCGTTGCCCTTGATTGCCCCTTTGAACAAATCGTCGATGTAAAGCCACGGTAACTGCGATACCCTCGCTATCATCTCGTCGTATCGGTCTAGGTTTTTGTACATGACCGCCTTGATTCGCTGTATCTCTCTGCGATACTGCCAATAATGATGCTCTCGCTTCATCGCCTGGCACGTTGCAATGCAGATGTGCGTCTTGCCAGTCCCCGGTCTCCCGAAGAACCCAAGCCCTTTTGCGTTCGGGTCTTTCAAAAAGCCCTGTGCGAGCTTCTTCATCTCGTATGCCATGATGTTGTCGGTCTTGAACCGCTCCATCGTAAACGCTTCGTAATTCTCAGGCTTTATTCCGCTTGATCTCAGGTAGAAATGCATGTCTCGTACTTCTCTGCACTCAGGGCAACGGCATGCCTTGTCTACGCCTTCCATGCGGTAGAATATCCAACCTGTACCACCGCAACGCTTACAGGGAAATCTGGTTGGTTTCTCGTGCGGTTCTTCTTGTGGGCTAGAACGGGAGATCTCCATCAGCTCCGCTATAAGTTCCTTCGCTCGTTCGTCCATTTCCGTTCCTTTCTGCCTGCCTTCGCCTTGCAGCTTCTCTTTCCTCCTCCGTCATCTCAAAGTAACCTTTGATGTGAGGAATTTCTGGTTTAGCTTCAGGTCGTTCTCTTGATTGCCAGCTTCTGCAAAGGGATTGCCAGTCCGTAATCGGCATCCCTCTTACTCTCCAGCCAACTGCGTTGTAGTAGTCGTAGAATTTTTCTGGCGAGAAAGTGAAGTTATTTTTTTTCACGAACGCCTGAATTTTTTCTAGCGTTGGTGTCACTACAGAAGTGCCAAAATAGCTTTGAGTTGGAGTTGGAGTTGTTTTCCCGACTGAACCATTAACTGCTATGTTAGACAATCTACTTCTACTACTCTCTGTATCACTCATGTTAGTATCACTCATGTTAGTATCACTCTTAGTAAGAGGTGACAAATTTGTCACCTCTTGAGGTGACACTGGTGTCACTTCTTGAGGTGACAATTTGGCATTTATCGTAGTGCCATTTTGGCACTTCTCATGGTGACAACTTGTCACTTCTTGTAGTGCCATTTTGTCACTTCTCGTAGTGCCATTTTGGCACGACTTTTTGAAACTTGTTTCAGAACCTATTTCAGAAAGTTCGGATAATTTTCGCAAGTAAATCTTCTGCGACTTCCCGAAGCCCTGCTTCCTTGTTTCAATGAGACCACTGTCCTCAAGCTCTTTGAAGATACGGATGACGGTTCTCTTACTTGCGCCGATCAGCTCTGCGACCTCGTCCTGATTGAACAAGAGATACATGCCGTTCTTGTCATGGAAGCGTTCAGCGTTCTTTCTACTAGCCATCATTCGATCGAGGAGAAGGCTATACGTCCATTTGGCGTTTATGGAAACGCTTTTAAACCCCATCGCTAATGCTTTCGGCACTGGTATGAAGTTGTAATTTAACTGGTCGCAAACGTCCCAATTCTTACTCACTTGCCAAACCTCCTATAAATCTTCTCCGCTTCATCCTTATGGGCTTCATTCCACGCTTTCATCTGCCCTGCATCCATACGGCAGTCCGTAAAGAGGATTCGGTATTTCCGTTCGTTGTCTCCATGGGCATAGATTTCATGGCAGTTCTCGCACAAGAGAATCAAGTTCTCTAACGTGTCTGAACCGCCTGCACTGCGAAAGCGGATGTGATGGTGGTGAAAGAGTCCTACGGACTTACCGCACCACTCACAACGGCGGTAGCCTTCGGGAGACGCTCTCTCGTCCACCATCTGACAGATTTTCTTGTATCCCGAAGGGGAAAGTCTGATTTTACTTTCCTTCTTGATTTCCATTTTCTTTCCCCCATTCATCAATCAGCCGCGCTCGCTCGGATGGCGTCATCGTATCAATGCCTTGCTGCTTCGCTTCTTCGACTATCCAATCAATCAGCCTCGCCATCTCACGCGAGTTGTAAACGGATGAGCCGTAGTAAGCATTACATTGAACATTCACTCCGTCATCGCCAATGCGTTCTAGTTGGTATCCCAGTCCTTTCCCTTCCCAAACGCTCTTAAAACGCTCGTAGGCAGTGATACGGGTACTCATAGGCTCAAATGTACCCACCTGCTTGATAGCCCTTGTATAGACCTCTTCCTTCGAGATCCCTAATGCCTTCGCTATCTTGTCCATTAATACCCATGCATACGCATTAGCGTTCAGGCTCCGTGGCTTCTCGTACCGCTTAAGTACAAGATTGAACTTGCCTTTCAGCAGCTTGATAATGCCGTCGAGTTTGTCCTGCGGTGTCATCAGGCGTAGGGTGAGGATGCTCCAACCCTGCTTTTCGCAAGGCTGGAGCGAGTACCCCATGGCATTTACCCACTTCATTTAAGCCCCCTGCGGACGTGCCTGATCGAGTGCCATGTACTTGTTGACCGCACGCTCCGTGTCCATCACGATAGCGTCTGCCACATTTGGTGAGACGTCTGCGATGCTTTGCTTATTGCATACCAACCTTGCGAAATCTCCAGCATCAATGTTGTGCCGGGCAAGGACTTCCACGACCTTCTCGATCGGGAACTTCCTTTCCACTGCAGGCGGGAACTGTCTTGTCTCTGCAGGCTTCCTCTCTTCCTTCACTGGCTCCAGTTCATCTGGGTCGGCGGCAGGGGAGAGGTTAAACATCCCTGCAAGGGCGTATTTCCTCGCATAGGACGAAGCTGAACCTGTAATCTGTGCTTCGTCCATGCCCTTCTTCATAGCCGCTTCGCGAGCATAGGCGGAGTTCTCCGCGAGAAGAGAGCCGTCCTCGGTGTCGTATACCTTGACCGTCGCTTTGACGTAGTACCGATCACCCACCATTTCAATGGTGTCACTGATAAGGACCAAAACGCCGTACTCAACCATCAGCGGTTTCAGCCCTGCCAAAATGTCCTCGGCGTTCCTGTAGCTGTATCCGCCGAACTGATTCTTGTGATCCTTCCCCACCTGCAACTTGGCAATCACGTTAATTAACTTCTGTACGTTCATTTTTTCGCCTCATTTCACGGATACCGACGGCTTTCTCACCAGTCGGCACCCTTCAATTTCCTGCCCTGCTTTCAGGGCTTTCGCGATTTCCGTCTTATTCGGCGTCCACGTGTATTTCCTGAACGGTGCCGGAAGATCGACGCCCTTTTCTACCTCTACGGATTCGCGTCCTTTAGAGAAGCGGATAGTCACCGCTACATCCTTTACTGGGCATCCGAACGCGAGAATGTAGGACTTGAGACTTTCGATTTTCGACTGCGTTGATTTCTTCATCGCGGTCAATCTTTTAATCTCTCTGTCAATTTGTTCCACGTCATTCGACATGTTCTTGATGACGAGCCCTACGTTGCGACTCTTTTCTTCCTGCTCCATCGGCAGGTTATCGAGGTATTCTTTGTCGAATACCTCGCCAGTCTCTGTATCTACAGAGGCGTCATCGCTGACCTTGAACAATCGGTCAGTGTTCATCAGCTTCGAGATTTCCCAAAGTTTCATTTAGTTCACCTCCTAAAATCCGTACACGAACCGTCCCTTGCTGTCGTAGAGGTTTCCGTCGTCGTGCTTCGTGATGACGGTAACGTCAGGGTGGTTTTTGAACCAATCCTCGACCGCCTCCTCCTCCGACATTGTGGTTTTGGGCTCTGGTTCATAGTTCGGGTCATTCTCAATGCTGCCGTTCCATTTGTAATCGCTCTCTACCTCATCGTAGAGACCGTTATCGAAGTTTTCAAATCCCCACATCTAGCCCACCTCCTCGCGTTCGCAATCTGCGAGCCAGCGAATGTTGTCTACGACTTCGCCGAACGTGTCGCAGGAGAACTCAAGGCTCTCTGGCGTCTTGACCATCAAGTGAAGCCCGTATTTTGTCGTCTTGAAATACATAGACACGCTCGCGGTGCCAACAATGAAGGTGTATTCATAGTGGATCGGGTTCTTAATCCCGATACTCTTCACGAGAATGTTGGAATCATGAAGGTTCAATTCATCCGCCACGTAAGCGACAATCATTTCAAGGCTTTCGCCCCAAAGCATTCTGTCCTTTTCAATTTTCATTTTGTGCCCCTCCTTACTATTGCTGCGTGTGTCTGATAACATCGATGACATCCTGCACAGGCATATCGAAGTGTTTACACAGGGCATCCAGCGTCCCGAACTGGATACCTTTTACTTTCTCTCCGTAGTAGTACCTGTACAGTGTCGGGCGAGAAATCCCAGTCGCGTTACTAAGACTGTTTACTGTATCACCGTGTTCAACTAGAAGTTTCGCAAACTTCGTGGGTTTCACGTTCTCCAAAGCTCCATCATTCTGCAGAGCTTTGTATTCATCCTCCGTAAGTCTAAGAGTTATCATTTCTTTCTCCTTTCTTAACGCCGTGAGCGTTCTACGTTCACAACGACAACCGTTCCAGGCTTTAATTCACCCGCATCTTTGATGTTGTTGTCTTTCATTGCCTGCCAGACAAGAAGTCTTACATCGACTTCATCTTTGCCAATTTCACGGCAAATGTCCCATAGGGTGTCCCCCTCCTCGATTTGCTTTTTGTAGGTGATTATTTCCGTTGTCGGCTGATTCAGGTACGCCCCCGTACCTAAGATCGCAGCGACAACCAACGCAGTGAGAGCTTTCATTTTCCCTGCTCCTTTTTCCATTCTTCATACTCCGCTTCATGTTCGCGGACGTATTCAGCGATGAATCTGATTAAGGTTTCCATTGCCACTCCTTTCCTCAACTTGAGTACACTCAAGTTAATTCCGCAAAAAAAATTGGCATAACGTCGGATTTTCTGATGTTCAGCAACTTGACCATCTGCTTTATTTCTGCGGTGTTGAAACTGGTTCCCTTCTCACGGCACTTCTTATAGAATGTAGCTTCATTCATGCCGAGTAGAGCAGAAAATTCGGCGATTGTGAGCCCTTCCCTCTTGATGTACGAATAGAGGATATTTCTATTTATGGTTCTCACCGCCTTTCGTTGTGTTCTGAAATGATTATAGCACTTGAATGTACTCAAGTCAATGATTTAATTCAAGGAATTTATTGTTTATAAGCATGTTTTTCTTGCGTATAAGCATGTTTAACTATATAATAACGATAGAGCGTTGCGTTGATACAGAAAGGAAGATATTCATGGAAATTGCTAAACTCATAAGAGAGCGACGGCTTGAATTAGGATTAACAATGAAGCAGTTGGGGCAAAAGGCTGGCGCGTCCGAGAGCGCAGTTTCTCGCTGGGAGGCAGGGGAAACTGACAACATGAAAAGAACAAATATAGTGAAAGTTGCTGACGCCTTACACATTTCGCCACTGGCGTTTTTAGGATATGACATTTCTGACAAGAAAACTATCAAGATTCCGATCGTCGGGCGTGTCGTTGCTGGGACGCCAATTTTTGCACAGGAGAATATCGAAGGAATGGTAGAAATTAACGAGGGAGATTCCAAAGGTGTGATGTTTGCCTTAAAGGTAATCGGTCATTCGATGGAACCGCGCATACAAGAAGGTGACCTGCTTATTATTCACAAGCAGGAAGATGTAGAAAGCGGGGATATTGCTATCGTCTTAATCAATGGAGATGAAGCTACCGTAAAGCAGGTAAAGAAGCAGGCTGACGGGATTATGCTGATTGGGTTTAATCAAGATGTATATGAGCCGCATTTTTATTCTAATAAGCAGATTGAGCAGTTGCCTATCCGCATTATGGGTAAAGTAGTAGAAAGCAGACATGTATGGTAAAAGCGGAGAAGCCATGATTATGTTACTTATCCTGTCATATATTGAAGAGGTCGGCAGAAGAAGATAAATCAGGAGTCCTCTTCTATGCACATTTTTCTACAATAAAATTGCAGTTTCGGCACAAAATGTTACGAATCGGTGGTTTTAATGCCGAAAAATTGAGTTAAATATAAACTACGCCGCCGAGGTGCGGCGTTTTTTAGTGAGGTGATACACAGTGAGAAACGCGGTTATTTATGCCAGGTATTCGTCAGATAGGCAGCGAGAGGAATCTATCGAGGGGCAGATCAGGGTATGTGAGGACTTCGCCAGAAGAAATGACATGCGGATTCTAAAGATTTACACCGACCGCGCACTGACAGGACGCACGGATAAGCGACCCGAGTTTCAGCTTATGATAAAAGAAGCTGCGTCGCGAGCGTTTGAGGTTGTCATCGTGTACAAGCTGAACCGCTTCGCTCGCAATCGCTATGACAGTGCGTCATACAAGCACAAACTAAAGAAGTATGGAGTAAAGGTTGTGTCGGCGATGGAGAACATAGCCGATGATCCATCAGGCATCCTTCTTGAATCTGTCATCGAGGGTATGGCTGAATACTATTCTGCGGAGCTTTCAGAAAACGTCATCCGCGGGCAGACGGAGAACATACTGGAGGGCAAATGGGCAGGCGGCACCGTTCCTCTTGGATACAAGCTGAACAAAGAGAAGCGTCTGATATTAGACGAAGAGAAAGTGCATATCGTAAAACTCATATTCAGTATGGCGGCAGAAGGGTATGGCACGACCGCTATCGTGAGAGAACTAAATCGCAGAGGGTATCTTAACTCTAGGGGGAAGAAATTCTCCGCTTCTAATGTCTATGTTATTCTAAAGAACAAACACTATACGGGGAAGTTTTACTGGCGCGGCGTTGAAAGCCCAGTCGCAATCCCTATTATCATCGCCCCTTCTGACTTTGAGGCGGTGCAGAAAGTGATGAATACAAGGAAGGTGAGCCGAGTGAAAACAAGTGAGAAGTACATGTTATCAGGGAAGCTGTTTTGCGGCGAGTGCGGCGCACGCATGCTAGGCGTGTCAGGAACGTCTAAAAACGGCATAATTTACCATTATTACGCTTGCCCGAACCATCGGCATAAAAATACCCGTACCTGCGAGAGGACGCAAATACGGGCGGATATAATCGATTCTACGGTGTGTGACGTAACAACAAGACTATTGGAGAGCGATGCGGCGGTGGAAGCTATCGCAAGGCAGGCGGTAGAAGTTCAAACCCACACGGATGTGAACGCTGCTATTGCAGTAACGAAGAAACGCATGGCGGACATAAAGAAGAAAATAGATAACTGTGTGAAGGCAGTAGAGAGCGGTATCATATCGGAGGCTATAGCAAAGACGCTGCACGACAATGAGGAAACGCTGCGTGACCTGGAGTGCGAGCTTGCGAAGCAGGAGATCGCCAGAAAGTCGAGCGAGCTTACAGTAGACAAGATACGTTTCTTTTTCAAGTCTATTTGCAGGGACGCTAAAAAAGCGGACAAGTATAGGAGAATACTTCTCTCTACACTTGTCCGCATGGTCATCGTGCGTGGTGATGTGCTTGAAATCAGATATAACTATGCAAACGAATACCCCGCTTTGCAGAACCCTGTTAAAGCGGAGTGTTCGTATAACAATCGTTTGGTGGTATCTTGTGATAAATCCACGAACACCATCTACTTAACGCCTTCCTACTTCTATGTGCTGGCGAGATTATAAAAGCCTGCCTCGCACCATGATAGGGATTGAGACAGGCATTGATGTTGGCACTTCGCAGGGAGATTTTCAGTAATTGTTTAATTTACAGTTCGACGCGCTGTAAAAATAAAAACCTAAGAAAATCAGTCATATATGTAAATAAATAAAATAAGAAACATGTTGTTTGGCACAAGAGGTTCGCTTATTTCCCTGCGAAGCGCGTTAGGTTGTAGTGCGGCATTCAGTCCTGATTGACGGCAGTCTCTCAAAACAAGCCGCTGGTGGTCAAGGATAGAGTTGAACTATCGTTAGACGCTTATAAGGCGTCCGTTCTAACCATTGAACTACTCGACCAGAAAGAAGGCGGGTGGAGAGATCGTTGAGAGCGAAGGGATACTCTCTCCACCCATGCATAGGCAAGGAAGCATCGAGACTTTCACCTTGGTGCTTCCACAATGCCCGCGTGTCCGCAAGCACGCGGTGACTTTCCGCTCTAGTGGGAAACGGTTTTTAATCACTGTTGCATATATTATAAGTAGCAACCACTCGCCGTTTGTTTCAGGGCGGCACCCCGTGAACCGACAAAGGATTTCTCGTCTATTAAGACTACTGACATTAGCCAACCCAGCCGGTTCATTTCGCGAAAAGGGTTTAACAGGTATTTCCCCTATCGTCCCCACATGCGGCGGTTTCCCGCCTAGATCGCTTTCAATATCGTCAAGCAATCCTAAGAATCCGCTTACCTTCCTGTTGCTCGGATGCGTTTCCACACCTGTTAGCAAGCAACGCCCGTATGCAAGTACCGTCCCTACTTCGTATCGGGATACGCCTGTCATTCTGTATACAGTCCGGCAGGTCCTTGGTGGGTGTCATTTAATCTCGCACCTAGAGAGATTGTAAACCATTTCAGTGAAGTCAAGAAAATGGTGGCAAGGGGTGATGGAATCGAACCATCGTAAGCGAAGTCAAAGTCCGCTGCACTTTCCACTGTGCTAACCCCTTCTATGGTGGGAGTCATTTTACCTCTGCTCCCGGTGAGGCACAAGATTTAAGGAGGTCTTATGATGAATCGTAACGATCCGCTATGCTCCGTATGCCGAGACGAAGCAATGGTGGGAGTCATTTTGCCTCTGCTCCCAGTGAGGGTTCTGCGTTGGTCGTGACCATCATTTTTAGTCGGGGCAATGATGGTTCAGAAAGGAGTAAGAGGGAAAGGATGAAAATTTGAGACAGATAAAAGAAACTTTCCCTCTTCACAATTATTATACGATAGGTGCTTAACACGCGGCAAGCAACACGGCAATGGCGGCGATAGCGATGCCGTCACGTTGACGCTTCGCCACTCTTACCTTGTGCTTGTAGGTTTCTATTTCTTTCTTCAACACTTCTGAATCTTTCTTGCATGTCTCTATCTCTTGCTTCGCTTGATTCAATGAGCTTTGTGCTTTCGTCAATGAGATCTTGGTCTCGTTGAGTTTTGTTTCTAAGGTCTGACAGTCCGCTTGCAATGTCAGAAGCAGCTGCTCCTGCTCCGTCGAGTTCGCCTTGAGCATTGTTAAGTTGGCTTTGAGCGTCTGACACTCCATCATCTGCTCGTTCCAATCCTTCTTGAAGTCGTTCCATTCCTGGCTCGTCATTGTGATGTATCCCGTAGTCTCCTCTGCATAAGATGTAGATTGTACACAAAAGCACAACGCCAATGCAAATAAAGACAGGGTAATAGCGTCGCAAATACGTTTCAATCTTTTCCACATTTATACCTCCAATAATAAAAATGAGGGGCGATGCGGATACCGCCCCTATGAAATTATTCCATGCGCGGGATATTATGACGTGCAGGACATAATGGGATATTACCTGCGCGTCATAATCATATGCTACTGAACATAATCGAATACAGGTTTCAGCTTCTTCTTATCCTCTTTGGAAAGTCCCGATTGCGAACGCTCCACTCTGGTGGACTTCTTGTCATCCTTGAGGGCTTTAATCTCTTTGTCGGAGTAGCCCATCTCTTTGAGCTTCTGGTGGTTACTGCTCGACGGGTCCTTGAGGTATTCAGACTTCGCTTTCGCTCTGTCGTTCTTTTTCTTCTCCTTGTAGTTGTAGACGATGTTCTGTGCATCGGTAGCATTTGCTTCTTTGACTGTTCTGAACCCAAGCCCACGGGCGATTCTGTCGCGGGTATCGTAGTCAACCGTCTTTCTGCCCTTGCTATCGGTGTTATATCCGGCTACTGCGCCATAAATATTGCCAGCCGCAGGGGAAATAGCCTTCATCGCACCGTTGGCATCGCCATTGAGTACCGCCTTCGCGAGCTGAACAGTGGTAGAACCGAGAGGACCGCCCGTCACGATGTTAGACGTTTCCGGAACCACGCCCTTCAGTCCGACACGTTGGGAAATATCCACACCAACAATTGCACCTGCACCATAGTTTGCTACGTTTACAAGAGCCTTTCTGTCAGCGTTGTTTCCTGCCCATTCCATCATGGCGCGTTTCGCCTCTTTCTCTGGATCATCGAACCCGAGAAGTTTCAGCAGGGAAAGAAGTGCATCTTCAAACGGGAAAGCGTTCCAGATACCGGATACCAAAAGGTATGGAATGAAGAACTCGAGCTTCTGCTTCGTGGTGGTATTCCCCAGTATCGGCAGGAAGTCGGAAATGACTTCCATCTCTTTTACGCCGTACTTCTGGAATTGGAGAGCCATGTCTCCGATGACAGTACCTTGAAGCGCGCGGAAGATACGTGGTGCATCTGCTACGGAGTAGTCGAAGTTTACCTTTCGGTTTATGTCTCTGGCGTACTGGATAGCCTCGCCCTTAGAAAGTCCGTCCTCGATTGCCTTGTAGTAGGCGGCAAGTATCGTTGCCTTTCGGATGGTCTTTTCAGCGATGGTGAACGGTTTCATAAGGAAGTTGTTCACGGAGTTTATGACATTCCCCACTTTAGAGAGTGCCGTTCCTTCTGCGGTTATATGCCCGATGCTGTCGAGAGCAAGCCCAGATTCTTCGGATACGCCAGACGCGACAAGTATTTTCTTGTCCATTGCGTTCGGATGGAGCGCACGTTTCAACCCTACCGCGGTTTTCCTTGCGCCGACATATCCAACGCAGTTGAAGAGCTGCAAGGTGTTGACGAACCCTGATGACAAGGATGCTCCGAGCTTCAGCACGCCTGTCAGTCCAGTGAGGTTGCCCGCCATACGTCTTGCCGGTCTTGCTTCGTTCTTGAACCACGGGAACAGGCGAAGGAAGTCGTTGGCAAGGGTTTCAAGTCTGCTTGGCTTCCCGAGGACAGAATCGATATATCCCTTGCAGAAGGCGGCTTCTCCCGTCCAGTCTTTATTATAATCGCCGAAGGCACGCTCGAAGAAGCTGATAGCCTTCTGCTTGAATGGGTCAAGGGCAACATACCGCGAGGAAGAATCAATGTGATGTTGAATAGCCCATATTGCGTTCTTCTCAAACCCTTCTGCGCCTTTACGGTGTCTCTTTGCTCCGTAGTAAACGTGACGCCCTTTCATGGTCGCATGGGTCATTTCCCGAGCTTCATCAAGAGTGAGGGATGCGCCTTTGCTAAGGTTGTCCATGAGCTTGAAGTAGTCCATATCGCCTAAGAGGAGCGGGTTCTCTACCTCGCCCTCAGAGGAAAATTCTTTCGGCGCAATGATAAATTCCCCGCCCTCTTCTTTCTGCATGGCATCTGCTTTCACTACCGCTTTTTCGATAGTGTCTGCGCTACCGACAACCTTACTCTTTACGTTTCCGTCTGCATCGGTGTACTTCTTCATAATGAGTACACCGTGGAAGATGTGCGGCATGTAGCCTTCCATGTTGGTAAGCGGTTTGTTGTAGGCGAGGTAAGAAACCTTGAAAGAGCCATCATCCATTTGCTTCCGTGCTTTGATATATACATCCTTGTCTTTTGACAGTGCTGAAAGCTCTTCACTGGTCACGACGCTATGGATTTCTTTATATCCGCGCGTTTTAATGGATACTTGGAACACGGTCTCGCCGTCTTTCGTCGTTTCTCTAATGTCGTGCATCACGAACGTGTGCGGACGTTTAGCAAGCCCTTTCTGTGCCTTTTCCGCCCCTTTGCGCGTCTTGTACGTGAAGTTCTCTACTCGTTCACTGGTATAGACCGCATTGACCGCATTGTAGATCTTGCCGAGAAGGTTACGTGTCTTTTGATGCGCCTTAATCACATTTTCAGATACGCCTGCGTCACGGAGTTCTTCGTCAGAGAATACATGTTGTTTCATGTCCTCTTCCCAGAGAATATCCGTATAGCGGGCTTTCTCTTCTTTGTTAAGGTTCTTGATAGCACCGGCGAAGTTATGCGTCCACCTGCCGCGGAGTTCCTGCAATTCACGTTGTGCCGTATCTGCCAGCCCCCAAATGTAATTTGTTTTCGGAGACTTGATGCGAGACGGAGAACGAACGGTGTTATTGAGCGCGGTATCGGTGACGCCCCATCCTTTCTTCTTCGCCGTCTTGTTCACGCTGATGTTCGGATTGGCTTTCGCCTTCGCCAAATCAGGGCGGAAAGTTCGGTCGATATAGACGCCTGCTTTCTCGCCAAGGTTCTTGTGAGATTTAAGGTACTTCTCCGCTTCATCAAGAGGGTTCATCTTGTACTTGACGTTCCTTGCGGCGGTGTTGTTTTCATTGCCGCGTTCCCACATCTCGCCGCTTTCGAGCTTCTGGAAAACATGTTGGTCGTTCTCATGGAATAAGGAGAGGAGCTTGTGAGCCATGTCGGAGATTTTCTGCATGATTTTCCCTGCGATTGTGCCCTGCTTCATCTTACGGCGGATCTTCCACTCTCTCATTCCCTCTGCCGCGCCTTCTTCGCTTCCGTAGGTTCTAAGAAGTGCGTTTCGCTCTCTGTCGGTCAGCAAATTCCACGCAAGGTGCATGGCTTCGTGAGATACAGTTTCGTCAGGACTGTCCATGGTAAGGGTGATAAGTGCATCTTTATCCACCATCTCAATCTTGCCGGACGCCTTTTCGTCGCCTTTCAGGGTGCCGCCGTAGTCTTTCTGCGCTTTCGCACGGTCTACGGAGATGGTGTCATCTGTGAAGTTGACTTCCACATGACTGCCGTTGGGAAGATCAAAGGATACGCCGTTATCATGTGTTTCGATGTTCTGCGCGTTGGGGAACACGGAGAGGGTCTGCTTTGTCATCTCTTCAGGGGAAATACGCTTGCCGCCTTGGGAAAGGGAATACTTCGTTTCCTCCTGGCTTTCGATTGCCTCATAAAGATCGTTCAGATCCTTCTTGCTTGCGGTTATCTCAATGGTGTTTTCGTTGGAATATACTGCCCAGTTTGTCTTGTCAATGAACTTCTTCTTGAATTTATCCCAGCTGCCCGGCTTATCGAAGGATACAGTTCCGGTATCGGTATTGTTTTCTCTAATACTCAGTACGAGCCCGTCTCGAATGTTGTTTTCTATATCATAGACATCCGGGTCATCCACATCTAAATCATAAGAGCCAAAGGATGTGCTTTCGTATAGTGTGATTGGAGTAGGCTCGATGCTGTCTAACTCTCTCTGCCGTTTGGCTTTCTCTTCAATCTTTTTCCGAAGCTCCTCCTGTTCCTCTCGGAGGGATTTAATCTTTTCGTCGTCTTTGAACGTATCGCCCTGTGATTCTTTAGCTTCAGCGAGTTCGGATTCGTTCTTCTTGAGTTCCGTCTCATAGCCTTTCAGCTTCGCAGCTGGCTGTGTTTGCATGGCATTCCAAACGCCGATTGCGGTCGGAGTAGCCGCCCCGTAAGAATCTTTGCCCTTTGCGTAAACGGTAAGAGCTTCCGATGCAAATCCAGCCTTAAAAGACGGATTGTTGCCGCTAACGTAAATATCAAGCCCTCTGGCACTGGCTATTTTAACGTCCTTGAACTTGGCGTTATCCACTCCATACTTATGGGCTATCTTTGCAAACTCTTTGGCGACATGCTCTTTCTCTTTGCTGAACGCCTTGTTAGCTTCGATTTTGTTCTCGTAAACCGCCTGACCAATTTTCATGCTAAACTTTGCCGAGCTTGTCTTTTCCAGTGTTGCCATGTCATCTTTGACGGATTCAATGGCGGTCTTGAACTTGTCTATCAGTTCCGGTGCTGTAACGAGTACACGCTTAGAGAGTTCCTGCGACTTCTCGAAGGTGGTTTTTGCCGATTCAAGTTCCGTAAGCTGCGACATGACTTGGCGGTATCTCTTCGTGTCAGGGTCGGCGTTGGCGAGTTCTATGAGGGCTTCATAGTTATCTCCATCCACGTCGCTCGTGTCGGCGTTTCTTGTACCCTTATCACCAATCATGAGCTGATTGATAACATTCTTCTTGGTGTTTACGGTGTCCCAAAGGTTTTCGTCATACGTCCCCTTGGTTACATAGTTATAGATGCGGACTTCTTTGTTTTCGTTCCCTTGGCGAAGTATGCGCCCTTCTCGCTGCTCTATATCTCTAGGACGCCACGGGCAATCAAGGTGATGAAGTGCCACAAGTTTGTGCTGCATGTTCGTGCCTGCGCCCATCTTCTGTGTAGATCCAATGAGAACACGAACCCTGCCTTCGTTCACCGCTTCAAACAGTGCAGCTTGCGCCTTGTCTGTTTTGGCGTCTTGGACAAATGCTATGTCACTTTCAGGGATGCCAAGCTCTATAAGGCGGGACTTCAATGCATCGTATACGTTCGGATCGTTGCTGATTCTATCAGGAATAGACTGGTCGCAGAAAACAAGCTGCGCTCCATGACGATCAGAAGAATCTTTCCATTCTTCGTAGATTTTATCAGCGCATGCCCAAACCTTGCCGTAACCCTCGACGCCAGTGAGGGAATCGTCAACAGTAAACGGAGCAAGAGATGCCTTTTTGAGGTCATTAGCGACAAGAAGCGGAGAATCTGCGACCTGTAGGTATTCCCCGGTCTTGGCGAAATGGGCTTTTGATTCCTTGCTCTTGCTGTTAATCATCGGGGGATCTTTCCTGCCGCTGCTCTTTATTGCAGCAACTCTGGCACGGATGTCTTTCTTAAACCGCTTATTCCACGCAGATTCTTCTATCGCTACTGCAACACGTTTCGCCTTTGGTCTTGCAGCCGCTATATACGGCAGATCCTCCACCATTTTTACATCAGCGAACTCTTTGAAAAGGTTGATGCATTCAGGGGCGTTTCTAAGCCCACGAACCGCCGTCTTGTATTCATATCCCGATCCATCTTGGGCTGGTACTTCGGTTTGCCCTATATCGATAAACATTTTGGCGAATTGGTCGAATGAATCCACGCCGAGACGCTTGAGAGAATCATCATTGAGGTATCGGCACATCGTATAAAGCTCTACAACGGAGTTAGAGATTGGCGTGCCGGTGGCAAATACGACGCCGTGCGCGTTTGGCGAGTGCAGCAGATACCGCGTTTTCATCAGCATATCAAAGGAACGGTCAGCCGCAGATTCAGAAATCCCTTTGACTTGCCCGTACTTTGTCATGACTTCCAGATTCTTGAATGTGTCAGCCTCATCGACAAAAAGCTGATCTATCCCCAGATCCTCTAAAGAAGGCGACTCAAAGTCTTTCGCCTGCTTTTTTGCAATGAGGGCGTTAAGTTTCCCTTCTAACTTGGCAATCTTTTCCTGAATGTTTTTGAGTGATTTGCTCTTCTTACCGGCTTGGCGTTCCTCTGCCTGTTCTTCCGCAAGGGCTCTCTTGTATTTTTCAAGCTCTTCGGTTCGGAATTGCATCATGTAATCATCGGACATGGGAAGTCTTTGGAATGTTTCGTGAGACATGATTATGGCGTCCCAGTCGTGCGTGAGGATCTGGTTGAGAGCGGCGTTTCTCTTGGCAAGCCTAACTTCTCTTTTCTTTGCTTCCTCGTCAGAAACCTTTACTTTCTCGAAGATAGGCACACCGTCGGCGTCTTTAACCGCGACAAGTTTCTTCTTTCCGTTTCGATCTTCTCGCAGCTCCATTTTGGGCTTCACGTCATAGTGTATAGACGTGATGTTATCAGGGAGCGTGGAGCTATCAAGAACAAGAATCTTTGCACTTGGGCATACTTGATAGAACTCACGCTCGAACTGTCTGACTACGTTTTTCGGTACGCAGTAGACAATTTTGTTGGCAAGCCCCATTCTGCGAAGTTCCAACCCTGCCGCTTGCATTGTCAGTG